>Ga0193753_10004016_pt1 | contig 10683 bp, 5 predicted proteins | sample H1c2metaG_FD_144925 | JGI IMG/M metagenome (GOLD analysis project Ga0193753, IMG submission 144925) | Soil microbial communities from a riparian zone of the East river system, Colorado, United States - H1c2 | ecosystem: Environmental > Terrestrial > Soil > Riparian zone | place: USA: East River... | reverse complement strand
GGCGGCGAGAACGCGACGATCGACTTCCGCTTCGAGGCGCCGCTGGCCGCCGACAACATCTGCAACCAGCTCGACCCGGGCAACGGCACCGCCTCGGTGATCTACGGGCGCGACGCGGCCCGCGGCGCCGGACAGATGCCGCCGATCGCCACCGACGCGGCCGACGGCGAGCAGCTCTCGGTGACCGAGGGGTGGATCAACCAGATGACGTCGTGCCCGTGATCCCGGCCGGCGGGCCGGCCGCGCGATCGTCCCTTCGATCGCGATCCGGCACGAACGTCATCGCGCGCTCGGCCAGCGCGCAGATCGTGAGCGACGGGTTGACGCCGGGGTTGGCCGACACCGCCGACCCGTCGATGACGTAGAGACCCGGGTGGCCGAACACCCGGTGCCGGTGGTCGATGACGCCGGCGTCGGGGCCGGCCCCCATCGCGCAGCCGCCCAGGATGTGGGCGGTGGTCGGGATGCCCAGCACCGTCTCGGTCATCATGCTGGTGGTGGTGCCCTCGATCCGCTCCGCCACCCGCCGGCCCAGCTCGGTCGCCTCCGCGATCGACGCGCTCGGGCGCGGCCCGCCCGACACCTCGGTGACCAGGCCGCGGCGGAACATCCGGCGCAGCGGCCGGCCCAGGCGCAGGCGCAGGTGGCCCTCGAGCGCGCGCATGTACAGGAGGATCATCGTGTAGCGGGCCCAGTCCGGCACCGTCCAGGTGCGGAACATCTGGATCGGATGGGCGAGCGCGAAGCCGAGCGCGCGCGCCACCCGCACGATGGCGCGATCGCCGGGCGCGTGCGGCGCCATCAGGGTGCGGAAGAAGCCGGCCCCGGACGGGTAGCGGACCGGCTCGATGTGCGAGTGCTCGTCGGTGTCGAGGATCGATCCGATCGCGATCCCGTGCGACAGGTCGCGGTCGCGCCGGCGCGTGGTCACCCCCATCAGCACCTCGGAGTTGGTGCGCACGAACTCGCCCACGCGCGGCGACAGCGCCGGCAGGCCGCCGTGGCCGCGGCGCGCGCGCTCCTTCATGCGGAGCAGGAGCTCGACGGTGCCGAGCACGCCGCCGGACAGGATGACCTGATCGGCCCGGTAGACCCGGTCACGGCGGGCGCCGTCGGCCCCCTCGCGCACCTCGAGCCGGTAGCCGCCCGCCGGATCCGGCTCGAGCACGGACACCTCCGAGTCGGCGCGGATGACCAGGCCGAGCGCCTCGGCCAGGTGGAGGTAGTTCTTGTCGAGCGTGTTCTTGGCCCCGAACCGGCAGCCGAGCATGCACCCGCCGCACTGGATGCAACCGGTCCGCTCGGGCCCGCGCCCGCCGAAGTACGGGTCGGGCACGGTCTCGCCGGGCTTGCCGAAGTAGACCGCCACCGTGGTCGGATGCACGTGATCGGCGCGGCCGATGTCGGCGGCCAGCTCGCGGATCACCTGATCGGGATAGGTGACGTTCGGGTTCTCGACCGCGCCGAGCATGCGGCGGGCGGTCTGGTAGTGCGCGGCCAGCTCGCGCTGCCAGTCGGCCAGGTGGGCCCAGCTCTCGGCCCGGAAGAAGCCCTCGCGCGGGATCGGCAGGGTGTTGGCGTAGACCAGCGAGCCGCCGCCGACGCCGACGCCGGAGAGCGCGGTGACGTGGCGCAGGAAGGTCATCTGGAAGAGGCCGCGGAAGCCGACCCCCGGCATCCACAGCCAGCGGCGGACGTTCCAGTTGGTCTTCGGAAAGTCGGCCGCGCCCAGCCGTCGTCCCTTTTCCAGCATGAGGACGCGGTAGCCCTTCTCGACCAGGCGCAGCGCGCTGACGCTGCCGCCGAAGCCGGAGCCGACCACCGCGAAGTCCCAGCGGGCCGGATCGTCCGGACGGTCGCTCTGGTTCGCGCTCACGGGCTGACTCGTGTCGGCATGCCGCGGCCATTCTGCCCCGGCTCGGCCGCCGCCGGCCAGCGCCCACGCGCGCCTCGATTCGGTGACTCGACCCCCACGTCGGCGGCGCCAAGCCGGCAGACCCACACGCGCGCCGCCTGGTCCCCTGGTTGCACCCTGTTCCTGCCGCATGCGTCGTACCCGAGGCTCGCCCGCCGCGAGCCGGTCCTGGCCGGCCAGCCTCGCGCTCGCCGCCCTCCTCTCCGCCTGCACCGGCCAGATCGTCGGAGAAGATCCGCCCGCCGGGTCCGGCGCGGACGCGAGCGCGATCACGCCGGACGACGACGCCGGCGCGCGGGCCGACGCGAACGCCGACGTGACCGCCGGGATGGACGCGGGCGACCCGGCCGATGCGCGCGCGCTGTTCGCCGACCAGATCGAGCCGATCCTGCGCGCGGCGCGCCCGCGCGGCGCCTGCGTCGACTGCCATCAAGGCGACGATCCCGGCAATGGACCCGACTTCCTCGGCGGCGCCGCCGACGCCGACGGCCACCGCGATCACCTGATCGCCGACCACCGCCTGATCGGCGACTCGCCCGAGGCCAGCCTCCTCTACACCACCGGCCAGCACACCGGCGACGCGTTCTGCACCGGCGCCGACGCGCCCTACCCCGGCTGCGCGATCGACGAGGCCGCCGCGGTCGCCGGCTGGATCGCCGCCGAGGCCGCGCCCTGATCGCGGATCAGGTGCCGATCACGCTGACCGTGACCTGACGCCGGTGCGGGCGCAGCCGGTGCTCCCACAGGTAGATGCCCTGCCAGGTGCCGAGCGCGAGCGCGCCGCCGGCGACCGGCAGGCACAGCGACGACTGGGTCAGGATGGACCGCACGTGGGCCGGCATGTCGTCCGGCCCCTCGTCGGTGTGCTCGAACAGCGGATCGCCGTCGGGCACCAGCCGGTGGGCGAAGCGCTCGAGGTCGCTGCGCACCGCCGGGTCGGCGTTCTCGCACACGATGAGCGACGCGCTGGTGTGGTGGATGAAGACGTTGCACAGGCCGTCATTCACCTCGGCGGCGCGCACCACCCGGGCGACCTCGTCGCCGATGAGAAAGGTGCCGCGGCCCGCGGTGGCGACGGTGAGCGTCTCGGCGTGGTGACGGGCGATCGGGCGGCCGGCCGCGCTCATCGCTGGTGCTGCCCCTTCCACTGCTCGTACGGCATCCCGTAGATCAGCTCGCGCGCCTCGCCGTCCTCCATCTCGACGCCGCGCTCGGCGGCCGCCGCGCGATACCACTTCGACAGGCAGTTGCGGCAGAAGCCGGCCGTGTTCATGACGTCGAGGTTCTGAACGTCGGTCCGCTCGCGAAAGTGCTCGACCAGGCGGCGGAACACCGCGGCCTCGATCTCGAGCCGCGTCGCTTCGGGCGTCTTGTCCTGCATGCGCCGAGCATACTATGCAGGTCGGGTGACCGCCGGCGCAGACCAGGACGGGACGGGCCGGTTCAGTCCGGCGGTGCGCGAGTGGTTCGAGGCGCGCCACCGCGGGCCGACCCGGGTGCAGGCGCTCGGCTGGCCGCGCATCGCGTCGGGCGAGCACGCGCTGCTTTGCGCGCCGACCGGCAGCGGCAAGACCCTGGCCGCGTTCCTCGCCTGCCTCGACCGGCTGGGCCGCGGCGAGCCCGCGCCCGGCACCCGCGTCCTCTACATCTCGCCGCTGAAGGCGCTCGCCTACGACATCGAGCGCAACCTGGGCGAGCCGCTGGCCGAGATCGCCGCGCTGGCCGGCGAGCGCGGCCTCCGCTTCCTGCCGCCCCGGGTCGCGGTTCGCACCGGCGACACCACCCCGTCGGCGCGCCGCCGCCAGCTGCGCGAGCCGCCCGACATCCTCATCACCACGCCGGAGTCGCTCTACCTGCTCCTGACCTCGGCCGCGCGCGACGCGCTGGCCGCGGTCGAGACGGTGATCGTCGACGAGATCCACGCGCTCGCGCCCAACAAGCGCGGCGCCCACCTGACCCTGTCGCTCGAGCGGCTGAGCGCGATCTGCCCGCGCGAGCCGCAGCGGATCGGGCTGTCGGCCACCCAGCGCCCGCTCGAGGAGGTGGCACGCTTCCTGGGCGGCGATCGCCCGGTGGCGGTGGTGGACGCGGGCGAGCCGCCCCACATCGACGTGCGCATCGAGGTGCCGGCCGCCGACATGAGCCGCCCGGCCGGCGACGATCCCGACCGCCTGCCCGGCCTCTCCCCTGAGGAGCGGAGCAGCCTCATGCCGGCGCTCTACCGCCGCATCCACGAGCTGGTCCAGGCCCACCGCAGCTCGATCGTGTTCGTGAACAGCCGGCGGCTGGCCGAGCGCGTCGCCCACCAGCTGAACGAGATGGCCGGCGAGGAGCTGGCCCGCGCCCACCACGGCAGCATGGCCCGCCACGAGCGCCTGGTGGTCGAGGATCTGCTGAAGCGCGGCCTCCTGCGCTGCATCGCGGCGACCAGCTCGCTCGAGCTCGGCATCGACATGTCGGCGGTCGACCTGGTCGTGCAGGTCGAGTCGCCCGGCTCGGTCGCGCGCGGGCTGCAGCGGATCGGGCGGGCCGGCCACCAGGTCGGCGCGGTCAGCCGCGGCGTGGTCCTGCCCAAGTTCCACGGCGACCTGCTCGAGGCGGCGGTGGTGTGCCGCGGCATGCAGGACGGCGACGTCGAGCCGATCCGGGTGCCGCGCCAGCCGCTCGACGTGCTCGCCCAGCAGATCGTCGCGATGTGCTCGGTGGAGACCTGGCCGGTCGACAACCTCGCCCGGCTGATCCGCCGCGCGTACCCGTATCGCGATCTGTCCCGCGACGCGCTCGGCGCGGTGCTGGCCATGCTGTCGGGCGGGACCGGCGCCGACGACATGGTCGATCTGATGCCGCGCCTGTCCTGGGACCGCGCCGCCGATCAGGTGGTCGCCCGGCGCGGCGCGCGCCTGATCGCGCTGACCAGCGGCGGGACCATCCCGGACCGCGGCCTCTACCCGGTCCACGTCGGCGCCGACGGGCCGCGGGTCGGCGAGCTCGACGAGGAGATGGTGTACGAGTCGCGCGCCGGCGAGACCTTCCTGCTCGGCGCCACCACCTGGCGCATCGAGGAGATCGAGCGCGACCGGGTGATCGTGAGCCCGGCGCCGGGCGAGCCGGGCAAGATGCCCTTCTGGCACGGCGACCGGCCGCCCCGCCCGCCCGCGCTCGGCCGCGCGCTCGGCGCCCTGGTCCGCGTGCTGGGCGAGCGCGAGCCGGACCGGGCCCGCCTGCTGCTCGGCGACGACTACCGGCTCGACCCGCTCGCGGTCGACAACGCGATGCGCTACGTGGAGCAGCAGCGCGAGGCGACCGGCACCCTGCCGACCGACCGCGCCATCACGATCGAGCGGTTCCGCGACCAGCTGGGCGACACCCGCGTGTGCGTGCTGTCGCCGATGGGCGGCGCGGTGCACGGGCCGTGGGCGCTGGCCATCGAGGCCCAGCTGGGCGCGGCGCTGGGCGCGCCGATCCAGTCGATGTGGAACGACGACGGCATCGCGTTCCGCATGCCGGCCTCGGCGCTGCCGCCCGGCGTCGACCAGCTGGTGTTCGATCCGGAGGAGATCGAGGACCGGGTCACCTCCGAGCTGGGCGGCTCGGCCCTGTTCGCGTCGCGCTTCCGCGAGAACGCGGCCCGCGCGCTGCTCCTGCCCCGCCGCCGCCCGGGCCAGCGCGCGCCGCTGTGGGTGCAGCGGCTGCGCGCCCAGCAGCTGCTCGGCGCGGCCCAGCGCCAGCCGAGCTTCCCGATCCTGCTCGAGACTTACCGCGAGATCCTGGCCGACGTGTTCGACCTGCCCGCCCTGATCGAGCTCATGACCCAGATCCGGCGCGGCGACGTGCGGGTCGACGTGGTCGATACCGCGACCCCGTCGCCGTTCTCGCGCTCGCTCGCGTTCGCCTACACCGTCGCGTTCATGTACGAGGGCGACGCGCCGCCGGCCGAGCGGCGGGCCCAGGCCCTGGCGCTCGACCGCTCGCTCCTGCGCGACCTGCTCGGCCACGAGGACATGCGCCGGCTGCTCGACGGCGCGGTGGTCGACCAGGTCGAGCGCGAGCGGCAGCGGCTGGTCCCGGAGCGGCGCGCGCGCGACGCCGACGAGGTCCACGACCTCCTGCGCCGGCTGGGCGATCTCGCCGACGACGAGATCGCCGCGCGCGCGACCGGCGAGGTCGGGCCGCTGGTGGCCGACCTCGAGCGGCAGGGCCGCGCGGTCCGGATCGACGTGGGCGGGCGGCCGCGGGTGGCCGCGGCCGAGGACGCGCCGCGCTACCGCGCGCTGGCCGGCGGCGACGACGACGCGCTCGACGGCCTGCTCCTGCGCCACGCCCGCCAGCGCGGGCCGCTGGCCCCGGGCGAGCTGGCCGCGCGGTTCGGCGTGTCCGGGTCGCGCGCCGAGGCCGCCATCGATCGCCTGGTGGCGGGCGGCGAGCTCGAGCGGGGCGGCTTCCGCCCGGGCGGCGCCGAGGTCGAGGTGGTCCACGCCGAGGTGCTGCGCGAGCTGCGCCGCCGCACCCTCGACGAGCTGCGCCGGCAGGTCTCGCCGGTCGAGCCGGCCGCGCTGGCCCGCTTCCTCCCCGGCTGGCACGGCATCGGGCGCGGCGGCCCGGGCGGCCTGCCCGCCCTGCGCGAGGCGGTGCGCCGGCTGGTCGGCCTGCCGCTGCCGCTGTCGGATCTCGAGGCGCGCATCCTGACCGCGCGGGTGCCCGACTTCCATCCATCGATGCTCGATCAGCTCGGCGCGATGGGCGAGCTGCTCTGGGTCGGGCGCGGCCGGCGCGGCGCCGGCGACGGCTGGGTCGCGCTCTACGACCGCGATCACCTCGCCCTGGTCGACGACAGCGCGGCCGACCCGGGCGCGGTCGACGGCCTCCCGCCCGACCAGCGCGCGGTGCTCGACGCGCTCGGCGCGCGCGGCGCGTCGTTCCAGGTCGAGCTGGAGCAGTCGAGCGGCCTGGCCGGCGATGCCCTGACCGCCGCGCTGTGGGAGCTGGTCTGGGCCGGCCTCATCACCAACGACACCTTCGCGCCGCTGCGCAGCCGGGCCGCGCGCCGGCCGGGCCGCGCGCCGCGGCCGCCGCGCCCCTCTCGCCGCGCGGCCGGCTCGGTGCGCGCGTCGCCGTTCGCCGGCGGCGGCCGCTGGTCGCTGGTCGCCCAGCGGGCCCGCCGCGGGGTCGATCCCACCGAGCGCGCCCTGGCCCAGGCGCTGACCATGCTCGACCGCTACGGCCTGGTCAGCCGCGAGGCCGCCGCCGCCGAGGAGCTGCCCGGCGGCTTCGCCGCGCTGTCGCCGGTGCTGCGCGTCCTCGAGGAGACCGGGCGGGTGCGGCGCGGCTACTTCGCCGCCGGCCTCGACGGCCGCCAGTTCGCCCTGCCCGCCGCCATCGATCGCCTGCGCGCGCCCGGCGATCCGGGCGCGATCGTCCTGGCCGCGTGCGACCCGGCCAACCCGTACGGCGCGCTCCTGCCCTGGCCCGATCCGCGCATCGCCGACGCGGCCCGGCCCGGCCGCCGGGCCGGGGCCCTGGTCGTCCTCTGGCGCGGCCAGCTCGCCATGACCCTCGAGTCCGGCGGCAAGGCGATGCTCACCTTCGCCGGCCTCGCCGACGACGACCTCGGCGAGGCGATCACCGCCGGCGTCCCGCTGCTCATGCGCCTGGCCCGCCGCCGCGCCCTCCGCCTCGAGACCATCGACGGCGCCGCCGCCCGCACCTCCCCGATCGCGCCGATCCTGATCGCGGCCGGCTTTCGAGCCGAGCACCGCGGCCTCTCGTTCGAGCCGGCCCCGCGATAGCAATGATGACGACGGCGCCGCCGACTCTCGCGAAGCGGGCCTTGTTCTTTCTAACCCCTGGCCTCTCGTCCGATCGAGGCTCGAGGGCGAGCCTGACCGCACAGCCAAGGAACTGCTGCAGCGCGCGTCCAGGATGAGCGGCCCTGGGCCTTCGCGGATGGGATGGTGCGCGCGATGCAGCACGGTGTTCGGGAATGGTGGGTCACCGCCGCGAAGAGGCTGGTGTTCGGGGCTGGCCCGGAGACATTCGGTAGCCGCACTGCCGCCATCAATGCGATCGCTGTAGGCGTGTCGGGTGCGATCCCGATGCGCAAGCTGGTAGTAGTTCTTCGTGAGGCAACACGACTGGCAAAGACGAGTTGTCGCTGGTCAACGTCGTCCACAATCCCTGCGCGAGCAACCCGACGGTCGGTCGCGATCTGTGGCCGCACAGCGTCAGCTTGCTGTTGTCGAGGAAGGCCATCGCCTGGACGGACGAGCTCATGGCGCAGAGGCCAGGTGCACAGGTCCTGTCCCCATCTCGATACCGGAAATCAGTTCGCTAGGCCCCAGCCGAGGCAGTCGGGGGGTTCGGTGACTCCCGGGGCGAACGCGGACGGGTCCGAACGACCATGGAGCCGCAGGTCGTTGTAGTCGTGGCGCCATCTGACCTGCTCCCCCGTCTGGGGCCACGCCACATGACAAACCGGCTAGCCAGCCTAACGATTCGTCCGATACGAGGTGTTGTGGCCGATCGTCAGGAAGCGAGGCAGCCTGCGGTACCCTCCCACGCAGGATGAGACCGGCAACCAGCAACGAGGAACCCATCGTACGCGCCTGTCGCGCGAGTGCATCGTGACCACAGCGGAGCCAATGGAATTCCCAACGCCCATCCACAGGGAGGTGCATCTAAGGCTTGTGCGAGTCGTTGGCATAGGTGCCGGCGAGCTGTTTCTCGATGCCTGTCGTCTCTATGCAGTCGAGCGACCGTTCCTGAGCAGCACGAACCTAATCTGGCACTTGTCCCGCGAGGTTCTCAGTGCCGTCCGAAGGGTACTTGCAGAGCTTCCTCTTGTCCGCGAAGAGCTGGAGCAGCATGACGGCAAGTCGGGGTTGGCGAAAGAACTGCGCGATACCTTCACAGCGCAGGGGCTCTCGGGCGCTCAAGTCGAGGCGATCGTCGCCACTCTGCGCGATCACAACTCGCTCAAGCGGTCATTCTCTCCCGGATCCGCGAGAATATACAATGCCGCGATCGATGGACTTGAGGTGCGAGGCTCCCAATCTGAGGAAGCATGGAAGGTCGCGCTCAAGAACGAGGAGGCGAACAAGTATGCCCACCGACAAGGACAAGGCCGCGCGCGGCGCTTCGATGCGCCCCGAAGACGAGAGTGGGATCGGTTTGTCGAGGCGCTCCACGACGTGCTCGGAGATCTGGAGAGCCACTTCGCGGGGTTCTTCGCGGTCGCCTCGCGCCTCCAGGCCAAGGCGTCGCCGTCGAACGATGACCTGAGCTTAGCTACCCAGGGCATTCCCCACGTCGATACGGTGATGGCGTTCCTCTTCCGAGGCCTAACGGCTTCGTGGCTCATCCCGCTCCGCGGGAAGCACTTCTTTGATCGCGCTCCAGATCCGATTCAGCACGATAACGGGATCACCTTCCCGCGCTGGCCCGCTGTTAGCTACCTAACGCGCATCGCCTCGGAGAATCCCGAAGAGGTAGCCACAACGATCATCGAAATCGCTCCAACGGAGAACGCCGTCGTTCACGAGGAGTATCTCCGCGCGGCCTTGGCGATGCCACCACGCTATGCGGCCCTCATCTTGACGCATGAACTCCCCTGGCTTGAGTCCCAGCGCCACCTGTATGGTTCGCTCGACGTCGTTGCCGGCCAGCTCGTTGCGCACGTCGCAGACCGAGAGCATCTCGTCGTCGCGATCTCGGCAGCCCGAATCCTCCTTGAGCCGCGCCGCGGCGAAGGAGGCCTACGTCATCACTTCAGTGCCCGAGTGGAGGACTATAACTACCCAGAACTGTCGTGCAGCTCCGTCAAAGCGATCGCGGCTGTGGATCGCGAAGCAGCGCTTGCTCTGCTGATCCAGCTGCTCGAGGATGCACAGGGTGATGACACAAACGGCGAGTGGCGTGCCTCTATTGAGGAAACCGATCAGAACTTCGTCGAAGACACGCTGGACAGACTGATTGCTCTCCTCCGCGACCAGTACGAGGCGATGCTCGGCGCGAGCCCCAGCAGGGCACAGCTCCGGCAGGTCGTGGAGTTCTTGGAGTCCAAGAAGCACAAGCTCTTCTGGCGGCTAGCGATACATGTGCTCAGGGTTTACCGGACGATAGATCCGGACATGGTCCTCGCCCGGCTGCGCAACCCCGAGCGACTTGCCGACGACGATCAGCATCACGAGATGGTCCTCCTCCTTTCCGCGGCGTTTGGTGATTTGTCCCCGGTCGAGCGGGAGTCCGTTCTCGCCGTGATCGAGTCGATTCATGGCCCAGAGGGACAGGCGGCCCGCGCGCATTCGCTCGGAATCAGGGTTTCCGAGGAGGAGGCTTTGGCATACGGACGCGCGGCCTTACGACAATGGTATTCGATGATCGAGGCCCATCTCGACGAGCGTCGCCTGTCCTGCTACCGAGAGCAGATCGAGCAGCACGGTGCACCGGAGCATCCAGAGTTTCTCTCGTGGCACGGCGTTATGGCCGGAGAGCGCGCCCCCATGACGTCAGCACAAGTGCAGCACCTGTCGAACGAGGAACTCGTGGAGGTCCTGGCGACGTGGACTCCACCTGAGCGAGGCTTTGGTGCGCCCTCCATCGATGGACTTGCAGACTCCCTACGGGGTGCCGCAACCGAGAATCCTGAGCGGTTCGAAGGGCTCGCCAGACAAGTGGCTCAGCAGCGACCCGTCTATCTGGCGAGCCTCCTCCACGGTGTCGCCAGTGCGATGCGGGACAAGGAGAAGCCGTCCGTTTTCCAGGGCGACACC
>Ga0193753_10004015_pt1 | contig 10684 bp, 10 predicted proteins | sample H1c2metaG_FD_144925 | JGI IMG/M metagenome (GOLD analysis project Ga0193753, IMG submission 144925) | Soil microbial communities from a riparian zone of the East river system, Colorado, United States - H1c2 | ecosystem: Environmental > Terrestrial > Soil > Riparian zone | place: USA: East... | reverse complement strand
CATCGCGCAGATCGTGCTGCACCAGCTGACGTCGCCGGTGGAGCGGCCATACGGCAAGGAGCGGGGCAGTCATTACCACGGTCAAACCGGTCCGCAGGCTAGCCGCATCGAGCTCGATGACTGACTTGCACTTCCTGCCTCAGCTGCCATCGTGCTGGCGATGAATTCCGACCGTTCCGCCGTTCCATCCGAAGCCGATCGGCCGACCGCAGTCGTCGTCGCCGTCCAGCTTCCCGACGTGGATGCGGCTGCATTCGAAGCTTCGCTCGTAGAGCTCGAACGGCTCGCGGACACGCTCGGGCTCGACGTCGTGGCGCGCGTCACGCAGCGGCGGCACGGGCTCGTGTCGAACAGCGTGCTCGGTGAAGGCAAGCTCAAGCAACTCGGCGTGATCACCGGCGGTTCGGGAGTGCTTCAGCCGTATGCGCCGCCGGGCAAGCGCGCACGGCGAGACGCGGAACCGGAAGCTGAGGGCGGCGAAGCCAGCGAGCCTGAAGCGGACGGCGACGAGGACGCGGCCCCAGATTCCAACGCCAACGCCAAGACCCGCGCGCAGGTCGTCCTCGTCGATCACGAGCTCACGCCCGGCCAAACGCGCAACCTCGAGCGTGCGACGGGCGCTGAGGTTCTCGATCGCTCGATGGTGATCCTCTCGATCTTCAAGCGGCATGCGCGCACGCGAGAAGCCCGCATTCAGGTCGAGATCGCACAGCTTGCCTACCTCGCGCCGCGTTTGCGCGAAGCGAGCGCGGGTCAAGACCGGCAGCGCGGCGGCATCGGTGGAAAAGGCGCGGGCGAGTCCGCGCTCGAGCTCGATCGGCGGAGGGTTCGGGATCGCATCGCCGAGCTTCGCAAAGAGCTCGAGATCGTGCAGCGCGAAGCCGAGACGCGGCGAAGTCGTAGGACGGGCCTCGACACGAGCACGCTCGCGCTGGTCGGCTACACGAACGCCGGTAAGTCGTCGCTGATGCGCGGGTTGACTGGGGACGAGGTCTACGTCGCGGATCAGTTGTTCGCGACGCTCGACACCACCGTGCGCGCACTCAAGCCGGAGACGCGCCCACGCATCCTGGTTTCGGACACGGTCGGTTTCATTCACAAGTTGCCGCACGATCTCGTCGCGTCGTTCCGGTCCACACTCGCGGAAGCCAAGGACGCGAGCCTCTTGCTGCACGTCGTGGACGGATCGGATCCCGCATTTCGCGACCAACTCGCGGTGACACTCGAAGTGCTGCGAGACATCGGCACCGCGGACAATCCGCGCCTGCTGCTCTTGAACAAAGCCGACCGCCTGGGCCCAGAGCAAGTCAGCGAGCTGCAGCGCGAGTTTCCGGAAGCCGTGATCTTATCGGCTCGCAATCCCGAAGACGTCGTGCGCCTGCACGCGCGGATCGTCGCTTACTTCGAAGAGCGCATGCAGGAAGCCGAGTTCGTAATCCCGTACGACCAGCAGCGCCACGTGCAGGTCTTGCACGAACGAAGCCGAGTCCTCGAGGAAAACTACGACGAATCCGGTGCACGGCTGCGAGTGCGCGCACCCGAAGCAGTGCTCGCGAGCTTGCGCCGCGAGCTCGGTGAATCCACTACTTGATCGCGTCGATCACTGCGCCGAGGAAGCCGCGCGCGAACTCGTCCCAGTGTTCGCTGCCCGCTTGGTCCGTCGCGAGCCGCACGACCACGAGGTCGACCGACGGAACGACGAACACGAACTGACCGTTCACGCCTTCCGCGAAGAACGCGTCGGGCGGTAGATCGGCGTAGTCGTCCGGCAGACAAAACAAACCGTCACACGACGCAGGTTGTTTGCCGAGGCGCGCCGGCGGGTTCATGTGCCACAACCACTGATTCCAGTCTTCGCACGGATTCATGCCCTTCGTCGTGCGATCGATCCACTCGCCCGGGATCACTTGCTTCCCATCCCACTCGCCGTGGCGCAGGTACAAGTACCCGTACTTCGCATAGTCGCGCGCAGAGGCCTGCAAGCCCGCGTAGGTCGTCGTCCGCTGGCTACTGTCGGAGTTCCAGCGGATCGACGTCGCGCCGATCACGTCGAACACTTTCGCTTTGCCGTACGCGTACGCGGTCATTCCCGTCGCCTGTTGCAACACGCCGGACAACAACGCCGGATCACCGGTCGAGTAGCGCTTCGTCTTCCCCGGCTCTTCGACCGACTCGCGTGCGAGCACCGTATCGAGCAAGTTTGGGTTGTACGCATCGTTGGTGCCGGTCGCGTTGCTGCGCCAGTCTTCGGACCAACGTAACCCGGTCGTGAGGTTCATCGCGTGCTCGATCGCGATTCGACTGCGCGCATCCATCGTGTCCGCGCAGTCCCACTGCATCGGGTACGACTCACAGATCTTCGCGTCGGTCGACTTGATCTTCCCTTCTCCAATCGCGATGCCGATCAGCCCGCTCGTGAAGCTCTTTGCCATCGAGTAGCTCTCGTGAGTCGAAGTCGCCGAGATCCCGGTGTACTTCTCGAGGGCGACGTAGCCGTGTCGCACGACGAACACCGCTTGCGTGTTCGAATACTGCGTCTTGTAGTCCGCTGCAGCCATCAGCTTCGCTGGATCGAAGCCGAGTTTGTCCGGCGCTTCGGTCTTCCACTCCATCGTCGGCCAATACGCCGGCAAGCCCGCAGCCTCGGGCCCGATCTGATAGGGACCCGGCGTCCCGAGCGCACGCGGCGGAAGCTTGATCCCACGACACTCCGTCGGTCCGGCAGGCTGACTCGGCGTTCCAGCGGCGCCCGCCCCGGCACCACCGCCTGCGGTCCCGGGATTTGCGCCAGGCACTCCCGCCGCACCACTTCCCGCAGCAGCGCCGGCCAAACCGCCGCTTCCACCCGCACCCCGCCCGCCGCCACCAGCTGCAGCAGAGTTCCCGGCCGTGTTCGTCGTTCCGGTGCCGCTTCCAGCAGCACCCGTGCCGGCTGTCGTCGCAGTACCATCCGCGCCAGCGGTAGAGGTCGGAGTCATGGCCGCGGGCTCATCGCTACTGCAAGCGGCGAACAAAACCAGTGCCGAGCAGGCCCACGAAACTTTGTGAGACTTTGCGTTGTTCGAGCGCGACATGCACCGACGCTAGACCAGCGCCGAGAGTGCGGAAAGGTCCTCATTCAGAAACAACTTCCAGGTCGGAGTGGGCCGCGCTTTTTGCGCTACTTCCGCTGCGACGATCGCTCTTCTAATTCAGCCAACGTCTTCGGCCAATCGTCACGCAAGAGCCGTGAGAGCGAACGATCTGCCAGCAGTTTCCCGCCGGTCTGACAGTTTGCACAATAGTTCGTCTCATTGTCAGCGTACGCAATGCGCTGCACTTTTGCGCCACACACGGGACACGGCTGGCCATACTTTCCGTGCACGGCCATGCCCGCGCGAAACGCCGTGACTTGCTCGGGGAAACCATCGGGCCCGAGCTCTGCGCGCAATTTGTCGGCCCACAGATTCAAGATCTTCTCGACCGACGCGTGCAGCCGCGCGAACTCCTCGGCTGTCATCTTTTGCGTCAGCCGCGCCGGCGACATGTGTGCGTCGTGCAAGATCTCGTCCGAATACGCGTTACCAATTCCACTCAACACGCGCGGGTCCGTGAGCGAACGTTTGATCGTGTGATTCTCGCGCGTGAGCGCCTGCGTGAAGTCTTCGAGCGAGCTGCCGAGCACTTCGATTCCGCCCGGGTTCACGCCTGCGAGCGCGGCGTTCCCTTGCACCACGTGCAAGGATGCGCGCTTCTTGCTGCTCGCCTCCGTCAGCAGCACGGTCGCATCGGGAAAGTCGAACGCAGCGAGTCCGACTTTCTTCGCGATCACGGCGCCCTTGTCGCGCAGCTTCAAGCGTCCGGCGATCATCAAATGCAGGACGAGAAACAACTCCTCGTCGAAGTGGAAGACGATGCGCTTGCCGATGCGCGAGAAGTCGCGAACCGGGCGGCCGAACAAGCTGGAGAGCGGCGGGACCGCCGTCCGCACGAGAAACGGGCTGGCGAGGCGCACGCCTTCGAGGTTTGCGCCTTGGAATTTCTGAGTCAGCCGCTCGATGTACACCGTGATGTCGGGATATTCCGGCACCCCCGGAGCATGCTGTCCGAACCTCGATTCGGCCAGCGCTCGGCTTTCCCTTTCGCTCGAAGCGCCGTATGAACCGCGGCCGTGCCGAAGCTGCCTGAGGAAGTGTCGATCGACGTCGGGCTCGACGAAGCGCAAGACGCCGCGGCGCTGCGGGCTCGGGTCGCGCGCGTGCTCTCGGTCGCGGAGGCAGAGCTGCCCGAGGTGGTCCTGCGCAAGCGCTCGGTCGACGCACGTAAGGGAAGCGTGCGTTTTCACCTTCTGCTCGAGCTCGGCGCGCACGACACGCCTGAGCTCGGCTTGCCGCACCCCCGTCCGGTCGGGGAGCCGCGGGTATTGATCGTCGGGGATGGGCCTGCAGGCCTGTTTTGCGCGTACGAGCTGGCGCGGCACGGCGTCGGGTCGCGCGTGCTCGATCGCGGTAAGCCGGTGCAGCCGCGGCGGCACGACCTCAAGGGCCTCAACCGGCACGGGACGGTCGACCCGGATAGCAACTACTGCTTCGGGGAAGGCGGCGCCGGCACGTACAGCGATGGCAAGCTCTACACGCGTGCGCACAAGCGCGGGAACGTGCGCGACGTGATCGAGATCTTGGCGCGGCACGGTGCGCCGAGCGAGATTCTCACCGACGCGCGGCCGCATATCGGCTCGAACCGGTTGCCGCAGGTGGTCTCGAGCTTGCGAACTGAGCTCGAAACGGCCGGCGTTCAGTTTCAGTTCGGCGCGAAGGTCGTGGACCTCGTGCGGGATGGTGCGCGGGTTCGGGGCGTGCGGCTCGCCGATGGCAGTGAGCTCGAAGCGGAATGCGTAGTGCTCGCGACCGGGCACTCCGCAGCCGACGTGTACACGATGCTCGCGGAGAACGGAGTCGAGCTCATCGCGAAGTCGTTTGCGCTCGGTGCGCGGATCGAGCACCCGCAGAGCTTGATCAACGAGATTCAGTACGGCGCGGCGGCGAAACATCCCGCGTTGCCGACGGCGGCGTACCGGCTCGCGCACACGGTCGAAGACCGGGGCGTGTTTTCGTTTTGTATGTGCCCCGGTGGATTCATCGTGCCGGCGTCGACCGAGCCCGACGCGTTGGTCGTCAACGGCATGAGCTTGTCGCGGCGCAGCTCGAAGTACGCAAACTCGGGTTTGGTGGTCGGCGTCGAACCGGCGGATCTCGCGCGCGCAGGCTTCACCGGGACGCTGGCCGGGGTCGAGCTTCAGCGCCGAATCGAACGCGCGGCGTTGGCAGCGGGTGGCGGCGGCCTGCGCGCGCCGGCGACGCGCGTGACTGACTTCATCGCCGGTCGCGGTTCGAGCACCCTCCCGTCGACGAGTTACCTGCCGGGTGTCACCGGCGTGAACCTTGCGGACGTGCTGGATAGCGCCGGGCTGCAGTTTGCGAAGCGCTTGCGCACAGCGCTCAAGGCGTTCGACCGCACACTGCGCGGCTACGTGACTGCCGAGGCTGCGTTGATCGGCATCGAGTCGCGCACGAGCTCACCAGTGCGCGTGCTGCGCGATCCCGAATCGCTGCAGACGCCGGCGGTTTCGGGCCTGTACCCCGCCGGTGAAGGCGCGGGCTACGCGGGCGGCATCATGAGCGCAGCGATGGATGGAATGCGGATCGCGCGAGCGATAGTGGAGTCAGGTTCGCGCTGAGCGCGGTGCGTCGATCGGGAAACCATCGGTGGAAGTGAAGAAAGACGACGACAGTTCCGATTCGAGCGTGCTGTGGTTGCTTCAAACGCGCGTGTTCGCCGAAGAAGGTGCGACGGGCTTCGTGATTCCGACGCACACGCTCGACGGAGAGATCGGGTTCAGGTCGAAAGTGGTGCAAGCCTGATCTGACAGCCCGGACAAAAGGTGGTCGTTCGCCCGGCGAGCTCGATGCGCTCGAACGAGGTCCCACATCGCGGGCACGGCTCGCCCTTTCGGCCGTACACGCGAAACGGGTTCTTCGCGCCGTGCTCGCCTTTGGCCAGATCTTTCAGCGTGCGTTCGATCGTCCAGTGCAGCCCGCGAACGAGCGCCTGCACGTGCGCGGCAGTGAGCGCGTTCGCGGGCGATCTCGGATCGATCTTCGCCTTCCACAGCGCCTCGATCGCTTGAATGTTGCCCACACCGGCGAGCACCGACTGATCGAGCAGCGCCTCTTTGATCGTCCGCGATTTGCTGCGCGCGAGCCGTTCACGCAGCGCGACTGGGTCGACGCCGTCTGAGAGTGGATCCGGGCCGAGCGCGTTCCAGGTCTCGATGTCTTCGTGTGCGAGCACGAGCCGCCCCCATCGCCTCGGGTCGACGTACGACACCCGCGAGCGCTTCGAGCCACGCGCGACCTCGAACGCGACGCGCTCGAATCGAAGTGGTACCGCTCCCAGCTGCGAGGGTTCGAACCAGCCTGTCATGCCGAGGTGGACGAACAAGCGCAACTCGCCGGCCATGCGTACGCGAATCCACTTGCCCCGGCGTTCGACCGCTTCGACCTGCGCGCCGGTCAACTGGCGCACGAAGCTGCGGGCTGCCACTGGCCGAAGAATACGAGCATCCGGTGCGTGAACCGCAGTGACGCGGGCACCTCGCAGCCACCGCTCCAAGTTGCGCCGATTGTGCTCGACCTCGGGAAGCTCCGGCATGAGTCAGCTTTGCATCTCCGGCGCAGAGGCGCATACGGCCGGAGCTCAGGCAGCCTTCGCGTACTCGCTCTCGGCGAGCTCTTTCAGCGTCAGGAGTTGCTTGCGCATCATGATCAAATCGCCGGGTAACAAGATCCAGCGCATCGGCGAACGCTCACCGAGCCGAACGTTGAGCTTCACGACGATGCGCGAACCACTCGCGGTGGGTCGGACCGTGTAGCTCACGAAGACGTCGCCGAACACTTTCGTTCGATCGATGACGAGCGTGAGCTGACGGTTTACTTCGAACTCGAGCAAGCGAAAGATGGTCATCCAACGCTGCCCCACTTCGAGTTGTTCGTTCGCAGGGTCACGCCGCCGTGGGCTGCGACGGCCGAAGTTGTCGATCCAGTCGTAGCTGTAAGGTGCTACGCGCAACTGACACAACCACCGGAACGTGACATCGACCGGCGCGCTGACGTCGACGGCGCGAAAGCAACTCTGGAACGACGCGCTGCCGTACCGATCGCACGGAAACGCCTCGGCACGTTCCTCCGGAGTGGAACCCCAGTCGTGAATGACGCCCATGCCAGATCGGTAGGGTCGCTGGCGAAACCCCGCAACGGCAGTGGTTTGGACTTTCGAGCAGCACGAAGTGTTCGAATTAAAAAGACAAAGCCCGAAACGCGTTCACGCTCCGGGCCTCATCACACGTGCTGTCGAGACTGAAGAATCAGTTCGTCAGCGGCTCCCACGTCGTGCCGCTGAACTTCGCCAACGTCAGCGAGTCGAACACGAAGAAGTCATCCGGACCGGTGTTCATCTTCACGCCCGGCTGCAACAGATTCGGCGCGAAGTCTTTCAAGCTCGCGGCTTGCTTCATCACGTTTTCACGCGTGAGGTCGCTGCCGCACTGCTTGAGCACCTGCTCCAGCGTCTGCGCGGCAACCATGCCGTACAGGTTCGAACCGTCGATCGGCTTCGCTTCGGGATAGTACTTCGCGAGGAACGCCAAGTACTCCTTCATCGCCGGATCGTTGTCCCACCGCTTGTCCGTCGGGTCCTTCAAATACGCCGTCGTGATGACTCCGGCCGACTTGTCGAGACCGGCAGGCGTGAGCACTGAGCCGACCGACGCGGACACATTCGACAAGTACTGCACAGGCTTCCAACCGGAGTCGAATGCCTTACGAATCGCTTGCGCTGCGAACTTCGGCGTAGCGATGTTGAAGAACACCGTCGCGCCCGAAGCCTGCAAGGTCGCCATCTGCGAGTCGATCGTCGCGTCGGTCACCTCGTACGAGACTTCCTTCACGATCATGCTCGCCTTGGCACCGAGCTTCTCCTTCAGACCCGTGAGGTAGTCCTTGCCGAAGTCGTCGTTCTGATAGAGCACGGCGGCTTTGGCATTCGGGTTCGTCTTCAGCAGGTGCTCCGCGTACGTCTTCGCCTCGAGCTGGTAGCTCGGGTTGAAACCGATCGTCCACGGGAACTGCTTCGGGTCGCCCCACTTCGTCGCACCGGTCGACACGAACAGCTGCGGCACCTTCTTGGTGTTCAGATACTTCTGAATCGCAGTGTTCGACGGGGTGCCGAGTGGCTGGAAGATCGCGAGGACTTGATCTTCCTCGACCAACTTGCGGACCTGCTCGACAGCCTTCGGCGGACTGTAGGAGTCGTCGACGCTGATGAAGTTGATCTTGCGGCCATTGATGCCGCCGGCTTCATTGATCTTTTTGAAGTACGCCGCTTCGGCGCGCCCGATCGTGCCGTACGCGGACGCTGGTCCGCTGTAAGGCATCGTCTGACCGATCTTGATCTCGGTGTCGGTGACGCCGGGGTCGTACTTCGGTTTCTCTGCCGGCTTCGAACAAGCCAGAACCGAACAAGCGAAGAGAAGAGTCAGAACGGGACGGGCAACCATAAGAGAATGCTGCTTCATGAAGAGCTCCTTTGCTTATGGAACTTTGGGTCCGCGCCGCGCCTGATACCGCATCTGCAGCTTCTTGAGCGAACCCGCGATTCCGAACGGCAGTACGTACACGAACGCGATCAACAACAGTCCGAAGATCGCGGAAGGCGCAGCCTTGGAGATGTTCTCAGCCAAGTGCGGAACGAACTGAATGAAGATGGCACCATAAATGGCACCCGAAATGGACGCAAGGCCACCGACCACGATGCCGACGAGAAAGCCAATTGACAGCGCGGAAAAGCTGTCAGGTGCGACGAATTGAATAGAGAGACTGCAGAGTGATCCAGCGATGCCCGTGTACATCGCACTGATGCCGAACGTGGTCGTCTTATATCGCGCGACGTCGATGCCCATCGCCCCGGCCGCAATCGGATTATCTCGAATCGCAATCAACGCCTTACCGGTATGGCCTGCCAGTAAGTTCTTAGCCGCGATGAACATCCCCACCATGATCACGAGCGTGAACAAGAACAACCAATGGTCGGGTGTCAGTGGAATGCCAAACGGCGCATCCGGTTTGTTCAGCACGATGCCCTGCACGCCGCCGGTCATGTGCTCGAAGTGTTTGTACTTGAGGATCTGCGGAACACAGATGCCCATCGCGAACGTGACGAGCGCGAGATACAGGCCTTCCAACCGCAGCGCCGGAAAGCCGACGCCCCAGCCGAGCCCGTAGCAGACGACGCCCGAGATCGGGATGGTGAGCCAGTACGGCACCCCGAACTTGTCCATCAAGATCGCGGTCGTGTACGCGCCGGCCGCATAAAACGCGCCGTGTCCGAGCGAGATCTGACCGTTGTAACCGGTCAGCAGGTTGAGACCGAGCAGCGCGATCGAGTTCGCGATGATCAGTGTCAGCTGAAAGACCTGATAGTCACTCAACGCGAACGGAATCAGGGCGAGAAGCACGACCCCCAACGCGGCGACTGGCGAGACCCCACCCCAACGTACGCCGGGTGCCTTCATAAGAACGTTACCGATCATGCTCGTCGAAGAGTTTTGCATGTCAAACCCGCGTTACGACCGTTTTGCCGAGCAGGCCGGAGGGCTTGACCAGCAGGGTGATCACCATGATTCCAAGCGCAACCGTCAGCTTCAGCTCGGTGCCGATCACGAACGCGCCAATGACGTTCTCGAGTACACCGAGGATGAAGCCTCCCAGGACGGCTCCGAACGGATTGTCGATGCCGCCGAGTAGCGCGGCCGCCGATGCGTAGAGCAAGACGCCGTACATCATGTTCGGATCGAGGAACGTGATCGGCGCGATCATCATGCCGGCGATGGCGCCGATGGCTGCAGCCAGGCCCCAGCCGAGCGCGAGCATCTGATTGACGCGGATGCCGACGAGGTGACTCGAGACGGGGTTTGCTGCGGCAGCCCGCATCGCCAGACCGAGCGGCGTGAGCCGCAGGAACGCGAACAACCCGCCGACGACCAGGAACGTCATCGCCATGACGCCGAGCTCGTGACTGCTCAAGAAGGAGTTTCCGAACAGCGGCTTTTCCGGGAACGGGCTCGGGAACGACTTCATCGTGTAGCCGAAGATCCAACCGACGAGGCTGTTCAAGATCACCAGCACACCGATGAACACGATCACGACGCTCAGCACCGGCGCTTTCTCGACCGGCTGAATCACGAAGCGCTGGATGCCGACGCCGAGCCCGAACGACACGACGAGCGTGACGAGGAACGCGACCCAGTAGGGCAAGCCGACTTCGATCAACGCCCAGCACAGATAGGTGGAGGTCATGGCCATCTCACCCTGCGCGAAATTGATGTGATGGGTGGCCTGATAGATCATGACCAGCGCGAGCGCGAGACTTGCGTACACGCCTCCGGTCGCCAGCCCCGAGAATACTTGGTGGATGAACTCGTCCATGCGCTGTGCCTCAATACCCCAGGTACGCTCGCCGAATGTCTTCGTTGTTGCTGAGCTCGTCCGGCGTTCCAGAAATTACGACACGACCTGTTTCGAGAACGCACGCGCGATCGGCGAACTCGAGCGCGAGGTTTGCGTTTTGCTCGACCAAGAGCACGCTGACC
>Ga0193753_10004014_pt1 | contig 10687 bp, 9 predicted proteins | sample H1c2metaG_FD_144925 | JGI IMG/M metagenome (GOLD analysis project Ga0193753, IMG submission 144925) | Soil microbial communities from a riparian zone of the East river system, Colorado, United States - H1c2 | ecosystem: Environmental > Terrestrial > Soil > Riparian zone | place: USA: East River... | reverse complement strand
TGTTGCGCGGCGCATCGATCCCAAGCTCATCAACAAGCGCGCGTTCGAAAGCCTGGTGAAGGCGGGGGCCTTCGATGGGCTGAACAAGAACCGGCGCCAATTGGTACAGTCGGCCGACATCATCCTGGGCGATGCGGCGCGCAACATGCGCGACCGCGATGTGGGGCAATCGAGCCTCTTCGGCGCCGCCGAGATCGCACAGGAAACGCTGCCCCTTGCGGCGTGCGATGATTGGCCGGTGCATGAGAAGCTGGCGGAAGAATTCTCCGCAATCGGCTTTTATCTCTCGGGCCATCCGCTCGATGGCTATGCCCAATCGCTGAAGCGGCTGGGCGTCACGCGTTATGCCGATCTCATCGCCGATGCGCGCCGTTCTGCGGTGAAGGCGAGCCTTGCCGGAACCGTGATCCGCCGCCAGGAGCGCCGCGGCAAGAACGGGGACCCCTTCGCGTTTATCGGCCTTTCCGATCCCAGCGGCATGTTCGAGGTGATGGTGTTCTCCGAAGCGCTCGCGCAGGCGCGCCCGTTTCTGGATGTTGGCCGTTCGATCCTACTCAAGGTGGTCGGTGATTGGACCGACGACGAATTGAAGCTGCGCGCGATAGCGGTGGAAGATTTGGACGCCGCTGCGGCGCAGGCGGGCGAAGGGCTGAAGATTAGGCTCCTCGACCCTGCACCCATTCCGGCCATCGCGCGCGAGCTGAAGACGGCCGGCAAGGGGCTGATTACGCTGATCGTGCCGGGCGCCGGCGGCAATCAGGAGGTGGAGATCGCACTTCCCAAGCGCGTCAGCGTCAATCCGCAGCTCAAATCGGTCCTTGCCTCGCTCCCCGGTGTGGCGGAGATCGAGACCGTCTGATGGTTGCGCGGGTCTGGCTGTGGATGGGAACGGGCGCGGACCTGATCCTGCTCGCGGCATCGATCTATATGGCGATCGCGGCGGTAGAGGTGGTGAGCCGCAGCGAGCGTTCGCCGTTGGAAATCGGCATCGCCGGGGTGTTTCTGGTGCTGCCGGTGTTGTGCATCACGGCTCTTGTCGCAGGTTGGCGGGCGCATCTGAGCGGGCGCTCTTCGCGGCGAGTCGTGGCCCTGTTCGCGGCGCCGTGGCTCTATGCGGCGTTTCTCATCGTCTTCATCAATTACATTTAGAAGCGGAAGGTGTGGCCAAGCCGCACCGAAAAAAGCGAGCGCTGGGCTGCGAAGCGTTGCTGCGAAAAGAAGGTCTCTCCGGTGATGAGGGCGCCTTGCCCCAGCGAGACGAACAGCTCGTTGCCCGGTTCATATTCCCAGCGGTAGCGCCCCAGGAACGCGAAGCTCGCACTGATGTTGTCGTACTGGCCCTGGACATCGAGCGACATGTCGGGAACGAAATTGAAAATGGCTTCCAGCGTGAGAAGATGGATGTCCACATCGCCCGACGGCAGCGAGATGAAGGTGCCCTCATAACTCGGCAGGAATTCAAAATACGCGTTCGGCCGATAGGAAAGCGTGACCTTGGTGTGCAGCGATTGTCCGTCATAGAAGCTGCAGCAGGTGATTTCGGAATCGATGGCCAGGGGCCGCCCATCAAAACTCTTGAATCGCGCATAGATGTTGGTCCAGCCGTAATTGCGGCTTGCGACCGGCACGCGCCCGGGAAGAAAGAATGCCGCCGGCACGTCTTCTTCCATGTTGATCAGCTTGACGGTCAGCTCATCGCCGGCGGTGGAGGCTGCGCGCGCGGTGATGTCGTTGGCGCGGGATTCCAGCCGGTTGTGCAGATCGGTCACGAATTCATAATTGGCGTCGAATTCGAGCTGGTTGAGAAACATGCCGCGATAGCGGTTAAGATTCGTGAAGCTCCCATCATATTGCCGGATGCCGGTGCGGTTGATGAAGCCGAGCGCGGGCGTGAAGTTCTCGCCGATCTCTTTGAACACGAAATCCCCGCCCCACGGCTCATTGGGAAATCCGATCGCGAGGGCTGCGGAATGGTCATCGCCCGCAGTGCTGGAAAAACTGCCGTCGTAAAACGCGTCCCCGGTGAGAATCTTGTTTCCGAGGAAGTGGGAATCCAGATATTGAAAATCGGCGCCCGCGACGCTGTTGCGGGTGCGCCCCGAAGGATCGCCATTGGTGAAAATGATGCCGAATTTCGATTGCGAGAATATCGGATGGGTGATGCGCGCGACCGAGAGCGCCTGACCGGCCGTGGTTGGCGTCTCGTTGGTCATCACACTAAGCGCGCCGATGTCGAAGCCGGCATATTCGCCGGACAGTTTGCCGCCCGCCAGGATGGTCACCGGCACGCCCTGCACGAGGCCAATATTGCGTGAAAAGAACGGCCGCCCATTGTTGGAGCTGTTGTCGTTATAGGTGCGGCGGAAATTGCGTCCGCCGAATTCGAACGCCGCCGCGTCCTGCAGGAAGAAATCGCGCGTCTCGGGCGTGAACAGCGAAAAGCGCGTGGTGTTGACCTGCCGCGCATCCAGCGGCGCATCGGAGAAATCGGGATTGACCGTCAGGGTTCCCGTCAGAGCCGGCGTGATCTTGTAGAAGGCGTTCAGCCCTTGTGTGATGGAAAGGCTGGTGCGGTCCGTGGGGACGTGCCAATCGCGCTTGGCCCGCATCGCACCGTAAACTTGGACATCGAGCCCGAGCCCGCGATTGATGCCGGTGATGCCGGTCAGATCGCCGTTCTCGCTGATGTCGGTGAAGGCTAGGTTGGGACGGAAGCCCGACCAGTACAGCCGCTCGTTCTTGTGCCGGATCCGGCGCGAGAAATCGAAGCCCCATTCGGCCTGTGCCGCATCATAGGAAAGATCGCGAAACGGAATCGCGACTTCAGCCGTCCAGCCGTCCGCGACGCGGCGAACCTTGGCGGACCAGATCGTATTCCACTGCGTCAGTTCCTGGGTGTTGTTGAGTTCCAGTTCGTCGGTGCGCCCGCCCGAAGCTCCGACCTCGAAGCTGTAAGCGTTGCGCCGGCTTTGGCCGGGATCGAGCTGGATGACAAACGAATCCGCGGTGTAGAGCGGTCCGTCGCGCTGCATGGAACGCGCCACGATGGCGTCCGGCTGGCTGTCGTAATTGTAGACGCTGAAATAAAGGTTGTTCTCGTCATAGAGAATCCGCAGCACCGTGCGTTCCGTCGGCGCAGCACCCGGGTTGGGCTGCTTCTGCGTGAAATTCTCGATCACCGTCGCGTTGGCCCAGATGGCGTCGGAGACATCGCCGTCGATGGTGGGAGCCTGGCCCGCTTGGATGCGCGTGGCTTTGGCGCTCGGCCGGACGAACCCCATGCCTGCAGGTGCGGCGGCCATTTCGGCTGCCGCCACGCTGCTTGCCTCAAAGCCAGTCGCCCAGGCAAAGATCACTACAGCCGCCGCCGCGCGGGCGCCCGCCGCAAACCTCTGATTCAACGCCGATCCCCCGCGCGGGTGTTCCCGCTCGATTCCTTTTATGGGAGCTATTATGACGGATAGTTCAGCTTCCGCATATTCAGCGGCTGAGCATAAGGCCGTGAGGAACCCACCCCCCTCCTTTAGCCTTGGACCCCGAGTTCAGGAAACCCCGCCAAGCGCTTGCGGAAGGCTAAAGAACTACCTATAAGCCCGGCCATCCCGCACGCGGGGCCGGGCTTCCAACCGATCATGGGTGGCGGCCCATCCGGTGTTCCAGGATTTCCTGGAATCACCCCCGCGCCAGGCTGAACCGGAAAAACAGGAGTTTCTATGGCACTGCCAGATTTCAACTTGCGTCAGCTTCTCGAAGCGGGCGCCCATTTCGGTCATCGCACGCAACGCTGGAACCCCAAAATGGGCTCCTACATCTTCGGCGTGCGCAACGACATCCATATCATGGACCTGACCCAGACCGTTCCGCTGCTGCACCAGGCGCTTGTCACGATGCGCGATGTGGTGGCCGGCGGCGGGCGCGTGCTTTTTGTCGGCACCAAGCGGCAAGCTTCCGACCCGGTCGCGGCCGCGGCCAAACGCTGCGCGCAATATTTCGTCAATCATCGCTGGCTTGGCGGCACGCTGACCAATTGGCAGACTATTTCCCACTCGATCAAACGCTTGCGCACGGTGGAAGAGACGCTGGGTTCGGCGCAAGGCTCGGGCCTGACCAAGAAAGAGCTGCTGCAAATCCTGCGCGAGCGCGACAAGCTCGAACGCTCGCTGGGCGGCATCAAGGACATGGGCGGCTTGCCCAGCATGCTGTTCGTGATCGACACCAACAAGGAATCGATCGCGGTCGCAGAGGCCCGTAAGCTGGACATCCCCGTTGCGGCCATTCTGGATTCCAATTCCGATCCCGACGGCATCGCCTATCCGATCCCGGGCAATGACGACGCCTCGCGCGCCATCGCTTTGTATTGCGATCTTGCCGCGCGCGCGGTGATCGACGGACTTTCGGCGGGCCAGGTCGCGGGCGGCGTGGATCCTGGCGAAGCCGAGAACGTGCTCGAAGATATCATCCCGCGCGCCACCGCGGCGGAAGTCGAAGCCAGTCCGCTGGGCTGAATTCGCACCTCGTAGAGTCAAAACTGGGGGCGAAGGGAATATTGCAATGACGAATATCACTGCCGGAATGGTGAAGGATCTGCGCGACAAGACGGGCGCAGGCATGATGGATTGCAAGGCAGCACTTGCCGAGACCAAGGGTGACGTTGAAACCGCCGTCGATTGGCTGCGCAAGAAGGGCCTCGCCAAGGCCGCCAAGAAAGCCGGCCGCATCGCCGCCGACGGGCTGATCGGCGTGGTGACGCAAGGCGGCCACGGCGCAGTCGTGGAGGTTAATTCCGAAACCGATTTCGTTGCGCGCGGCGGCGAATTCCAGAATTTCGTGCGCAGCGCGGCGCAAGCTGCGCTCAAAGCCGAAGGCGATCTCGAGCGCCTGTTGTCCTCTTCGCATGCGGGCGGCGGTTCGACGGCCGATGTGTTGGCCGCTCTCGTCGGCAAGGTCGGCGAGAACATGTCGGTGCGCCGTTCGGCGGCGCTCGGCGTCTCTCCGGGCATCGTCGCCTCCTATATCCATAATGCGGTAGCGCCGGATCTCGGTAAGATCGGCGTGCTCGTGGCGCTGGAATCCAAAGGCGATGCCGGCAAGCTCATGGCGTTGGGCAAGCAGCTTGCCATGCATGTGGCAGCGGCCAACCCGCTGGCGCTCAGCGTAGATGCTCTCTCCCCCGATGTGATCGCACGCGAGCGCGACATCTATGCCGATCAGGCGCGCCAATCGGGCAAGGCCGAAAACGTCATCGAAAAGATGATCGAAGGACGCCTGCGCAAATTCTACGAAGAATCGGTTCTGCTGTCGCAAGTGTTTGTCATCGATGGAGAGACGCCGGTTTCCAAGGTGGTGGAGAACGCCGCCAAGGATGTGGGCGCGCCCGTCAAGGTCGCGGGCTTCGTGCGCTTCGCGGTGGGCGAGGGGATCGACAAGCCGACGACCGATTTCGCGGCCGAGGTTAAAGCGACGGCGGGTCTGTAAGCCGCACTCCTGTTTTTTCGCGGAGCTTCAATGGCTGCCTCCCTGAAATATCGCCGGGTTCTGCTCAAGCTCTCCGGCGAGGCTTTGATGGGCGCGCAAGCCTATGGCATCGATGTCTCGGCCGTGGAGCGCATCGCGTCCGACATAAAGGGGGCGGTGGATGAGGGCGTCCAGCTCTGCCTGGTGATCGGCGGTGGCAACATCTTTCGCGGACTGTCCGGAGCTGCTGCGGGTATCGACCGCTCGACCGCCGACTATATGGGAATGCTGGCCACCATCATGAATGCGCTGGCGATGCAGGCGGCTTTGGAACGCGCAGGGCTGCCGACGCGGGTTCAGTCGGCCATTCCGATCATGTCGATCTGCGAGCCCTACATCAGGCGGCGCGCCATCCGCCACATGGAGAAGGGACGGGTGGTCATCTTCGCGGCCGGAACCGGTAATCCGTTCTTTACCACAGATACCGCGGCGGCGCTCAGGGCGGCGGAAATGGCCTGCAATGCGATGTTCAAGGCAACCCAGGTGGACGGCGTCTACAGCGACGACCCCAAACGGGTCAAAAACGCCGAACGCTATGATTTTCTTACCTATCATGAGGTATTGTCGCGCGATCTGAAGGTGATGGACGCTTCCGCCATTTCACTGTCACGCGAGAATAAGATCCCGATCGTGGTCTTCTCGATACATGAACAGGGAACGCTGTCCGCGGTATTGAAAGGTCAGGGCCGCAGTACCGTGATCGGCGAACGGCATTAGGCGAAGGACGGGAGCGGCAATGGCTCGCGCCCCGCATTCTTGAGGGAGGCAAGACATGGCTCAGCTGCCACCATTCGACAAGGAAGACATGAGGCGGCGCATGAAGGGCGCCGTCGCCACCCTTAAGCACGAGTTCGCCGGCTTGCGGACCGGGCGCGCCAACCCATCGATCCTGGATCCGGTGATGGTCGATGCCTATGGAAGTTCCATGCCCCTCACCCAGGTCGGCACGGTCAACGTGCCCGAGCCCCGCCTCTTGACGGTTCAGGTCTGGGACAAGAGCCTTGCCAAAGCGGTAGACAAGGCGATTCGCGATGCCGGCCTTGGGCTCAACCCGCAACTGGACGGGCAGCTTGTGCGCATCCCGATTCCGGAGCTGAACGAGGAACGCCGCCGTGAATTGGCCAAACTTGCCCACAAATATGCGGAGAGCGCGCGCGTCGCGGTGCGCAATGTGCGGCGCGACGGTATGGATCATTTGAAGCGGCTGGAAAAGGACCATGCGATCAGCGAGGACCAGCACAGGAAATCGGCGGACGAGCTGCAAAAGATGACCGATGATAATGTGCATGAAATCGATGCGGCGCTGACCGCCAAGGAACAGGAAATCATGCACGTATAGGCGGGGGGGAGAGCCGCGACGCAGGACGTGAAAGAGGGAAAATAACGTTTGACCAAACCATTGCTGGAATCCGCGGCCCCCGAGTTGCCGTCGCCTCGGAGATTGCCCAAGCACGTCGCCATCATCATGGATGGCAATGGCCGCTGGGCGAAGAACCGCTTGCTTCCGCGTGAAGCGGGCCACGTCAAAGGCATTTCCTCGGTGCGCAAGGTCGTGCGCGCCGCGCGCGAACTGGGCTTGGAATATATAACGCTCTACACATTTTCGACCGAGAATTGGCGCCGGCCGGCGTCCGAGGTGCGCCACCTGATGGGGCTGTTCCGCCGCTATTGCCGCGCCGACATCGAAAAGCTGCATAAGCACAATGTGCGGGTGCGCTTCATCGGAGCGCGCGCCGGGCTCGATCCCGATATCGCCGAGCTGATCGACAGCGCCGAGACGCTGACGGCGCGCAATACGACCTTGAACCTGGCCTTTGCCTTCAACTATGGCTCGCGCGAGGAAATGGCCGAGTCCGCACGCGTGCTCGCAAGAGCGGCTGCCGCAGGCAAACTCGATCCCGAAAGCATCACGCCGGAGATGTTCGGCGAGAGCATGCAAAGTGCGGGCATTCCCGATGTGGATCTGGTGATCCGCAGCGGCGGCGAACGCCGTCTCTCCAATTTCCTGCTCTGGCAGGCCGCCTATGCCGAATTCGTGTTCACCGATAAATTGTGGCCCGATTTCGGAGCGGATGATCTGCAGGCGGCGCTGGCGGAATTCGCCCGCCGCGAACGCCGCTTCGGCGGCGTGCCGTCCGGCGAACGCGGGACACGCGCGCAATCGTCTTTGGCTGAAACCGCCTTGCGCTCGCTTGCGGCCGAGGTGTTCGATGCCGAATGAGCTTGGGCCGAATGAACTTGGGCCGAATGAGATTGGGCCGATTGAGATTTAGGATCCCACCATCGTGACCGACACGCAGCCCACGATGCCCGCCCGGTTCGAGCTTCCGGCGCGCACCGCATCGGGAATCGTGATGGGCGTGGCGGCGGTCGCCGCGGTCATTTGGGGCGGCATCTTCTTCGAATCCTTTGTGGTGTTGGGCGCCATTGCCGCGCTGGCCGAATGGCACCGCCTGGTGAATGGCGGCCACCTCGCGCGCGAAACCATTCCGACCGGTCTGGCGATTCTTGCCGCTGTCTGGCTTGTGCGGTTTCAAAGCGGCTTCATGTGGCCCTTGATGGCGATACTGCTCGGCGGGGTCGGGGCGGCGCTCGTGTCCGCCCTGCGAAAATTGCCCGCCCGCTGGCCCATTCCCTGGCACGCCTTTGGCGCGTTGTATGTGGGCTTACCGGTACTCACCTTGGTGATGCTCCGGGATACGCCGCGGGGTGCGGCGATCGTGGGCGCGTTGTTTGTGGCGGTGTGGACCGCCGATACCGGCGCGCTGCTGTGCGGGGGGCTGATCGGCGGCCCCAAGCTCGCGCCGCTCCTCTCGCCCAACAAGACCTGGGCAGGCTTTCTCGGCGGCACGATCGCTGCCGCCATCGCCGAAGCGCTCTACATCGCGCTCCTCGGTGGCCACATTCCTACCGCTGTGGCGTTTGGAATATTCATTGCGCTGGCGGGGCATTGCGGCGATCTCTTCGAATCCTGGGTTAAGCGCCAATTTCGCGCTAAGAATACCGGTCGGCTGATTCCTGGGCATGGTGGCATTTTGGACCGTATCGATAGCGTGCTGTTCGCTGCCCCCCTCTGTGCGGGCCTGATATTCCTGGCCGGCTTCAACCCGCTAAGCGACATGCTGCCATGAACGAGCCCCTCGTCAGCCATGCGCCCGAACGCGATCTGACTCCGGTTCTCGGCCGGTGCCTCACCGTGCTCGGAAGTACGGGTTCGGTCGGCACCGCGACGCTCGATGTGGTGGCTTCGTTGCGCGCGCAACATGGCGCGGACGCTTTTCCGCTGGCCGCCCTGACCGCGCAGCGCAATGTGGCGCTGCTTGCTGCCCAGGCGCGCCAATTGCGCCCGCGGATGGCGGTGATCGGAGACGCATCGCTCAAGCACGCGCTCGCCGAGGCGCTGTCGGGCACCGGCGTTGCGGTTGCCGCCGGGCCGGAGGCGATTCTGGACGCCGCCCGTGAACCTTGCGATATCGTGATGAGCGCCATTGTCGGCGCGGCGGGACTTGCGCCGACGCTCGAATGCGTGAAGCGCGGCGCGATCACGGCGCTTGCCAACAAGGAATGCGTGGTCGCCGCCGGCGAGGTTCTCGGCCGGGCCGCGCGATCCTCCGGCGCCGTGCTGATCCCGGTCGATTCGGAACACAACGCCGCGTTTCAGCTGATCGATTTCGCGCAAATCAGCGCGATCGAGAAAGTGACCCTGACCGCGTCGGGAGGCCCTTTCCGCGCCTGGACGCTGGAGCGCATGGCGGGAGCCACGCCCGAGCAGGCGGTCAACCATCCCAACTGGTCGATGGGGGCGAAGATCTCCGTCGACAGCGCCACGCTGATGAACAAGGGTTTGGAGTTGATCGAAGCCCAGATCCTGTTCGGCCTGCCGCCCGAGAAACTGGACGTCATCGTTCACGCCCAATCGATGGTTCATTGCCTGGTCGCCTATTCCGACGGCTCTGTGCTGGCCCATCTTTCCGCGCCCGATATGAGGACGCCGATCGCCCATGCCCTGGGGTGGCCGCGACGCATTGCCTCGCCCTCGCGCCGCCTGGATTTCGGCGAATTTACCCAACTCACTTTCGAAAAGCCTGATTTGTCACGCTTTCCTTGCCTTCAGCTCGCGAGAGTTTGCTTGCAGATGGGCGGGGCGGCCCCTACCATCTTGAATGCCGCCAATGAGGTGGCTGTGGAACAGTTCCTGGGGCGCCAGACGGGTTTCCTCGGGATCGCGCGGACCGTGGAACGTACGCTGAGCGCACTCGCGCATCAGATGAACGGCCGGGCGCCGGAGACGCTGGAAGAGGTGCTGGCACTGGATGGCGCCGCGCGCGCAACAGCTAGAGAGGCTTCCGGGGTGGCGGCGGCCTAAAGACCGCCAGAGCGAGGGCCAAGTCGAGGGCCGGGTCGAGGGGCCTGAATCGAGGAGAACGAGTTAGTATGCCTGCAGTTGTCGCCGATTTCGTGTCCTGGATGTGGGTGGGTTTACCCGCCTTCCTGTTCGTCATAACGCTCGTCGTGTTCTTTCACGAGCTTGGCCATTTTCTGGTCGCGCGCTGGTGCGGAGTGAAGGTGGAGACGTTCTCCATCGGCTTCGGGCGTGAGATCGTCGGCTTCAACGACTCTAAGGGCACACGTTGGAAGCTCTCCTGGATTCCCTTGGGCGGCTTTGTGCGCTTTGCCGGCGATGCGGATGCCTCGAGCCGTCCCGACAGCCAATCCCTGCAGCAGATGAATGCGCAAACCCGCGAGGGGGCGCTGCATTTCAAACCGCTGTGGCAGCGCGCAGCTGTCGCCGCTGCAGGGCCGATCGCCAACTTCATCCTGGCCATCGTAATCTTCACCGGGCTCATCCTGGCGGTGGGCAAGCCCGCCGAGCCGCCCATCGTGGAATCGGTCACGCCGGGTTCAGCCGCCGAAATGGCCGGTCTGCTGCCGGGCGATACGATACAATCCGTGGGCGGAGAGACCATCCGCGTCTTCGCCGATCTGCAGCGCATCGTTGGCGCCAATGCGGGAAAAACCTTGCATGTGCTCATCCATCGCGAGGGCCGCGACATCACCTTCGATGTGGTGCCGATGGCCGTCGAAGTCACCGATGCGTCGGGCGCCAAACAATCCGTCGGCCGGCTTGGCATCAGAGACGCCACCGTCTCCGTCGGGATCGTGGAAGCGCTGA
>Ga0193753_10004013_pt1 | contig 10689 bp, 12 predicted proteins | sample H1c2metaG_FD_144925 | JGI IMG/M metagenome (GOLD analysis project Ga0193753, IMG submission 144925) | Soil microbial communities from a riparian zone of the East river system, Colorado, United States - H1c2 | ecosystem: Environmental > Terrestrial > Soil > Riparian zone | place: USA: East... | reverse complement strand
CTCCTCGCTGCGGGCGTTGACCGGGATGTTCGGGGCTGGGAAAAATCCAGCGATCACGCCCCGGTCTGGATCGAACTGGCTGATTAGATTTCCAGTTTGCCTATGACCAGTTTCTTCCATACTGGTTTAGTCTATGACCGGTTTCGTCCAGGACCGGTTTCGTCCATGGCCGGCTGCCGTCAGGCCTTTTCCCTCATCGGCGACGACAGGTACAGATGCCATAGCAACATTGTCGCGACGGACCGGTATGGCTGCCAGGTGGCCGCTACTTCGAGCAGATGTTCCCTTGAGGTCTCTTTTGGAAGTTTTTTAACCCTTCGGAGCGCATTTATGGCAGCCAGGTCACCAACCGGGAAGATATCAGCCCGTTGCAGGACAAACATCAGGTAGACATCGATCGTCCAGTTACCAATACCTTTCAAGGCAATTAATCGTGCCCTGACCTCATCGTCGGGCAAGGTTCCCAGCGAATTCAGATCAAGCCGCCCTTCTGATAATTCCGTAGCCAGCCCTCTTGTATAAGTGGTTTTTTGACGGCTGAAATAACAGGCCCTTAATTCTTCGTCCGTCAAGGCCAAAAAGGCGTTGGGCGTTATTTCTTTTAGCCGGTCCTTCAACTTATTCAATGCCGACAGCGCCGAAGCCAGGGAGACCTGCTGTTCCAGGATGATATGTACCAGCGTTTCAAACGTATTAGGTCTTGTCCACATCGGAGGATAGCGATGTTCCCCGATGATCATCGCCAGGTCATCATCCATCGATGCCAGCTTGTCGCAAATGGTAAGGAAGGTCCGCTTATTAAAACTTTGGATTCGCCCGGAGGGTTTCGATTTTTGTTTTGCCATTCTTTATTCTTCTAAACAGAGTCTAACTCCTTATAAAAGTATTCCATTTTTTGTTCCATCTGTGTATGTTTGCAGCTCTCACCCAATAAAGACGAGATCATGGCTTTTCCGGGACCCCGCGAAGGAGCTATAAAAATAGCCCGTGCCGAATGTGAGGTGGGTCACATAACCACCCGCAAAGGATGGCTTACCTTTGGCAAATTATTGATACACGTAAACTGTTAATACTATGTGGCACCAAACCAGGATAACCAAACTTTTAGGCATCAAATATCCCATCCTGCTGGGCCCGATGGGCGGAAATTTTTCAACGCCCGGGCTTTTAGCCGCTGTATCCAACGCGGGCGGCCTGGGAAGTTTTGGAGCCTATACCCTTAGCGCGGAACAGCTCCTTGAAACGGACAAGGCTATAAAAGCATTGACTGATAAACCTTATAATATCAATTTGTGGGTTTCTGATGTTGATGACCGTTTGAGCAGTTACCCTGCCGAAAGCCTCGAAAAAGTAAAGGCCCTGTTTAAGCCCTATTTTGACGAACTGAGCGTCCCCCCGCCTGACCTGGACACCCATATCCCCTCAAAATTTATGAAGCAGGTTGAGGCGATCTTCGAGATCCGTCCCGCTGTGTTTAGCTTTATATTTGGCATACCATCTAAGGAGATCCTGGATGAATGCCGGAGGCTTGGTATTGCAACCGTTGGGGCAGCTACCACGTTGGATGAAGCTTTGGCTTTAGAAGAAGCAAAAGTCGATGCGATCGTTGCCGCCGGCTTTGAAGCCGGTGGACACCGGCCATCCTTCCTGCGACCGGCAAAGGATTCGTTGACCGGTACTTTTGCCCTCGTCCAGCAACTAAAGGCTAAAATAACAACGCCTGTCATTGCAGCAGGCGGTATAGCGGATGGTAAGGGCATTTCAGCTGCCTTAACTCTGGGAGCGGACGCAGTACAGCTCGGAACCGCCTTTTTAGCAACGGATGAGTCGAATGCGACACCCCTTCACAAAACCAGGCTTTTTTCTGACGATACTAAATACACTATACTTTCCAAATCCTTAACCGGCCGGTTGGGCAGGATGATCCGTAACCGCATCTCGGAAGAGATCAGCTATGAAACCGAAGTACTGCCCTTTCCGTTACAAACAAGGTTGATGGCACCATTACGGGCAGCCGCGCTCCAACAAGGTAAAACCGATATGATCAATTTCTGGTCGGGGCAAAACGCCGTTAATCTCAAATACAGCAAAGCGGATGAACTGATGACGGCGCTGATAGAGGAGACAGGGTCTATTTTGTTGGCTGCGACGCGACAGGTCTGAAAAGGGCTGTCGCAGTACATAGACCGGCCAGCAAGGAGAACATCGCTGCAAAAAGGAAAAAATACAGGTATTCGACAATAGCCATGGCTACCAGGAACACCGCCAGGAATGGCAGCAACCTGGCAGACAACCGATTCCCGGTTTCACCGGACAGTACCCAGAGCAGCAGACTGATCAGCAGCAGTACCCCTATCATGGTAAAGCCATAGCCTTCGTAAAAAGAGGCTATCGTGACGGATCGGCCCATAAACTCAAAATGGTTTGTTTGCATACTCGTGATTATCCGGTCTATTGCGTCGTTTGGGGCGTCTTTCCAACTTAGAGCGCCGAAAGTATGCCCGATCATATGTAAGAACATCAGGACAGAGGCGATGCGCAATAACAGCTTTGGTTTCATCTTATGAGATTTTGACATTTTATTCGATCTTTCACTTTTTACCTACTTTCCCGGCTTTCCCGGCTTTCCCGGCTTACCGATCCTTCACTTTACCTGCTTTCCGACCTTACCCGATCTTTCCTTTGTACAATTCCAAGATCATTCCCCAGCCCTCATCCATGCTTTCTACCGCCTTGCCACCACCGAGTCTATCCAGGTCCCTATGTTCGAGTTTTACCTTTGTCGTTTGGGGACCTACCGGAATAAAGTGTACTTCAACTTCCGTGATAAGATCCGGGTCGAACTGAAAGTCTCCATTGATCTGCCATGCTAAGACGATGAGCGAATGGGGCTCCCATTTCAGGATATGCCCGACGTTAGCTTCACTTCCATCTTCATGCCGTGAGTACCAGCGCCCATTTAGCGCCGGCTCCAGTACCAGTTCTACCATGGGCGATTTACCAATATGGTGGGTGCGTGGCCACCATAAGTCCATTTTTTCGGTAAACACTTTAAAGGCATGCTTTTGTGACGTTTCAACCATCAGCTCTTTTCCGATGGATTCGATTTTGATGTTATTCATCTTCTTCTTTTTTTTCTGCGGTCAATTTGAATGCAGCCAGTGCCGTATCCCAAAAATTGTCAAGATACTTGCGCATGGCTAAAATGCCCTGCTGGTCAATTTGATAAATATTTTTTGTACCCTGTTGATGGATGCTGATCAGTTTCGCCTCTCTCAAAACCTTTAGATGCTGTGATACGGCTGGTCTGCTGACAGCCAGCCCCCTGGCAATGTCTACCACCGCAAGCGGGTGGGCGCGTAGTTTTTCAAATATGACCCTCCTGGTCGGATCACCGAGCGCATTAAATGCTTTTGCAGAACTACTCATAATTTTAAATAGTAAGTTTATACTTACCGTAAGTACAAACTTACTATCTGTTTTTGAGATAAGCAAGAAAAAAGAGAAATAAGTTTCTGTTCCGAACAGCCAGGAAACTGCCCGTGGCCTGGATGCTCCTATCTCAGCACTTACGGCCCGAGATCCCGCCTAACGGAACAGAATAAACCCGATGAATACAGTAATATTTAGTAAATTTACATATCGTGAAACAATCGCTATATCATATTGACATTGAGATAGATAGACTTACCAATAGCATTACAAATACCATCTCCGGCGACAGTTTTCCTACGGAAATATTGCGCTGTACACCTCGGAAACCATCGTATGGTGATCTACCCGAATGGAGCTGAAAAATTGATAAACCGATACTTTAAAACAAATTAATATGGGATACATTAAAGAACCGAAAGGGGTCGATTTCGTTATGGAACCCATTCCCTTAACGCTGCAGGACCGGCAGATGATCAGCAACGCCATCGCGTTGTATAAAGCTACAGGTAAAATAACCAAGGCTCCAAGGCCGAAAAAAACGCGCGCCACTCATAAGAAGGTGAAGCGTTAAATAAGAGCTGAGAGTTTACTAATGCGATTACTACCGATTAAAGGCGATCTCAAAACATTGTTATAAATCTGCTTAGTTCCTCTTCCCGTTCCCTTAACCAAAAAAGGACCATCTCTACCCTTTGGGGGATATTCTTTAATTCGATCAGTTTGATATTCATATTTACGCCACGTACCGAAGAGATAGGTTCAATTGAAATGCCAAGACCGGCTTCTACCAGGCGAAGTACACCCATGGAATGTGCTGATTCATGCGCAACTTTTGGTTTAAAGCCATATGCCTGACAGATCTGCATGATCTTTTCAACATACCCGATACCTGTTGAAACCTGGGGCAAGATAAATGTCTCACTTTTCAAGACAGACAGATCAGTGAACTTACTTTTTAACAAAGGGTGATCATTGGGCAAAAGCAAGGCGAAATTCTCCCTGTATAAAACTTTAGAGTTGATTCCCGGAGGTAACAGGATATTGGGAGCAATACCAATATCCGTTTTTCGTATCAGCACCATCTCAAGTTGTTGAGCGTTGGAGGTTTCCTGTACAATGGTTTTTAAGTTGGGCCATGTATGCTTAACCTTTACTAAAAAAGAAGGAACGACGGTGTTCATCGCAGAACTTGCATGCGTAACCTTTATTTCGCCGGCCTCACCGGTATGCAGTTGTGCCGTTCGGAGAATTGTTTTATTCAGATCCTCAAGGATCCTGTTTGCTTCTTTTTGAAAAAAGGCCCCTGCTTCCGTTAACCTAACCGTTCGGTTGCCCCGGTTGAATAATAAGGCGCCTACTTCCTTTTCCAACAATTGTATTTGTTTGCTCAGGGCTGGTTGAACAATATTGATCTGCGCAGAAGCTTTTCTGAAATTGAGCGTGTCGCATAAGATCAGGAAATTTCTTATTTGCCGGATATCCATATTGATCAAATTAAGTTATCACTTGATTAAAATTAAGTATTTTATTTTATCAAATAAAGTGCTTTCTTTTGTTGGTAAGGAATATCACATGATTATCACAGCATCAGACCAGCCGGCATTGATCCTTGTTGACATCCAACAAGGGTTTGAGGATCTTTATTATTGGGGAGGAGAGCGAAATAACCCCAATGCCGAATTACGGGCAAGCGAATTGCTGGAGATCTGGCGGGAGAACCATCTTCCCATCTTTCATATCCAACATTGCTCCTCCATCCCTACCTCTTTGCTTCATGAATCAAATCCCGGTAATGAATTTAATGAATTAGTTACACCCGGAGAAGGAGAGCCCATTATAAAGAAAAATGTCAATAGCGCATTTATAGGAACCGGGTTACAAACTCAGTTGGACAAGGCCGGGATCACCAAACTGGTCATTGCAGGCCTGACAACCGACCATTGCATTTCAACCACGACGAGGATGGCTGGCAATTTAGGGTATGACACTTATCTTGTTTCTGATGCAACAGCCACTTTTAATAAAAAAGGGGTTAACGGGCAAAATTATCCGGCTGAACTTATTCACCAGACAGCCCTCGCCAGTTTGCAGGATGAATTTGCCTCCATCGTAACGACCCGGTTTATAAAAAATATTTTTTCAGAAAAAACAGTCTTATAATTTAACATCATGAACGAGATTAATAGCATGAGCGAGGCGAAACAAAAGTTGAGGCTGGCCGAGCAGAAGGCAAAAAAACTATTTACCGCCGTTGAGGACAAGGGGCTAATCGCTCCGGGCAAATCCGAACAGGAGTTGAGTGAGGAAATAGTCAGCCTTGCCAATGACGATTTTGGGATCACCCGGTACTGGCACAAGAAAATTGTCCGGGCTGGCGCCAATACCCTTCACCCTTACAATGGCAATCCGCCCGACCAGATCATTCAAAAAGACGATATCGTGTTTTTAGACTTCGGTCCCGTTGTCGAAGGCTGGGAGGCAGACCTTGGAAGAACCTATGTGGTTGGCAATAATCCATTAAAGCTGAAATTGAAAAGAGATATAGAAGCTGCGTGGCAGGAAGCGAAAACCTGGTATATGCAACAAGCCGCTCTTACCGGCGCCGCCTGTTTCAACTATGTTTCTGAACTGGCAAAACGATATGGCTGGGAATTTGGAGGAGAGATAGGGGGCCATATCGTGGGGCATTATCCCCATGAGCAACTGGGCGAAGGCAATTTGGGCCTGGATATACATCCGGATAATCACGATGACGTATTACAGCCGGATAAAGATGGCAACCGCCGGCATTGGATTTTGGAGCTGCAATTTGTCGATAGGGTTAATCAAATCGGCGCCTTTTTCGAGCAGTTGTTGGATTAGGCGGCCACTCATATTCTTTCACTGTCACTATTTTTCCGCTATTATTTGTCCCGGTTCAGCAGGGAACGCATCGCTCATTTGATCCGGTTGAAATCCGGTCTATCCCCATAGTTACGTTTCACCGAATAGATCTCGTCCTTTTCAAGCATATCCCTAAGCTCCTTTCTCCTAAATACCACGGTATCATCCTTTACAAAATAATCATCGTCAGCCAGGCTGCTGACAAAACCGCCATAATCCAGGTTGTTGTGAAGGGCAATTACGGAGTCTTGACTGGTTCCGATTATCCTCAAAAAGGAATAGGTTGTTCCGCTATTTTTATCTTCAGTGATGGTATAAACATCACCGATCTCCGGATTTTGAACATATTCTATCTTATGTTTTTGCATGTTCTTGCTCCAATAAAACCAAAATGCAGCTATGCCAACGAAAAGAATTAAAGCCGAATACAGGTAAAAGGGCGTTTTGGCGCTCCTTTCATACTTTCTTATTATATTTTCTGACTTTGTTTCATCACCGCAATTTCTACAACGGATCTCAAACTGTCGACCACCTATGGGAAAAACGGGAATATAGCAGAAATGAAAATAAGGTCTGTATACTTTAATTTCTCTATCAAAGGCCTTGCAGGGGTAGCAAATATGATCGTTGTCTATATAATTACCTATTCTGGCGACCTTTTTACCGACTATGACAAGCAGCATTTTTTCCTATTATTTAAATAATCTTACACTTGTCACTAAAGTAATCAATTTTTGGCCATTTGTAAATTGGCAAAAAATAAGCCCCTGTGGAAACAGGGGCCGTAACCAAAACTAACTGCTTATGAGAAACTTTACTAATTGTAATTTTTGTTAAATCAAAGGTACGCCGGCCAAAGTAAAACTGGTGTTAAGGCTTCCTTAAGGATCGTTAACCGTTAACTAATGGACGGCTGCTAACATAGGGCCGTGCAAACGGTGAAGGCTTTTAATTCGCTTTCACAATGGTGTCCGTCACTTCCCAGCTTTGTGAACCGGTCGAGCGCAAATGCACGATCTGGTCGGCGTTCTCCAGGACGATCACATAATCAGGACGCTTGCCCTTCCCTTCTTCTGACAATTCTGTGATCCAATAGTTTTTATACTCTTCTTTAATATTTGTTAACAAGGCGCCAGGCAATTGGGTGGAAAGGATATTGTGTGCGGCGTGGGGTTGGCCCTTTTGGAGCGTGTCGCCGGCAGCCTCTGCGCGGGAGGAGTTGATCAGCAGGACGAGGATAGCTCCCAGTACTATTTGTTTCATAATCTTACTTTTTTTATACGGCAAAGCTAGTCACGCCCTATAAAAGCCGGGTGTTAATAGGGACAAGCGGAGATAATTGTTAATGTTCGTTAATGAAATCTCCTCTTATTTCAGGCTAAACAAACAATTATTGCCTGGTGTGCCTGGTTTACAGGCATTGACCGCCGGAAGGCGTTGGGATGATCGGTAAACGGCCGGAGACCATGGCAGGCGGGATTTTACAAAATATTTTATACATCCTTATGGAATAATTCCCGGAATGTGTCTTCAAGCGACCGAGTTGTCATTAAACCAAAACAAATAGGCATGTTCCGGAATACCCTCAAGACCGCAATCCTTACTATCCGAAAAGGCAAGGTCTTTTCGATCATCAATATCTTCGGGCTTGCCCTGGGCCTCTCGGTCTGCCTGCTGATTGCCCTGTTCGTGGCGGATGAATATAGTTATGACCGATACAATGACAAGGCAGACCGCATTTTTCGTGTCGTTTATGATGTCCATCTGAATGGCAACAGTCTCGACGGCATTTTGGCACCTTATTCCCTGGGACCAACCCTGGTCAAAGAGTATCCCGGGATCGAAAACGCAACCCGTATTCGTTACCATAATGACATGGTGGTCCGAAAAGGAAATGAGAAGGAGATCGAACCCAACACGGTATTTGCCGATGCTACTTTGTTCGACGTATTCACGCTGCCTATGATCGAAGGGAATCCCCACACAGCCCTCGCAGCACCCTACTCGATCGTCATTTCCGAACGTATCGCCAGGAAATATTTCAACAACACGGAGGCTCTCGGTAAGACCCTGGTCACCGAAGATAATACGGATACAACGACCTATACCATCACAGGAGTGATAAAAGACATACCCGCAGCTTCCCATTTTCATTTTGATCTTATCAAATCCATGGCCGAGAAGGAGAAGAAGGTCAGGCAACCCTGGCTCTCTCCTTATTGCGCCACTTACTTATTGGCAAAGCCTGGAGTGACCACTAAGGAGATCGATCAGATGCTGGCCTCCATTATCGTAAAATATACGGCGCCACAATTACAAGAAATCACACATGCCAGCCTGGGCGACATGGCGAGACAGGGCGACTATTTCAGACTCAATTCCATGCCGTTGACCCGGATCCATTTGTATTCAAATGTTCTATGGGAATTCGAGTCAAACGGCAGTATCCGGACCGTTCGTATTTTCATGGTCGTCGCCATTTTTATCCTGCTGATCGCCTGTATGAATTTTATGAACCTATCTACGGCGCGTAGTGCCGACCGATCCCGGGAAGTCGGCGTCAGAAAGGTGCTAGGTGCGTCCCGCGCGGACCTGATCGCGGGTTTTCTCTTTGAAGCCATCCTGACCAGCCTGATCGCCCTGTTTTTGGCCATCCTGATCACCGCCCTCCTGCTGCCCTTTTTTAACCAATTGTCGGGGAAGGATTTTCATATTGCTGTACTGGGCTCAAAACGGATCCTGGTTGCTTTTTTGTTGACACCTATCGTGATCGGGTTGCTGGCAGGTAGTTATCCAGCCTTTTATCTATCGGCCTTTGCCCCTATAAAGGTGTTAAAAGGCAGGCTTGCCCTGGGGTTTAAGAGCGGTTGGTTTCGGAACGGCCTGGTCGTCTTCCAGTTTGCCACCGCCATTGGCCTGATCATCGGCACCCTCGTGATCTACTGCCAGCTCCATTATATACAGAACCGGGACCTGGGCTTTAACCGCTACCAGGTGTTGACCGTCCGAAACACTAATATTCTCGGCAGCCAGGCGCAGCTATTCCAAGAAGAAGCAGAAAAACTTCCGGGTATTACCGGCAGCACGATGACCGGCGATTTGCCCAACCGGGTCTATGATGCGGCGATTCCTTACTATAAGACGGCATCGGCGAAAGGCAATGAGGCATTTTTGCTGCAGCGATGGTTGATCGACGCCCAATATATTCCTCTGCTTGGGATGAACATGGTTAGCGGTCGAAATTTCTCGGCCAATATGCCATCCGACTCTTCCGGGGTATTGGTCAATGAAACCGCCGCGCGTCTGTTGGGCTATCCGGACCCCATCAATATGCCACTCTACCGGGGGCCAGAGCCGGAAAATGCTTTTCATATCCTGGGTCTTGTAAAGGATTTCAATGGTGGAACGCTTCATGAAAAGATCGAGCCTGTTGTTTTCCAGCTTGGCGTCGACCGGCATGCCGTCTCTTTCCGGATCCATACCGATCATATTCCGGGATTGATCGCCGCCATCAGGGATCGTTATCGGTCCATGGACAGATCGACCGGGCAGCCCTTTGTCTATTCCTTTATGGATGATGATTTCAATAAGCTCTATCTGTCCGATCAGCGCACGGGCAGGATATTCATCGCCTTTTCCCTTTTTGCTATTTTTATCGCCTGCCTGGGTCTTTTTGGGCTGGTGACCTATGCCGCCGAGCAGCGGACCAAAGAGATTGGCATCCGGAAAGTATTGGGCGCCAGCGTAAGTCATATCGTTGGACTGCTGTCAGTCAATTTTCTGAAACTGCTGGTCCTCGCAGCCGCCATCGCCTGCCCGGTTGCAGGATGGGGTATGTATAAATGGCTGCAGGATTTCGCCTACCGCACGACGATCGGGTGGTGGGTATTCCTGTTGGCGGCCGTTCTGGCGGCGGTGATCACCCTGCTGACGGTATGTTTCAGGGCGATCCGTGCGGCGATGGCCAATCCGGTAAAAAGTTTGAAAACGGAGTGACAAAACTCTGGTTTAAAAACCATAGTCAATACGCTGATCCAAAAAACTATATCCTAAAAATTATCGGTCCGGAAAGGCGCCGCAGGCAGGCCTTCTGTATTATACAGATCGCCCGGCTCCCAATCCTTATAAGCATAACGGACAGCGACGGGCACTTTTACACTATCAGACCTTACCGTTATACCGGCGCCGGTGATCTTTGCGTTGGCCCGAAAGAACTTCCTGTCCTCCCCTGCTATTTCAAATGCGGTGAGCGGCTTGCCGAAACTGGTCAATCCATTCGGGGCATTGTCAAAACTGATATTGACGGCGTCCTTTACTATTTTCATGGAATTATAGAGGGGGCTGGCATAGGCAAGGCCTTTCCAGTCATAG
>Ga0193753_10004012_pt1 | contig 10689 bp, 8 predicted proteins | sample H1c2metaG_FD_144925 | JGI IMG/M metagenome (GOLD analysis project Ga0193753, IMG submission 144925) | Soil microbial communities from a riparian zone of the East river system, Colorado, United States - H1c2 | ecosystem: Environmental > Terrestrial > Soil > Riparian zone | place: USA: East River... | reverse complement strand
GCGCCATTCCTGGATCAGCAGTACACTGTATTTGGAGAAGTGGTCAAGGGCCTGGATATAGTGGATAAGATAGCCGTTGTGCCGACAAGCAAGGGCGAGGACCGCGACCGTCCTCTTGAGAATGTCATTATCCTCAAGAGCAAGCTGATCAAACGAAAGAAATACTGATCGAAAACCTTAATAAAAAAAGCCGTCCCGCAATAAGCGGGACGGCTTTTTTTATTAAGAGCTTTCCTTTATTTATTAATTACCGGCCGGAGTAGTTCCTTGTCCGCCGCCGTTTGCACGGTTGTTCTCTTCCTCTGCTCCAGTCTTGCGCTGGCGTGCAGCCTTCACCTGGGCACCACCGAAGCGGTAGCTGAAGTTAAGCTTGAACTGGCGGCTCTCCCAATGTCCGCTCGCGATACTCTGAGCGCCCGAGAAGGTACTCTCGCCTCTCCATTTGAGTGTCTTGAAGATATCGCTAACCGAGGCCTTCAATACGCCCTTCCCTTTCAGGACATTCTTTTGCAGTCCCCCGTTGATACTATAGAGTGCCTTGCTTTTGAAAGTTCCCTGCCATATGGATGGCGAATTATAGAAGCCACTCAGTTCCGCACTCCAGTCTTTTCCGAGCTTGAAATTATTCTGCATGAAGAAGCTAACTGCTACCACATCGAGATCAACCTTGCGGTCGCCACCACCAAAGTCCGCCTTATACTTCGAGTAATAGGTATTCACGTTGGCGAAGAAACTATACCATTTCCATTGGAAAGGATAGCTGACGTTGAGACTAATGATATCCTGTGTGGCAAGATTACGCTTGGTCAGGAAGCTTTTCGACTTCTCGGTCGTATCGGGAAGCTGTGTGAAGATGTCCTTCACGTGGCTATAGTTAAGCGTGGTGTTGAGCTTATACTTGTAGGTATGCGTTACGCCGAAGCTGTTGGTGTATTGAGGGCGAAGCTGCGTATTTCCCTTCATGAAGGTATAGTCGTTCAGCTTGAACTCAAATGGATTCAGATCCTGGTATGCCGGCCGGTCGATACGACGGCTATAAGTGAAGTTCACCTGGCTCATTGGATTCTTGTTAAAAGTAAGTGCCGCACTCGGGAAGAAATCAGTGTAGTTGCGGTTCACACTCGAATCGTATTTGTCATAAGTTGAACTTCCATAGTTGTATTTCAACCCTGTTGAATGTCCCTTTGAATCGGTGTTCTCAACGCGCACACCCAACTGGAACATTATTCCTTTCAGTTGCCGGTTGTAATTGACATAACCGGCATTGATATTCTCCTTATAGCCGAAGTTGTTGCTGCGGTCCTTATCCAGGATATCCGTGTTGTTAACCACGTCATACCTGTTGAAGTCGTTATCCGTTTTGACATATCCTAGTTTACCACCGAGCCCTAATCTGCCCTTCTGCCAGTTTTGTTCGTAGTCGAGCTTCACCGAGTAGATATCGATATTCGTTGGAGAGATCATCCTGTACACATTACTGTACAGGAATGTAGTACCGTCCGGTCCAAAATAATTATTCGGCTGAAACTGGTTATTGCGAAGGTCGAAAAAGCCATAGTCGGCATCCACGTTCAATTCCTTTCCGCCTGTCTGCGCGTACCGGTAGTTCAGGTTGAAGTTGACGTTGCTTCTCTTCATGTCGTTATCGCTCGAGGCTACCAGGATACGGTTTAATTGATCTGTGGGCTTGTAAGTAATGTACATTGGTCCATTACTGTGCAGCTCATTCTGGGAAATATTGCCGTTCACGATAACGCCGATCGTACTCTTCGAATTAATGAAGTAATCGACGCCGGCCTTGAAGTTGTGGCCCTTGTTGGTCGACTTCATCTTATTGGTCTGATCGAAGACCGAATCCGCCTGTTCACGGTAGAGATTGAAATTATTTACATTGAGGCCCTGGCTGTAATTGTAATTCCCGAACAGGTTTACCTTTCCGTTGCGATGATTGAGGGCGAAGCCGCCATTATATTTTGCATAGGTCCCGATGTTGTATCCTGCATTCACCGATCCATTTGTTCCGAAGGTTTTATTCTTCTTCAGTTTGATGTTGATGATACCGGCATTACCTGCAGCCTCGTACTTGGCCCCGGGATTGGTGATCAGTTCGATGGACTCGATCTGTGCCGATTGGAGGCTCTTGAGATAGGCAGCCAGGTCGGCGCCACTCAATGGACTTGGCTTGCCATCGATGAAGATCTGCACTCCATTCTTGCCCGCCAGGCTAATATTATCGTCTTTATCCAGCATTACGCCGGGTGACCTGCGCAATAATTCGAGGGCATCATTGCCAACCGCATTTATCGTTCCCTCAACATTCACGATCATCTTGTCCGCTCTTACTTCCACTGCCGGCTTCTGAGAGGTGACGGTTATACCCTGCAAAGCGCCTTCGCTTTTGATCATGCTGATGTCGTCGACCTTTGCTTCCACCGCAGGCGTCACATCGAAGACCTTAGAGTAATGAGGAACATATCCCACGTGGGAGGTACTCACCAGGTATTTGCCCTCCGTGGTCGCGATGCTGAACTTGCCCTCGTTGTCAGTAACGGCCAATTTGGCGACCGATGAATCCTTCGCGCGGAGCAGCGAGATGGTCGTTTTGTCCAGCCCTTTTCCGCCAGAATCCTTTACTATACCCGAAACTGTTTGTGCTGAAACGGCAGAGTTGGTAAGAGCTGCCGCTAAAAATAATCCAAGTAACTTTCTCATAACTTTCCTGTTTTAAATAAGGTTCGGCAAAGATAGCCTGTGTCACAGTAGTGTAAAACCTTTGCCGACAAATGGTGTAAAAACAGGCATGAGTGGCGTTATTTTTCCGGTGAAATGCGAAAAAAGAGGAGGGTAAGAACCATTTATGCCAAGCTTTGCCCATATTTGCGGTACAAATCATTCATTATGAGTTACCCTGCCAATCTCCGCTACACTAAAGACCACGAATGGATCAACCTTGAAGGAGATATCGCCATTATTGGAATTACCGACTTCGCCCAGCGTGAACTTGGGGATATCGTGTACCTGGAAGTGGAGACGGTTGGTAAACCTCTTACCGCCGGCTCCGTATTCGGAACGATCGAAGCAGTTAAGACGGTTTCGGATCTTTTTCTGCCTGTCAGCGGTACCGTCAATGAACTCAACGCCTCACTTTCCAATTCTCCCGAATTGGTCAATACCGATCCCTATGGTGCCGGATGGATCATCAAAATGAAGGTGGATAATCCTGCTGACGTACAAGGTTTATTGGACGCAGCGGGCTATGAATCCGTGGTGGCATAAATCCGTAAGCGCTCCTGTTGCGTAATTAAGATGTGGTAAGACATTTGAAAAAAAGAGAATTGGTAATTAGGAATTAGGAATAGGGGCGAACGCTGAAGAATCTTCTAATAAGGCCTAATTCCAAATCCCATATTCCCTATTCCTTTATAACCGGACAGAAGCGATATATGAGACTTTCGTCCATGTATCTTAACCAACTCATTGAACACTAAGCTCACATATAGTGAACAGGAGCTTGTTGCATTACTGCAGCAAAGAACCGATCATTCGTTTAACTATCTCTATGATAATTATTCGGGGGCGTTGTTGGGTATCGTTGCTGCCATCGTAAACGACCACGAGACGGCGCGCGACGTGCTGCAGGAAGTATTCGTCAACGTCTGGAGGAAGATCGGGTCATATGATCCCACTAAGGGAAGATTATTTACATGGATGATGAATGTTGCGCGCAATGCCGCGATAGACAAAATAAGGTCCCGCAGCTACCAGGATTCACAAAAAAACCGCGAATTACCGGACAATGCAGATACCAGTCTTTCAAGTGCTATAACGGGACCGAAGATTGACGACGTTGGATTGAAGAAAGTACTGACAACTTTGAAAGAAGAACACAGGGTTTTAATTGATCTTTCCTATTTCCAGGGATATACGCACGAAGAGATCTCAAAAGTACTGGACATTCCATTGGGAACGGTAAAGACAAGAATAAGAAGCGCATTGACACATTTAAGAACAATGATCAGATAAAGTGAACGTACAGGAATACATATCAAGTGGCATTATCGAAAGCTATGTACTCGGGCTGGCTTCTCCGGAAGAACAGTTGGAGTTCGAGAGCATGAGCCGACAGCATCCCGAAGTGGAAGCGGCACGGATCGCCTTCGAACTGTCTCTCGAACAACAGGCAATGGCGAATGCTGTGCAACCGCCGGCCGACATGAAGCAAAAGATACAGGCTGCAGTAGTAGGCGGGCAGCAGGAAGCCCGGGTGATTCCATTAGATGCAACCCATTCCAGGCATACTAACTGGATAAAATATGCCGCAGCGGCCAGCATCATCCTGCTAGTCGGCAGCATCATCTGGAACATCTCTCTTATAAACAGGAATAAGCAGCTACAGAATAATTATGAAGGAACGGTTGCGAAGCTCAATGATACACAGTCGCGTCTTTCCTCCTTCGAAAGCGAGGTGAATAAACTCGTTGGCAATCCCAATGTAAAAATGGCGGCGATGAAAGGTCTCGAAGCCTCTCCATCCTCCGTGGCTACTGTCTATTGGGACAGTACCTCCAAAGATGTCTATCTTACCGTGAACAACCTGCCGCAGCCCCCCAGCGATCAGCAATACCAGCTTTGGGCAATTCTCAACGGTAAGCCAATCGATGTAGGCCTGATTGCCAATGAATATTTCATTGGCGAAAAGAAATTACTGCTTCGCATGAAGAACGTCAGCGGCGCCCAGGCCTTTGCCATCACGCTGGAACACAAGGGTGGCAGCGATACGCCCAAGGGTAAAATGTATGTCCTGGGAAATCTTTAAGATCTCCGTCTCTCTCAAATCCACAAGCTTTCCGGTCACGTATATGCTAACGTATAATATTACGCCAACGAATTTTTGGTTCTATAGTTGGTTAAAAAAAAGGGGCCTCTTCTGGGGCTCCTTTGTTTTATTATCCTGAACCGAATTATCGTTCTATTATTGTAAAAAAAAATTGAAACCGGTTAACCGTTTTTTGATTCCCGCTATCAGCTGGCTGATCATCTCAACCATACTTCTTACCCTGCCCGGTTCGGCATTTCCCCAGGAAGACTGGCTTAGCAAAATATGGTTCGACAAATGGGTGCATATCGGCATGTTCTCCATTATGGTCACTCTCATCTGCTGGGGCATTTACAAGAAGAACTCGCTTCCCGCTACGCGGATGCGAAAGTTTATACTGGTTGCCGTTCTCTGCCTGTGCTATGGTATCGCAATGGAGTTCGTACAGAAATATTTCATCCCTAACCGCTCATTCGATGTGGGAGATATCCTGGCAGATGGAGTGGGAAGTTTCCTGGGACTCATGTATAGTCTCAGGAGGTACCAAAAAAAATAGACCCCTGTGGAAACAGGGGTCGCAACCAAAACTAACTGCTTATGAGAAAATTGACTGCTTTATATAAGTTCTAATAATTTCTTTCTTTCTGTTCTTCTTTCTAAACGCAAATTTACTGCCATTCATGCAAGGGAGCTGTTAATGAAAATTTAAAAGGTTTTTTGCTAACTTATCACCCCAAATTCCCGGCTGGAAATTGACTAATGGGGAATTTTTTCCCAATTGATCCAATCCGAATGCCTCAATAAACTTTTTAAAGAACTCTGTCGTGTCTGACATATTGCATAAATCAGACCAGACCTAAATATTGGACGACGCAACAAGTAAAAACTTGTACCGTTAAAAAAAATTCGTTGTAAATCTTTTTTGGGCAATAAACGTTAATATAAAGGGTGATAGGCAATTGAAGAGATAAAGGGCGTCACGCAAACGTTTTAATAAACCCTTAGTTCTGCTTGGTAAGTTTCTCAGAATTTTCTGCAAACTGTAATGCATCCAGCAGTTCATCGATATTACCATTCAGGACATCCTGGAGGTTATATAATGTAAGTCCTATGCGATGATCGGTAACCCGTCCCTGGGGGAAATTATAAGTTCGGATCTTGGCGCTGCGGTCTCCGGTACTCACCAGGCTCTTTCGGTGCCTGGATATTTCATCTTCCTGTTTCCGCACCTGCTCTTCGTACAAACGTGTACGCATCATTTGCATGGCCTTTTCGCGGTTACCGAGTTGTGAGCGTTCAGTCTGGCAGATCACTACCGTGCCCGTTGGGATGTGTGTGAGCATGACCTTCGTTTCCACCTTGTTTACATTCTGACCACCCGCGCCTCCGCTTCGTGAAGTTTCCATCTTCACATCTGCAGGGTTGAGTTCAAAATCGACTTCCTCCGCCTCGGGCATCACTGCCACCGTAGCTGCCGAAGTATGTACCCTGCCGGAAGCCTCAGTATGCGGAACGCGTTGCACGCGATGTACGCCGCTTTCAAATTTCAACACGCCATATACATCGTCCCCGGTCACTTCGAGCTGAACTTCTTTATAACCTCCCACCGTCCCCTCGTTCTCACTGAGTATGGCCGTCTTCCAACCCCTTCTTTCGCAGTACCGGATATACATCCTCAACAGGTCTCCTGCAAAGAGGCTGGCCTCATCTCCTCCCGTTCCGGCACGGATCTCGAGTATAGCGTTCTTCTCATCCTGTGGATCCTTCGGGATTAAAAGTTGGCGGATATAAGCAGCGGCCTTCTCCTTTTTTTCTTCCAGTTCCGGACCCTCGCTCTTCGCCAATTCCCGCAGTTCGGGATCATCGCCCTCGAGTGCCTCCTTATAAAAATCAACATCATCCAATATCTTCTTGAAATCCGAATAGGCCGAAACGATCTTTTCCAGGCTACGGTATTCCTTGCTCGTCTCGGCAAATTTCTTATTGTTGCTCACAATCTCGGGATTGGTGAGTGCCACGCCCAATTGATCGAACCTTGCTTTTATCGCTTCAAGTCTGTCTAGCATACATATTCTTCTGGGCGGCAAAATTAGCGATTTGAACGTTGAATTCGCTTCGTAGCGCCGGTCCATTAAATTATCCCGAATTTTGCGGCCATGAGTTCTAAAAAATTCAGGGCAACAAGATTATTCGATGGCTACCAGATGCGGGCCGATATGGTCCTCGTAGTGGCCGGAGATGGGACCGTGGAAGAGATGATCCCGGCGGCCGATGCAGGCGATGATGTCGTTTCCCTGGAAGGGATCCTCTCACCCGGTTTCATCAATTGTCATTGTCATCTCGAATTGAGCCATATGAAGGGCCTCATTCCCCCACAAACGGGGCTGATCGATTTCGTGCGTCAGGTGATGCAGAACCGGCATCTTCCAACCGGCGAAATCCTGGCTGCCATTGCCAAAGGCGAGGATGAATTGCTGAAGAATGGCACAGTTGCCGTGGGCGATATCTGCAACAACACGATCACTCTTTCTCAAAAGAAAAAAAGAAGGCTTCCATACCATAATTTCATTGAAGCGAGCGGCTTTGTGCCGGGTGCGGCGGATACCCGCTTCCGCCAGGCGGTGGAGGTATACAACGCCTTCGAAACGGAAGGCCCATCTCACGGTCATAGCAGTTCCATCGTTCCTCATGCTCCTTACTCCGTGGCGAACGAATTGTGGAAGATGATCGTCGATTTTCCCGGAAATGATCTCCTCACCATCCATAACCAGGAGACGGCGGCCGAAAATGAGTTGTTCCTCCGGAAAGAGGGAGAGTTTCTCGGCCTTTACCAGGGGATGAGCATCGATATCACAGGCTTTCAGCCAACAGGAACCACCAGCCTGCAATCCTATCTTGGCAAGTTCCACCCCCGCCAGGCAGCCATCCTCGTGCACAACGTATTCACAAGCGCCGACGATATCCGCTACTCGCATACCCCCGGCATCACCTCCCTATTATCCTGGTGTCTCTGCCCGAAAGCGAACCTATACATTAGCGGCCGCCTGCCCGACCTGGATATGCTGGTGGAAGAAGGATGCGAACTCGTGATCGGTACCGATAGCCTCGCCTCCAACGATACGCTTAGTATTTTAGCAGAAATGCAGACTATACACCGTCATTTTCCGTTAATACCTATTCCCAGTCTATTCCGCTGGGCCACCATAAACGGCGCGAAAGCCTTGCAGATGGACGGCGTATTGGGTAGTTTTGAGAAAGGAAAGAAACCCGGGGTGATCCTCAGTAAAGAAGACCTGTCTGCCTGCACCCGGCTTATTTAACTATGAAAATTTTTCTCGTCATACTGGCCCTTATCGTGGCCATTTGCTGTTTCTCCTTCGGCCTGCGGCAAAAAAAGGAGTACAACGTACTCTATGAATCGTCCCTTCAGCATTTCAAGACCTCCGAACAGCATTTATTGAAGACGATCGCATCGTCCAACCTATCGGATTCTATTGACGTTGAAAAAATAAGGAATGAGATCCATGCCTGCCGCGTGGGACTCAAGGCGGTCGATTTCTGGCTGCGTTACCTCGAACCCATTGCCTATCGCAAACTGAATGGCCCTCTTCCCGTGGAATGGGAAACCGAAGTGTTCGAGAAGTTCGAACCGCCGTATAAAAGAAAAGGTGCGGGGTTGAGCCTGGCGGAGATCTCCCTGGATGAGCCCGGCCTCAATAAAGATTCCCTGGCGGGATTAATACAGACCTCACTCGATAGCCTGCAGACATTTGAAGCCGACTCGATCACATCACAATTGGATTCTTACCATCATTTCTTCCTTGCCAACAGGCTTTATCTTCTCAACCTGGCTGCCATTTACACTACCGGTTTCGAATGCCCCGATACCGGCATCGTCATCCGGGAACTGAAGTCGATGCTGCCCGCGGTCAAGGGTATCTACACGAACTTCAATTCCAGCTTTAGCTCAACTCCTCTTACCAGTGAATACCTGGGGCTGTACGACAAAGCGATCGGCTTCGTCAATGGGCAATCGCCGGACTTCAGCCTCTTCGATCATTTCTCCTTCATAAAGGATTACATCAACCCGCTATTCCGGATGAACCAGGCGATGATCAATTCGTATGGAGTGTTTTCCACTAACTATAATGACTATGCCCTGAACAATGAGACCCTGTCGATCTTCGATAAGTCGCTTTTCATTTCTCAAAATACGAAAGGCATTTTCTCCTTTGTGGAAGATCCCGCCGTGCTTGCCGAGATCAGGCAAATGGGAAAGCTGCTATTCTACGACCCGCTTCTTTCCGGGAATAATAAACGCAGCTGCGCCTCCTGCCATAAGCCAACGGAATATTTCACTGATACAAGCATGGCAACATCCTTCCAAATGGACAACCAAAATCATCTTCCCAGGAATGCGCCTTCTCTGATCAACTCTCTCTATAATCACCTCGCCATGCTGGATGGGAAACATATTTCGCTACAGGGACAGGCCCGCGACGTGATGCTGAACCACCAGGAAATGGGTGGGGAAGATGAGGCAAGCATCCTTAAAAAAGTCTTAAGCTGTTCCATCTATAAGAATGCCTTCGGGAAATTTCTTAAATACACACCGGAGGAAAAATCTGTTTCCCTGAGTCATATCGTGTCTGCCATCACGTTTTATTATGCGGACTTCAGCAACTATTATTCTCCCTTCGATAATGCAATGACAAAAAACGCACCGGTGGAAGCCGAAGCAAGAAGGGGCTTCAATCTCTTCATGAGTAAGGCCAAGTGCGCCACTTGCCATTTCGTTCCGCATTTCAACGGAGTGAAGCCTCCATACATAGGCTCTGAATTCGAGGTGCTGGGTGTACCTTCGGATACCGCGTATAGCAAACTCTCCGACGACAAAGGACGTTATGATGTAAATCCGGCAGAGGAGACTCTTCATGCATTCCGGACCGGAAGCATCAGGAACAGCGAGTACACTGCACCTTATATGCATAATGGCGTATTCAAGACGCTCGACCAGGTAATGGATTTCTATGATGTGGGAGGCGGTGCGGGAAAAAAGCTGAGCGTTCCTAATCAGACGCTATCACCTGAGCCGCTGAAATTAAGCGTAATGGAGAAAAAGGAACTCCTTCGGTTTATGCATTCGTTGAATGAAAATATTATTTTTGATACTGCCCCGTTAGCTTTACCAACATCGGGCGACAAATCCCTTAACAACCGCAAAGTGGGTGGAGAATACTGAAACTATTGAGATACTTTTTTACAATATTGATCCTTTCACTCTGCGTTGTTGTCTTCCAGCAATGTAATAGCCAGAAGAAATTTCCGTATGACATCCCCGACAATGTCACGGCACATAACCGTGCATTACTGATCGAGAAGGCCGACAAGGGCAAGGTCCTATATCAATTGCATTGCTCCCAGTGCCATGGCATCTTCACGAAGGGAAAGGACGGCATTCCCAATTTTACCAAGATCCAGATCGACAACTATCACACCGCCGCACTCATCGGCATCGACGCCCGCAATCATGCCGTGGCGAAGAAGATGAGCAGCGAACAGATTGACCAGGTGATAACTTTTTTGCGGATCAGAAAGCCAAATTGAACCAGGAAGGAACAATTTGGCAATTTGACAATTTGATAACCTGCCTGCGCCGAGGCTTCGGCAGGCAGGTGTGCCAATTGGGCGTGTTTATCGAAGTCGCATTACTTATGGACCTTGTGACCCTTGTGTTCTCCGTGGTTTGTTTTAAAATTAACCACAGAGAACACAAGGATATTCCCATCCAAGGACACCCTTTTGAATTTTTACTTTTGACTTTTGACTTTCAAAACACGGAGATTTCTCAAACCACGAACCTCTATTTCTTT
>Ga0193753_10004011_pt1 | contig 10690 bp, 6 predicted proteins | sample H1c2metaG_FD_144925 | JGI IMG/M metagenome (GOLD analysis project Ga0193753, IMG submission 144925) | Soil microbial communities from a riparian zone of the East river system, Colorado, United States - H1c2 | ecosystem: Environmental > Terrestrial > Soil > Riparian zone | place: USA: East River... | reverse complement strand
ATACTCTTTGGATCGCTCCAGAATAGTATCTAATGCCATACCAGAAGGCCGACTTCGTCGGGCACCGCGCCGCTCTCTTTTTCCGGTCGACCAGATACAGGCATGAAAGGTGGTACTGCCTTTCAGATAGACTTTATCCAGAGTCGGCTGACCTTGCAGCAAGTAAATTTCGCTTCTTAATTCGCATACGAATCTCCCGATGCTCTTTCCGGCGTGAAACTTTCTCAGTCCGGTAGCGCGAACACGTAAAGTGCCTGTCCGCTGTCGGGCCGGTGAACATCGGTAAGAATGACGTTGGGCATATTCTGCGGCGATCCGCCGCCCAGCCCAGTGGTGACCGCGAGATACTGCTTGCCATCCATACTGAAAGTTACAGGATAGCCTTGTACCGTGGTGCCAAGCTGGGTCTGCCAAAGTGTCTTCCCGGTTTTCACGTCAATTGCCTTGAAAACGCGGTCATAGTCGCCCACAAAAGCCACGCCGCCCGCAGTGGAAAGCACGCCCGTCAAGAACGGCGCGCGCTGCTGGAAAGTCCAGACCCGTTTCATGGTTCTGGTGTCATAGGCCGACAGCCGGCCCATATTGCCGTCGGTGCCGGGCATTTCGTAAACCCTCACTGCCGCCGCCACGCCGCCGGAGCCGGGCTTCATCTCCACGTCATGGCCATTCATCTCGTCGCAGCTTTGCGAAAGTGGAATGATCAAAAGGTCGTTGGGCTGGTCGTAACTGGTGGCCGGCCAGTCGTGACCGCCTTCCGGGCTGGGACAGGATTGAATCCACTCATTGGTCTTGGCGTTGACGATGTCGTCGCGGTAGGTGGGCACGCCGGTCTTGGGATCGATACTTTTGAACACGTTCTGCAGCACGGTTTCCTTCGCGTCCAAGAACTTGCCATTCGTGCGGTCCAGCTTCCACAGGATACCGGCCTTGCCCACCGTCATCACCGTTTTTTGGTCGCCATGGTCGATCAGCACGCGCTCGAATACCTCGTCGAGGTCCAGCGACTCGCCCGGCGCGTGGCTGTAGTACCATTTCAGCTTGCCGGTATCGGCATCCAGCGCGACCGTCGCACTGGTGTAGAGGGCAGCGTCGTTCTTGGTGCCACGACTGGCGCGCATCCAAGGCTTGGCTTGGGCAGTGCCCCAATAGGTGAGATTGAGCTCGGGATCATAGCTACCGGATATCCAGGTCTCGCCGCCCACTCTGAACTGGTCGTCAATGCCATTCCAGGTGTCGCCGCCCGGCTCGCCTTTCTGCGCGATAGTGTTGAACTTCCATACCAGCTTGCCGGTATCGGCATCATAGGCCGAAATGAAGCATTTCTCCGGCCCGAAGGAGGAGCAGCCGGTCAGGCCGGTGATGACCTTGCCATGCGCCACCAGGACGCCGCCGGTGGTGGCGTGGCGTTCCTTGCCAAGTTTGATGTTCCATTCGATCTGGCCCGTCACCGCATTGAGCGCCACCAGATGCGCATCGGTCGTGTTGGTGAAGACCTTGTCCTTGTATAGCGCGATGGCGCGGTTGCCGCCGTAAAGGTGCGGCGAGCGCGGCCCGATGCGGTTCTCCCAGATCAGCTTGCCGCTTTTTGCGTCCAGCGCCTGCATGATGTTGTCGGTGTTGGACAGAAAAATCACCCCATCATGTACTGTCGGCGTGACCTCGCTGGCGCCACCCTCATTCATCGCCCAAGCCCATTTGAGCTGGAGGGTCTTCACATTTGCAGGCGTGATCTGCGTGAGTGGGCTATGGCTCCAGCCCTGGTAATTGCGTCGACCCATCAACCAGTCGCTGTCGGGCGGATTGCGAAGCATGGCATCGGATACAGGCGTGTAGTTCGCCACCCGCCCGGCAACAGTGAGACCAGTCTTCATCGGTGGGGGTGGTGCGGCGCGGTTGGTACCAGCAGTAATGTCGGGGGGTACGATGCCGTTGGCAATCAGGCCGATCTTCATGTCGGTCGTGGGCGTCAGCAGCGTTCCGCCGGCGGTGGCGCCGTTGGCAGTGAGCAGGAAAGCGACAATATTGGCGTATGTCGCGTCGGACAGGCTGCCGCCCCGGCCCAACGGCATGGCGGAGCGGACATAGCTATAAAGTTCGCGTGTGGATTTTCCGCCCCAGCTTTTCATGAAATTGCCCGCGGCTAACGATGGCGCTTCGCCGCCGCCGCTCAGATTCGCCTGGTGGCAGCTTGCACAATTGGCGGCATAGTCGGCGCGGCCCTGCGTCGCCTGCGCCGTCGTGAATTGCGCCATGGTCTGCTGCGCTAAGGCAAGACCACCACCGAGCACCGCCGCCATGATAAAAGATGATAAAAAGAAACGCCTCAGCATGAGGACTCCTATTCCGCAGGGGGCATCACCCAGCCCCATAAATCGCCGTCCGGCGCATTGGCGCTGTCGATCTCGATATAGAGCCCACCCTTGTGGAACGCCGCGAGCTCCTTGCCACCCAGTTTGATGCTGCCGCTGATGATTCCGTTCGTCGCTGGCGAAATGGTCAGGTCAGCGATTTTAGGGCCCCGCACTCCGGGCGCCGGGCCTCGGAATAGCTGGGCGGCAGTCGGAACGCCCAGAAGGCCCACATAAGTCCCATTGAGCGATAATGTATTGCCGGACAATTTGGCCGAGAGATGGCCGCTGCCGGAGCTGTCTGCGCGTGTGCCGACCAGTCGTGGCCCAGGCGAAAGACGAAAATTGAAACTGTCGTCCGCTTGAGCCTGCGTAACCATCAGCAATGGCATGATTGCCGCCAAGACCAACCTTTTTCGCCGCATGCTTTCTATATCCCTGGAAGACAACGGGGAGCGTGGCGTTCAGACCATGCGCCCGAGAGAGGGGCTAAAGTTTGGCCCTGATGCCAACTGTCACTACACGCCCAGTCGGATCGCCGGTGAGCCCGTCGAAGCCGGTGTTGCCGTTGTAGAAGGCCGGAGTTTCGTCGAACAGGTTAGACACATCGACGAACACTTGGCTTCCCCCCAACGTGTTACCCAAAATGCTCTCACCGAGCGTGTAGCGGAAGTTCAATTCGAAATAGTGCTGGGCGCTTACCTTATCGCCGCCGCTAAGTGGCGCGCCGTCCGCACGGGTGACCAGGGGCGTCACCGTACTCGCGCTCCAGTTGCGATAGCTGCCGACGAAATTGTCGAACAGATCTATGCCGAAGGCATCGTACTCCCAGCCCACATTAAGCCGCGCCTGGGTCTGAACCGCGCCGAAGGTCGAATTGGCGCCCGTGGTGTTGAGAATACTGTAGAACGCCTGCCCGCCCGCCAGGTGCTGTTTGAAGCGTGTGAACTCGGTGATCGAAGCACCAAGACCGAAGGTGCCCATCGTATCCGTCGTGTAGCTGTAATCGAACGAAGCGTCGACGCCCTGGACCGAGAGGTTGTTAAAGTTCCCCTGACGCCCCGAAACGAGATAGAAAATGGATGGAGGCAGGCTGCCCTGGAGTGCCGCGAACGGGGGTAGGATGGCGTTGAGCTGAGCCTGTGTGGCGCCGGCCGGAAAGAAGTTGATCAGTCCCAATGACGGCGTATTGAGTGCGTTGGCCGTGCTCGTGCCGGTGATGAAATTTATGTAGCGGACATTGAACAGTGTCGCGCTCAGATGCAGTCCCGGAATGAAGGACGGGGTTGTGTCGAAGCCAACCGACCAGCTCTCGCCCTCGGAAGGCTTGGGATTGGCGGGGCCACTGTTGAAGAGCGTGCCGCTGGTTCCGGCGATCGTGCAGGTCGCCATCGCCGCCGTGCAGTTTCCACCGCTGGCAAGCGGCACGCCGACCACCGACGGGAAGGCCGCCGTGCTGACGTTGAAGGTGCCTCCGTTGACATTTACACCGCCGGCCGGACACGCCGAACCGTAGCAGGTGAAGCTGGTCAGGCCGCCACGCGAGCGGTCGCCGACGCTGGAAAGCTGTGGTGCCACGAAGGATGTGGACCAGTTTGCGCGCAGCTTGAAGTCGTCCACCACCTGCCAGTCTAGACCGATCTTCGGGTTTGTCGTGTCGCCGACATCGTTATACTTGTCGTAGCGAACCGAACCGTTGAGGGTGAGCCGCTGGACCAAGGGCAGCGCATTGTCCGCCCCGATGATCGGAACCTGAGCCTCCCCATATACTGACGAAACGTGCCTTTCGAGTGGGACGTAGAGGAACTGTGAGCCCGTGGTCGACGGACCTGTATTGTTCGGGCTGGCTTTGTTGATCTCGAGATTGTAGCGCACCCACTCGACGCCGCCGGCGACACTGACGTCGCCGCCTGGGAGCGTAAAGATCTTGGCGTCCGTGCCAAGCCGCGCCTGGGTGGTGCTGTAATACCAGATGGCAACCTGATTGCTGTTTATCAGATTCTGGCGCACGGCGGTAGAGGTGCGGTTACTGGCCGCCGGATTCCACACGTCAAGAGCATTGGCCGCGGTGAGCGGCAGGTTTATTGCGGTGATCGTGGGTGTCCCCGCCGATGGATTGCCCTGGATAGCATTTGCGGCCAGAGTGCCGCTGGCGTTGGTGGTGCCATTCAGCGCCAGGTTGGCACAACTGGAGCAAAGAACACCGAAGCTGCCGACAGTGCTGGCTTCCCAGCCATACATCAGCAGGCCAGTGAACCTCCAGGTATCGGTCACTTTGTACTCGGCGTTACCGCTGGCATACCAGTTCAGCGAATTGTCAGTGTTATAGGCGCCCGGCCCCAGCAGCGCGTCGGCATCCCACAGGACCGACTGTCTGGTCGCAGCGCCGACCAAACCCACCGGGTTGGTGTAGAAGGGGTTCACCTGTGTGGGATTGGTGAGGGAGCCGGGACCAAAGGCGGTGGCGGTGAGCGTACCACGCGGCTGCGGGCTCTTGGCGTGGCGGTCGGAGATAACGACGTCGGCGCTGACTTTCAGATCGGGGGTGATGTCATAGCCCAACTTGACCATGCCGTTGGTGCGCACGTCTTGCGATAGAACCGTGGTGTAGGGGTAGGTGCTGCAGGGCGCGCCGGAGGCTGCGGTCGGCGTGGACGTCGTGGCCGCAGTGCCAAGGAAGAAGTTTCCCGCCAAATTCGGTTGCAGGGTTGCCGGATCGCAGTTGAAGTTGCCGTTGTTGGTGCCGCCCTGGGCAATGTGATTGGGGTTCAAGTACGAGCGGTTCCTCGAAAACAGCTCGCTACGGTACGAATGGGCCGCCGTTGCCATGATGTAGCCACGCTCCCAGGTGGCCCCGCCGATGGCGCTGAAGCTCAGCGTGTCGTAGTGGTCGCCGAAACCGCGCTGGGCGTCGGCCTCGAACCCACTATAGTCCCTGCGCGTCACGAAGTTGATGACGCCGGCCACGGCGTCGGAGCCGTAAATGGACGAGGCGCCGTCCGCCAATACCTCGACACGCTCGATGGCGTTGGGAGGCAGGATGCCGGGATCGGGCAACGGCTGCTGCTGGCGCCCCAATGAGAAACGGTGCCCGTCGATCAGGATCAGGGTGCTATAGCTGGAAACCGCGCCCAGATTGTGGATGGCGGGAGTGGTGTTGCCGCCACCTTGGGAGGCCTGCCCCAGATTGGAAAGGGCCGGTACAGCCTTGAGAATCTGTTGCACCGTCTGGGCAGAAGTCTTTTCGATCTCGACGCGTCCCACAGAGATCAGGTTCGAGCCGACCGGCTGTGTGCCACGGATGCTGGTGCCCGTAACAACCACTTCTTCGACGCCTGGAGCGGCTGCCTGGGCCATCGCCGCGGTCGTGGCCAAGGCGCTGAGTGTCGTCGCAATAACCAGCGAAGACGCGCTTTGCCGGAGCTTCCGTATCGAATCCATTGAGCTGTCCCCCGAAGTCTTTTTTCGCCCGAGCCGCGCATTTGCACTGCTATTTCAATTTACAACCACGAGCGTGCCTTTCTCAGGCATTGAGAGTTCCGGACGGATTGGCTTACTTTGTCAAACCGGACGCCCACTGATTATCTCACTGGATGAGAAACAGTTGGCTGCACTTGCGACAGGCTTCCTCTTTGAGGCGTTACCGCCGGGGAATGGCAACGGAAAGGGCAGAGCCACACGCCCAAAGTGGTTGGCTCAAAGCCGCAGCGGAATCACGTTGTGATTGCGGAGCCCATCCATTGCGCACGTGATGCGCGCGATCGGCGTGACAAAAGTCTGCCATTAACCCAGTCGAAACGAACAAGATGGACCAAATGACAAAAAGTCAGAACGACCAATAGCTCGTCAATTGCCCAATGTCGCATTGCATCAGACAGTGCCCAACGTTGCCTATCGAAATTCAGACACTCTCTTCTACGACCACCAGCTTGTGTCCCGCTTTCGCCCAGGCATCGATGCCACCCAGCAGGGGTCGGATCTTCTTAAACCCTGCCTTTTTAAGGTGTTTCGCCGCCAAGGCAGCGGTTACTTCGTTGGGACAGGCGCAATAAACCACGATTTCCATTTCGCGATCATGGTGCTCAAGCGTTGGGTGCATGTCCTCCGGATGGGCTCCGATCGCGCCGGGGATCACCCCACCCGCACGCGCCTGGCGCGAGCGGACATCAAGAAGAATGGGCTTTTGTTCGTTATCCAGCAGGCTCACCAACTCATCGACGGTGATCCTGTCCATGCGAAGCTGGCGAATGAATAACATGCGTTCCCACCAGCGCAGGAAAAGATAGAGCGTCATAGCGCCAACTACAATCGCCAGGCCGATCGCACCGAGCCTTGCCAAGGTGTCCAGGATCTTCGTCACCGCATCGTGAAATAGCCAGCCGAGAAAAATCGGAAGGCTGAGATACAGGCTGGCCCCGACAAGCTCAAAGAGCATGAACACCGCAGGGCGGACGCGGGTGATGCCGGATAGCGCGATGGCAATGTTTCCCAGGCCAGGGATAAATTTGGCGAAGAGAAGCGTGGCCGGCCCCACCCTGACAAACAGGGTCTCGGTTTGGCGAACGCAGGTATCGGGGGACAAAGAGAGTTTGCAAAGCAGTGCCAGCGCCCGTCTGCCATGACGCCGCGCAATCCAATACCAGGACGTGTCGGCAATAAAAGAACCCGACACGGCGGCGGCAATGACGGAAACCACGCTCAGCTCACCTTGGGCCGCAAGTGCACCTGCGACGGCAAGCAGGGGATAGGCGGGAAGCGGCAACCCGCCTTCGTCGAGCAGAACGTTCAGGAAGACCGCCAGAAGGCCGAACTCTGCGATAAGGCCGACGATATGGTCCATCCTTTATTCTTCCAGAGAGGTGGGCCGCGTGAGCCCGCAATGCGCAGCGTTGCGAATCAGCAGCATATAAATTTCATGGTCCGCTGCTGGTGTCGACCCGAGCCTCCACAGACATGCCGGGCCGCAGTTGTGCGGCCAGGGGTTGACCCGGATCGAGCACGACGCGTACGCCGATGCGTTGTGGAACTTTCACGAAATTTCCGGTCGCATTGTCGGGCTTGAGCACCGAAAATTCCGACCCAGCGGCTGGCGAGAGACGTTCGACATGGCCCTTGAAACGCGCTCCGCCGAGAGCATCGACGGTAAACCATGCCGGTTCGCCCGGCGCCATATGACTTGTCTGGGATTCCTTATAGTTGGCAATGACCCAACGATCGGGCGGTACCAGAGTGAAAAACTGTGTCCCGTTGGTGACGTATTGACCCAGGCGCACTCCGATCTCGCCAAGCTGGCCAGATTCCGGCGCCCGAATCACGGTGTGATCGAGATCAATAAGCGCCAACTGCAGTTGCGCGCGCGCAGCCTCTACCTGGGCCTTGAGCCCATCGCGCCCCACATCCACGGTGCGCACGTCCTGGCGGGCGATTTCGTTATTGGCGTTAGCCTGACGCAACAGCGCCTCGGCCTGGGCCAAGGTCGCGCGAGTCTGGTCGGCCTCACGTATCGAAATCGCGCCCTGGTGCTCGAGGGCATTGACCCGCACCATGTCGGCCTGGGCACGAAGCAATTGGGCGCGCGCATTGGCGATACCGGCACCCTGTCCTTGCAAGGCCGCGCTGCGCGCGGCATGGGCCTGGTCGCTGTTGGCCAGAGCGGCGAGCTGGGCGGCAAGATTGGCCTGCGCCTGCGAGACACGGGCGCGGTAGATGTTGTCGTCAATGCGCACCAATACCTGTCCGATACGCACCTGGTCGTAATCATGGACCAGAACCGCGGCGACATAGCCGCTGACCTGCGGTGCGATGACGGCGGAGCGGCCGCGTACATAGGCATTGTCGGTGACCTCAACGCCGCCTGCGAACGGCCAGAGGTTCCAGGCATTCAGCACCGCCAGCAACGCCGCCAGCATAAGCGCAACAATTACGAGGATTGCGCGCCAACGCAGCGCCGGCGGATGCCAGTGATGCGACACTTCGGGATGATCGGCAGGCTGCTCGGCAGCGGCACTCATGCGGACGCTCCTTCCAGGGCTTTTCGCCGGGCGCAGTATGCCGCCCACGCGATGCGATAGAACAAATAGCCTGCCGTCACGAAGGCCAGGATCGCCACCAGCCGGAAGACATCATTATAAGCGAGAATATTGGCCTCCGCCGTCAACTTCTGCCCCAACAGAGCCGCACCCTGGATGCCGCGCAGCGTGGGGTCGTCAATGACACCGGCCACCGCACCCGAGCCACTCTGGATGCGTTGCAGGACTTGCGGATCGGCCGCCAGCAGATGATCCGCCAGTGACGCGGCATGAGCCCGTGCCTGAATCGTCTGATAGCTACCCAGCAGCGCCGACCCGGCCAGCCCGCCAACATTCTGGGTGATGCTGAACAGCACCACGAAGCTAACAAAATGACTGGGACCTTTGGCAAGCATGCGCAAGAACCCGAACACAAGTGCGGGACCGATAAACAGAGTGGTGCCGAAGCCGATCAGGGCCTGGCTGAGATAGAGCTCCGGCGGGCGCGTGACATTGGTGGCGCCGCTGTCGATCAGGGCCCCTGCTGCGATGACCAACGCCGCCACTGCCACCTGTAGACGCAGCCGTTCTTGTGATAGGGTCAAACATGCTGCGATCATGCCCAGCACCATCGCCAGCGCAACAAAACCGAACAGGACGTGCAACTGGTCGTTGGTGAGTCCTCCGGATGTGAGAAGGCCCACCGAACCATAGGTCTGCTCGGCCAGCGCCAGCCGCACCAGCAACGCCACTGCGCCGAAGAGCAATATATCCTTACTCGCAAGCCAGTCGATCTGCAGCAGCGGACGGCGGCGGTGTACCTCGATCAGAATGGCAATAGCGAACAGCGGCAACGCAGTGGCCAGCATCGCACCCAACCAGGGTGCATCGCCCCACCAGTACAGCCGCCCCAGGCCCAGCACACCGCACAGCAACAGCATCGCGGGAACGGACAGACCGATAGTGACGAAATCCAGCGGCTCGAACGCCTTGCTGCATTCACTGGGCGGCAACGGTCTCCAGTTGATCAGCGCCAGAATGAAAGCCGCCACCGCCGGCTCGATCAGATGCAGGCCGTACCAGCCATCCATGGCCAGTACATCTACCGGCACCAGCCGCGCCAATGGCGTGCCCAATTGGGGCAGACCGATGGCGCATACAAGAGCTAGCGGCCGAAGTTTGGGGGGGACAACTTGCAGCATATAGTAAATGCTCAATGTAATGAGGCCCGCCGCGGCTATGCCGCTCGCCGCCCGCACCAGCGCCGCGCTAGCGAAGCCGGGAAATGGAATCTGCAACAGCCCCACAACGGCATAGATCACCAACAGTGCGTTGGTCACCGGAAAGACGCCGAATTGGATTCGGGCCTTGATGAGAGAAAGATTGGCGGTGGCGTTCATCGCCACATAGATGGCGGGTAGCCAGCTAGCCTCCACCACATAAAGTCCCAGCGGCCCCGACAAGTTGGCGACATTGACGTTGACCAGCGCGTTGCCGAAAGTGGAAGCAATGCCGACGCAAATCCCCACCGCGCCATAGGCCAGCCTACGCCCCAGAGGGTGCGCCGGCGCGAAGGGTGCTCCGGGCAATAGCGGGCGTTCTTCCGGCAAAAATTGATAGCCGGATTCAGCCATTACACTCATGTCACGGTGTCTCGATGAGCCAACGCAATCCCCCAATAACCGGCAGGAAAAGATGCTCTCTGCCACGCATCATCGTAAAGTCGGGCAGACTCTTCAAGTGGCGGCGAACGGCTTGGACGGAAAAACATGTTGGCTCAGTGGCGCCAACTGCGCCCATCCTGATCGAATATTGGCGTGTGTCTTTTTAAGCGCCCTATACGATAAGCGACCGCAACCCTTTTCTCCGTTCACCTGATTTCCTTGTGTTTTCCGTTGCAGTTCCGGAGAAAGTCTCGACGATTTCGCACATTCCCGGATCAAATTTTGCGATCGCGAGCACCTGCTGAAGACAGGGCAACGGCAAATGTCCGCTTTGCGCCATAAGCGGTCATCAGGCGGGGATATGGGTGCAACATAAACTAGGCTATGAGAATGCCGTGATTCCATTACCCGACAAAAACTCCATGCGGCGCGTCCTCAAGGATGTATTCGGCTTTGAGGACTTTCGTCCCGGCCAGGAAGTTGTGATGGCTACGTTGCTGGCCGGGCGCCCCGTGCTGGCGGTGATGCCCACCGGGGCGGGGAAATCGCTGTGTTATCAGGTACCGGCGCTGGTTCTGGGCGGGCTGACCATCGTCGTCTCGCCGCTGGTGGCGCTGATGCAGGACCAGGTCGCGGCGCTGCGTCTGGCCGGGGTCGCAGCCGACACGAT
>Ga0193753_10004010_pt1 | contig 10691 bp, 11 predicted proteins | sample H1c2metaG_FD_144925 | JGI IMG/M metagenome (GOLD analysis project Ga0193753, IMG submission 144925) | Soil microbial communities from a riparian zone of the East river system, Colorado, United States - H1c2 | ecosystem: Environmental > Terrestrial > Soil > Riparian zone | place: USA: East... | reverse complement strand
CTTGAAACTCGCCGATGAATCGCATCGCGCGCGGCTGCGCGTGGAAATCGGCCGGCTGCGCCGCGTGCTCCGGCCGCTGGCCGACATCACCGCCACCCAACAAGGTTTCGCGCTGGGCGTGCGGCGTTCGCGCGAAGTAGTCGTTCTCGCGTTGCCCGTCGAAGAGGAATACGCCCAGGTTCTGGCGATGCTCGCCGATGGCGAATCCTGGTCCAGCTCCGCGTTGGGCCTCGCGCTCGGCACCAGTCAACGCACCGTGCAGCGTGCGCTCGATGAGTTGGCGGCCGCCGGCAAAGTGCAGACCTTCGGCCGCGGCCGCGCGCGGCGCTGGCTCACGCCGCCGCTGCCCGGATTCACGACGGCCTTGTTACTCCCCACTGCGCTGCCGATTGACTAGGATTCGCGCATGACAAACGCAAAAGCTGACATTGTTCGAGAGTACGGCCCGTTTGAAGGCGTCGAAGGCGTTCACGGCGTCACCTACGACGGCGAGAACGTCTGGTTCTGTTCCGGCGACAAATTGAACGCCGTCGATCCCGACAGCGGCCAGGTAAAACGCACGCTCGAGGTGGCGTCGAACGCCGGAACCGCATTCGACGGCAAGCATCTGTTCCAGATCTGCGCCGACAAGATCCACAAGATCGATCCGGCCACGGGCAAGGTGCTGCATTCCATTCCCGCGCCGGGAAGCGGTGGCGATTCGGGCATGGCCTGGGCTGAAGGCTCGCTCTGGGTGGGTGAGTACCGCGCGCGGAAAATTCACCAGGTCGATCCGGAAACGGGAAAGGTGTTGCGCACGGTCGAGTCCAATCGCTTCGTCACCGGCGTCACCTGGGTCGAAGGCGAGATGTGGCACGGCACCTGGGAGAACGAGCAGAGCGAACTGCGGCACGTCGACCCGGACACCGGGGCCGTCCTCGACGTTCTGGAAATGCCCGCCGGCGTATTCGTGTCCGGCCTCGAATCCGATGGTAAGGATCGCTTCTACTGCGGTGGCGGAAAGAGCGGCAAGGTCAGGGCGGTGAGGCGGCCGAAGAGAAGTTGAGAGTCGCGGCCGGGTGGTGTATTTCTCGCCACCCATGACCCGATTGTTTCCGCTGCTGGCCGTTTCATTACTGGTGCTCGTCGGTCCGGCGAGAAGCGCGGATTCGCCCATGGACACCGTCGTGGTGACGGGAGGGCGCGAGGCCGTTCGACAACAGATCGTTACCTTCGTCGCAAGTGTCACACGCGTGGAGGGCGATGTGATCGGGCGATGGCGCGATCACATCTGCCCGATGGTGGTGGGTCTGACGGACCCCCAGGCGCAGTTCGTCCAGCGCCGGCTCGTCGATGTGCAGAACACCGTACGCAAGTTCAAGGAAGCGGTGAACAAGACCTGCGCGCCCAATCTGTTCGTGATCATTACCGACGAAGCCGAGCAGGTGCTCACGTCGTGGAAGAGCCGCGACCCCGGGATGTTTCGCTGGAAGACTCGCGACGGCGTGTCGCGTTCGAATGGTGACGGCCCGGTGCGCGCGTGGCACAACGCCATCATGGAACCTTCGGATGGCGCTCCGCCGAGCCTCAACGATGGCCAGCCGCCCGGTTTCAAGCTCAAGCCCTCGCGCATCGAAAGCTCTGCCGCCGAAAATATCCGCGCCGTGGTCGTGCTGGTCGATACGCGCGCGGCGGGATCGGTGACTCTGTCGCAGATAGCCGACTACATCGCGATGGTTAGCCTGGCGCAGCTCGATCTCACGGCGAACCTGGGCGGTGTCAACAGCATTCTGAGATTGTTTGCCGAACCGCGGCCCGCAACGCCGCCTACCGCGCTCACCGACTGGGATTTGGCGTTTCTCAACGGCCTTTATCGCACCAGCTACACGCCGATCAACCAGCGGCGGGATATTGCCGCGCGCATGGCGCGTGCACTGGCCCCGCGCTGAATGCACCGGTTGCCCTAAGGTATTGACGCCGCCCAACTACCATCCCTCTAAAGGGATACCGAAGTAACCGCGAATGGGTCTCAGGTATTCGGGGTCATCGCCGATAGGATGCACCCCGTCGCCCTATGGCGATTTTTACCCCAAAAGGAATGTCCAAATGTCTTCGTCGAATCTTGCTGTGCGCATGGAACACACAGCATCGGATGATCTGCTTTCCCACCCGCCGCGCCCGTCGCTTCGTCTAGTCACGAACGAGGACACGTCGGAGGTTCGCAACATCCGTCTCCGCACTTCTTTCACGAACAGGAAGTTCGTCGTTCGGGATCAGGGTCTGCGGTACTTCCGCTTACGTTGATTCGTTAACCAACAAGCTCCGCCATCGATCGCATCTGCGACGATGCGCGGATGCGATAACCCTCGGCTCATTTCAGATAGCCGTACTGGGTCAGCCAATACTTGAGTTGATTGTCGAGCGCATCGTCGCTCAGGCCCACCTTCGTGCCGGGCATTTTCCATTTCCAGATGACGGACATGCCGTCGACGCCGGTCGATGGAAAAGCCTTGCGGAATTCCAGCGCGAGATCGCCGGTCGTGAGCGCGGGCTTCTCGAGAAGCCGCGCCTTGAAGAGGTCGCTGGGTTTCTCGCCGTCGAGAATGTGTTTCACTTCGGGCTCCGCACCAACGCGAGCCTGAAGCCGCGATAGGCGCTGGCCTCCGCCGGCGGGTTCGCGGCCCGGCTCGCCGAGCGCTCATCACCCGCACCGCTGCCGAAGCTGCCGCCGCGATTCACGCGCGCGGTGCCGCTGGCCGCGCCGGTGGGATCGGTCGCCTCACGGCCTGGGTAAGGTGCGTACCAGTCTCGGCACCATTGCCAGAGATTCCCGGCCATGTCGTACAGGCCCCAGTGGTTAGGGCGCTTGCCGGCGACAGCGCGCGGACCGCCGGTGGCGCCGGAGCCGACCTTGAAGCCCTTGCCCTGGTACCCGTCTGCACTGTTGGCGTCGTACCAGGCGATGGCGCCGAGCGGCTCGGTGTAGATAGCCGTGGTGGTGCCCGCGCGCGCGGCGTATTCCCATTGAGCTTCGGTCGGCAGGTCGTATTCGTAGCCGGCCGGCAATCGGCCCGCGGCGCGTTCAAGCGCATTCAACCGGCGGCAGAATTCCATCGCGTCATCCCAACTGACGAAGTACATCGGCAGGTCGTCGGACTCATTGGCGAGATATTCCGCGGCCTTCGCGCGCGAGAAATTCATGTAGCTGCGCTTCGTCTGAGGTTTGCCACCGAGATCGTAGAGCGCATCGTCATCGATGACGTGCAGCAGCTGCGCACGAACATCGCGCCCCATGACCGCCTTCCACTGGCCGATCGTCACGTGGGTTTTGCCGAGCCAGAAACCTTGCGTCAACGTGACGCGTGTCTGCGGTGATTCGTCGGCGTGGCGCGAAGCTTCAGAGGCAGGGCTGCCCATCGTGAAACTTCCCGGCGGGATCCACGCCATGTCGAGCATGACTTGGCCCGGCAGCTCCAGGTTGTGAGGAGCGCCGACGCCGGGCGACGCGCCGAATCCGGCAGCGGCGGTGCATAGAAGGCCTGCATGGAAAATGATCTTGAGGACGGGCGTCATGGATAACCGGAACTGGTACGTGCGCCGGCTAGGTAGACTCCGGGCAATCGATCGCGCGGACTATCTTCGAATTCCCATTCGAACGTTCCCGAGCAAGCTCAAAAAGCTCTGGACTTGAGGTCGGTGTCGAGCTGAAGCAGCCATGATGAGCGATGGCCCGCTTCGTAGCGTTTCGTCATTCCATTGCTCTTACGCACAACGACAACGATGCCAGTTGTGGCTGCCGGGAAAGCGGGCGTGGGATCGCCCTTTTGCAAAATCTCGAAGTCCTGAGTGGCGTATCCATAGCGATGGATAAGGGAGTAGGCATCGTCAATCTCGTCTTGCCCTACAACCTCAATTGCCGCCTTCAAGTCTTGTCGCAGCAATGCGATCTCGGATGGTGTCAGCATCCGCGGATTTTTCGAGGTAACGAGCTTCTGACCGGGTAAGGCAATCGAAGCCGAAGCCGAAGTACTCGTGCCACCAGTTTTCGAGAAGTCCACCATGCTTATGTCTCAGCGCCAGAATCGATGATTCGTCCGGCGCCAGCTTTGCCGAGTATTGTTTCCCGGTCAAGACCGTGGCGCCAAGGACTTCGCCGCCCTGCGAGGTCATGAATCCAATCAAGTTTGCCAGCGTGCCGCCCTGGCCCACGAAGTCATCCACGATCAGATATCGCTGCCCCGGTGTTACATGCCCGTCAAAAAGAGCTTGGTTGGCGAGACGATGGAATCCGCTCGCTCCAGTATGGCCGACTGAGTTTGACTGAACGATGGAAGTGTTGATTGGCACGGAAAGCTGACGCCCGAGATGCCTCGCCATAGCTACAGGAATCTGGTTGACGCCCTCTGATTCCAACGCGTGAATTGGGACCAATTCTGCTTCGTGTCCCGCGAGCATCGTATGAATGGCGGCAGTGGTCTGTTGGCGTACAAACTCCGCAACAAGTATTCCGGCGGCAATAATGTCGCCGCCCTTCGCTGCCTGAAACTGAGGATGTCTCTTCACCACCGATTCTTCAGCGTGAAGTACAACATCGGGAAACGCGAACAGTGGAACGCGAGTAGCTTTCATTTCGAGTGGTTGTCTACTTGCCTCGGTATCCGCGCCACACCCACTCCAGCGCCTGCGGCAGCGTCTGCTCACGGACCTTCCTGTCGCAATGGCCCGAGTCCAGCGCGTAGCTGTACTGGTACTCGTAGCCCTTGTCCTCGAGCACCTTCGCCATGCGGTGGTTAGCCGCTACCCAGTCGTGCATGTCGTCGCGCATCACGTTCGGGTTGTAGAGGTCGCGGTCGCCTACGTGCATCCAGATGCGGATGGGTTTGGGCTTCGCGTTGGCGATGATGCCGTCGTGATAGTCCCAGGCGCCGCCGGGGTTCGCCGGGTTCCACGGCCACTGCTGGTTCACGTACGTGCCCGAGTAGCTGATGACGCGGTGGTACCACTCCGGGTGATACCAGGCCATCGTCAACGCGGCCGCGGCGCCCGAGCTGCAGCCCATGACCGCGCGGCCATCGCCCTTGCGCGTGAGCTTCACGTTCGCGTTTTTCTCTACGGCCGGCAGCACTTCCGCCTCGATGAACTCCGCGAACTTGCCCGAAAGCGTGTCGTACTCGAGTCCGCGTTCGTTGCCCTGGGCATCGCCGCCGCCGTTCTGGATCATCACCGCGATCATGGCCGGTACGCGCTTCTGCGCGATGAGGTTGTCGAGCACATGCGGCAGCGTCATGTCCGGCTCGCCGTTCTTCGGCCCGTCGTGCGTGACGATGAACGGCGCCTGCTTGCCCGCCTTGTACTGCGCCGGGATGTAGACCGTGATCGTGCGTTGATAGTCCTTGGGGTGTGTCTCGACGATCAGCGACTTCGGGTTGTTGGGGTCGGGCGTGCCGAACACCTCGCGCGCGATGCCCGGGTAGAACTTGCTGTCCTTCGAGTCCATGACGAACTGCTGGACCTTGCCTTGCGGCACGCCTGGGGCCACGGTGAGCTCGGGCGCGGGCAGGTAGTCGGGGCCGATGAGGAAATCGCCATTCTTGTCTATGGGGGCGTTCGCGCCTGGGCCTGCAATCTTGGTGAAGACGGGGGCGCCAGGAATGTCGGGGGCGCGCGTGGGTGGAGTGGGGCGTGCGGGCGGGGCGGCCGGAGCCGCCGACGCGGGCAGGGTCTGCGCGAACACAGGTTGCGCCACAGCCAGGCATACCAAAGTCGCAAGTCGCAAGGAACGCGTTATCTGCACGGCGGAATCCCCTCGAAAAAAATACGCGTCGTATCGTAGGTGTTTGATTGCTGCTCTGTCGAATCCGGCGATGTCGTGTGCTGGTACGAAAACCAGTGAAGCGCCACAATGCCGTCCATGTGTTATTCAGCCCAGATCCAGGCCGCGTACATGAAATATCTGCGCGAGACCCGCGCGGAGATGGACATCGATCAGTTCGTCGAAATCTTTGGCGCGCGCGTCAGCGATTCGAGCATCCGTATCCCGCGCGCCGTTGAGCGCTGGTTCGACGAGCCCAGGAACGATGGCGAGCGCAAGATCAAAGGGTTCATCGACGAGTATCGCGCCGCCGAGATCACCAGGCTCGAGCGCGAGGTGTTCGCGCAGAAGAAGCGGCTCGCGGACGCCGAGCGCACGCTGGCGTCAAAGACGACCAAGGCCGCGGCCGAGAGCAAGCGCATTGCCGGCAACAAGATCGAGCAGGCCCTGACCCGGCTCGAGCGGCTGAATGCGACCAAGCCGCACGTGGCCGAGGCTCGCATCTTTCCGATGCACTACGCGCCCCTCATCGTGCAGGACGGCGATCGGCGCCTAATGCGCCTTGGCCGCTATCACTGCCGCAAGGCCGGGGAGCGCGAAACCGTCGACAGGCAGCTGCCCGGCCTCTACAACGCCCGGCGCGATAGTTTGGGCAAGTACTGGCAAGGGTTGTTTGGTGTGTCGCACGCCGTGATGATGATCGAGACGTTCTTCGAGAACGTCGAGCGCGATGGCAAGAACGAAGTGCTGCACTTCATTCCGCGGCCGGCGGAGACGATGCTGGTCGCGTGTCTGGCCGCGACCTGGCAGGACCCGAAGGGTGGGCGGCTGTTGTCGTTCGCGGCGATCACCGATGACCCACCGGCCGAGGTCGTCGCTGCCGGCCATGACCGCATGATCATCAATCTCAAGCCAGAGCATCTCGATGCGTGGTTGTCGCCGAAAGGGCGGTCGCTAGACGAACTGGAGGCGATCCTCAGTGACAGGCAGACGCCGTACTACGAGCATGAGGTGATGGCGGCGTAAGCCCAGAAGCGCAAAGGCCCGACCCGGCACGCGCCGGATCGGGCCGTCAATCGACTTGGGCAGTTAACCCGCGCTCGCGAGGGTCTCGTTCATCCCAAGCGAGTTCTTCAGCTCTTCCACTTTCGCCAGCACGGTGCGGCCCTTTTCCGCGGCTTCCGTGGTGTGCCCGGCGCTCGCCGCCGCGGTGGCTTCCGCCCACGTGGTCTTCGCCGCCTCGAGCTCCGTCTTCGCGGTCTCGAGCTCTTCCTTGGTTACGTCTTTGGGCAGAGCGGCAGGCTTGAGGCTATCCACGCGAGCCTGGACTTCCTGCACGGACTTCGGCACCTGCTCGTTGAGCGTACTCCACTCGACGGCAGCCGCCGCCTCGGTGGTCTGCTTCGCGGCCACGGCCTCATGCACCGTCTTCATCTGCGCATTGAACTGCGGCACGTCGGCCACGACAACCTTGTACTTGCGCTCATCGAAGTTCGTCTTCATGTGCGTGAGCGTCGTTTCGGCCGCCTTCAGCTCATCCGGCGCAATGATCGCCGCTTCTTCCTTTGCCTTGTTGAACCCGGCTTCAGCCTGGCCAACGACATTCTGCGCGGTACCGCGATTTCCGCAGCCCGCGATCATCGTCGCCGCAGCGAGCGGCAGCAGTGCCTGGTAAACCTTCATCGTGAGTCTCCTTAACGTACGGTCTTGAGCTTCCGTTGTTAGGCCACGATACGGAGACATCAGCGATCGCTCCGTAGGACAACCGGGCATATCCCATCGGCGTCGGTCGCCGCACCGTGTGGGCGTCGCCGCCTCGCGACAATCCTGAACTTCCGCTGGGTGATATCGTCTTTCAAGAGGGGCGGTTACGTTGAACAAGAAACTCATCTTCAGACTTGTCCTTGGCGCCGTTGCGCTGGGTGTGCTGGGTTTTGGCGCCTGGATATTCTCGTTGCCGGACGCGCCTATCGTTGAAGGGCCGCCGCGGGTCCCGCAAGCGGAGTACGACGCCACGCTCGCCGCACTCAAACCGCCGAAGCGCGCGCGTCCTGTCATCGCCATCGTGGGCGCCAACGAGGGCACCGAGACCACGGACTATCTAATGCCGTTCGGCATTCTGAAGCGGGCAGACGTGGCGGAGGTATTCGCGCTGAGCACCATGCCGGGGCCGGTGCAGTTGTATCCGGCGTTCAAGGTGGATCCGCAGGCGACGATCTCGGACTTCGACGCGCAACATCCCGACGGCGCGGACTACGTGATCGTGCCGGCCATGAAGCGCACCGATGACCCCGCTGTCTTGAACTGGATCAAAGCCCAGCACGAGAAAGGCGCCACCATCATTGGTGTGTGCGTGGGTGCGCTGGTGGTGGCGAACGCGGGCTTGCTGGACGGCAGGCGCGCGACCGCGCACTGGTACGTCCTCCACGACATGCTCGAGCAGCATCCGGCCATCCAGTACGTCGAAAACCGGCGGCTGGTGGTGGACCGCGGCGTGGCGACGACAACGGGGATCTTTACATCGATGTCGATGTCGCTGGTGCTCATCGAAGCGATCGCGGGGCGCGAGAAGGCGACCGCCGTGGCCGAGCAGTTAGGCGTCCAGCGCTGGGGAATACGCCACAACCGCGCGGTCTTCAAGTTCACGCGTCCTTTCGCGCTCACTGCCATGCGCAACAAGCTCAAGTTCTGGAATCACCAGGAGTTTGGCCTGGGGCTGAAAAACGGCGACGACGAAGTGACACTGGCGCTGGTCGCGGACGCTTGGTCGCGCACCTTTCGATCGCGCGCCGTGGCGATCGCCGCCACGATGGACGCCATCGAGTCCCGCAACGGCATGCGCATTCTCCCGGAGCAACTCGCCGCCGGCTGGCCCGCGAATCAGTTGCTCGAGCCGGTGGGAAGTCAGCCCGCCGCGGACGCACTCGACGACGCGTTGAATCAGATCACCGTGCGCTACGGCATCGATACGGCGCGCTTCGTCGCCATGCAACTCGAGTACACCAGGCAGGCCGGGCTCTAACCAAGCGCCATCGGTTGAGGCATAGTTCGCCTATGCTCAACCAACTTGTTCGCCCGCTGCTATTCGCGGCATTTCTCGTCGTTGCGGTCCAGGCCGACGCAAAGACGCTTACCTCCAAGGGACTCGAGGCATGGCTCGCAAGCTACGGCGCGGCCTGGGAGGCGCGTGATGCCGCCGCCGCGGGACGACTCTTCACCACCGACGCGCGCTACCTCGAGATGCCATTCGACGCGCCGAAAGAAGGGCGCGCGGGCATCGAGGACTACTGGCGCACGGTCACCGCGGATCAACGCGATGTGAAGTTCGAGTCGAAGGTCATGGCCGTGAACGGCAATGTCGGCATTGCGCATTGGTCGGCGAAATTCCGGGTCGAATCCACGGGCGCCATCATAGAGCTCGACGGCGTATTTGAACTCACGTTCGACGCCAGCGGTCAGTGCGCCTCGTTGCGCGAGTGGTGGCACGTTCGCGCGAGCGAGAAATGAATACAGTCGCAACCGCCGTCCAAGCGCGCGGACTCGTCAAAAAGTTTGGCGATCTGCGCGCCGTCGACGGCATCGACCTCGACGTGCCGCGCGGCATGATCTTCGCCATTCTCGGGCCCAACGGCGCGGGCAAGACCACGCTCATGCGCATGCTGGCCACGCTGCTGCATCCGGACGAGGGTGCGGCCAGCGTCATGGGCCATGACCTGGCCACAGATCCGGACAAGGTCCGCGGCGAAATCGCGATGACGGGGCAGTTCGCCTCGCTCGACGAAGACCTCACGGGCCGCGAAAACCTCGTGATGCTGGCCCGTCTCTGGGGCTTCCGCGGCGGTTCGGCCCGCGAACGGGCCGACCAGCTGTTAGCCACATTCGAGCTGGCGGAAGCAGCCACCAAACAAGTGAAGGACTACTCGGGCGGCATGCGCCGTCGGCTCGACATCGCGGCCTCGCTCATCGTGACGCCGGGCGTGTTGTTCCTCGACGAGCCGACCACAGGCCTCGACCCGGTGGCGCGCAAGAGTGTGTGGGGCATGATTCGCCAGCTGGCAGGTTCGGGCGTCACGATTCTGCTGACAACGCAGTACATGGACGAAGCGGACCAGCTCGCCGCGCGCATTGCCGTCATCGACCACGGCAAGAAGATCGCGGAGGGCACGCCGCGAGAGCTCAAAGTGGCGACAGGCTCGGGGTTCCTGCACGTGGCGGTGGCCGATGTTGCGCGGCTCGATGAAGCCGCCAGGATTCTCGAGACTCGCCTCGGCGGCAGCGTCCAGCGCAGCGTGGAAGGCGCCACGCTCGCCGTCGTGGCCAAGACGCCGCATGACGCGAACGCGGCGCTCGGTGCGCTCATCGACGCGGGCATCGAGCTTTCTGACTTCTCGATGGGCAGCCCGAGCCTCGACGAAGTGTTCTTCGCACTCACCGGAAAGGGCAAGCCATGAACGGTCTCACTCAGGTAGCGCGGCCGCCGGCGCCGTCGGCGCTCTCGAACGCGCTGGTCTTCGGCTGGCGCGCGGTGCTCAAGTTCAAGCACGTGCCGGAGCAGCTCTTCGACCTCGTGATGACGCCCATCATGTTCACGCTGCTGTTCACGTTCGTCTTCGGCGGCGCGCTGGCGGGCTCACCACGCGACTATCTACAGGTGTTCCTGCCCGGCATCCTGGTGCAGACGGTGGTGTTCAACTCGGTGTATTCCGGCATGGGCCTGTCTACGGACATGGGCAAGGGGTTGTTCGATCGCTTCCGCTCGCTGCCCATCTGGTCGCTGGCGCCATTCGCGGGGCTCATGGTGGGCGACGTGATGCGTCATCTGATCGCCGGCGGCATCATCCTGACCATCGGGCTGATTCTGGGTTACCGCCCGGAGGCGGGCGTCATCGGCGTGCTCGCG
>Ga0193753_10004009_pt1 | contig 10692 bp, 9 predicted proteins | sample H1c2metaG_FD_144925 | JGI IMG/M metagenome (GOLD analysis project Ga0193753, IMG submission 144925) | Soil microbial communities from a riparian zone of the East river system, Colorado, United States - H1c2 | ecosystem: Environmental > Terrestrial > Soil > Riparian zone | place: USA: East River... | reverse complement strand
TGCTGACCAACCGGGGCTCGGCATCGGCGTCGGAAATCTTCGCCGGTGCGATCCAGGACTACGGCCGCGGATTGCTGATCGGCGAAACCACGTTCGGCAAGGGCACGGTGCAGAACCTGGTCGACCTGGACCGCTGGCCGGGCAATGAAGGCAAGCGCTATGGCCAGGTCAAACTGACGATCGCGCAGTTCTTCCTGCCGGGCGGCAGCAGCACGCAGAACAAGGGCGTGGTGCCCGACATCGGCTTCCCGGTCATGGTCGACGCCTCGGAGTTCGGCGAGAGCACCTACGACAACGCGCTGCCCTGGACGCGGATCGCGGCAGTGCCGCATACCCAGTACGGCAACTTCGCTTCCCTGCTGCCGAAGCTCGAGGCCAAGCACACGGCGCGCATCGCCAACGACAAGGAATTCCAGTGGTTCGAGGAGGACGTCAAGGAATTCCGCACCGAACAGGCGAAGAAGTATGTCTCGCTCAACGAGACCGAACGCCGCGCCGAGCGTGATCGCCAGGACGCCAAGCGCAAGTCGCGCCAGGAACAGCGCAAGGTGCTGGGCCTCGACACGGATCCGCTTGCCGACGATTCCGCCGACGACGGCCTCCAGGTCGGCGAGCGCAACGTGGCCGAAGACGCGGCGCGCGAAAAAGCCGCGGAGAAAGCGCCCGATCCGCTGTTGCGCGAATCCGCCGCGATCCTGGGGGATGCGGTGCAGCTGCTCGGCGACGACCACGTGCTGTCGGCGCAGGTGCTGCCGGAAGCGCGCATCCAGGGACACTGGGCGGACTGAACGCCGCATCCCGATCGTCGCTTCTTCGCGACGCCGGGATTGATGGACACGACGGGCGCCGAGGCGCCCGTCGTCGTGTGTGCCGCAAGCAACGCGAATGCCTCTGCTTTGATTGCCCCCTTTGAAAAAGGGGGGCAGCGAAGCGCGCAGTGCGTAGCGGGGGATTTGCTCTTGATCCTGCTCTTTGAATTCAAGAGCAACAGCAAATCCCCGGTCCGACGCTGCGCGTTGGCCTGCCCCCTTTTTCAAAGGGGGCGACAGGCGCTCCCCTGAAACCGGATTGGCCCGCATGCGGGCTGCAGTGTTGCTCCGGACGGGCGCGTGACCGGCGTAAAATCGATGCCAGCGGCGATCGCCGTTCCCCTCTTGAATCTCCTGACTGGACTTGCCCATGAGTGCCGCGTCGCCGCTGGTGCCACGCACCGCTTCCGCATTCGCCATCGCGATGGCGCTGGCGGTGCTCTACGTCATCTGGGGTTCCACCTACCTCGGCATCCGCTTCGCGCTCGAGGGCGGTTGGCCGCCGTTGCTGATGGCCGGCATGCGCTTCCTCGTCGCCGGTGGGCTCCTGTTCGCGGCGCTGCGCCTGCGCGGCATGCCGGCACCGACGCGGAGGCAATGGCGCAACAGTGCGTTCATGGGATTGCTGCTGCTCGGGTTCGGCAACGGCATGGTCTGCATCGCCGAACAAACCGTGTCGTCCGGACTCGCCGCGGTCGCGGTGGCGTCGGCACCGCTGTGGATCGGGCTGTTCTCGACGCTGCGCGGACAACGCTCCAGCCGCCTCGAATGGCTCGGGCTCGGCATCGGCTTCCTCGGCGTGCTGTGGCTCAACGCCGGCAGCTCGCTCGCGGCGTCGCCGACCGGACTGGTCGCGTTGCTGGTCGCGCCGATCGCGTGGGCGTTCGGTTCGGTGTGGAGCAAGGGACGCGACCTGCCATCGCCGTTCATGGGCGCGGCGGCGCAGATGCTATGCGGCGGCGCGTTGATGCTGGTCGCCGGTCTCGTGATCGGCGAGCGCTTCACCGGCATGCCGTCGGCGAAGGCCACGTTCGCGGTCGCGTATCTCGCCGGATTCGGTTCGATCGTCGCGTTCTCCGCCTACATCTGGCTGCTGCACCACGTCCGCGCGACGCTGGCCGGCAGCTATGCCTACGTCAATCCGGTGATCGCGGTGATGCTGGGCGCATGGCTCGCTGCCGAACATTTCAGCGCGCACGACATCGGCGCGATGCTGGTGATCCTGCTCGGCGTGGTCGCGATCACGCTGGCGAAGGCGCGGGCGCCGAAACCGCCGGTGACGGCAGGCGCGGAGGCATCGACATGACACCGGCGACGCTCGATCGCCGTGGCCTCTGGGTCGCAGCAGGATCGTTCGTGCTGTGGGGCGTGATGCCGCTGTACTGGCACCTGCTCAACGCGGTGCCGTCGCTGCAGATCATCGCCCACCGTATCGTCTGGAGCACGTTGCTGGTGGCCGGCTGGTTGACCTGGAAATACGGACGCGCCTGGGTGCGCGAGACGCTGGCGCTTCCGCGCGCGGCGTGGATGCTGGCACTGAGCGGAACCCTGATCGCGTTCAACTGGGGCCTCTACATCTGGGCGGTCAATGCCGGCCACGTGGTCGAAACCAGCCTCGGCTACTTCATCAACCCGCTGTTGAACGTGGTGCTGGGCGTCGTGGTGCTGCACGAGCGCCTGAATCGGGTGCAGTGGACGTCGGTGGCCATCGCGACGGCGGGCGTGCTGTGGCTGACGCTGCATTACGGCAGTTTTCCGTGGATCGCGCTGGCGCTCGCGGGTTCGTTCGGCCTGTATGGCCTGATCCGCAAGCTGGTCGCGGTGCCGCCGGTGCGAGGACTCGGCATCGAAAGCCTTTACCTGTTCCTGCCCGCCGTCGCGTTGATGTTGTGGGGCGAGACGCACGGCCAGGGCGGATTCCTGCCGTCGCACGACGCGACCGGCTGGGGCTGGCGGATGGATGCGCTGCTGGTGCTGGGCGGTGCACTGACCGCGTTGCCGCTGATCGGTTTCGCCGACGCGGTGCGCAGGATTCCCTATTCCGTGGTCGGGCTGATGCAGTACATCGCGCCGACCCTGCAACTGTTGTGCGGCGTGCTGGTGCTGGGCGAAGCCTTTGGCCGCGAACGCGCGATCGGTTTCATCCTGATCTGGATCGCACTGGCGTTGTACGCGGGCGAGGGCCTGTTGCGCACGCGCCGCAGTCCGTTGCCGGCAGCGACCTGAGGTCAGCTGCGCGCCAGCCAGAACCAGGCGAGTGCGGCGCTGCCGATGATCGCGATGGCCAGCGCAGTCCGGCGCCAGATGCGCGCGCGCAGGCGCAGGCGTCGTACGCGTTCGTCGTTGACGGCCTTGGCCTGTGCGATCAGCGGTGCGGCCGCGGCTTCCGCGCGGGCGTAGGCCGCCGTCGCCTGCGCAGGATGGGTCTCCGCACGCAAGGCGGCGTCCTCGTAGATCTCGAAGGCGCGCTTCTGCAATTGCTGCAGAAGCGCATCGAGCTCCGCGTGCGACAGTTCGCACGGATCGCGCGCCATCACGCCGCGCGCAAGGCCGTCGTCACCGGTAGCGTGGCTGCGCGCAAGGCCGGGAACAGGCCGCCGACGAAACCGATCGCCATCGCCCATTTGACGCCGGTCCAGAGCACGTCGGGCGAAACCTGGAACGCGAACGTCAGCTGGCCGACGCCGCCGGCGATCGTGGATGCCGTGTAACCGTTGAAGACGAGCCACGCCAGCAGGCCGCCGAGCAGGCCGCCGAGCAACGCGAGCAGCATCGTTTCCAGCATCACCGCCACCACTACCGGCACGCTGCGGAAACCGAGGGCGCGCAAGGTGGCGATTTCGCGCGCGCGCGTGGCAACCGTGGCGAACATGGTGTTGAGCGCGCCGAAGACCGCGCCGATCGCCATGATCGCGCCCACTACCATGCCGATGATGCGGATGATCTTGGTCATGGTCTCGGACTGCTTGCTGAAGTAGTCGAGGGTGGTGCTGGTGTCGACCTCCAGGCGCGGATCGGACGCAAGGTTCGCCTTGAAGCCCTGGAACGCGTTCGCGTCCGAAAGGCGCGCGGTCACCGATGAACGCGTGCTGCCGCGGCGGTACGTGGTGGCGACGACATCGGCGTCGCCCCACACTTCGGAATCCATCGCGTCGCCCGACTGGAAAACGCCGGCCACGGTCCAGACTTCGCTGCCGAGCTTGATCTGCTTGCCGACATCGAGTCCCGCGAACTGGCGTTTCGCGCCCTGGCCCACCACGACCTCGCGCCTGCCGGTCTCGAACTTGCGGCCCTCGATCATCTTCACGTTCGGCCGCACCGCCCATGCCTGCGGTCCGACGCCGCGCAGCTGCACGCTGCCGTCTTCGTCGGGAGCGCCGTTCTTCAGCGGAAGGTTGGCGGCCACGATCAGTTCCGGCGATGCGATCGGGCGCCCATCGGCGCCGCGCGCCACGCCCGGCGCCTGTTCGATCACCGTAACCGCGTCATGGTCGAGGGTCGACATCACTTCAGCGGCGGAGGCGCCGCGCAAGACGATGGCGGTGTCGTCGCTGCCGCTCTTGCGCAGGGTTTCGCGATAGCCCTCGGCCATGGCCAGCATCGCCACCAGCACCGCGACCACGCCGGCGATGCCGATCACGATCACGGACGACGAGCCGAGTCGCTGGGTCAGGGTGCTGACGCCGATCTGCGTCACCGAGCCCGCCTGGCGGCCACGACGCGTCAGCAGCATCCACAGCGCGAACAGCACCGCCAGCCCGAGCAGGAACGGCCAGGGCAGCGCAAGCCAGGCACCGATGCCGACGACCACGAGCAGGAACAGGCCGAGGCCGCGCAGGAAAGATTTGAACTTGCTCATCAGGGCAATCCTCGATTGGTTACCGGCCCGGGGCATTGCACCGGGCGTTCGCAGCAACGAGCGGCGACGCCGCACAAGCCATTCCGGTCCACGTCAGCGGCCGGCCAGTGCGTCGACGATGTTCAGGCGCATCGCCCGCAGCGCGGGCAAGGCGCCGACCAGCAGGCCGATCGCGATCATCAGGGCCAGTCCCAGCAGCCAGCTGTTCACGCCGACCGGCGGCATGCTGATCGTCCCGCCGCTGCCGACGCTGATGATGGGTCCGAGTCCGGCCGCCAGCGCCAGGCCCAGGACGCCGCCGATGAGCACCAGCACCACCGATTCGGCCAGCACCAGGCCCAGCACGCTGCCGTCGCTGAAGCCGATGGTCTTGAGCACCGCCAGTTCCGGGATGCGTTCGCGCACGGCCTGCGCCATCGTGTTGCCGGTCAACAGCAGCAGCGTGAAGAACACCGCGCCCATGATCGATCCGACGATCAACCCGATATCCGCGGTCTGCTTCATCCACGAGGCCGCGGCGGCCTGTTCGGTCTGGGTCTTGGTCTCGTGCGCCGAATTGACCGACAGCGCATCGACGGCCTTGGCCACGCGGTCGGCCTGGCCCGCATCGTTCACGGCGACGACGTACCAGCCGACCTCGCCGCGGTTGTAGGGATTCGATTCGTCGAAATACTTCCAGTGCAGCAGCAGCATGTTGTCGTACCAGCCGCCGCTCTTCTTGTCCTTGGCGCGCATCACGCCGACGATGTCGAAGGGCCAGTTCTTGCTGCCGTCGCTGTTCGGGAAGATCGTCGATTGCAGCGGAACCTTCTGCCCGACCTTCCAGCCGAAACGCTTCATCAGCGTCTCGCCGACCAGGATGCCGGTGCGGGTATCGTCGAAGGACTTGCGCTCGGCCGGCGCGACTTCGATCTCCGGGTAGAGGTCGAGGTAGTTGGGAGGCACCGCGAAGCTGAAGATCTGGTTGTGCGGATCCTGATAGGCGCCGCCGAACCAGTTGGCGTAACTGACGGACTTGACGCCGTCGACCCGGCCGATCTGCGCGTACAGCGAATACGGCAGGGACTGGATGAAGGACAGGCGCGAACCGGTCTGCAGGCGCTTCGCGCCGACCGCGCTCTTGCCGGCCTCGTTGAAGCTCTCGCGCACGCCGTTGAGCAGGCCGAACAACAGGAACGCCGCCAGGATCGACAGCAACGTCAGGATCGTGCGCGTCTTGCGCCGAAACAGTTCGGCCCAAACCAGGTGCAGGTATTTCATGGTGCGATTCCTTTTCCGGTTGCCGTCCCGAGCGAAGCGAAGGCCCTGCTTTTGCAATGGATCTGCGAAATGGGGTCCCCGCAACGCCTGGAGCGACGGGACATCAGGCTGCGTGCTGGACCTGCTCGACCAGGGTGCCCTTGTCGAGGTGCAGGGTGTGCGTGGCGTACTCGGCCGCCTTCGGATCGTGCGTGACCATGACGATGGTCTTGCCGTGCTCGCGATTGAGGATCTGCAGCAGGCCGAGGATCTCCTCGGCGGACTGGCGATCGAGGTCGCCGGTCGGTTCGTCGCAGATCAGCAGCGTGGGGTCGGAAACGATGGCGCGCGCGATCGCCACGCGCTGTTGCTGGCCGCCCGACAGTTCATTGGGCTTGTGCGAGGCGCGGTCCTGCAGCCCGACCAGGGTCAGCGCGATCTCGGCATTGCGCTTGCGCTGCGCCGAACCGAGGTTGGTCAGCAACAGCGGCAGTTCCACGTTGCGCTGGGCGCTGAGCATCGGCATCAGGTTGTAGAACTGGAAGACGAAGCCGACATGGTCGCTGCGCCACTGCGAAAGCTGGCCCGCGCTCATGCGGTCGAGGTGCTCGCCGCCGACCTCGATTTCCCCCGAAGACGGGTTGTCGAGTCCACCGATCAGGTTGAGCAGGGTGCTCTTGCCGGAACCGGAGGGGCCCATCAGCGCGATGAAGTCGCCCTTGGCGATCTCCAGATCGATGCCGTGGAGCACCTCGATCTTTTCCGGGCCGCGTTGGTAGGTCTTGGTGAGATTGCGGGTCGAAACCAGGGATTCCATCGCGTATTTCCTCTCTAATGTTGACCAGCCGTCGTTCCCGCGAGGGCGGGAACCGGAGTTCCGCCGGGATGACCATCCCGGCATGCCTGTTACGACGAACGGGGCGTCAGTTTTTCGACACCGTGTCGCCTGCCATCCGTACCTTGCTGCCGTCCTTGAGTTCCGCGGGTGGATCCAGCACCACCAGGTCGCCGGCGCGCAGGCCCGACAGTACTTCGCGGTCGTCGCCCAACCCGCGCCCAAGCTTGATCGCGCGCTGTTCGACGGAATCGTTGTCGCCGCCCGCCACCACGAAGGCGACGTCGCCACCATCGCGCTTCGCGATCGCACTTGATGCGACGCGCATGCCGCGCGGCGGCGCCTGCGCAGTGGCCGGCCTGGAAGCTTCCAGGAAGCTGACATTGACGCCCATGTCCGGAACGATGCGCGGATCCTTCTGCTTGAGCGCGATGCGCACCTTGACCGTGGCCTTGCCGCGGTCGGCCGACGGGATGATCGCGATCACCTCGGCGGGAATCTTCCAGTCCGGATAGGCGTTGAGCGTCGCCTCCACCGGCATCTTCGGCTGCACGCGGCCGATGAAGGCCTCGCCGACGTCGACCTCGACCTCCAGTGAATCCATGTCGACGATGGTGCCGATGCCGGTACGGGTGAAGCCGCCGCCGGCCGACAGTGGCGACACGATCTCGCCCGGCTGCGCGGCCTTGGCCGTGACCACACCGGCGAACGGCGCGCGCACGACCGTGTTGTCGACGCCGTTGTCGGCGATGCGCAGGCGGTCCGAGGCGACCCTGGCATTGCGTTGCGCGGTGGCCAGCTGGGCACGTAGCGCGTCGCGCTCGGCCACGGACTGGTCGTACTGCGACTTGGACACCAATTGCTGTCCCACCAGCGTGCGAAGTCGGGTCGCATCGAGTTCGGCCTCGTGCAACTGCGCCTGCACGCCAACGATCTGGCTGTTGGTGGCGGCAAGTTGCGAGGCGGCGAGGGTGCGGTCGGCATCGGCATCGACCGGGTCGAGCGTCGCCATGACCTGGCCTTCCTCGACCCGCTGTCCTTCTTCGATCAGCACCTCGCGCACCTTGCCGGTGATCTTCGCGGACACCGTCGCCATGCGCCGCGCCACCACGTACCCGCTCGCGTCCAGCACCGAGGCGGATGCACCGCCATTGCCGATCGCCACCACCGGCGCGGTGCGCACCTCGATGCCCTTGTCGCGGCCGAAGAACGCCCATGCGGCGCCCGCGACGAGCAGCAGGACGACGATGATGGCCAGCGCGGCCCACAGGGCGCGCCGCGATTGCGGAGGTGGCGGGGCCTTGCGGTCGATGCGGAGTTCTTTCAGCAGGTCGGCGTTCGAGTTCATCGTGGACAGGGACGTGGATGTGCCGGAAGTGTGACCGGAATGGCGACGCGCACCAAATGGCCGGAAGTCGCCTCGTGTCCGTGGTTCGCGCCGGGGCGGCCGTTGTCACGGAATGGCGAGGCATCGAGGTATCGCGTATTGCCGTCGCCGGATCAAGGGCCAATCCCATTGCGACGGACGCAGCCTATGCGCGCCAAGCGCCGATGTCACCTGACGGCTGTCATGCAATCCGGGTGACCGTGGCGACTGCCACCGGCGCAGGATCGCTCCTATCGTGTCCTCCATCCTCCGCAACCAGGATCCGACATGGACCACAGTCGCTTGGAACTCGCGCACCTGCGCGGCGTGCGCAAGCAGTACGGCAAGGTCGTCGCGCTCGACGGCGTCGATCTCACGCTCGAATCGGGGCAGGTATTGGCCCTGCTGGGCGCCAATGGCGCCGGCAAGACCACGGCCATCGCCCTGCTGTTGGGCCTGTTGCAACCCGATGCCGGCGAAGTGGCATTGTTCGGGCAGTCGCCGCAGCAACTCACCGCGCGCCGTCGCATCGGCGTGATGCTGCAGTCGGCAGGGATCGCCGACAACAGCAAGGTACGCGAACTGCTCGATCTCACCCGCAGCTACTATCCGCAGCCGCGCAGCGTCGAGGATTGCGTGGCGCTGGCCGGGCTCGATGGCCTGCTCGGGCGCCGCTACGGGCAATTGTCCGGCGGCCAGCAGCGCCGCGTGCAGTTCGCGCTGGCGTTGTGCGGCAACCCGCAATTGTTGTTCCTCGACGAACCCACGACCGGCCTCGACATCGAGGCACGGCAGACGCTGTGGCGCGCGATCCGCGAATTGGTCGCCGGCGGTTGCTCGGTGCTGCTGACCACGCATTACCTCGAAGAGGCCGAGACGCTGGCCGATCGCGTGGTCGTGCTCAATCGCGGCCGCGTGGTCGCGTCGGGCGCGATGGACGAGATCCGCAAGCACGTCGCGCAACGGCGCATCCGCTGCCTGTCGGCGCTGGACACCGCGTGCATCGCCGCCTGGCCGCAGGTGCGCAGTGCGCAGCGCCTGGATGCGCGCATCGAGGTCGTCACCGATGCCGCCGAAACCGTGGTGCGACGACTACTGGCCGAAGATGCCGCGCTGTCGGAACTGGAAGTGCAGCGCGCCGGCCTCGCCGACGCCTTCATCGAACTCACCCGCGACGATGCCGACGCCGCGCCACAACCGCAACGCGAGGCCGCCTGATGAACGCCATTGCCGCCACCACGCCGTCGTACTCCCCCTTGCGCAGCTACCTGTTGGAAGCCAGGTACGAATTCCTGCGGTTGTTGCGCACACCGTCATTCGCCTTGCCGTCGCTGCTGTTCCCGGCGCTGTTCTACACGCTGTTCGGGATCGTGCTCAACCGTTCCAGTGGCGATGCTGCGCGCTACCTGCTGGCGACCTACGGCGTGTTCGGCGTGATGGGCACCGGCCTGTTCGCCTTCGGCGTGACCGTGGCGATGGAGCGCGAGCGTGGCTTCATCACCTACAAGCGCGCGCTGCCGATGCCGCCGGGTGCCTACCTGTTCGCGAAGATGGCGATGGCGATGCTGTTCGCCGCCATGATCTCGCTGCTGCTGGCGGTGCTCGCCGTCACCCTGGGGCACGTGTCGCTGGCCCCGTGGCAATGGCTGGAGCTGTTCGCCATCAACGTGGTCGGCGTGCTGCCGTTCTGTGCCCTCGGCCTGTTCATCGGCACGCTGGTGGGCGGGCAGGGCTCCCCGGCCGTGGTCAACATGCTGTACCTGCCGATGTCGTTCCTGTCCGGCCTGTGGCTGCCGTTGAAGATGCTGCCACCGGTGTTCGCGACGATCGCGCCGGTGTGGCCGTCCTACCAGCTCGCCCAGATCGCGCTGAAGGTGATCGGCATGGACGCCGGCGGCACGCCTTGGCTGCATGTCGCGGTCCTGGCCGGCTTCACCACGCTGTTCTTCCTGCTCGCGCGCCGCCGGTTGCGCCGAACCGGTTGATGTGCCGGTGCAGGGCGTTACAGTGACCGCGATCGGGGCAGGGCCTGGCCCCCGGGATGGCTGCAGATGCTGAAACTCGTTCCCGCATGGATGTCGCCCGCACCGGATTCGGCGGTGGCCGAGGCATTGCGGCAGGGAAAGTCGCCGTGGGCCGACGCCATCCATGTGCTGTGGTCGCTCTGGGTATTCGTCACCCCATCCTTCGGTGACGGCTACAGCGGGCAATGGATCGCGCTGACGCTGGCGTCGTATCCGCTGTTCCTGCTGCTGTTCGCGATGACCCTGCTGTCGTCGCGGCGCATTTCATACCGCTACGCGCTGGGCATGATCGCACTCGCGATGGTCCTGCTGCCCGCCTATCCGTCGGGCATCAGTTATTTCATCTTCGGCTGCGTGATGCTGCGGACTTGCCAGGGCGGTTCGCAATGGCGCTACCTGGGCCACCTGACGATCCTGAACATCGTGTTCTGGGGCTTGGCCTGGTGGGTCGGCTATCCCTGGCAACTGCTGGCGTGGATGCCGCCGATGACGATGATCATCGGCATCATCGTCAACGTCGAACGCATCAACCACGGCAAGGATGCCGCACTCAAGCTGTC
>Ga0193753_10004008_pt1 | contig 10692 bp, 23 predicted proteins | sample H1c2metaG_FD_144925 | JGI IMG/M metagenome (GOLD analysis project Ga0193753, IMG submission 144925) | Soil microbial communities from a riparian zone of the East river system, Colorado, United States - H1c2 | ecosystem: Environmental > Terrestrial > Soil > Riparian zone | place: USA: East... | reverse complement strand
ATCGTCCAGTAACCCCCTCGGCGCCACCGAGGCGTGGGAAGCAGCTGGGCGCACCGCCGGGCGGCCATGGTGGTCAACCCCACCAGGCGCACGTGCGCGTCGTGCACGGTGGGAGCTAGGCGCACGAACGCTTCTAAGGGAGCCAGGGCCGCGGCTGGCTCATGGTGGACACCGGAGACGACGGCGGCAAACCAGTCGTCTACCAGCCGTGAGCAGCGCTCCAGGCGCTCACGCTGGGCGGTGGTGACGGGGCCATGGTGGGCACCGCATTCGCAGCTGTGCTCGGTCAAGGCGTCACCACCCGGCGGGGGGTCGGGTGGGAAGTAGGTGTGGTGTCGTGGACTCTGTCGGCCGCTTTTTGACCAGCCATAGCCATGGAAGGCGCATCCTCCGAGCTGCGTGGTGTGAGGTGTGGGGTAGGCCACACAAGGGGTAGACCCTAGACCCAAGCGCCGTCTGGTTTGCAAGTGGACAGTGTTATAAAGCGGTGCTGGCGCAGGGTTATAACCAATTGGGGTGACGTTTGCGCGGGATTTCTAATAGTGGTTAATTGCACGCGCAACTAACCCGTATTAGTCCCTATGTTGCTTATGTTGAAGATGTGGGTTCCTCCTGTTGCTTATGGGGTTGCCTAAGTTGCTTATGTTGTTGGTGAGCACCCCAGTGTGCACCGAGGCACCGCCCGCTAGCTAGTCCCCGCTAGCTAGCCCCAAGCCGCGCAACCCCATACACTGGGACGCCGCGCCACCGCCTACCAACGGTGCGACCAGGAGCCACCCATGCCCGCCAAGCGAAGTCCGCACCCACACCAGTACGCCGTCGCGGGGGTGTGCCTCCTGCTGATCCTGGCGCTGTTCGGCGCCATGGCCGTCGCCGCCGAGACCGACGAACCCAGGTGGCTGATCGGCGTGTGCCTGGCCGACTTCGCTGCCATCCTCTGGTTCGCGTTGCGCGCGCCCGGGCGGTGGCGCGACTAGTGGCCGCCGACCCGGACCCGAACCCCGGCGACCTCAGCGAGGCGTGGCTGGTGTTCACCACCGGCATCCCGTCCGACCAGCTGCACCCGCGGTCCCGCGACGCGGCCGACGCGGCGGTGCGCGCCGGGGTGGCGCGCTGGGCCATCGTGGGCGGCCACTGGCGGTTGCGGTGGAACTACCCGGAGCCCCCGGCATGACCGGCCGGTGGTTGAACCGGCCGGTGTCGGCGTGGTGGCTGCTGGTCATCCTCGCCGCCGCGCTGGTGATCGTTGTGGTGGTGCTGCCGTGACCACCCTCCCGCCGACCGGGTGCTCGTGCGGGTGCCCCGACTGCCCGGACCTATGCCGGTGCGCCGAGCGCCAGCCACCCGAGCCCGAGTCGGCGCTGCGGCACTACCCGGGGTGCGAGTGGATCTGCGGCACCCGACCTAAGGAGCCCCCGGCATGACCGCCGACGACCTCCCGCCGTACTGGGACCCCCGCGAAGGTTCCCGAATCGACGACATCGACGCGCGGCTAGCCAGCTACGCGCAACGGATCGAAAGGATGGCCAATGTCGAACCCACTCACCCCCGAGGAACAGCAGGCAATCACCGACGCCCAGACGAAGCTGTCACAGGAGCTGTTCGATGCGCTGAAGCGGGACGTGGAGAACCAGCAGAAGGACAAGTGACCGCCGAGGACGAGTGCTGGACGTTGCAGGGTAACTACGGCGGCGCCGCCGGGTGGGAGGATCTCACCAGCGACGAAACCGAAGCTGGCATCCGGGAGTCGCTGGTGGACTACCAGCTCAACGAGGGTGGCCGGTACCGCATTGTGCGGCCGGCCTCCCATTCCGAGAAGCTGGCGCCATGACAGTGACACCACCACCCGGGGTCGCGCAGCTACCCCGGGATAAGCACGGCCGGCCGATCCCGTGGTTCGTGCACGTCGACGGCGACGGCGTACCGGACTTCCGGGTGATCGAACGTGGCCGCATTGCTGACGCCTACCGGTTCGAGCGCTGCTGGACGTGCGGCCAGCCACGGGGTCGGCACGCGGCGTTCGTTGTCGGCCCGATGTGCGCGGTGAACCGGGTGAGCGCCGAACCGCCGTCGCACCTGGAGTGCGCTGTGTTCGCGGCGCAAGCATGCCCGTTCCTGACCACCCCAAGCATGGTGCGCCGGGAGCGCGGAATGGAGGAGCACGCCAAGCCTGCCGGGGTCATGCTGACCCGCAACCCGGGGGTTGCGCTGGTGTGGTCGTCCCGCACCTGGAAGCCGTTCAAAGCACCCGGCGGTGCGCTGTTCGACATTGGTGACGCGACCGCAACCCGGTGGTTCGCGCTCGGCCGCACCGCCACCCGGGACGAGGTGCTGGCCGCCATCGACGCCGGGTTACCGGCGCTGCGGGAGATGGCCGACGCCGAGGGTGCGGGTGCGCAGCTGGACCGCGAGGTGAGCCGCGCCCTGGCGCTCGTGCCCGCTACCAGCTGATATTCTGCTGACCTTCCTCGACGGAAGATCGCAGCAACGGCCCGCCAGCAGTGGCGGGCCGTTGTGCGTTGACCACCCTCCGGGGGTGTGCGCCAGAAGGGTACCTAGTTCGGGGTGCGGACTTGCCGGCACCGGGGATGCGGTACCCTTCCGCCATGCCTACCAACATCGCCCCTCACCAGGGCAAACACGTTGTCCTCACTGTCCAGGCCGAGATCCAGATGGTTGCGCGCGTGCAGCCGGACGGCACAGTTACCGTCGTTCAGGCCGTGGTCGTGCCGGAGCAGTTCATCCCCATCACCATGCAGAACGCCGACGCGCACGACACCGCCGCCGCCGCGGTTGCCGTCGCCTGGGCCAAGGACAACAGCTGGCCCGAGCCCAAGCTGTCCGCCGACGGCGTGGACCTCGGCGACTGCGCCGTGTGCATGGTGTGCGGTGGCTGCGCCTGTGAGGCCAGCGTGGCGATCAGCGAGGTGTACCCCAACGGCGTGCCGGTGTGCGCGGAGCACGTGGCCGACCACTACGCAGCGCTGGCGCTGGACGTGCAGTCATGACCGCCGCGTATTGGAGTCAGTTCGGCTACTGCCCGACCTGCGACCAAACGGCGGGCGGCCCGTGCTTCGACCTGCGATACGGCCGCAACAACCGCGCGTTTCACCGCAACCGCGCGCACGCCGATCGACCCCGACTGGTGGCCAAGTAATGGCGCGGCTCAGTTCCCGGGTTTCCGGCCAGACGCTAACCGTCGAGCAGGCGCGCAAGAACCGGCGCCGCTCTCGACTGGTGGCCGTGGCGCCGACCCCGGTCAACGCGATCCTGGGGGTGCGTATCTCCTTCGCCCGCGATTACCTGGACGAGCAGGGGGTGCGCATCACCGACACCGAGGGTGTCAACCTTCAGATCAAGATGGGTACGGAGTACGCCGACCGTCTCGGGTGGGTCATTGGCAAGGTGGTCGTGGAGAACGACGTCAGCGCGTTCAAGCGCAAGAAGGTGCTGCGCGCTGATGGCCGCTACGAGCTGCGCACCATTCGCCCGGAGTGGCAAGGTGCGCTGGATGACCTGGTGTCCGGCGCTAACGACGGGTTCCTGGTGGTGGCGCTGGACCGATCAGTGCGCGACCCCCGCGACCTGGAAGACCTGATCGACGTGGCGGAATCGAAGGAGCCGCGCATTCCGGTCGAGTCGGTCACCGGCTCGCTGCGCCTGAACAACGACTCCGACGTCACGCACGCCCGCAATATGGTCTCGTATGGCAACCTGGCCAGCCGCGAGACCCGGCGACGGGTGCGGGACCGCCGCGCGGAGCAGGCTGAGAGCGGCCAGTTCGGCGGCGGTGGCCGGCCGTACGGGTTCGGGGTGGCCACCGGGCTCAAGACGGCCAACGGCTTTCCCGCGTACGACGTCACCCAGCAGGTGCCGGCCGAGGCAGCCGAGATCGCGCGCAGCTGTGAGGCGATCCTGGCCGGCAACACCAGCGTTCGCGAGCTGCTGGCCGACATGCGCACCCGCGGCAAGGACAAGGGTGTGACCGGTGTGGCCATGACCGCGGCCACGTGGCGCGACATCCTGTGCCGGCCGCGCAACGCGGGTCTCGCCGTGTACCGCGGCGAGGTGCTGGAGGACGTGGTCCTGGAGGGGGTCGACGAGGAGCACCCGCCGATCGTGCCGGTGGAGACCTGGCGCGCTGTGGTCGCCGTGCTCACCGACCCACATCGCCGCACAAGCCCTGGACCGGCCGCGCGGTGGTTGGGCACCGGGATTTACCTGTGTGGCCACCCGGACTGCCTGGGGCGCGATGTGACGATGCGGTCCGGGCGGGGTGGCAAGAAGCGCACGTTCGCCTACCTCTGCACCTCCGGCACCGTGCACTTGGCGCGCAACGCGGAGCCGGTTGACGAGCACGTGCAGGCGCTCATGGTGGGGTGGTTTGTGAAGCCGGAATCGGCGGTACTGCTCACGCCCCAGGTGCGGGTTGACACTGCCGCGCTGAACACCGAGGGCAACGCGCTGCGCGCCAAGATCATCGAAGCCACCGACCTATGGGAGGCGGGGGTGTTTGGCACGGCCGAGCTAACCAAGCGCCGCAACCGGCTGAAGGTCAAGCTGGACGACATCACGGCGAAGCTGGCCGCCGCGTCGGAGGTGGACCCGCTGGCCGACCTGGCGGCCAATCCGAACGCGGGGCAGGTGTGGTCGGAGCTGTCCCTGGCGGCCAAGCGGGCGATCATGCGGCGGGTGGTGCGGGTGACCATCCTGCCGTCCACCCCCGGCATGCCACCTGGCTACGTGCGCGGGTCCGGCCTGCCGTACCTGAAGCCGAACACGGTGCGCGTTGAATGGGTGGCCCCCGCGTAACACGATGGGGTGACCTGTGACGCCCATCGCGGTTGGGCGATACGCGAAAAGCACCCTAAAACTAACCTAAAGTCAGCATAGAATCACCCCAGGATCGCCCGTCTAACGCTGGTTAGACGGGCGATTTTGTGCATTTGGCAGGGGTGCGCCAGCACCCTCTAATACCTGGCCATGCACCCGGTCTGCTTTTCCCCCGCGAGGCTCCGAGCCATTCGTGACGACAGGGGTCACTCGCGCCGCACGCTGGCCAACAGCTGCGGCATGTCGGCCGCCGCGATCAAGGACTACGAGGTAGGGCGGCGCACCCCCGGCGCTGACGCGCTGGGTCGGCTGGCCGCCGAGCTGGGCTGCTCCGTGGATGACTTCTACATCCGGTTCGCCTTCGAGCAGCTGGTGCCCGATGCCGTCTGAGATCACGGCCGCCGTGGAGACCCAGGTCCGCGCCCAGGTGGGGCACTGGTTCCCCAACGTGGACGTGGAGTGGGTACTGACCCAGCTGGCCCAGGCGCCGCCACCCACGGAGGAGCAACTGGCCGCCATTCGGCCACATTTGCGGGTGCCGACGCCATGACCCATAACGCGCATAGTGCACATAGCGCACGCATGCACACCACAAGCAACACAACGCGCATAACGCACTTGTGGCTAATTGCGCATACAGGCGTATGGCAAAACGCCGCAGAGTATCACCCATTGGGTCAGCAATTTGACAAGACGCGCCGTGATCCACAAGCGTTTTGCGCTGAACGGCTTAGCCGTACTGGGTCAAACAGCCTCTAAGCGCTGCTCCTCCCTACCCCAGTTTGGCGCCCCGTTTCCCCTACCAAGGAGGCACCCTGTGACACCCCCGAAAGGCACCGTGGTGGAGCAACTCCGCCGCGAGTTCTACGCGGGTCTCCTCACGCTCGACGAGACGCGCGAAGCGCTGGGTATCAGCCAGTACTACCTGGACAAGCTGGTCGAGGACGGCCAGCTGCGCACCGTGCGCGTCGGCACCACCACCTACATCGGGCACGGCGTGGTGCGCTCCTACATCGCCGCCGCGCACGGGACCGCCGTTCCCATTCAGTACACCCCTACCAAGACCCCGAAGGGAACCCTTACCCAATGACCAAGGTAATTCTGGGGATGGTCGCATTCTTTGCGCTCGTGGCGCTAATGGCCTGGGCGTTCGGATTTACCGGCGGCCCCCAATGACCTTCAACGAAAAGAGCGTGCGCGCGCTCATTGCCGAGGAGGCCGAGAAGCAGCCGCTTCGCGTGCAGTTGATCCACCGCAAAGTGGAATTTGCTCCGGCCATGCTGATGAGCGTTTTCAACATGCTCGTCGCCGGGCTGATGCTGATGTGGGGTCTGCGCGCCCTCCACGAGCTGTTCGACGCCGTCCCCGCCGGGGGTTACGTCGACTCGGTGTTCATTGTCATGGGCGCCAACGCCCTGGGTGCGGCGCTCGGCTGGAGTTCCGTGGCGGTGATCAAGTGAGCACCGCCCGCGAGGCGCTGGCCGAGAAGCTACAGACAGCGTGGTTCACCACCAAGCCCGGCATTCCCCTGGGGCAGGGGTGGAACGCGGTGGCCGCCGCCGCCGAGGACCACTTCAACCCACCGGTTGGCCACGGCCTCACCCAACCCACGCGCCGGTTGGTCGACGGCCGCTGGTGCATCTCCTGGGACGGCTCGAATTGGTGTGACGACCCGGACGGCAACTGGGCCACCATTGGAGACGCAATGGGTGCGGCACCCGAACCTGCCGCCGAGGACAACGAGTGGGAGCAGCCGCTTCTGCTGCCACCCGTGCGAAACCACCGCTACGAGATCCGGGTGACCTACCCGGACGGTTCGACCTGTAACGACGAGGGCACCGCCACCGCGGCCGAGCTGGCGCACCGGTTGCGCTTTGAAGCCAACCTCTGTGAGCCACCCGAGGTCATGCCCGCCGCCGACGAGGTGGTTGACGGCGCACCGAAGTGGATCGCCCGCAACGCGCCGAAGGGTCTACCCGAGAGCTTCACGGCGTGGAACAACGGCATCACCACCAGCAATGGCGACCTGATCGAGGATCTCGACGGGCTCGAAGCCACCGCGCGGGCAATGCTCGCCGCGGCCGCCCAGGCAAAAGCGTGGCGGCGGCTGTTGTGACGGTGATCGACATGCCGGGCGACGCCGCGCAGAAGGTGCAGCGGCTACGCCAGGCGGGCTACTGCGCCTCCCTGGTGCCGGTGGCCACCTGGCCGCTCGGGCTGGCATGTCGCGCGTGTGACACCTACGACCGCCACCACGCGGACGTCCTGGTGTGCGTGGTGTTCAGCACCACCGAGTTCACCGAGCCGGTGTATCGGCTCGACGGCCGCTCAACCCCCTGCTGTTGGGCTGGGCTGGCCGTCTACCTGGAAGAAGTCGAGCACGAAGAGTGCTTCAACGGCGTCACGATTGAGGTCCCCGAATGAACATCACCGATCGCAACCGCTCCCTCATTCCTGTCAAGACAGTCCGTCGCCCGAAGGCCGCCGTCTGGGTGGCTCCCTCGCCGGCGAGGATCCCGACCCAGAAAACGGCAGACCGGATCGCGCTGGAAGTGCAAGCCGAGCTGGACGTCATGGTGTCTCAGCTGAAGCTGCCGGCCGGCCCCATCGAGGTTCCGAATTCCGGGCTGTGCCACAAGACCATTCGCGAGTCATTTCAGGGCTACGAGCTGGAGTGGTTCTGCGTGCGGCGGCCCGGTCACGCGGACCCCTGCTCCCCAGGGTCCGACGACCTGGCCGCCGCCGAGGAGGACGTTCCGGCGGATGTCCCGGGGGACGTCCCGGCAATTGTCCCCGTGGACACCATTGACCACCTTGACGCCTGGGGCTGCCTAGACGCCCCGCTGGCCGTCTCGTGATCACCGTCGGCTCGCTGTGCACCGGGTACGGCGGAATCGAGCTAGGGCTCGCGCAGCTGGTCCCGGTGCGGCTGGTGTGGTGCGCGGACAACGAACCGGCCGCGGTCAAGCTGCTGGCGCACCACTTCCCCGACGTACCCAACCTGGGTGATCTGTCGGCGGTGGACTGGGCGACGGTGCCGCACGTGGACGCGGTCACCGCCGGGTGGCCGTGCCAGCCGTGGAGCCTGGCCGGCAAGCAGAAGGGGGCACGTGATGCCCGTGCGATCTGGCCTGCAATCGCGCTGGCCATTCGCTCTGTTCGACCGCACTTCGTGTTCCTGGAGAACGTCGCGTCTATCGCTGGAGCTGGAGAGCTTGCCCGAGCTTGCGGTGACCTGGCCGAAGCGGGGTATGTGGGTGCGTGGGACTGCGTACGAGCTGCCGACGTCGGAGCGCCGCACCGCCGCACCCGACTCTTCATTGCCGCTCGTGCCGACCCCCGAGGCGAAGCTGTCCCATTCGGGTTGCGACCCGGGTGGATTCAATCGCACGGAGAACCGGGGGACGGACCTGGCGTCGGCGATGGCGCTACTGCCGACGCCGATGGCGCGAATGGGTCGCGGCGGCGGCGGAAACGGGGTGACGTCGCCGGAGACGGCCGCGCGCCGGTACGCGGCGGGTCGCCGGAACATGGAGGACTGGGCGGCGCTACTGCCGACCCCGGCGGCCCGCGACGTGAAAGGGGTGTCGTCACGCCCGAACCGGGTTCTGGCGGACGGAACGGCGGCGGGTCGGCCGACCGGGACGCAGCTGCCGAATGCGGTCGGCGCTCTGCTGCCGACACCGCGAGCGAGCGATGGGGAGAAGGGTGGCCCGAATCAGCGGGGGTCCAGCGGGGATCTGATGCTGCCGAGCGCGGTAGCGCAGCTGTTGCCGACGCCGATGGCGAATCGGTCGGGGCACAACCGGTCGCTGTCGCCGGGGGCAACGGTGCGACCGAGCCTCACGCGGGTGGACAAGCTGTTGCCGACTCCCACGGCGACGGACGCGAATGCGGGTCGCAACGCCACGGCGAACCGGTCGGACCCGGAGTCGAAGCACCACGCGGGGCAGACGTTGACGGACGCGTTCTGGACTGGGCCGGGTACGCACCCGCCATTGCACGATGGGAATCCCAGCTGGGAAGACCAGCCCCAACTCCCACTGTTCTAGGGCGCCGCGGTGGGTTGCAGCTGAACCCGGTCTTCGTCGAGTGGCTCATGGGGTTGCCGGCCGGCCACGTCACCAACGTTCCCGGGTTGACCAGGAATCAGAAGCTCAAGCTGTTGGGCAACGGAGTGGTGCCGGCCCAGGCCGCCGCCGCCTATCACTCGCTGCTGGCCGTCCTCGAGTTGGAGGTCGCCGCGTGAGCCGCCAAGAGATGTCGAAGTACCTGATGAAGTGGGGTCACGACTTCGTCGACGGAATGAGCAGCGTCCTGGAGGCAGACGCGCTGGCCCAGCTTGCCGAGCCCCGCGACGAGACCGAGACGTTGGCGACCTGCCCGGAATGCGCGTGCATGGGTCACCACTCGGTGGAGGTCGGCACCGGGGAACGGCACGAGCGCACGCCGGACGGCGGCTATTCCCACGTCAGCGCGGCCAAGATCGTGCGGCGGACGTGCATGTTCTGCGCGCATTCCTGGGAGCGCTGGGCATGAGCGCCGAGGAGACCCGCCACTACATCGGGCTGACTCGCAACGGGAACCGGCTGTCGCTGGCCGCCGGCCCTGGCCGACCCGAGCAATTCGACGTGGGACCGCACGAGCCGATCGACCTCGGCGAAGGGCTGTGGGTGTACCCGGTCACCCAGGAGATCGCCGACGAATGGGCCGCCGGTCCGGCAATGACAGCGGACCAGATCGAGCTGGAAAACAGGCTCCAGAGCAGGGGGAAGGGATGACCGCGGCGATGACTACCGGGCTCGGCATCTGCCCCGGCTGCAAGCGGCGGATGGTGGTCACCGGGCCGGCGACCGTCGAGATCGCCGTGTACCACTCGCGGGGTCTGTGCACCCGGTGCGTGCACACCACCGTCGTGGCCGCGCTGTTCCTGCGCCCAGACGCCTCGCATTGGCTGCCCAGGGCCGCGTGCACGGCCCCAAGCGTGGACCCGGCGTGGTTCTACCCGCACGACTGGGAGCCGGCCACACTGGCGCGCCAGGTGTGCCGACGCTGCCCGGTCACCCGCGAGTGCCTGGCCGATGCGCTGGAGACGAAGGACGCGTTCGGCGTGCGCGGCGGCTTCACCCCGCAGGAGCGCGCCACCCTGGCACGACTGGGGGTCGGCCAATGAGCGTCACCCTGCGGTACTCCGTGTCGCTTCCAGACGGTTCGAACATGAACATGGGTCTGGCCAATCTCACTCCCGATCAGGTCGCGGTCGTGCACTGGCTCCAGGCAGAGCAGGCATGGACACGCACGCTGGCCGAGATCGAACGAAAGCGGCTGGCCAGGCAGCGTAAGGACGATGAGCGCTGCCTTGCCGCCGACGAGAGACGGCGCGTACGTGCCGAGCACGCCCAACGGCTAACGAACCTGAGAGGTTTTCGAAAGCAGGCGCTCCTTCGTCATGCTCCAGTGCAGTGGCGCAGTACCGACGATTTGGTTTGCGCGTCGTGCATTAGCCGCGAGTACGAGCCTGATCGTGTGGCGTTCCCGTGCGACGAATACCTGTTCGCCCGCGATTGGGGGCAGGGCAAATGAGACACCAGAAGCACGCCGAGCGCATCGGCACGTTCGAAGTCGATTCGCCGGAATGGCGCGCGGCCAGGTCTCAAGGCCTGGGCGGCTCCGAGATTGCCGCGGTGCTCGGCTTGTCGCCGTGGTGCTCCAAGTTCACGCTGTGGCATCGCAAGGCCGGCATGGTCGACCAGGAGCCGGATAACGCTTCCATGTCCTGGGGGCGTCGGCTGGAGGACCCTATTGCCGACAAGTTCGCCGAGACGCATTCCCACCTGAGGCTTGTGCGCACTGGCACGT
>Ga0193753_10004007_pt1 | contig 10694 bp, 6 predicted proteins | sample H1c2metaG_FD_144925 | JGI IMG/M metagenome (GOLD analysis project Ga0193753, IMG submission 144925) | Soil microbial communities from a riparian zone of the East river system, Colorado, United States - H1c2 | ecosystem: Environmental > Terrestrial > Soil > Riparian zone | place: USA: East River... | reverse complement strand
CGAGCGACGCGGCGCTCTTGGTCGGTTTCCGGAATCGCATCATCATCCTCATGGGGCGGAGCCTTCGAACGCACGGGGAGCGCAAACGCCCTACCGCCGGCCGCGCGCGCGCACTCTCGCCCCCCGCCCGCGCGCAAGTCAACCACCCGGAACCCCCCGGGTCGAGCCGATCGAGATGGTGGCCGTGCCCGGGTGAAGTCGTCCCGCCCGCGACCGCGACCCGGCTCACTTCACCGGTCGCATCACGCCCAGCTCCTGGCTCAGCTGATCCAGCTCTGCCCCCCCGGCCATGAGTCTGGTCAGCTCGTCGCTGGTCAGCTCCGACTTGTCGAAGTCACCCAGGCTGCGGCCGCGCTTGAGGATGAGGAAGCGGTCGCCGATCGGGTAGGCGTGGTGCGGGTTGTGCGTGATGAAGACCACCGCCAGCCCACGGTCGCGCGCCTGGGCGATGTAGCGCAGGACCACACCGGCCTGCTTCACCCCGAGCGCCGAGGTCGGCTCGTCCAGGATCAGCACGCGGGCGCCGAAGTAGACCGCCCGCGCGATGGCCACCGACTGCCGCTCGCCCCCGGACAGCTGGCCGATTGGCTGATCGGGATCGCGGATGTCGATGCCCATCGCGGCCAGCTCGGCGCGGGTGGTGCGCCGGGCGAAGTCGACGTCGAAGCGGCGGAACGGGCCCCACCCGCGGGTCGGCTCGGCGCCGAGGAAGAAGTTGCGCCACACCGCCATGAGCGGGACCAGGGCCAGGTCCTGGTACACGGTGGCGATGCCGCGGTCGAGCGCGTCGCGCGGGCTGGTCAGGCGGACCGGCTGCCCGTCGATGTGGAGGTCACCGGCGTCGTGCTGGTGGACCCCGGACAGGATCTTGATGAGGGTGGACTTGCCGGCCCCGTTGTCGCCCAGCACGCAGGTGACCGTGCCGGCGCGGACCGAGGCCGACACGCCGCGCAGCGCGATGACGCTGCCGTAGTTCTTGCCGATGTCGCGGGCCTCGACCACCGGCGCCCCCTGCTCGGTGGCGCTCATCGCGGCCCGGCCTCCGCGCGCCGGCGGACGTAGCGGTTGAGCAGGGCGGCCAGCAGCAAGAGGGCGCCCAGGAACAGCTGGAACCAGTCACTGTCCCAGCCGGCGAACACGATCCCCTGCTTGGCCATCCCGAAGATGAGCGCGCCGATCGCGGCCCCCACCGCCGAGCCGTACCCGCCGGTGAGCAGGCACCCGCCGATCACCGCGGCGATGATGAACTGGAGCTCCTCGCCGATGCCGGCGTTGGCCTGGGCCGAGGTCAAGCGCACGACCCGCATCGAGCCGACCAGCGCCGCGGCCATCGACACCGACATGAACAGCGCCACCTTGGTGCGAGCTACCGGCACGCCAACCCCGCGCGCCGCCGCCGCCGACCCGCCGACCGCGAGGATCCAGTTGCCGGCCCGGGTGCGGAGAAGCGTCCAGGTGGCGGCCACGGCCGCGGCCACCCACCAGAGGATGGTCACCCGGAACGCGCCGCCGGCGATCTCGACGGTGGAGGCGAGCACCGCGTGGGCCGAGTCGTAGCCGGACGCCGCCTTGACGCCGCGCACCTGCACGGTGCCGGTCACCAGCTTGGTGACGCCCAGGTTCAGGCCCTGCAGCATGAGGAACGTGCTGAGGGTGACGATGAAGCTGGGCAGCCCGGTGCGGATCACCAGCATGCCGTTCATGAGGCCGACCAGCGCGCCCACGCCGATCGCCGCCGAGATGGCCAGCCACATGTTCCAGCCGAGCACGGTCGACAGCATCGCCACGATGAGGCCGGCGCTGCCGGTCATCACCCCGGCCGACAGGTCGAACTCGCCGCCGATCATGAGCAGCGCGACCACGACCGCCATGATCCCGAGGGTGGCGGTCGGGTCGAGCAGGTTGGCGAGGCCGCGCGCGGTGGCGAACGCGTCGGTGTGGAGCGCGAAGAACGCGAACACCGCGATGGCGCCGACCACCGCGCCCAGCTCGGGCCGGCCGAGCAGCATCCTCATCGGCCCGACCGAGGCCAGCCGATCGTCCGCCGGCGCACCGCGCGCGCCGGGCGGATCGACCTCGCTCACCGTCGGCTGCTTGTCATCCACCGGGCGATGTCCGGATCGCGCGGTGTCAGCGGGTGCCCTTGGCAGCCAGGTCCTTGACCTTGGCCGCGTTCTCCTTGGTCACGAAGCCGGGCCCGGTCAGCACCGGGTGGCCGCCGCCGACGGTGTTGGCGTTGCCGACGTAGAGGTGGAGCATCGTGATCGGCAGGTAGCCCTGCAGGTACTGCTGCTGGTCGACCGCGAACAGCACCTTGCCGGCGATGATCGCGTCGACCACCTCGCCGGACAGGTCGAACGTGGCCACCTTGGCCGACGAGCCGGCCGCGCCGATCGCCTCGGATGCGGCCACGCCGATGGCCGGGTTGAGGGCGAGCACCCCGCCGATCGACTTGTCGGCCTGCAGCTTGGACGTGATCGTGGTCTGCGCCTCGGCCACGTTGCCGATGTCGACCTGGAGGTTGGTCACCGAGCCGCCGCCCAGGCCCTTCTTGGCCCCCGCGCAGCGCTGCTCCAGGCCGATGTTGCCGGCCTCGTGGATGACGCACAGCAGCTTCTTGACCCCGGCCTGGGCCAGGCGGGCGCCGGCGCCCTCGCCGGCGATCGACTCCTCCTGCCCGACGTGAGCCAGCGCGCCGAGCTCGGCCGACTTGGCCGACCCGGAGTTGATGGTGATGACCGGGATGCCGGCGGCGATCGCCTTCTTGATCGGCTCGGCCAGCGCGTCCGGGTTGGCCATCGAAACGACCACGCCGCTCACCTTGTCGGCCACCGCCGCGTTGATGAGGTCGGCCTGCTGGGCGGCGTCACCCGAGCTCTGGTAGGCGACGCTGACCCCGAGGTCCTCGCCGGCCTGCTCGGCGCCCTTCTTCACCACGTCCCAGAACGCGTCGCCGGACGAGCCGTGGGTGATGACCGCGAACTTCTCGCTCGAGGCCGGCGGCGTCTCGGGCTTGGGCTCGGCCTGATCGGCCGGCTTTTGCTCGGTGACCGGTTTCTCGTCGGTGCGGGCCCGGTCCTTCTTGCAGCCGCCGGCGGCCACTGCGGCGACCGCCGAGAGAGCGATGGTAAAGCCGATCCGCTGGGACAGCCTCATAGCGTCCTCCTCCGTTGGCGATGCGCCAGCGGGCAGTATGGCCGAGATCGGAGGTGGTTTGAAGGCGTGGGGGCCGGCCCGGCGTCACCAGACCACGCACATCTTCTCTGGCACCATCTTCGACTTCGGCTTGCACTGGAACGCCTTGCCGAACGCCTCCGTGGCGCTGAGCGTCCCGTTCACCCGCCAGCGCGGCGGCGAGTGCACGTCCACGTTCACCAGCAGCTTCTCGAAGTCGGGGCGCGCCTTGGCGCACCAGGACTGGGCAAAGCCGAGGAAGAACTGCTGGTCCTCGTTGAAGCCGTCGGCCACCACCGTGTCGGGTGCGCTGGCGCGCAGCTCGCGGTAGCCGGCCATGGCCAGCTTGATGCCGCCGATGTCGGCGATGTTCTCGCCGACCGTGTTGGCGCCGTTCACCTTGAGGCCGGCCTGGTCGTACTGGCTGTACTGATCGATCACGCACCGGGTGCGGGTCTTGAACTCGCGGTTGGTCGCGTCCTCCCACCAGTTGGTGAGGTTGCCGTCCGCGTCGTACTGCGCGCCCTGATCGTCGAAGCCGTGGGTGAGCTCGTGGCCGACCACCATGCCCATGCCGCCCATGTTGACCGGGATCGACGCCTTCACGTCGTAGAACGGCGGCTGCAGGATCCCGGCCGGGAAGACCATGCCGTTGAGCTGCGGGTCGTAGAACGCATTCACCGTGGGCGGCGAGATCGGCCAGTCCTCCTTGTCGACCGGCTTGCCGATCTTGCCGAGCTGGCGGTTGCGCTCGAACCGCCGCGCGGCCAGCGCGTTGACCCCGAACGTCTTCGCGCCGATCGGGAAGTCATAGGTGCGCCACTTGCTCGGATAGCCGATCTGGTAGAAGACCTTGTCGAGCTTGCCGGCGGCCTTGGCCTTGGTGCCGGCGTCCATCCAGGGCAGGGCGGCCAGGTTCCGCCTCATCGCGGCGGAGATGGCGTGGACCTGGACCTCGGCCGCCTGCTTGCTCGCGCCGGCGAAGCGGTCGCGCACGAACACCTGGCCCAGCACGTGGCCGAGCGCGACGTCGGTGAACTGCACGCAGCGCTTCCAGCGCGCCTCCATCTCCGGCTGACCGGTCAGCGCCTGCTCGAACTTGAACTGGGTGTCCTGCAGCTTGCGGGTCAGGAACGGCGCCATGCGGGCGACCAGGTGGAAGGTGAGGTAGGCGCGCCAGGTGGCCGGCTTGGTCGACACGATGAGGTCGTCGACCCCGGCCAGGAACTGGGGCGAGTTGACCGTGATCCCCTGGATGTCGGGCACGCCGATGGTCTTCCAGAAGCCGTCCCAGTCGAAGTGACCCATCGCGTCGGCCAGGCCTTCGCGGTCGATCTTGTTGTACTCGCCGCGCGGATCGCGGCGGGCGACCTTGTCCTTCGACACCCTCGCGATCGCGGTCTCGAGCGCGATGATGTCGACCGCCTCGCGCGCCGCGGCGGCCCTGGCCCGGCCCGCGCCCTCGAGCAGGGTGGCGACATAGGTCTGGTACGCGGCGCGGATCGCCTTGGTCGGCGCATCGGACTTGAGGTAGTAGTCGCGATCCGGCAGCCCGATGCCGCCCTGGACCACGCCGCCGATGACGTGAGTGGCGTCGGCGGCTTCCTGGGTGGGACCGAAGTTGAAGAGGACATTGATGCCGGACGCATGGAGCGTCGCGACCGCGGCGGAGAGCGTCTTCGCGTCCTTCACCCGGCCGACCGCCTCGAGCAGCGGCGCGATCGGCTTGACCCCGGCCTTGTCGACCGAGGCCTCGTCCATGCACGAGCCGTAGTAGGTGCCGAGCTGGACCAGGGCGGGGTCCTTGCCCGGATCCTTGGCCGCGCGCTCGAGCACCCCGTGCAGGTAGTCCTGGTTGCGGTCCTCGATGTCGACGAAGCTGCGCATCGCCATCGGCTTGTCGGCCGGGATCTCGGTCTTCGCCTCCCAGCTGCCGCACGCGAACTGATAGAAGTCGTCGCACGGGTCGGCCTTGCGATCGAGGGCGGCCGGATCGAGCCCGACCTGGGCCAGCGTGCTCATGGTGACCGGCTTGGCCGGTCCGCCCGCCGCGCCGTCGGCGCTCGAGCCGGCCGGGTCGGCGGTGGAGGGCTTGCCGGAGCCGCAGGCCGGCGCGGCGGCGAGCCCGAGGAACAGAACGAGGAGCGAGGGGCGCAGACCCATGGCGCACATCCTATGAGAGAGCCGGCCTCACGCACGACCGCGGCGATGACAACCGCCGTCCATGACAGAGGTTAATCTGATTCAAGCAGGATAGGCCGGCCGCGTCCCACAACCGGGCACGACACTCCCGGGGACCCTGTTACGGTCGCCCCATGCGTCGCCACCGCCCCGCTCTGGCCCCGCTCGTCGCCCTGCTCGCCTGTGGAGGATCGTCGGGAGAGGGCGACCTGGGAGGGGAGGCGACCGCGATCGATGGAGGGGCGACCGAGGTCGACGCCGCCACCATCGATCCAGGCGCGGGAGACGCGGGCGGCGGCGGAGACGTGGGCGGCGACGCCAGCGCCGCGCTGGCCAGCCGCGACCGGCTGCTCGCCACCTACCTCGAGTTTCTCGACGCCAGCCCGGACGTGCCCCAGTCGAACGGCCTGCGCGGCGCCGACCTCGACGACGTCTGCGATCTGTGGGACGCGCTCGACGGCTCGTCGCGGGCCGTGTTCCTGACCGTGACCGCCCGGCTCGAGGGCTCCCGGCTGGCCGACGGGACCTCGATGCTCGACCACGCGACCCGCGCGTACCGGGTCGTCGGAGGCGAGGGCGCCACCGGCGACGACCCGGGCAGCTGCGGCGGCGGCGAGTTCAACCGGGTGATCCTCTCGATCGACGAGGCCCTCCACGCCGCGCTGATCGCCGCCGGCGAACGCGAGGGAGAGCCGGGCCCGACGGGGGCCTTCGACCTGGCCGACATCCCCGAGGGCACCTCCTGGCGAGACTCGCACGACGCCGCCGGTCCCCACGCCCCGTTCGACGCCAGCGACGAGACCGACGAGGGCGCCCCGCGCGGCCAGGTCCACTACTTCCGCGACCCTACCTCGCCGCCGGCCACCAGCCCGCTGGGCCGCCTCGACCTCGCCGACCTGGTCGATCCGCTCGCCTTCGAGATGGATCAGGACTACGACTGCGCCCACAGCTCCAACCCGAGCTGTGACTACACCTTCTACGGCCCGCTCTGCATCCCGCAGGCGACCGAGCCAGGCGTCGAGATCTACGGCGAGAGCTACGGGGTCGTCGACCTCGGCTGGCGCCCGGCCGGCTGCTGAGCGGCCGCGAGGGCGCCGGGAATATCCGGCCGCGCGCGCGTTTCGTGGATGCCATGAAACGCATCGAGACCCATCGAACCGCGGCAGCGGCCGGCTGGCTGCTGGTGCTCGCCGGGCTGGGCGCCTGCGCCGAGGGACCGGCCGACGTCGCGGCGACGCGCGCGCCGATCTACGACGCCGACGAGGACGCCCAGCCCGACAACAAGGTCCACCAGCAGGTCGTGCGCGTCTTGACCGGTTCTGCCCTGTGCACCGGCTGGCTGGCTGCCTCCAACGTCATCGTCACCGCCGCGCACTGCCTCGACGCCGACGCGGTCTTCGAGGACGGCGGGGTCATCTACGACGGCGGGCACGCCTTTGCGCCCATCTCCTCCGATCCTTTCATCAACGCGTTCAACTCCAGCGGGGAGGCGCTGTCCGCGCTCGGCCACCTGAACGCCTCCGATCCAGAGATCCTGGCCCACCCCAGCTACCACGGCGGCTACTCGGGGAGCGACCTCGCCGTCATCGTCTACCCGGTGGACATGGCGGTCTCGCGCAAGGCCCTCTTGCCGATGAAGGTGGCCAGCACCGATGACGAGCCGGACGACACGCCGGTCCTGCTCGGCGCCGGAAGCGTGGGCGAGGACTGCGACGAGGAAGCGACCGGGGTGTCCCGGCTCCAGCTCGAGCCGGGCCTGGGCGACGACGACGACGATCTTCCGACCGTCGAGTTCGACTACGACGAGTCGACGCCGTGCCATGGCGACTCCGGCTCGCCCATCATCTCGCTGGAGAGCCAGAGGGTGCTGGCCAACCTCGCCACCTCCGGGGCCGGGGACGGCTGGGACGACATCGGCGGCCCGCCGCTCTGGATGAAGAACGGCACCGCGCGCACCTGGTTGCGCCAGGTCGCGCTCGACCGCGACGGCGACGGCATCGAGGCCGCCGACGACAACTGCGACACGTTCTCGAACTCCAGCCAGCTCGACACCGACGGCGACGGGGTCGGCGACCCGTGCGATCGGTGCGTCTACGACGCGGCCGAGCTCGACAACGACGGCGACGCGACCCCCGACTGCCTCGACCCTTGCCCGGCCGACCCGGTCGATCCCGACCGCTCCTGCCTTGCCGACGAGATCGGCGACGGCGACTGCGATGGAGTGTGCGACTCGGTCGACAACTGCCGTTACGTCGAGAACGACCAGTCGCTCGACAGCAACGAGCTGTCGGAGCAGCACGTGCAGGCGGTTACCATGGGCGACGCGTGCGAGCCGGTGCCGGTGCCCGACGGCGAGCCGGGGCCGGCCGAGGTGGTGGCCGAGTACGAGGTCGACGGCTCGATCCTGTCCTGGCTGTTTCGCCACACGATCAGCGACGAGATCGTCGTGCGGCCGCAGCCGTCGCGGCGCGCCGCCGACAAGGACTCCGGGGTGCTCCAGGAGGTGCCGGGTCAGCCGATCGCGAGTCACTTCCGGTTCTGCCAGGACGACCCGGCCGCGTCGAGCGGCTGCACCGACTTCGTCAACCTCGGCGACGGGCAGCTCCACCTCGGCATCGAAGCGACCGACGAGACCCCGCTCATGCGCTACCACCGGGTCGTGATGTCGTTCTCGTCCCAGCGCGGGGCGGCCGCGGGTCTGACCTACGACGGCGCCGAGCACTCGTTCACCTGGAGCTACGCGAGCGACGCGGCGTTCTGGACCGATCCGGCTCAGTTCGATCCGCCGCTGGTGAACGTGCCGCCGCCCGAGCAGGGCGTGCTCCTGGGCCAGTCCGAGCCGTACGTGGCCGGCCCTGCCAGCGGCCTGGACGGGACCTTCTGGCTGCACGGCGACACCACCATCGGGCACCCGGGCCACGACATCGGCACCGGCGTGCACGGCGGCGGGACGACCTCGGGCCAGGAGCTGTCGAACCACTACTTCGCGCTCGACCCGGAGCACGTGCACTCCAGCCTGTTCGCCAGACCGCAACAGGACCGCTTCTTCTTCCTGCGGCTCACGCTGCCCGATCCGGCGATGTGGCGGGAGGAGGTCCTCGATGGGCTGCCGTACGAGAGCCTGATGGCGGTCGCCACCGAGGGTGGCCAGTGGGGCGCGATGAACGCCGACGGGACCGCGCAGCCGATCAACGAGCACCTGTCCGACAGCCTGCGCCGCTCGCTCGACGACTCGTCCCTGGTCTGGGCCGGCGCCGCGGAGACGGCGTCCGCCATCGGAGGGTCCACCACGACGCTCGCGCTCGCGGTCGACACCGACGGCGCGCTCCGCCAGGTCGCCACCTGGAACGGGCACAGCGAGAGCTTCGAGGGCCAGTTCGAGGGGACCGCGCGCGCGGCATCGAAGACGCGGGACAGTGGCGCCGCCCGCGCCGCCGGGGACCGGTTCGCGCTGGCGCTGAGCCGGTTCCATCGCGCGGCCTACCGGGTCGGCCCGGGCGCGGGGATCTGGCGGGCGCCGATCGAGGACGGACGGGTCCGCCCCTGGGTGCCGATGGTCACGGCGCTGCCGGTCGGGACACCGCTGGCCGCGACGGTGAGCTTCCGCGACCACGGCCTCTACGTGCTCGATCAGGTCGAGCGCGACCGCCAGCCGATCGTGCGGCTGCTCCGCTTCGACGCGGTGCGCGGCGGCGGGGTCGAGCTGGGCTCCTTCGCCCGCTCCGCCGACGCCGACGCGATCTGGCTCGAGCTCGATCGCGACGGCCGGCTCCTGGTCGTGATGTCGAGCGTGCGGCGCGCACGGCACGCGGTGTTCCGGATCGAGGTCGAGGGCGCGGCGGTGCGGCAGGTCTCGTGGCTGCAGGGCGACCGCGCGCTGGCCTACCCGGTCCTGGTCGACACCCACGGCTACGCCTTCTTCACCCGCGGCGGCGACCAGATCGCGGGCGCGCGGGTGGCGGCGCTGTCCCTGCGCAGCTGCGCGCTGTCCCAGCTGGCCAGCCCGTTCTGATGACCCTCAGGCCGTCTCGGCCTCCGCGAGGCCGAGCTCGGCGATGGCGACCTCGCGCATCCTGAACTTCTGGACCTTGCCGGTGACCGTCATCGGGAACTCGTCGACCAGCTTCCAGTAGCGGGGGATCTTGTAGGTGGCGATGCGGCCCCGGCAGTGGGCGAGGAGCTCCTCCTCGGACGCGGTCTGGCCGGGGACGCATCGCACCCAGGCCATGACCTCCTCGCCGTACCGGGCGCTGGGGACGCCGATGACCTGCGCCTCGCTGACGGCGGGATGCGTGTGGAGGTACTCCTCGATCTCGCGAGGGTAGATGTTCTCGCCGCCGCGAATGATCATGTCCTTGATGCGGCCGACGATGTTGACGTACCCGTCGGCGTCCATGGTCGCCAGGTCGCCGCTGTGCATCCAGCCGCTCGCGTCGATGGCCCGCGCGGTCGCCTCCGGGTCGCGCCAGTACCCCTTCATCACGCTGTAGCCGCGCGTGCACAGCTCGCCGGGGAAGCCGCGCGCGACGATCGCGCCCGAGGCCGGGTCGACCACCTTGATCTCGACGTGCGGGTGGACCCGCCCGACGGTGGAGACGCGCATGTCGAGCGGGTCGTCGACCGCGCTCTGGGTCGACACCGGCGAGGTCTCGGTCATGCCGTAGCAGATGGTGACCTCGTTCATGTGCATGCGCGACTGCACCCGGCGCATCACCTCGACCGGGCAGGGCGACCCGGCCATGATGCCGGTGCGCAGGCTGCCCAGGTCGAGCTCGCCGAACCGAGGGTGGTCGAGCTCGGCGATGAACATGGTCGGCACCCCGTAGAGCGCGGTGCAGCGCTCGGCCTGGACCGCCTCCAGCACCGACAATGGCTCGAATGCCTCGCCCGGGATGATCATCGCCGCGCCGTGGGTGGTGCAGGCCAGGTTGCCCAGGACCATGCCGAAGCAGTGATAGAACGGCACCGGGATGCACACGCGGTCGTCGGCGCCGAGGCGGAGCGCCTCGCCCACGAAGAAGCCGTTGTTGAGCACGTTGTGGTGCGACAGCGTCGCGCCCTTCGGGAAGCCGGTCGTGCCGGACGTGTACTGGATGTTGATCGCGTCGTCGAACGAGAGCTCGGCCTCACGAGCGGCCAGCTGGTCGTCGCTCGCGCGCGCGCCGTCGGCCAGGAGCGCGTCCCAGCCGTCCTCGAAGACGACCGTCTGGCGCAGCGCGGGCAGGCGCGAGCGCACCTCGGCCACCATTCCGCGATAGTCGGCGGCGCGGAAGCCGGCGGCCAGGAGCAGCACGCCGACCTCGGCCTGGCGCAGCACGTACTCGAGCTCGGCCGTGCGG
>Ga0193753_10004006_pt1 | contig 10696 bp, 13 predicted proteins | sample H1c2metaG_FD_144925 | JGI IMG/M metagenome (GOLD analysis project Ga0193753, IMG submission 144925) | Soil microbial communities from a riparian zone of the East river system, Colorado, United States - H1c2 | ecosystem: Environmental > Terrestrial > Soil > Riparian zone | place: USA: East... | reverse complement strand
ATCGCCTTTTAGCGTTTCAATCGCGACTACGACAATCCGGATGGCCTTACGCTGCGCGTGCGCGAGACGCCCGATGGCGACGTGGAGTTCGGATCATAGGGGAGGGCCGAACGTGGGGCATCGCTGCCACACGCGACGAGCCCGACCAACCCACACGACACGAGCACGACCTCGAACCTACGCATGATTCGTCTCTCCTTGCAGTCCATCCCAACCTATAGTGGAGGGAGATGGCTCTCCGGTTGAAACGATCTTGCGACTAAAGCTCGGACCTAAATCAGGTGTAGGTGGACGGACCCGGGTGACGCCCCCGTAGGCCTATGGCTTTGGGCGCGTGTCCGCGTAGAAGCGAGCCAGCCGCTCCGCGGAGACCCCCATTGAAAACAGAGCCTGCAACGCAGTCCAAACCCCGAGCGTACGCAGCGGGGAGTCGCTGAATCGGCGCGCGCTCGCCACCGCAACGACGTCGCGGAGATACACCGTTCGCCCAGCACACTCCAGGCGACGGACGAACTCGTAGTCCTCGAAGATCGGCAGTGCACGGAAGCCGCCGAGTGCAGAATACGTCGCAGCCCGCACGAAGATTGCGGAGTCGCCATAGTAAATCTGCAGCCACTCGCGCCGCCAATGGTTCGCGACGGTAAACACCCACGCCGCAAACGACGCGTCCTCGAAGCGCACGTAAAAGTTACCTCCAATGACTTCGACATCGGAGAGCGCGCGCTCGACCGCCTCACGTGCACCCGACTCCAGCCGCACGTCGGCATGCAGGAACAGCAAGACGTCTCCCGACGCACAGGCCGCACCAGCCCGCAGCTGTTGACCCCGACCTTTCGGGGCGCGAACGACGCGCGCGCCGGCCGCAGCCGCGCGTTCCGCGGTGCCATCGAGGCTGCCGCCGTCGGCTACGATGATCTCGTCGGCGACTGCACGCGCGCTATCGACGGCGTCCGCGATCGTCAGCACTTCGTTCCACGCCGGAATGATCGCGCTGATCTTCATGCGCGCCTCGCGAAGATGTCCACGCCAGGCGCGTCGATGCCGAGCACCCGCGCCGTCTCATCTGCGCGCACGACCTGTCGACGCAGCATCGACGTGAGGCGTTTCAAATCTCGACCATCGTCCACGTCGAACCACGTCTTGAGTGTCGCGAGCCGGTAACCGCGCGCGCTGAGTCGCTCGATCGTGCGAACCCGCGTCAACGGCGTGCTCCATGGAACGCGTGCAAACAATGCCGGTTCGAGTCGTGTCAGCCCTAGAAGGTAGTAGCCGCCGTCGACCGTCGGCCCGACGACAGCATCCTGCGTATGCAGTGCTTCTACGCCAGCAAGGAGGTTGCGCGCAGGTAGTCCTGGTGAATCGGCGCCGAGCGCGATCGCCCAATCGGAGCGCGTAAGAGCGCGACCGAACACGCGCTCCAGACGCTCTCCGAGATCGCCTTCCCCTTGCGGCCAAACTTCGGTGTCGCGCGGTGCGGCCTCTGGGTCGCCGCTCCAGGCAATCACGAATGGAATATCGAGGGAGCGAACCAGCGCTACGGTGTCGCGGAGGAATGCGGCCGCGAGCTGCACTGCTGCGACATCACCAACCGACGCCGCGAGCCGTGTCTTCACGTGACCTGCCCGCGGCTCTTTCGCGAAGATGCATACTGTCATCGTCGAACGTCTCCCCGTGCACGCGCGTCACGACGCCTCAAGTCGTCGCGCCCCCGCAGCTCGATCCCGCCCCGGCAGTGCAGCCGAAGCAGTGTCGATCGGTCACGATCGTACGCAGCGCGAGCGCCTCGAAGTCGAAGTCGCGCACGTGCGGCAGCGCAATCTGCGCCTTCATGTCGAGCATTTGATTGAAGTCACAGTCGTAGATCGCGCCGTCCCAACCGATCGAGATCGTATTGCGGCACATCAGACCCTCCGCCGCACGCGGATTGAACGACGCTACCAGCTTCGCCATGTAACTCTCGAGATTGCCGGACTCGCGAAGCCATTCGAGGTAGCGGCTGATCGGCATGTTGGTGATCGTGAAGAGCGCATCGAAGCGTGCGCCAAAGCGACGTTCCAGCTCGCGTTTCCACTCGCGCTCGAGTGAGCTCTGCGCTCCAGGCAGAAACGCACCGACCGGATTGGTCACGAGAACCAGCCGCTGCTCCGCTCGCCCGCTTCCGTAGCCGACCTCGTTCAGCCGACGCAGTGCTCGAATCGATGTGTCGAATACTCCGTCCCCGCGTTGCGCGTCAGTGTTCAGCTTTGCGTAGTGTGGCAAAGAACAGACGACCTCGACCTGGTGCTCGGCGAAGAACTCGGGGAGGTCGCGGTGTGAGGGCGTCTCGAGAATGGTGAGGTTACAGCGGTCGATCACGTGGCGCCCGCGAAGTCGCAACTCACGCACGAACCAGCGAAAGTCGGGATTGAGCTCAGGCGCGCCCCCGGTGATGTCCACGGTGGTCAGCGACGGCGAGCGATCCACCGCGGCGAGGCACAACTCCAACGTGGACCGGGACATGACCTCGCGACGGTCCGGGCCGGCGTCGACGTGGCAGTGCCGGCAGGTCTGATTGCAGACTTTCCCGACGTTCACCTGAAAGATCTCCATGCGCGTCGGTCGAAGTGATGCCAGGCCTGCCCCGCGCAGTGCGTCTTCGAATTCGTGAGCGAGCGGCAGAGAGCGCAGAATCGTTCGCTGCTCCGCGGCGCGCGCGAGTGGATCGCGCTTCGCGAACAAGGTCGGAAGCGATTTCACATTCCCACTTTCTTTGCGACATTGCGCATCTGCACGCCGTGCACGAGCGACGCACCTCCGCGGATCGCCGCAGCCACGTGGACCGCTTCCGTCATCTGATCGAGATCGGCGCCCTTTTCGAGCGACGTCTGGGCGTACGCATCGATGCAATATGGGCACTGCACCGCGTGCGCGACTGCGAGCGCGATCAGCGACTTCTCGCGCTCGCTGAGCGCACCATCCGCAAACACAGCGTTGTACCAATCGAAAAACTTCGTCGCGAGCTCGGGTCGCTGTTCGCCGATTTCGGCAAACCGGCTGAGGTCGTGCGAGTGGTAGTAATGGTCGCTCATGGTCCCTCGAAGCAACGTCGCCGAGTCGTCCTGCTCAGACGATCTCGCCGGGTTTGGGTCGCGTGGGAGCGCGTCCGCGGAGGCCGCGTAGCGCGATGACTGCCCGAAGAAGCGCCACGGGAGTGTTCTGCACGTACCACTGATCCGCAACCCGGCGGGCCCCGAGAGCGAGTGTGGGATACGCATGGATCGTGTCCGTGATCTTACCCAGCGGAACATGCTGCTTCATGGCGAGCACGAGCTCCGCGATGACTTCGCCGGCAGAGGCGCCAACCACGTTGGCTGCGATGATGCGACCGCGACGATCAGTCTGCACGTGGATGACGCCCGCGTCGTTTTGCTCAGCGACGGCACGGTCGAGCTTCGCATACGGGAATCGATACAACTGATGCCGGCTCGCATCGAGCTCGCGCGAGCCGACGTGCGCGAGCTCTGGATCGGTGAACGTCACCCAGGGCACGACCGCGCGCTCGAGCCGCAGGGGAATCCCGAGCGCTGCGTTGGCCACGGCCACCTTCGCCATGTGCTCTGCGTAGTGCGTGAACTGCGGGCGTCCAGTGACGTCTCCGCACGCGTAGATGCGCCGGTTGCTCGTGCGACAACGCGCATCGACCGGAATACCGTGTTCGTTCGTCGTCACGCCGGCGACGTCGAGCCCGAGACCTTCGATGTTCGCAACTCGTCCGATCGCGACCAGGAGTGCGTCGACGACGAACACGTCCTTCGAGCCGGCGAGGACGGCATGGATTTCCTCACCGCGTCGGTCGACGCGTGCCAAACTGGCGTCGAGACGGAACCGAACGCCCTCCGCTTCGAGCCGCTCGCGAACGATCGCGGCGAGCTCTGGAGCATCTTTGGGGAGTATTTCCTGTTCGCGATCCACCACCGTCACCGCACTTCCGAGGCGCGAGAACGCTTGCGCCAGCTCGACCCCGATGGGACCCGCTCCAAGAACGAGTAGTCGCCGCGGTAAGCTCGGCAATGAAAATACGGTCTCGTTGGTGACGAACGGAACCGCATCGAGACCAGGCACGTCAGGTACGCGAGCGCGTGTTCCGGTGCAGATGATCGCGTCACGAAACCGGACGCGTCTCACCTGTTCAGCCTCTACGATCTCGAGCTCATCGTGGCTCACGAAACGCGCTCGGCCCGAGCTCACTTCGACCCCGAGCTTTGAGATGACTTCTGGTGCGTCGGCGTCTCGGTAGATGTGCGCTTGCACGCCGCGCACCTGCTCGAGCACGCGCGCGAGATCGACCTTCGGCTCGACGGCGTCCAATCCGTACTTTGATGCGGTTCGCATCGAATGCGCCACGCTGGCTGCTTTCAACAACGCCTTACTCGGAATGCAGCCCGTCCACGTGCACTCACCCCCGAGTCGATCACGCTCCACGAGCAGGGTGCGCGCGCCGACCGAGGCCGCGATGCCGGCCGCCGTCAGACCGGCAGAGCCGCCACCGACGACCACCACGTCGTAGTCCCCCGAAGCGCGCCGCGAATACGTCGCGAGCAGCGCAAGCACGACTGCAAGCAGAATCCATAACATCGCCATCGAGCTCGCCTCGAACCACGCTATTGAAAAGCAGCCGGCCCACGTCTGTCACACGCGTCTGCAGACAGGTAAGCGCAGTCCAGGAAGATCCACCCGACACTCACGAAAAAGAGCGCCATTCCGCTCGGTCCGGCTTCTATGGCTTGCTCATGTCATGCTGGTGATTGGGCCCAAGGCTGTAGTCGAGAAGGAGCTCGGAGACATGCGTTCCAAGTTCACGCGGCGGCTGCGGTGGGTCGGTGGCGCGCTCGCGCTGGTGGGCTTCGTCGGGTTGATTGCGCTCGAACGACGCCGGCCACTTCGCAGACGGGTTGAGGGTCCCAATCGTCATGACGCGCGCAACCTCGCGATGGCAGCGATCGCTGGAGTCAGCATCGCGCTCGTCCAGACGCCGCTCGTGCTGCCGGTGACGCGCTTCGTCGAGCGACGGCGAGTCGGACTTCTGAAGTTAGTGCAGATGCCTGCCGCCCTCGAGACGCTACTCGCGATTGCGCTGATGGATTACACGCTTTACCTCTGGCACTACCTCACCCATACGAATGCGTTCCTCTGGCGATTCCATGAGGCGCATCACATCGACCTCGACGTCTCGACAACGACGGGGATTCGATTTCACTTCGGCGAGTTGCTGCTCTCGATGCCGTTTCGCGCGGCGCAAGTCATCGTGATTGGGGTGTCGCCGCGGACGTTCTCGATCTGGCAAAATCTGACGACAGCACAAATCCTATTTCATCACTCGAACGTGCGATTACCAGTCGGGATGGAGCGGTGGCTTTCGATGTTGATCGTCACTCCACGCATGCACGGCATTCACCACTCCAAGGTGCGCCGCGAAACCGACTCCAACTGGTCCACGATCTTTTCCGTGTTCGATCGCCTTCACGGAACGTTGCGGCTCGACGTTCCGCAGGACGAGTTGTCGATCGGCGTCCCGGCGTACGAACACGCAGATGAGGTGACACTTTCGAGGAGTCTGACACTCCCATTCCGCCGCGCACTGCATGTGTGGACCAAACCCGGGCAGCCCGCGCCGGCTCGAAAGCCCAGCAGAATCGCGGCGACGACCCTCGTCCCGTGAACGCGTGGTGGTGACGACACATTGCCCTCAAGCTTCGGGTGCCAGGCGGGCAGTGGCACGCACCGTTGGCTTTCGGGCTCCACCTTTGCATCGAGTTCCCGGCGACTGGCATGTGGGTTGCTCGACACAGCCGGTACGCACCATCGGCGGCGCAACGTGGCACAGCACTGTGCGTAAGCCGCTCGGCCTCGGAACTAGGCATGGTAAAGGGCGAGCCGCTCGCGCCTTGAGGCTGCCGGATAAATCTCTTCATGCGAGTCTGCGGCAATCGGGAACAGATCCTCGTGCACGAACGGGCGTGAGTTTGGAACGCGACCGAGTTCTATGCTGCCAGCAGCAGGCACGCCCGCACCGGTCGTAGGCGCAAATGATGCGTCGACCACACCTGCATCGAGCGACGACCACGGTTGTCCGGGTGACACAACACTCGAGTGCCTGCGCAACAAACTAGTCTCCGAGCTCGTGAGCAGTGTGGCGGACGATCGCACGATGGGCATGGATACACTCCGCCGCTCGTCCAACTAGCGGCTTCAGTTCGATCCGCAATTCTTGCAGCTGAATTCGTTTCGTAAAGAAGAGTGCAAGCTCTGGCGCGAATATGCCGGCCAGTAGTTGCAGGGGCCGCGGCGGAGTACGCGAGCGTTTTGCGTCCCGAAGCGTGTTGCAGCTCACGCTTACTAGCGCTTGCGCGAAAACGGTCATGAAAGCCTGTCGCCGATTGGGTACGTGACGCGCGCGCTTTGTTCCTCGGGTTGAACTCGATCGCTGCAGCCGCTTGTTGAGCACGCAGTTGTGCGCAATTACGGTTACGTCGCGTCTTCGAGACAAAAGCTCTTGCTTGGGGGACTAAATGAACCTGCGTCCGGAACGAACCGTTATTGCGTTGGTCGTTCTCGTTGCTGCCGGTTGCAGCAGTCACGAGTCCATTGACGAAAACGCGCAGTCGTCCGATGCAAGCGCGGACGCTTCCGAACAGCGAGATGCTGGCGGCGGCGACGAGACGCCTGCGGCAGGCCGCGGAGGCAGAGGCGGCGCTTCTGCTACTGGACAAGCAGGCAGAGGTGGCGCTGCTGCTGGACTGGCAGGAAGAGGCGGCGCTCCTGCTGCAGGCGAAGGCGGCCGTAGTGGAGCGTCTGGTTCTTCGGGTCAGGGCGGCCGAGCTGGAGCTTCGGGTTCTGGCCGCGCAGGCCGAGGTGGAACTGCCGGTCGCGGCGAAGGTGGGAGAGGCGGCCGTTCGGGTGGCGACGGCGATGCAGGCGCGAGCGGCATGCCCGCGGCGGGTGCTGAAGCTGCAGGTTCACCCGCGAGTGGCTCCGGTGGAGCGGGCGCAGGCGGCGCGGGTGCAGGCGGCGCGGGTGCAGGCGGAGTCGCCGGCAATTCAGTGGCAGGCGCGGGCGGCATCGCTGGCATGAACGTCGACGAAGATGATGCCGGCGTCCCCGAGTCGCCCGCGGGCGGGCCTTACTTCACGTCGGGCAACCTGAACGGATACACGTGGGTCGGTCAAGCTGGGGCTGGCACGACGCTCACTGCGACCGGACTCGCCACGTCCGAGTTCAGCGCGCCCATTTGCATCCAAGGTTCAGTCGCTGCCACGCCCGACTACAGCGGTAATGCGATGGTCGGCCTCAATCTGAATCAAGCGATGAGTGGCGAGCCGATGGCATTCACTCCGACGTTGGCCGGCCTCCAACTCGGGGTGACGAACCGCGTTGCATCGCCGCTGCGTATTCAGCTCCAGACTGCCGATGGTGCAGGATTGTGGTGTGCGGAGGTTACCGGTGCGGGTGGCTTCATCCCGTGGACCGATTTCAACACGGCATGTTGGGACGGTTCGGGGGCGGCCTATGCGCGCCAGCCGATCTCTCTCGCGATGATCACGGTGCCCGGCACTACGACGGCTGCCGTACCTTACGACTTTTGTCTGAACTCTCTCGCTGAGGCGAATGCGCCGGAACCGCCGCCGCCACCGGCTGCTGCTGGAGCGAATCCGATCTAAGGTCGCGGAACTCTTGAACCCGCGCGGTGGAGCATCCGCGAGCAATCGGGCTGCTGCGTCCACACGCGCGGTGCGGTGAAGATCTTGCCGGTGACCGCACCCGAGACCATGCCGGTGATGCTCGGCGGCTTGGCAGTGAACGTCGTGCCGGATGCAGAGCTGCCCTGCGTGAAGGATCGGCACCGCGCGTCGATCGCTCGCCGCGGATAGTGTACTAACTCAGCCGCCGCAAGCACTCGACGCCAACTGGAACTCTCGTGGCCGACACGCTCAAAACGTTCTTCTCGCCGGCACTCGTGCGCCGGCTCGCCGCCGACATCGCGCGCGCGCATCCCGAGTTTGCGTCGCGTGCTTTCGTAAAACACGCGACCACGCGGCTCGAGGAACTCGAGCTCATCGACCGCGCCAAACACATCGCAGCGGCACTCGCGCAACATTTACCGGCTGCGTACCCCGATGCACTCGATGTGCTGGTCCGCTCGCTCGGCCCTGAATACGAGGACGATGAGCTCCTCGGTGTCGGCATGGGACCGTTCTTCTACTATCCGCACCTCGTGTTCATCTCCGAACGCGGGCTCGATCACTTCGACTTGTCACTTCAGGCCCAATACGAGCTCACGAAACGCTTCACGGCCGAGTTCAGCATGCGCGCGTACATCGCGCGGGATCCGGAGCGCACGTTTGCTGTACTTCGCAAATGGGCGGGCGATCCGAGCTCTCACGTTCGCCGCCTCGTCTCGGAATGTACGCGGCTGCGCTTACCGTGGGCCACACGTGTGCCGTGGCTCGACGCACACCCCGAACGCATTCTCGAGCTACTCGAGTTGTTGAAAGACGACAGCTCGGCGATGGTGCGCCGCAGCGTCGCAAACAACTTGAACGACCTCGGCAAGACGCAACCGAAGTTGTTGATCGCGACGTGCGCCGCGTGGCTCGAGGGCAGTTCGAGCGAGCGCCGTGGGCTGGTCGAACATGCGTTGCGAAGCGCGGTGAAACGCGGTGACAAGGCAGCACTGAAGCTTCTCGGGTACGGGAAAAAAGCCTCCGTCGAAGTCGAAGACGTCCACTTCGAACCTCGGCGCGTCGCGATCGGAGGCCGCGTCCGCGTCTCTTTCACCCTGAGAAGCACCTCGCGGAGCCCGCAAGACCTCCTCGTCGACTTGGCCGTCCACTTCGTCAAAGCCAACGGTGGCGCTTCACCCAAAGTGTTCAAGCTGAAGCGGGTGAGCTTAGCGCCGCGCGCGAAGGTGGAGCTTCAGTCGAGCATCTCGCTCGCCGTGCACACCACCCGCAAACCGCGGCCGGGCAAACACGTGGTCGAGATCGCGCTGAACGGTGACACCCGGCGCGTTGGCTCGTTTGTCGTCACCGCGGCGCGCGAGCAGCTCGTACCCCGTGGACGCTAGGCTCGCCGCTGGGCGGAAGACACACGAAGCAACGACGTGCACGAGCGAGCGTCAGCAGCCACCGGTCCAGCGACCTGGTTTGCGCTGCAGCGCGGCACCATGTTAATTTCGACCGAGGGCAGGCTCTGCGATTGTTACCAAAACTGGCTTGTACCGCCGCTGCTCTGGTGGTCGCCGCTGTGGGCTGCACATCGCGAGAGACGCAGACCGATCGTCCGCCCGTCCCCGTGTCGTCAGCACCGGCGCGGCCATCCGCACCTGCGGAGCAGCCATCCGCACCGACGCAGCCATCCGCGGCAGACGAACCCGTGCCGGTACCTGACATCCGCGCGAGCGCGCTGTGGCGCGTCTGTCACGCGAACGTGCGGGGTTGTTTCCCCGAAATCAGCAGGGCGCAGCACATCCCGGAGCTGATCGATCTGGATTGGGATCGAACCTCGATTCAACTATGGAGTGTACGCAGCGATGGCACGGCACTGGCCGGCTATTGGTTTCAACCGCACTCTGAGGACATCCACGGCGCCGGCCCGAGACCTCCGCCCCTGCGACCTCTGTTGAAGCGCCTGGCGATCGGGAAACCATCGCCCATCAGCGATGCCTCGCCCCTCGAGCAGTTCGCATACACCTGTTCGATCGATGCCGCTCATGTCCTCGTATGTGCGGGCAAACGCTGGGAAGGTCGTTTCATCGATGTGGCCGCGGGCGCATGGCAAGCCTGCGGCATTCGCGACGATGGATCATTGCGTTGTGACTTACCATGGATCGATGAGCGACCTGCGCCCGCCGGTAGGTTTCAACAGGTCGGCGTGGGCGACGAACACGCCTGCGCGCTCGATCTGGAAGGCGCAGCTGTGTGTTGGGCGATTCCGGCTCACTTCATCCCGGAACCTGCCCCGCTTCGGATGTTGACCAGTCCGACGACACGTTTCGTCGAGCTCGCGGTCGGCGCCAAGCACAGCTGCGGGCTCACGCAGCACCAGCGAATTGAGTGCTGGGGCGAGAACGACAACGGCGAGCTCAACACGCCTGCGCGCAAATTCCAGCATGTCGCAGCCCGAGGTTATCGAACTTGTGCGCTGCAGGTGAACGGCCGCGTGGTGTGCTGGGATCGAAACTTTTAGTTGTTTCGGTAGTACTGAATGGATTTACGGGAGTGTGCCGAACGCAATTCTCAACCGCGCGACGTTGTCATTCGACGACGTGAGGCCGACGCCTCGTAGAACACGCGTCTGGGGAGCGCGCACCCGCCCAGTACGCTCATCATTCCTGCCGCGAGTATTGGTGAAGGCTTTGTCGCCATGCAGCTCGAGTTGCCAAGGACTCGTGTCGACATCGGCAAAGCTACTTGCGGTAGCGCGGCAGCGTTGGCAGTTCCCGCCGCCGACGGCGACAATGAAGAGTCGCAACCGTATTTGCGCGCGTCGCCTCCATGGGGTTCGCCCGCACGTCGCGTCGCTCGCTCCAGCTCTGCACGACTGCCGCGGAGCGAGCATGTGCAGTTTGGACCGAGAGCAGCCCGGTGCGAACGTTGCCGAATGCGCGCCGGATCGATTTGAGCAACCAAGTCGAGTTATCGCGCGCACCTTCGTGGAG
>Ga0193753_10004005_pt1 | contig 10697 bp, 13 predicted proteins | sample H1c2metaG_FD_144925 | JGI IMG/M metagenome (GOLD analysis project Ga0193753, IMG submission 144925) | Soil microbial communities from a riparian zone of the East river system, Colorado, United States - H1c2 | ecosystem: Environmental > Terrestrial > Soil > Riparian zone | place: USA: East... | reverse complement strand
AGCCACGTAATCGGTCGCGGCGGGCGTTAGCGATGACCGCGAACCGCGTGCGGCGTGTAGGGCGCTTCGAGCTGCGCGATTTCCTCGTCGCGGAGCGAGAGATCCACCGCAAGGGCCGCATCGTCGACGTGCTGCAGTTTCGTCGCTCCGACAATCGGTGCGCTCACGGTGCGCTTTCCGAGCAGCCACGCGAGGGCGAGCTGCGCCGGCGGTAGCCCGCGCTCGCGTGCCACGGCGCGAAGCGCATCGACCACGTCGAAGTCGGCGTCCGTGTACAGCTCGTTCGCGTAAGGGTCGCTTCCCGCGCGCGTCGTGTGTCGTTCGCCGCCGCGGCCCCAGGTTCCCGCGAGGAGCCCGCGCGCGAGCGGACTCCAAGGAACGACGCCCACGCCTTGGTCGAGGCAAAACGGGAGCATTTCGCGCTCCTCTTCTCGGTACACCAGGTTGTAGTGATTTTGCATCGACACGAAGCGCGTCCAGCCGTGGCGATCGGCGGTGTATTGCGCCTTCGCGAATTGCCAGGCGTACATGCTCGATGCACCGATGTAACGTGCTTTGCCAGCACGCACCACGTCGTGCAGCGCGCCCATCGTTTCTTCGATGGGCGTCTCGTCGTCCCCGCGGTGGATTTGATAGAGGTCGACGTAGTCGGTGCCGAGTCGTTTCAAGGAAGCATCGATGCTGGCGAAGATATGCTTGCGCGAGAGCCCCCGGTCGTTCGGCCCCGAGCCCATGGGGTAATAGACTTTCGTGGCGAGCACGTAGTCGTCACGGTGCGCAAAGAGTCGCCTCAAAAGGCGCCCGGTGATCTCCTCGCTCGCGCCATCCGAGTACATGTCGGCCGTATCGAAGAACGTGATACCGGCCTCCACGGCCCGCCGCACGATGGGCTCTGCCGCGTCCTCCTCGAGGTGCCATTCGCGCGAGCTCTTCGCCCCGTAGCTCATCATCCCTAGCGCGATGCGCGACACCTTCAACCCGGATGTTCCCAATCGTGTGTAGTGCATCGCTCGTCCTTTCACGCCATGAACATTGGTGGGCAGACTGCCATTCGTCTAGGATATGTCAAAAGCGAATTGGCGATTCTGCCTTCATTTTGAAGGGACATAGACGAATGAACCTACGAACCATGAGTCTCCTGCGCGATGGCTGCAATGCCGAGATTCTCCGCGTGCTCTTGGACGACCCGCGCACGTCGACGTCCGAACTCGCACGGCGCGTCGGAATGTCGGCGCCCGCTGTCAAGGAGCGTGTCCAGCGCCTCGAGGAGGCCGGCATCATCAAAGGCTATCGCTTGGAGCTCGACCCTGCCGCACTCGGCCTACCCATCACCATCTACGTTCGCGTGCGGCCGTCGCCTGGCAAGCTGCCGAAGATCGTCGAGCTCGCCCGCGCGATGCCGCAGGTTGCCGAGTGCCATCGCATCACCGGCGAGGACTGCTTCATCATGAAAATTCACCTCGACGCCCTCGAGAACCTAGATCGCATTCTCGACCGATTCCTAGCCTTCGGCCAGACGACGACATCCATCGTCCAATCCTCGCCCGTACCCCTGCGCCCGCCGCCACTGCCGCCATCGAGTTAGGGCGCCGGCGCCCCGCTCTCCCAACGGGCGGCAATTCGTAGTCATCGTTGCCGGCGGAAGCTTGATACGGGCGATACGCTGCGCATCGGAAACCTTTGCACGACCGACGTCACGGCCGTGGATGGCACCGGCGTCGAGCTCTGCGAAGACCGGCTCCACCGCGGCGAAGAACGTCGGATGCTTTTCGATGAGGTAGATGAACGTCGAGGGTATCGAGCGCGAGGGTACGCGCGCTCACGAGCGGTGCGGCTAGCGCCATTCGTTTCGCTGTCGGTCGAGCGTCGCCGCAGAATCGTCTCCCCAAATGCCGGCGCCGCGACCGGCCAATTCCAAGAGCCGTCCGGCGGATGCCGAGGGTTTGCTGGGTGACAAGCTCGCGAGCAATTTCGCGACGAGCTTAGCGCGGTCGCCCTCGGGAAGGGCCAGCGCTTCGGTCAGTACGCGGTCGACTTTCATCGCTATGAAAGAGAGCGTGCGCCTACTCCGTCGCGGCGTCGAGCCGAACGCAGACAAGTGGAGCCAAATCGACGACGACGAGCCGTTCGTCGCCAAAGCCAAAGTAAGATACTTCGCTCCGTACCGGCGTTTCGACTCTCGCGACATGACGCCAAATCCAGGGGATCAGCGAGATCCGAGAACCGGCATGGTCCCGTAACGGGTCGACCGCGCGAGTCGCATTCTCGATGCGCTCGGCGTCACGTTGAAGAGTCCTTCGTCCCCTCGAACGAGCCGCGCGCGCGTCGATAGACGACTCGCGGCGGCGATTTTTCTTGACGCCATTTACCGAACTTCCGCCCGCGATCTCGCCCCTGGAGTCCGAAATGGGCATGCAAGCCCGCTCCTCGCTGCACCCAGCTGCGTTCGCGCGTGCGAGGGGCGCGGAGGTCTCCGCCGATGTGATCGCGCGATGGCGCGCGCATGCGAAGGGCGAAAATGTCGATGGTAAAAAATGGTTCATGAAGCTCGTCGATCTCTCGAATGAAGAGCTGCTCTCGGGTCTCCATGCACTCATTGGCCAAGGGCGTATTCTTCTCGCGCGCGGATTGGCGTATCTCGGGGAGGTCGAGGAGCGGAGGCTGGATTTGCAATCCGCGTGCTCGTCGCTCTTCGATTTCTGCGTCCGCAGACTCGGAATGAGCGACGATGAAGCGTGCCGCCGCGTCTCCGCCGCGCGCCTCGCGACGATTTCCGCGGGTGCTTGGCATGATTGAACGAGGCGAGATTCACCTCACCGCGCTTCTTTTGCTGCGCGAGCACCTGACCGAAGACAATCACGAGGACCTTTTGCGCGCCGCATCGGGGAAGACCAAAGCCCAGGTGCAAGAGCTCCTGGCAGCGCGCTTTCCACGACCCGACGCGCCGTCGCTCATCCAACGACTGCCAGAGGCGACCGCTCCACGGCCCGAGGCCGCCGCGCCCGCGCCGAAAACGACTCGGATCGAACCGCTCTCGGCGGAGCGCTACAAGGTGCAGTTCACCGCGACCGCGGCGCTGAAGAGAAAAATCGAGCACCTTACGAACCTGCTGCGCCATACGAATCCGAGCGGCGATCTATCGGTCATCGTGGAGCGTGCGGTCGATGTGCTCCTCGCAAAGCTCGAGAAGCAGCGCCTCGGCAAGACCGAGCGCCCCGCCCCGAAGGCGCCTCACAAGAACACGCGAGCGGGCTATGTGACGAGGGCCGTGCGGCGCGAGGTATTCGCGCGCGATGGCGAGCAATGTACGTTCATCGACGAAGCCGGCCGGCGTTGTGAATCGCGGACCTTGCTCGAGCTCGATCACGGCATTCCGCGCGCGCTCGGAGGCCCCGATGATGCGGCGAATCTTTCGGTCAAATGCCGCGCGCACAATGCCCTTGCGGCCGAACGCGACTTCGGACGCGAACACATCGAAAGGAAGAAGGCCGAGAAGAAGAACCCACCGCGCCAGCGCAGGTACGAATCCGAGGTGGCTCTCCGCGGCCTCACCGCGATGGGCTTCAAAGAGCCGCAGGCGCGCCGTGCACTCGGGATCATCGAGGAGCGTTGGAACGGTGCGGCTCCGTCGATGGAGACCGCCCTCCGCCAAACGCTCTCGATCTTGACGTAAATGCATGCGAGCCTATCGCGACGCACCTATACGTGCGGTTGCCTTCGTTCCGTTATAGGGAACCAATTCGAACGTACCCGTCCGCGGGCCCTCCGCCAAACGCTCTCGATCTTGACGTAAATGCATGCGAGCCTATCGCGACGCACCTATACGTGCGGTTGCCTTCGTTCCGTTATAGGGAACCAATTCGAACGTACCCGTCCGGCGGACACGCCGCCACCCTGTCCACTGCGCCCAGCAGGGCTCGCGGGTCCACGCGCCGGCGGTAGCGCACGACCGCGCCTGCGACGATCTGCTCCTCGCCGCAGGCAAGGGTCTCGTCGATGCAGACGACCATGCGCTCGCGGCTTCGCGAAGTGTCCCCGGACAGATCAGGGGTCCTCGACGAAGGGCAAGGCCACTGGCGTCCGATGTCCCGCCGGCTGTCAAACCGCCATGGCAACGAGCAAGCCACTGACGATGGGACGGTGCCGGTCTTCGTATGGCGCAAAAGCGCATCGCCTGGCCATCTGCAGCCCCGGAAAACATTTCGCGCAACGGCCGGCGCGGAGGGTCCGATGGGAGAGGCGATGGCTAGTTCAAAGACTCGTCGCGCATCCTACAGGTCAAAACACGACGCTCCGTGCCGGTCGTTTCACCCGGCGGCCGGGGCCCGCTTGCTCCGCGTTGGATAGCTGGGCCCAACATGTACTTCTTCCGCGAAAGCTTTTTCGACGGGCCCTGGACGGCGTACGGCGTCTGTGGATACGACTACCGGATCTCCGTGCAACGAGCCACCGATGCTCGTGCTGACCTCTCCTACTGGGATGGTTGGGAGGCCGAGCACATGATGCGAGACGTGACGTTCTTCGCACTCGCATCGAGCCACGTGGTCGACCGCGAGCTGATCGACGCGTTGCTCGAGATTCACCACGCCGTTCACTTCAACGTGGAGCACCCTCGCGCCGGCGACCTGCTCCGGGCCCATCGCGGTAGGGACTATTTGGACCGCGTTGCCGAGGAGCTCCGCTGGGCGGTTCGCGCTGGGCGCCTGCACATCGAACGGCTCGAGCCACCGAGCCTTCTCGACATCCCGATGAAGGCGGAGGAACCGCACGGGTCCAATGCACCCGATGACGTCGAGTCGCCTCCGTACGACGAGCAAATTGTATTCAAGGACGCCCGCGCCGAGCCCATCGAGGGTCGCCTGCGGTACCGCATTACAAATCAGGCCGATCCCCAGCAGCTGCGAGAGGGCGATAGTCCGAGCCAGGGCGAGGTCGAACGGTTTTCGACCAGTGTGGCGCAGTCTCTCGCCCGCGCCTTCCGCTATGCCAAGTTCAAATTCGAGGAGTGAGCGACGATGCCGGACGATAGCCATTACGACTTGGAGGTGCTGGGCACCTGCATGACCAATCCCACGAAGGGCTCGCAGTTTGGCGCAACGGTGGAATGCCGGTACTTGTGGTCCTTTGCCCAGGAGGAAGCACTGGTCGCGCTCAGCGAAAAGGGCGACGACGGCTGCTACCGCCTGATCGCCGACCCGGAGCGTCGCGCCAAACGAATCGCGGCGCGTTATGCAGATATGTACTTTCAGAGCGCTATCAAATCGGGCGGGAAGTTGCAGTTTTACTGGGTGGCCGCGGCGGCATTCGCGGTCAAGGATATTGCCGAGTCTCTTCGGTATGCACGAGAAGAGATCCTCGGCATTACCCAGGGAGCGGCAAAGGGCTTGGCCAGCTTGGCGGTCACGCGAGGAGACGACACACCCTACGATCACACGGAGCGCATCTATGCGGCCTTGGCCAAGGGCAATATGTGGCTATTCATGGAGATTTATCCATGGCTATGGTTTTTTCTCGAATACGGTTTCGACCGTGATGGCACGCTCAAGTCCGAACGACTGAAGCATTGCGTGACCGAACGCGATTGGAACACCTTGCAGCAGCAATCGAAGAAGGCCGTGGAGGAGCTCCCCTTTGGGCCGAACTGGTTCACGCGGCTCGAGGCACGCCTGGCTGCCGATCCCGTCTACGCCCGCGGAAAGGTGTACGCCAATATGGACCTGCCCACCACGACGGAGAGCGGTAAGGGCGCACAGATGGCGGCCGCCGAAGCGGCCCATGAATACGTGCGAGACAACGTGAAGAGTTACGACGCGGGGTATCGTTTTCCTCCGAGCGGATACTGGCACGTGTTTCCCGAGGCGTACTTCGTGATGGAGTCCGAGCGCAAGGAGCTCTTGCGGTTAGCCGGGGATAGCGCCGCGACCGCAAGGCTCGTGAAAGTTCGGAACTTCAAAGTCACGGGGCAAATTCAAAATGCCTACGATGCGTGCATTCAAGGAGCGAGCTCCGTGGATCCAAAGGTAAAGAAGGAATGTCAGCAAAAGGAACTGATTGCTATTTTGGACCAAGAGCAGACCAATGTGCTGCAGCCGCTCATCTACGAAGACCCGAAGTTCAAGGTGACCATCGATCTGAATCATCAGGCGAGCCGCATGACGGGCGGGTGGCTCACGCCGCAGATCAAGGTGATCTGGAGCGCTGGGAACGAGGTTTCTGATCCGACGTTGGAGACGATCTTCGATGAGCCAACGGGGTTGTGGGATAGGGCGACTGGGGCGAGCCAAAGCCTGACGAATCTGCATGACAGGATGATTTTTGCCGGCAAGGTCGCGACCGACTTCAATCGGTTGATGCGCAAGGATCTCGAATACATGGAAGGTGAGCTGCGTAAGATTCGAGCGTGGTTTAAAGCATGAGACCCTGGCCAATGATGGTCGCACTGTTGTTGATGGTGCTTTTGCAAGTGAGTTGTAAACGAATGCAAGAAATCAAATTTGAACTGGGTGATGATGTGGTGGAGACAGCGAGACACTCTGGTGTTCCGAAATTTCAGGTGCAGAAAGTGTCGCGGTCGATCATTTACAGCGTTGCTCCGGTACCTGAAGGGATTCCGGTGCGGTACACCAGACCCGGATACGAGCTCTCCATAGCGCCGCTATTTTCGTTCACACTCTACGCAGAAGAAGAGCGTAGCCGCAAAGTAGATGAGGTCTCGATCATCATTGGCCACATCACCTCTCACGAAGCGGCTCACGCTTTTGCCGAACAGATGATTGCCCAATTTCAAAAGGGGAAATGGAAACGCCATATTCCCGAATCGTGCCCGGCAGTCACGGGTCGCTCAAGTTTGCTCGATGAGACGGGGAAATGGACTGGTAATTGCCCGGCAGACCCGGATTACAAACTGTCTCTGCAAGAATGGCTAGAGTTGCTTCAGGATCAAAATCCGCAAAAATTCCCCAAATGGGAATGGCTCGGCGACGGTATCTTCGTGCGTTTCTATATGTGGGTTTCGACGTATCCGGAATATCCTGGCGATACACGGCCATCGTACCGGTTCTCCCTCGACTTTCAGATCGACACCGTGAGAAAGGAGACGGATGCCGAGCTGGAGGCGCACGACATCAAGGAAGGTGAAATCCACGGCTGGCCCGTGGCAGCCAGAATTGCCGCTGGAAAGATCGAAACGGCGAAGCGGATCAAGTTGCTCGAGGAGAACGCAGTGAAGCGCGGAGACCGCGTCGTCGACCGTTAAGAGACGACGCTCTCGAACGCGTAGGCGCGGCACGCTTTACCCATCTTCGAAAGGGACAGGGGGATCCGTATCGGTTCATGCGACCCTCCGTCGGGCGCGAATCGTCCTGGCTTCGTTCGCGTCGATGAGACACCGGCTACGGGCCTGACGGAAGGCCGCTTCGAGAAGTTCGGGGGATACGTGCGCTGCGACGCAGTCGATCAGAGTACGGCGGACGTTCGTCACGGGGACGGCGCCAATGGCTACCTGCTCGTCCTTTGGAATGTCCGCGTGGTGGAGCATCACGCCCTTCGGCACGCGAAAGCGCCTCTTTGCCCACGACGAAGGAAGCGTGAGATGCATCCTTCGTGGCAGAGCATCCGAGAGCTCATGCAGCATGAGAGCCGTCTCGTGGGAAAACACTCCCTCTTGATCCGACCAGAGCCAGATGGTGGCGAGGTCCTCATGCTCGGATGCTGGAGAGTGAACAATACGGTAGACGCCCCGGCGAATCCGGACGATGCGCCCGTTCTTCAGGTACTTGAGAAGGAGCTGCGGCGAGTATCCAGCTTCCTCCGCTACGAGCACGCCTGGTACCTGACCAAAAAGCTCGTGGAGTCGGTCGCGGCCTTCCGCAAACGAGTGAACGGCGCGGCTCGCGAAGAAGAAGCTGTTGCTTGACGTGACCCCATTGTGGAGTCATATTCGTGAATCCCTTGCGCGTAAGCGTCTACATCGCCAAAAAGGCAGAGGCTACCATCAAGGAATCTTCTGCTCGCAAGGAGATCCATCAAGCGCTGCGCGCGTGGGAGTTCACATTCAAAAGAGTGGGCTCGAAACCGTCGAGGGAGTTCGTGCCGGTGGCGCCTTGGCGAAGGGTCGCAAGTTCGTGTGGCTCATTCGAGGAGTGAAGGCCGTTTACCGCTCGACGGGCAGCGCGATCGTCATCGAGGCGGTGATTGAGTCATGAGAAAGCTATCGGAGTTTCTGGACGAAGAGCTCGGACCGTCGACGCTCGGGGATTTCCTCGCAGGGACTCGACGGCTCGAACAGGCCACGCAAGAGAATTTTGCCAAGAAGCTCGGCATCTCGAGAGCGAGGCTTTGCGATATCGAGAAGGGGCGCCGAACGGTGAGCGTGGACATGGCCGTCAAATTCGCGAAAGCGCTTCGCATGCCGGCTGAATCCCTCGTCGCGTTGGTTTTGCAAGAGACGGTCGATAAGGCGAACGTGAAGCTTCGTGTCGTCGTGAAGGCGGCGTAAAAGAACGCGCGACCCAGCTCCCGAGCGCCGGGCGATGACCTACGACCCCATTGCGACGGGCGTGAAGACCCGCATACTCCAGGCAGTGCCAACCTAAGTCGTATCGTCGCGGGCCTGGCAGGTAGAAACCTAGCCCTCGCTTTCCAACCTATTGGCTTGGGTCGAAAACGACCGATCTGGACGACGTGCAAAGCCTTCGCGCGGTCGCATCTCTTGCGCCGATGGCGGGTTGGAGAAGCAAAAATTAGCGATGAGAGCCCGCGCTCATGTCCGGACGCGCCGTGTGGGGGCTGAAGTCGCTTGCGGCCACGCTGTCCACAGCGCGTAGCAGTACCCCGGCATCGACGCGCCGCCGGTAGCGCACGACCGCCCCCGCAACGACTGGCTCCTCGCCGCAGGCAAGTGCCTCGTCAATACAGACGATCATTCGCTCGAGCCGAGCTTCGCGAAGGACGCGCAGCTTCGATTCGAGGTATTCGGGCGTGTAGTAGCCAACGATCTCGACCAAAATGCGGTCAGCTCCCCGGGTGAGCGAGAAGTCTGGGAAGAAGATGCGCTGCCCAACCCGCAGTGCTGCGGTCTCGCGGGCGATGGTCCACGGCGAACCGAGGCGGCGGAAGTCGCGGAGAAGATGCCGCTCCACCGCGCTATCGGCCTCGCGCGGAAGCGCGTGCGTGGATCCGATGGGATCACCGCTGCCGGCCACCAAACGTGCCTCGCCTTTCGGCCCGAGGTGGCATCGAGCTTCGAGCGACCAGCCGGGCGTGGCGATGGCGGACGGCACGAAGGAGGCCAAGGCGTGTCCGTATTTGGTCGTGTACCGCAAAACGGAGAGCGGGCCGGAAAGGGTCAGCCGGAGCCCTTCGGCATCGCTGTCGTAGGTGCAGAGCAGCCTCTTGAGACGGGCAAAGCGAACCACGCTCCGAACGTGGGTGCGCGCGTGAACCACGACTTCGCTCGAGTGCAGGAGAAGCCCCTGGAGCAATGCCAAATTGTAGAGTCGAACGACTTCAACAGGGGACGGTGCAGATGCGGGCGCCTGGAGCCTTCTTGCGGCCGGCCGATCGGCAAACAACGACGCGAGAACCTGTTCGCGCGTCAACCCGAGTTTCCCAGCCGCCGCCTCGAGGGCTCCTTCTCGATCCGGCGACGTTGCCGCCATGTCGAACACGACGCTTCGCACGCGCGACGGACGCGCGACGGCGACCGACTTCAAAGTCCAGATACGCAAGCAGACGTGCCAGAGTCCGCAAAGGGTTCTCGATGGAACCTTGGCCGCCCTTGCGGCCTCCGAGATGCGTCCTGAAAAGGCCTCGTCGATTTCGAGCGCCGTCTTGCCGACCAGGGAGTCGAGCTCGCTCATGATTTCGCGCACCCACGGTTCATCGTTCGCTGCGAGGTAATGCGGAACGAGCTGGCGTGCCCGGTCGCTATACGTGAGAAACCGCGCCGGTAACAAGGTGCCTCCTTCGTGCGCGAGCGCGGTGGTCGTCGACCGTCCCCGCGGTGACGAGCTCGTAAATCAGGGCCCGTTTGCCCGGCGCAGGGCGAAGCACGCGGCCAATGCGCTGGATGTGTTCGCGCACGCCGAGTCGACCCGCAATGACGATGCCCACCCGAGCATCCGGAACATCGATCCCTTCGTTCAGCACACGTGCCGAAACGAGGGTTCGGTACCGCCCTGCACGAAAGCGGCCGAGGATCTCGGTGCGCTCCGCACGCCCGACTTCGGCCGTCACCGGCGGAATCAAGTGGGCGAAGGCGATCGCATAGGCATCGTCCACGCTCCCCGTGAAGACAAGCGTCTTGTCGTCCCGGTGGCGCGACAGAAGAGACGCGCAAAGCTCGCGCTTGGCGCGGGGAAAAGATGCCAAGGCAACCGCGCGGTGGTAATCGGCCAGCGCCTTTCGCCCCTCGTTCGAACGAGCGATAGCTCGCACCACGCCTCCCCAATCGAGATCCTCGTGCGCGCGCAGAACGCAGCGGCGCATCTCGGCGAAGGGGCGATAGAGGCGCGCGTAGTCGTCTGCCTCACCGCGATCGAGGCGCACGTGAAGGCGGATCATCTCGAGCTCCGCCAGATGCGTACCGGCGAGCTCCGCAATCCCCACTTCGCAGACGGTCGGGCCAACGAGCTCGCGGAGGCAGGCCCCCGCGGCACTCTCCGATTCGGGCGCCGTCGCCGTGAGCCCGATGCGCA
>Ga0193753_10004004_pt1 | contig 10697 bp, 5 predicted proteins | sample H1c2metaG_FD_144925 | JGI IMG/M metagenome (GOLD analysis project Ga0193753, IMG submission 144925) | Soil microbial communities from a riparian zone of the East river system, Colorado, United States - H1c2 | ecosystem: Environmental > Terrestrial > Soil > Riparian zone | place: USA: East River... | reverse complement strand
AGCGCAACAGTTGACAACAATCTCGATGCGTCCTGCTTGTAGTCAAAATAAAATACATCTGCTTTGTAGTCATTGCGGAGCCGCTTTGCCAAAGCATTGTCTTCGCTCATGCCCACACTTACATAAGCAATATCTTTTGCTGCTGTGTTTTCTGGAATGGCCAGCGGGAAAAACAGGCTGTCTGTTTTTTTCAAAACGGTCAATGCATTTTCAGCGATCAATCTTCTCATTGCCGGCACCTTGCTGTTGAGGTCGTTGGTAAGATTATCGGTGTTAATGGGTAGCAGGTGCGACAATCCGTATTGATATTTTGCCATCAACACTTTTTTGCAATGCAGCTCAATATCATCCCAACTTATTTTTTTATCGGCAATCGCAGCCTTGATCTTTTCAATTGCAATGGGTACATCATCGGGCAAACAAAGCATATCATTTCCCGCTATCAGCGATTGTACTTCCGCTTGGCCATTGGGAAAGAATTTTTTTACTCCCTGCATGCCCAGCGCATCGGTGAAAGTGAGCCCCTGGTAGCCCAGTTCATTTCGCATCAAGCCGGTAACATTATTTTTAGAAAGAGAAGTGGCACGGTTTGCACTGCTGTCGATAGAAGGGATATACAGGTGTGCTATCATTACACTGCCGATCCCTGCTTTAAAAATTTCGCGGAAAGGATACAGTTCCAGCGAATCCAATTGTGCAACTGATTTTTTTATTACAGGCAGATCCAGGTGCGAATCAACAGAAACATCTCCATGCCCCGGAAAATGTTTGGCGCATGCCATTACGCCATTATCCTGCATGCCACGCATATATTGTATTCCAAATAAAGCCACTTTGCTCGGCCACAACCTTTCCATATTGATAAGGGATATTAGCATCACTCACAGCGCCAAGCATCATTTGTTTGGGTAGCGGAAGTACACTGTCGATCATGCGCATGCCCACGCCCCATTCCGCATCCATGCACATCATCAATGGCGTGCGTGCCATTGCCTGCAGGGAGTTGATGATGAGAGCTTGTTTCACCGGACTTCCCTGGAAAACACAAACGCCCCCAACATTGTATTGTTTTACTAAGTTGGCAACCTGGTCATCATAAAAGGTCACCGTTTTTGTTCTCATGTCGATTGAGGAAAGGCGAACGATCATCAGCTGTGCGATCTTTTCTTCAGGACTGAGGGTCTTCAACACGCTATCGGCCCATGCGGATGCGGAATTTTGCTGGGCCATCGAACGGCCGGCGATCAATAAGAATAAAAGTACCAGGGTCTTCCGCATATTCTTTTAAGACGTTTAAGATTCAACAATCCCGATATGGATCGGGACTGACAATTCGTTTACCAAACTACCGATTTATAGTGGTAAGGATGTGTTATTTTTGATGTTCTAAATTACAGGATTTTGCCCGATATCATTCAATTACTGCCCGACAACATCGCTAACCAGATCGCAGCGGGCGAGGTCATTCAGAGGCCTGCCAGCGCTGTAAAGGAGCTGATGGAAAATGCCGTGGATGCAGGCGCCGATGAAATTAAATTAATTGTTAATGATGCGGGAAAAGCATTGGTGCAGGTGATCGATAATGGAAAGGGTATGAGCGACACCGATGCGAGGATGGCCTTTGAAAGGCATGCCACTTCCAAGATAAGTATCATTGAAGACCTGTTTCGGATAAAAACAATGGGCTTTCGGGGCGAGGCGCTGGCAAGTATTGCTGCCGTGGCGCAGGTGGAACTAAAAACCAAGCGGGAAGAAGATGAAACCGGGGTTTACATAGAGATCGAGAACAGCGTTGTGAAAAACCAGGAAGCTATTGCTTCACCGGTAGGCACAAGCATCGCAATGAAGAATCTTTTCTTCAATGTGCCGGCCCGAAGGAATTTTCTAAAAAGCAATGCGGCTGAGTTGCGGCATATCGTTGACGAGTTCACCCGGGTGTCAATGTCTTTTCCGGATATATTCTTTTCATTTATCAGCAACGGACAAGAAGTTTTTCATCTGGAGAAAGGAACATTGAAGCAACGTATCGTTCAGATACTGGGTAATAGTTACAATGCAAAATTGGTGAGTGTGCAGGAGCAAACCGATTACATGAATATCTACGGTTTTGTTGGGAAGCCCGAAACGGCGAAGAAAACAAGGGGCGATCAGTATTTTTTTGTGAATAATCGTTTTATCAAGAGCGCATACCTCAATCATGCGGTAATGAATGCTTTCAGCGAAATGATCGCGAAGGATAGTTTCCCGATGTACGCACTGTTCATCGACCTTGATCCTGCCCAACTCGATATCAACGTGCATCCTACCAAACAGGAAATAAAATTTGAGGATGAGAAGATAGTGTATGCCTTTGTGCAGAGCGCCGTTAAACATTCGCTGGCGCAATTCAGCATTACCCCCACGCTTGACTTCGACCTTGATGCTTCTATCCAAAGCCTGGATGCGGTAAGCAAACCGTTTACCGAAGAAAAAAGATCGTCAGCCGCGGCGTCTTCTTTATATAATACATTCACACAAAAGAACCAGTCGCATTTTATTGAAAGCAAAAGCGGACTGAAGCATTGGAAGGAGTTTTATGAAGGCCCCGAGCAGTCTACAGTTGGCAGTGGACAGTTGGCAGGAGAAACTCTCGAATCGCAGCAGGCTTTACACACTGCAAACTGGCAACTGGCAACTGGCAACTGTGTCCAGCTTCACAACAGCTACATCGTTATCCAAAACGACAAAGGCTACTTGCTCGTTCACCAACAAAATGCCCACGAAAGGATATTATACGAGCGATTCAATAAAGCGGTAGATGGAAAACATATTGCCACCCAAAGCAGTTTATTCCCTTCAACGATGGAGCTGTCTATGACGGACGCCGTATTGCTCAGTGAATTACTTCCCGACCTTCATCACCTCGGTTATTTATTGGAGCCCTTTGGCAATAACACTTTCGTGATACAAGGAACGCCTGCAGATGTAGATCAAGGCAATGAAAAGATCGCTATTGAAAGAATGCTGGAACAATATAAACACTTCAGCAACGACCTTAAATTCAGCAAAAGGGAAAAATTATTGCGTTCACTTGCACTACAGCAATCTGTAAAACCCGGCACTTCACTTGCAGATGCAGCTATGAAGAATTTACTGGAAGAATTATTCGCATGTGATGTGCCGAATGTAACACCTAATGGAAAGCCAACCTGGCTTGAATTCAAGAAGGATGAATTAGATAAACTGTTTGGAAGATGAAGCACAGAGGGTGACTTCATAAGTCTTTAGAAACTTCGGAAGTCTTACACTAAAATCTGTGGAATCTTTGAGATCATTAAATCTGTGATTAAAAAAAACCTGCAACAAAAGCTGCAGGTTTTACATTTTACAAAAACTCAATTATAACTTCTGAAACGCTGAATTGCAAATGTGATTGCCGTATATCACTCTCACTGTATAGTATCCCGAAACAAGGGTGGCAATATTTAATGTAACTACATTGTTGCCAATGGAGCCTTGCTGATGTTTTTCCAGGACCTGCACATTCAGGTTGTTGTATACATACACATTGATCATGTCCGGAGCTGTTAGCGGCACGTTGATATGTACTTCTGAACTTGCCGGATTAGGATATGCTGCCAGCAAACACTGCGCAGGGATCTGTGTGATATGCACCACTGAGCAGTATTCCTTAATGCAACCTCCCAAAGTAACGGCCCTTAAGCAAACGTTATAATAACCGGTGTCATTGAACACATAAGACGGATTGTTTGCATGCAGTATCACCTGGTTTGGAGGTGTAGAAGCAGGCAATCTCGTGATCGTCCATGTTTGATCCAATATAGGGAAGTTGGCATTCGCATAGAAGTACAGCTTATTAGGCAAGTACGGATCAACCTGGTAAGTGTAGCCTACATGAATGCTGTCGCAATTGACCTGAGAGCTTACTGTTACGGTTTTGCAACTAGTGGATACACAGTTTGCGTTGCGCCATACAGTGCCCGCCAGGTTGTAATGATGCGTAGCGATCATTGCGTTGCTGCCGGTACCATCCCCAAATGACCAGGTATAGGTAACGGTGTTGCTTTGATAAGCCGGAATGAATGTGAATGTTTGACTATTGCTTGTTGTTGCGATAACAGAGAAATTACTTTGGTTGTTGCATGGTGGTGCAGGAACAGGAACTGTTATAGAATCACACCTGTAGCGCACACAGTTCGGGCCCATCTCTACACGCAGGCAAACATAATAACGGCCAGGGTTAGCGTATTCATGAACTGCATTCCATGTGGTAGCAGATGTTCCGTCGCCGAAGGTCCACAAGGCTGATCCGGATACTGGAATAACAGTGCTGTTGTTGAAATAAACTTTCTTCACATTGGCCGAATCCAGGTGCCATGTCCAGGTTGCCTGGAAATTACAGCTTGATTGTACAGTAATTGCCTGGCATTTTTCGCTCACGCAATTGGATAAAGTTCCATTGGCGTTCCTCTTCTGCATCCTTAAGCAAACGGTGTAAGTGCCAGGTTGCGCATAAGTATGATTAGTGCTGTATTGGTTAGATGAAGTGCCATCGCCGAAAGTCCAGCGCACCGAATCTGTTGCACTTGCTCCTGTAGAAGTGTTGTTGAAAAAGATCGTCTGTGAATTAGCTGTTGATGCTACCCAGGTGAAATTGGCTACAAGCGTACAGGGCACCTGCACGGTAACTGTTTTGCAGATATACCTTATACAAGCTGGTATGCCCGGAGCATTATTATTTTTCTTAACGATCAGGCAAACATTGTAGGTTCCTGCGTTGGCATAAGTATGAGTAGGATTTACATCATGCGATGTTGTTCCGTCGCCAAATGTCCAGGTAATGGAATCTGTTGCGGCCAATGGTGTGCTCAGGTTATTGAAATGGATCACCATTGGGCTTGATGCTACTGTACTCCAGCTAAAGTCAACTACCAGGTTGCAAGGTTGCGGTATCACAATTGTTTTGCAGATATCCCTGATGCAGAAAGTTGTGTTGTTGATGGTTTTCTTCACCTTCAGACAAACAGTATAAGAACCTGCTGCGGTATAAGTATGTGTTGGATTCACATCATGTGATGTTGTTCCGTCGCCGAAAGTCCATGTAATGGAATCCAATGGCGACAGTGGTGTGCTCAGGTTAGTGAACACCACCACATAAGGACTGGTACCGGTAACATTCCAACTGAAATCTACCACCAGGTTACAAGGAGGTGTTTGTACTACGATCGTTTTGCAAATATCCCTGATGCAGAAAGTTGTGTTGTTGATGGTTTTCTTCACCTTCAGACAAACGGTATATGAACCCGGTTGCGCATAAGTATGGGTTGGATTTACATCATGAGATGTTGTTCCATCGCCGAAAGTCCATGTAATAGAATCCGCTGGCGACAACGGCGTGCTCAGGTTATGGAATAATATCGTTAGCGGATTTGCTGTTGATGCCGTAGAGCTGAAATCAACCACCAGGTTACATGGTGTCTGTGTCACAACCGTTTTACAGATATACCTGATGCAAGCCGGGGTATTGTTGTTTTTCTTTACTATCAGGCAAACATTGTATGAACCTCCGGCGGTATAAGTATGTACCGGGTTCACATCATGCGATGATGTTCCGTCGCCAAATGTCCATGTGATGGAATCTGTTGCGCCCAATGGAGTGCTCAGGTTAGTGAATGCAACCACATAAGGGCTGGCGCCTGTAATATTCCATGAGAAATCAACTACCAGGTTACAAGGTTGTGTGATCACAACTGTTTTACAGATATCCCTTATACAAGGAGCCGTAGTGTTGTTGTTATTTTTCTTAACCTTAAGGCAAACGGTGTATGACCCGCCTGTAGCATAAGTATGCGTTGGGTTCACATCGTGAGATGAAGTACCATCGCCGAATGTCCATGTAATAGAATCTGTTGCTGATAATGGTGTGCTCAGGTTTTGAAATACAACGGTCGTTGGATTTGAACCCAAAGCATTCCAGCCGAAATCAACAACGAGATTGCATGGGTTTTGCGCCACAACTGTTTTACAGAAAGTCCTTATACAGGTTGGTGCGCCCGACACTGTCAATTTCTTAACAGTGAGGCAAACGGTATACGTACCAGCGTTTGCATATACATGTGTTGGATTCGGTGCGGTAGATGTGCTGCCATCGCCGAACGACCAGATCGTTGAATCGGTTGGTGATGAAGGCGTGCTTAGATTATGGAACGCATAACTTAAAGGATTGGTTGCGCTAACCGTCCAGTTGAAATCAACTACAAGGTTACATGGTTGAACCGTAGTGATCGTCTTGCATATATATCTTACGCAAGGGGGAGCAGTAGCGCTGGTATTTTTCTTAACGATAAGACATACACTGTATGTACCGAAGTTAGCGTAGGTATGTGTTGGATTCACATCATGTGATGTTGCTCCATCGCCGAATATCCAGGTAATAGAATCTGTTGGTGATAAAGGTGTGCTTAGGTTGTGGAACGCATAAGTTAAGCCATTGCCTGCAGCTACCGTCCAGTTGAAATCAACATTGAGGTTACAATCCTGTATCACGATCTGCAGTGTAAATGATTGTGAACACTGGCCAGTGCCGGCGGTGCCGGGTCTTACAATTGTATGTACAACTGCATAACTACCGACTGCAAAAGTATGCGTCGGTGAAACGTTGTGGCTAACAGGGCTGCCATCTCCAAACGTCCAGGTGTGGTAGGCGGTGGGAAGCGAATCCGTTGACGCCGGGTTGAATTTTACCGTTGTGTTCGTAAGAAACTGTGCTGTAAAATTCGCGTTACAGGTGGTGTTTTGTGCCGTTGCTTTGAAAGTGATGGCTGCGAGTGCGAGCCACAAAAGCGTAAAGAATTTTTTCATAACAAACGATTTTGGTTTGGGTAATAGGATTTAATTTTTCAATAGGGTATCAGACAGTATAGATGCCGGTAAATTAGAATGTGTTGCCTGAACAATAAAAATTTCAATACTTATGCCTGATCGCTTCCAAAAATCGTTCAGATGCCTTCCTGATGGGAGTTGCGCCGCCCTGGTAATGGTTGGCTAAGATAGAAAAAATTAGCAGTTTCCCCTTGTCTGTAAGCAAAAAACCGCTGAGGGCACAGTTGTTACTTAGGGTGCCTGTTTTGGCATAGATAAAGCCACTGTCTTTATGGAAGTAGGAGCTTAGAGTTCCCTCGCCGCCGGTAGGAAGGATATTGCGCACGCGGTCCCAGCCAAACTCAGTCCTAAGCTTGTTCAGAATATAAATAAATGACTGGGGAGTAAATAAATTGTACCTGCTTAAGCCGCTGCCATCCACCCATTTGGGCCGTTGGGGTATGTCTTTTAGATCGGTGTTGAGAAGGGTATCGATGATATCCGCGTCGTTCATATAGCCTAGGCGTTCGTTGCTTACCATCAGCAGGGTTTGCTCGGCGAAGAAATTATCGGAGCGGTGCATCATGGGGCGGAAGAGGGAGTCGGCGGGTTGGGAACGTATCTTTCTAAACGTTACGAATTTTGGTAAGGTAGCTTCGGCATAATTAACGGTAACGCCAAGTGTGTCGCTTAATAAACTATCGACGGTATTCATTATGTACTTTGTTGTGATGCCAAAGTCTTCGCCGGTCTTAAAAGGAATAACAATTTCCGCACCAGGCTTTTTGGTTCCGACGGCGTTAAAAGAATTTTCTTCCAAGTCTCTTTTTATGATAACTTTTTTTTCTGGATATTTAAAGTGCATCAGTTTTCTTTCGAAGTATTTGGGCACTGCGTGAACCCTGCCCGAATCATCCATATTAAATCGTACAACATTTCCATAAATGGGAAAGAAATTTCTTTCGGCCATGTAGTCGTCATTATAGTCACTCCACGACCAACCATCTCCATATACGGGTATCGGTCCCGTTCGCGGATCGTAAGAATCAAAATTTCTTTCGAGCCACAAAGGCATGGTTTTTTTTGATCGCAAATAATCAAACACCGGCTGATACTTAAAATCAGGGTGAAGAAAGGTAGGGTCTCCGGTTCCAAAAATTCGGATACCATCCCATCTTTCTTCAACCATTGCACCAACCAAACTATCCCCCAAATACTTCATCCCTGCATACAACGAAAACAACTTCGTATTGCTCGCCGGGGTAAAATATTTTGTTGCATTATAATTGTAGAGGTATTTACCGGTAGCCGGATCATAAATGCTGATGCCAATAAAACCCTTACTGGCGGCTGAGTCCCTGAGAATAGTTTTATTCGCCTCCTTGGAGATCTGGCTGGAGACGGAACAGGAAGAGAGTAAGAGAATTAATAATGAATAATTAATAATTAATAATTCCTTTGATTTAAAGAGCTTCTTGTTTATTGAATAGTTCAACGAGTTGAAAAAATTATTAATTATTAATTATTAATTGCTCAGAGGTTTCGTTCTTGCGCCCTCAACCACCTCTCCGGAATCTCATTCTGGCTCGCAGCAACATAATCATTATAACTGCAGGCAATGAATCTTTTATTCGGCAACTGCATCCACCATCTTCCTGTTTTTTTACTCTGCAGAAAAACAGTTTCTACTTCGGTAAAACTGGAATGAAATTCATTGAAATTATTGCGGTCGTTGATATCAGATTCTTGTTTGCTCCTGCTCTTGCCATCAATATAATACCAAAGCATCTGCGCTATTTGCTTTGCGCTTAGATCATTCACATCAAGTTGTGGTTGATAACCATAAATGCCAAAGCTGCTGACGTTATTGCTAAGTCCTGCAAAGCGGGCAAGCATACAAGCTTCTTCGCCCGTAAAGCCATTCGGACTTAAGCGACTGGCGGGAGAATCACTGTATTTTATAGCGCTGATATCGAAGCTGAGCAAATTGGTATTGCGTATCACAGGTTCCATTTCCTCCATATTTTCCTTTGCGATGCCAACACGGTAGCAATCGAAGCGAAGTTTATCCATCGTCTCCAGCATCCGCGGATGCACATAATAACTCTGGAAGCCGATATGATTATAATGTTTCACCAGGTTGGGCTCGCTGGTGAGCATTTCCATTAAGAAGTTTTCACTGCGAACGGGGCTTTCCCCCCTCAGGTCGATGCTGGCGTCGATGCCCGTTGCTTCCACTACCTGTTGCAATTCCTTGTAGGCAAAATATTGCGCCAGCGTAATATCATGAGAGCCGCCCAATAAAACGACGGTGCCCTTCATCCTCATCAATTCTGCCAGCACGGTCTTTACAGCGGCATAACTATCGGCCAATGTTGCCCCGGTTTTGATATTACCAAGATCAACAATGTTTACGTCCTTATGCCAATAATGCAATTCGTATAATTGCTTTCGAATTGCATCGGGGCCATTGTCAGATGCATCTGGAACCCCATTGCCGCGGCATTCGGGCACACCTAGCAAAATGATATCGGCGTCAGTAACATCGGGCAATTGTGTTTCGTAGATCGTGATATGTTTGGCTAATTGTCCGTCATTGTAACCATTGTCGCCATTGATATGGTCAACCGCCACCGGCTCCAGGAAATCGTGCAGATCGTGCATTAAAAAAATTTCGACAAACCTAATTGAATAATTTCAGATTGTGATAAGAGTCATAAAATTTCCAAGCCGGCGGTTGCTCTTTCAACACAGTAAAATCTTAACTTAGCAACACAATCAAAAACCGATGATTCAAAAAGAAGAAGTACTTAGTGATGTGGTGATAAAGTTCGCTGGAGATAGCGGCGATGGGATGCAATTAACCGGCAGCCAGTTTACCAACAATACCGCCCTGATGGGTATTGACCTGGCTACGTTCCCTGACTTTCCAGCGGAAATCAGGGCCCCGATAGGAACCCTCCCCGGCGTGAGCGGTTACCAGTTGCGTTTTTCATCCGACAGGATATTTACTCCCGGTGATGCATGCGACGTGCTGGTAGCGATGAATGCAGCGGCATTAAAAACAAATTTGAAAGGCCTGAAGCCGGGTGGTAAGATCATCGCCAACGTGGATGGCTTCGACGCAAAGAACCTTCGCCTGGCCAATTATCCTGAGGGCGTTAATCCATTGGAAGATGATAGTTTGGGTAACTACGAAGTGATAAAGATGGACGTTACCAAAATGACGAGGGAAGCGTTGAAGGATATCACGATGGGTATCAAAGAAAAGGATCGGGCAAAAAATATGTTTGTGTTGGGATTCTTGTATTGGATGTACAACCGCGAAATGGAAACCACCATCAATTTCATCAAAGAAAAATTTGGAAAGAAACCCGAGATATTTGAAAGCAATGTGAAAGCCCTGCAGGCCGGTTATAATTTTGGCGATACCACGGAAACATTCACCACCCGCTATAAAGTGGAGAAGGCAAAGATGGATCCGGGCGTATATCGTTCCATTATGGGTAATCAGGCTCTGTCGTATGGTTTGATCGCAGCTTCGCAAAAAAGTGGACTGCAATTATTTCTCGGAAGTTATCCGATCACGCCGGCAAGCGATATTTTACACGAGTTAAGTAAATACAAAACCTTTGGTATTAAAACCTTCCAGGCCGAGGATGAGATAGCTGCTATAACATCGGCCATTGGCGCCAGCTATGGAGGAAGCCTTGGTATAACAACCAGCAGCGGCCCGGGCATTGCGTTAAAAGGAGAAGCAATGGGACTTGCGGTAATGCTGGAAATTCCTTTGATCATCATTAATATTCAACGCGGCGGGCCGTCAACCGGGCTTC
>Ga0193753_10004003_pt1 | contig 10701 bp, 9 predicted proteins | sample H1c2metaG_FD_144925 | JGI IMG/M metagenome (GOLD analysis project Ga0193753, IMG submission 144925) | Soil microbial communities from a riparian zone of the East river system, Colorado, United States - H1c2 | ecosystem: Environmental > Terrestrial > Soil > Riparian zone | place: USA: East River... | reverse complement strand
TGGGTATTTTGAGGATTGATACAGGTGCCGTCATTGCCTGCCGAAAAAACCAGTAACATATCCTTGTTCTTATAAACAAAATCATCTACTTCCATCGAGTTCATGGTATATTTTGCGGCACTTGATGAACCCCAACTGTTGTTATGAATTCTAACGTCGGCTTTGTATGCTTCTTCGTAAAGGTCCTGCAAACGCAGGGGTAAGCTGATCGATCCCTGGGCATTAAGCAGGGACTGAAAAAAGATCCCTGCCTTTGGTGCCATCCCTTTTATATTACCGCCTGAAGAAGCACCGGTTCCTGCAACAGAGCCTGCCACATGGGTTCCATGCCCATTGGGATCTGTGGTGATACCCTTGCGACCCCAAGATGTTGCTTTTTTTATTTGTGCTGTAAGATCCGGGTGCCCACTGTCGATACCGGTATCGGCTATCCCAACGGTTTGTCCTTCACCAAAATAAATATTTTGAACAGGGTGATTGTTATCTGCTGAATTGATCTTAATTATTTGAGATGCCAGGTCATTATGTAAGCTGGGCTGAATATATTCATAGATAAATTTCACCAGCTTGTGCGCCGTTATTTTTGATAAGAGGTCCGACCCTTCTATAAGGTATAATCTGACCTTGTCTTCTTTTGCTCCTGCAACTGATACATGTTCCTGCTCCAAAAATTCCAAAAAAGGAGCGAGGTCTTCGGCGCTATGCAATAAAACATCAAAGGTTTGGATGGCCTTCTCCGTTTCTTCTGTCACGTCCCGCGAAATCGTAGAAGCTCCCCTCGTAGCCACTTCAGCAATACCTGAATCCAATGAAGAATAATACCTGAGGTTTTTCACGAAGCCCAAAGCAGAAAGAGCCTGGTATTGAGTAGCGTCATTGATCCTGACCGAATAAGAATGTGGTGGTTCAAATTCACCGATCGTAACACCTGTTTTTTCCATTTGCTGTATATAGGTATCCAGCAAAGGACCTTCCATATCGAACTTGTAGTATTTGGGAAATGATGCATTGGCTTCTTCTTTAGCAATATTATTTAACTCCAGGCTATCGGCTTCGAGTTTTTCAACACCCCTTGTACGCCTGACAAAAACAGCGCCAGCCTCTACCTTCTTGATCTCCTCGAAGTAGATTCCTGCCTTCTCTAATTTCGCTTTACCATCGTCCGAAACTTCGCCGATGTAAAAATTATCTGTGCGGATAGCATTTTCTAATGTGGCTGCAAGAAGTTTATCCTCGCGGTCACGCATAAAGTAGGCAGTGATTTTTGACTGGCTCATAATTCTCTTTTATATAAATATTGGTTACATGAACCTGGGTTATTAAGGTATTATGTAATATACAAACAATAATTTCTTAATTCCAATAGTGAAATCACCTGTTTTTTTGAGGAGAAGCACGGTTTGGTTTCCAAAAAAAATGGTCTATTTTACCACAAAGATCACTTATGCCCTTATGCCCGAATTATTTCACTACATCCAGGGCCTACCTGGTGGGCATCTCGAACTATGAGTGTATGCCTCTTTTGAATACGCCTGTAAAAGATGTAACCGATATTAAAAACGGGCTACTGAATCATGAGTTTGAAGAGGGAAATATCAAAGCCCGTTTGGATGCCACAAAAACCGACTTTCTAGAGCTGATAATACAAATGCAGGAAGAGGTAGGCGATCGTGACAGAGTGATATTCTATTTTGCCGGCCATGGGATGGCTTATCCCAGTGACGAAACACCCGCCGGGTATTTAATTCCGGCCGATGCAAAAAAAGATGATGCTGATTCTTTTATCGGCATGGAGTGGTTATTGGGTGAGTTTTCAAAGCTTAAGTGTAAACATTTCTTATTGATCCTTGATTGTTGTTTTGCAGGAGCCATACGTTGGGGAGACATTTATAGAGGTGCCATGTTTGACCAGGTAAAAAGAATTTACCGCGAAAAATTCAATCGTTTTGTGAGCGATGATTCGAAGGCATGGCAGGTCATCACTTCATCATCTTGTGATGAAGAAGCTATTGACGGCCTTTTGCAACTCGGCGGTAGGGGAGATGTAAATACAGCAGAGGGCAATTCGCCATTCGCGAAATTACTGATCGATGTATTAAATGGGAAGGCCACAACTCCTAATAGTTTTGCTGATGGGATCATTACAGCAACAAGATTGTATGATTATTTGGATTCCGGGGTCGCTGAATACCTGGAAACAAAGGGTCTTTCCCATAAGCAGACGCCTTATTATTTCCCCTTATTAAGAGGTGAGAAAGGCCAGTTCATTTTTCTTTATTGCGCCCAGGTGGCAGATCCTATAAAGGAGTTGCTTCCCATTGAGATCAACAATCCTTATAAAGGTCTTGCTTCCTACCAGAATAAGGACAGTCACTTATTCTTTGGGAGGGAAAGGGTTGTGAAGAAATTGAAAGAAATTTTTTTTAATAGAGAAAAGATCAGCAACAAGATCCTAAATGACTGGAAGATAATGCTTGTGTCGGGTGCGTCCGGGGTGGGCAAATCTTCTTTGATCATGGCGTAAGGAGATAAATCCAATAAGGCCAGGCAATATTAAACAGGCCGGCAACTATATCGGCGCTTGCAAAGATGAGATAGCAAAGGCCAACGGCAGCTATATTTTGTTTGTAGACCAGTTTGAGGAAATGGTCACCATTTGTTCAGAGAAAGAGAGAAAACAGTTTTATGATCTTATCGAGGCCAATCTCGCAAGCGACAAATGCCGGGTGATCATTTCTGTAAGAAGCGATTTTGAAGCACAGTTTAAGGATGTGCCATTGCTTGGTGCGGCGCTTGAGAATAAATTTACTGTACCTCCTTTCCAGAGAGATGAAATTGAGGCCATCATTGTTCAACCTGCTGTGCAGTCGCTCCTCGAGATCAAATCGATCGAAAAAACAGAAAAGTGCGATAGCATATTTGTAGACGGGATCGTTGATGAAGTGATGCAGTCGCCGGGAGGCCTGCCATTACTTTCTTTTGCGTTGGAAGCCTGGTATGTAAGGTCAGTTAAAGAAAACGATAACCAACGGATATTGGGGGAAAGTGATTACAAAAAGATCGGCGGCGTAAACGGAGCGCTAAGTACCATCACAGAAAAGTTCAGTGCTAAGCTCAATGACACAGAAAAAAGATATTTAAAACGTTTACTTCTGCGGATGGTGAAGGCCGAAGATGGAAGTTATGCAAGAAGAAAAGTGTACGAAGATGAAATAGATTTTGAAGGGCGTGCGGCCAACGCCCGTTCAACGCAGCAACTTCTTGAAGAACTGATAGCCCTCAGAGTGATAACTACCAATATAGATGATGAAAACAGGCAAAGCGGGGAAAGGGTATTTTATGAGCCCGCACACGATTCATTATTGACAACATGGAAGCAATTGACGGAATGGATCGATAAGGAAGGCCTGGGTAAAATGATGGTGTACCGGCAGCTGGCAAACACTACAGATAAATGGATCAATAGTGAAAAGAAAAAAAATATCCTATGGGACGGAGGATCAGACCTGGACGTTATCCGCAATGAATTTGAACAGCCGGGAAAAAGCAAAACCGACTGGGAGAAAATTATCCATTGGTTCAAGACCCGGTATACATTGGGGCCCCGCATGATCGAAGCGGATACACATATTTTTAATAAAAATGAAAAAGCCTTTATCAAGGCCAGTGTCCGCAAAACAAGAGTAGGCAGCATGGTATTTAATTGGGCACTGACCATCGTGGTCATTCTACTGGGTGTGTCGGTTTATATGGGAGTGAACGTGTACAGGCAGTCGATCAGGAACCGGGCGCTGTATCTCTCTTCAGAAAGCGACAAGTATGGAGATGTTGAGAAAATAACTTTACTTAAAGCCGCCTGGAACATACAATCTGATAGCAGTATTTCCGACAAGATCTACAATTATATCAGTAGCCATGAATATTCTGATCCTCTTCCCATTGCAAATTTTAATACCGGAACAATATTCGACAGCATCTATTTCAAAAATGACAGTACGATAACCTTTCATAATAATGCAGGGCGTGAAAAAGATTGGTCATTGCCGGCAAGTGCTGTCACGAAAGATACTACACTGGATTTGAAACCAACGGTAGTGGCCGACGATTCTAAATCGATCATCAAAATAACGACCTCATTCGGGGGTAAAAATGTAGTAAAAAAGATAACTAACCGGAAGCTTCTTGACTACGCAGTTGCGGATGAGAATATAGCGATGATCTCTGCTTCACCCGATTATGATTACTTTATAGATTTTATCGGTAAAAATGGAGAAAACAGCATTGCTATTGACGATAATCATATTGAACCGGTATTTCTATCGGGTAAGAAATTTATTGCGTATCGAAAAAATTACAAAGGAGTGGTCAGTGATCTTTCTGGTCATATCATTGATTCGTCTACCTGGGAGTATCATAATGTAAAACATATTTATCGATCGGGTGGCAATACGTACGAATTATATTCCATCTTTTTGTCGGGCGAAGGCTCAGCCGGTAAAATGACACTTTGGTATAACGACCTTAAAACCAGGAAAACCATAGCTAAAACCGTGTTTAGCGACGATTCATATTTCCTTGAGCCACAGGTTGATATTTTACAGACGAATGATTCAACTTGTATCCTGGCATTCAGGTACCAGGGAAACGAAGGCAGCGACAGAAGTAACGGGCAAAGCACAAGGATAAGGCGCTGGAACCTTAATTCAAATAAACTTGTGCCGATATACGATGAAAGCAAATATTATGATCGCCTGGAATTTGTAAATGATACTACTGTTTTCTTTTCTGATGCAGAACTATGGCATGTGGTTGTATCACTGAACTCGGGCGAAATTGATTCGCTTAAACTTCATCCCATTAAGATCAGACCTGAGAACCACGGTAAATACTACTATTTCGTTGAGAAGACAGCCCTTGGATTCACCAGTCACTTGTATGATCATAAGTTAAGGAAGATATTTTCTTCTGAATATTCACAGGCGCCTGTGAGTGAGGCGATCTCGGCCGACAATAAATTCATAAGCATTGGCTTTGGGGATAAAAATATATACGTATGGCAGTTAAGCAATTATTTCGACCCAAAGCCTGATGGCGGTGCTTTAAGTGATGGTCCATCGGCAAATAATTTTGAGATCGAAGAATACGATATCGATAACGACGGGTCTGTAATAAGAATTTCCGGCCACGTCAATAGCGGTAGCGGCGGCCTTGGAGTTAACTATCATAGCGACCCTTCTATCGACCATTTTAACATTGACAGCTTTTTTAAAAATTACAAAAATCCATATCCATACATGAGATTTGAGGACATAGGTACGGCAGATAAAGATCTTAAAAAACAGGTGCAAGAATTTAACGAGGCCGTTGAGAAAAAATTTGCAATGAGTAAGGCCATCCGTCGGTCCGCTTACCATTACAAGGACCGCTCTGTATATTTTATTGATTCTAAAATTATTATTGCAACTCCGCCAGGCAAACTAGAAGTTGTGAAAGAAGAATCATCACCGATCGTTACCGGCAGATTATTCGATTTTGGCAACAAGATCATGTATGTTTTGCAAAACGGGGAGATACACTTCTTCAGACCAAAAACTGATTTTAAAGAGTTCATCAATAAAATAGACATAACTCTTCCGGCAGCTCTCAGGCGGAGGTATAAAATAAATTAGATCGATCTTACTTTGTTGTATCCATCAGTCCCTTGTTAACCAGTGATTCCTTGAGATTCTTAAAAGCTACTGATTCATTTGTAGGCGGTTCAACAGCAGCCGACCGGGTATTTACTTTTACTTCAGCTTCATCTTTTTTAACGACGGCGTCTTTTGCCGGCGCTGTATTTTTCGTGACCGCTTCAACCTGCCTGCTGGTTTTTGTGCCCTTTGAATTTTCGAAGGATTTAAATCCCAGGTATCCTGCTGCACTCATGCCTAATAAGGTTAGTTGCCAATTCTCGAATTCGATAAAAGGATATTCCTTCCCCGCGTTAACCAGTTTAACAAAAGAACTGACAAACCCCAATCCGAAAATGATGTTGAAAATGAGGCTTTGAAAGCGATGAATGCTTATTCCTCCTTCATCAGAAAGAATATCGGCAAATAGTCCTTTACTTGGCTCCAGGTCCTGGTGGCGAATGGGTACTGAATTGACGTTCTCTTCCATTTGTGAATTGTCGACCATCGTCCCGAAGATCGATGTAGCCAAACCTCCGCCCAACAATAAGATGATGGTAGGATTAAGCGCCAAAAGAAAACCGGTATAAAAATAGAAGAACGAAAAACAGGTGAGAATGATCAATGTCCACCAAAATATTTGCATTCGTGAATGACTATAAGGCCTTTCCTTCAATTCCCTCAATTGGTTTGTTGCCGGGTTGTAACTCAGGTCCCTGCAAAGCCCTGTTTTGAACATCAGGAAAAGTCCAAAAACCACCACGAGCAGCAAACTCCCCAACCATGGAAGGACCTTACTATTGACTTTGTGTGCATATAATATTTCAGGATGTTGCCGTTGATAGGTTAAGTCACTGAATAGACTTGTAGAGTCAAGATTTTCTTTTTTGGCCGCAGCTTGTTTACTACTGTCGGTTTTGTTGTCTGCCTTGGTAGTATTGGTGGATGATGTTCCCTTAGTGGTGTCCCTTACAGTTGTGGGAGCTGTGGTAGTGACATCTTTCTTAATTGTATCGATTGGCGATTTATCCAGCGAAAAGCCAGTTAAGCTGGCTAAAGTCATTCCGAAAACAATGATTGCTTTTATCATAAAATTTAATTTGGTTGTAGAGAATAGGTTTAAAAATATTTAGGTTCACAGAAATTTGCAACCGTGAAAACACCTGAATTCGTTACGGAATCAACGCCAATTTTTTCAACTGCTTCATCCCCGCTTTAAATATATTTTTATCTACGTTACCCGCGATTCCTGTTATACTTCCGCTTGCGGTGTATTGCCAGAAAGTATAATCGTTCCAGCCGGCCGCAAGTGCAGGAGGGGCGGAGCGATAAGATGCGATCCAAAGCGGGTAGTTTTCAAAACCTGCGGGATTGCCCAGGTAGTCTTTCCAGAAATTACTATTGGTGTAGATGATGGGCTTTCTGCCTGTCGCCGTTTCTATACCCTCCAACCAGTCTTTTACTTTTTTTACACAAGCTGCCCGGTTGTCTATGATATATTGATTGAGGCTCTCGCTTTGCTGCCACTCCACATCCAACACAGGTGGCAGTGTGCCCGGTTGCGAGAAATCTATTCCGCAACTTGTAAAATTATTGACCTGGTCCTGTGCCGTCACGTCTTTAAAAGTTAGAAAATGATAAACCCCTCTCATGAAGTTCAGCCGCTTTAGTTCATTCATATTGGCGGCCATTAACTCATCTTTATAATTCTTTCCCTGCGTGGCTTTGCAAAAAACAAAAGCGGCCTGGCTTTGCGGTACCAGGTTCCAGTTAATCGTTCCGTTGTGATGAGACACATCTATTCCTGTGATAACGGATGGTTGTTCCTGCAGATCGTTAATTACAGCCCAGGTATTTCCGCCAACGATACCATCTGCAGCGAGGTTATGATCTTTTTGAAACTGGATAACCACTTTTTCCGTATCATTTCCAAAAATACCGTCGGTGGCTATCGTATATCCCAGGTTTTTCAAGGCTTGCTGCAAGGATTTTACCTCGGGCTCTTTGCTACCTTTCTTTAAAGTTTTCATTATTTGATCGCTTTTATGTGAGGTTAAGAATAAATGTCTGCCTTATTGAATTTGCTCCTGCTAATTTTATTTTAGCCTGGGAGCATGCAACAAAACTGTAAATAACTATTTGTACTCGTTGTGGATCTTTAGTAATAAATGTCATCTATGCATTGTGGAGAATGCATAAACAGCAGGCCAGGCTGAGGCCTGTTAACTCATTGATTACATCATGCTTGAAGATAATTTTAAAAGGATATTAGGAGAAGGGTGATTCTGATAAACGAATCTAATGTGTTAATCTTAGAAATGCAAGGGTGGGGGGAAAATAGGTGGTAGGTGGTAGGGGGTAGGTGGTAGTCTTGAACATTTTCTGAACTGTGATTTATGTGATTTACATGAAATACATGATTTTTCACAGTCGAAGCCCTCATGTAACTCATTCCCATTATCTGAACTGTGATTTATGTGATTTACATGAAATACATGATTGCCTAACATCATGAAGCTTACCAAAATCGCACCCTCATGTAACTCATTCCCATTATCTGAACTGTGATTTATGTGATTTATATGAAATACATGATTGCCTAACATCATGAAGCTTACCAAAATCGCACCCTCATGTAACTCATTCCCATTATCTGAACTGTGATTTATGTGATTTACATGAAATACATGATTGCCTAACATCATGAAGCTTACCAAAATCGCACACTCATGTAACTCATGTCAATCACATAAATCACAGTTCAGACACTCATGTAACTCATGTCAATCAAATAAATCACAGTTCAGACAATATTACATTCATCGGCGTACCAAGGCGATTTAATATGATACGCACCTGCCGCACAGAATAATACCTCCCGTTCCTGGTACCGATTTCGGCAAGAAAAGGCCGGAGCCAGCGGCGGAAAGTTTTACCGGTAGTATCATACATATAGTACAATTCCTTAACGGTATAAGGCTTTAACCTGAATATGGTGGTTTGCACCTGGTCGTCATTGTATGTATGTGCTAATTGCATTGTTCATGTTTTAGTCGTTAAGATCGAAATGCTTTCCTGGCTACATTAGTCCCGGGTTATCGTCACTGTCGTCTTCCAGTTCGTCCTCGGCCTCCCAGATAAAAAGTTCATCAACAGGAACTTTAAAAAAACGGGCCATTCGCATCGCAACGCGAAGATTTGGGACAGTCTTGCCATTTTCAATCGAATTGATCGTGGCCGTTCTTACTTTCATTATACGAGCAAGATCCTCTTGCGTTTTTTCAGTCTTATACCGGCGAACTCTGATGGTATTTAGCATATGCCAGGGTTTTAATGATTAATAACTAATTTTTTATGTTTACTACTATTCGCAATGCGAATAATCGTAAATCAAAATAATAATTATTTCCATAAGATGCAAGAAAATCATTGATTAAATTTAAAGATTATTATAAATATCTGATATACAATACATAATATACAACAAGTGTTTTAACACAATATCGGATTTCCTGCATTTATTCACTTTACCTATTCTCATTACTCGTAATAGTAGACCAATAACCATTTGCGAGTGTTCGAATCCAAAAAGAGCCCAAAAGAGCCCAAAAGAGCCCAAAAGAGCCCAAAAGAGCCCAAAAGAGCCCAACAAGGCCTAACAGGTCCCTTCAGGGGAATTGAGGGGAGCTCAGGGGAGCTCAGGGGACTTGCCTCTTCACACCGCCGTACACTTGTGTTCTAAATTTTATTTTATGAACACGACACAACAACATATAGAATATCACTATAAAAGCGCTTTCGCATCTCACGAAAATGTAAAGACGCTCGCCACGGCAGCATGGGATCTCGCCACCGCTGCTTTTGATCTCAAACAGCTATTCAAAGGCAGCAATAGGGCCCGCATGCAAAAAGCCATCAAAGACTTCATCTGCAAGAAATGCGACTATTACCTGGGCTACCTCGAATTTTGCGAACGCATCTTATTACTCAACGAGCATCCCAGCCGATACAGGGGTTATTGCTTTTCCGAATGGAGTAACTGGTTTGGTGAAGGCAATTATTTCGACAGCACGAAAAACGACTACGAAGCGCTCTTGAAAAAAAGAAAGACCGATCCCGAACTGAAAAAGAATTGGAAGGCACTCGCCGAAGCTGTGTTGGAAATGCAGGAAGCACCTTCTCCCTATATTCTTTTGTATTGGGAAAATTGGTTCGTTGAGAGAAATGCGGTAGAAGAATTCGAGCTTTTCCGCAAGACCATTGGAAAAAGTATCCACAGTATCTAACCCTTAAAGCTGCAGACAATGGAAAATAACACAAATAGAATGGTGCTGTATTGCTCCGATATGATAAGACTAACGGGGCGGTGCGAACGCACAGTGCGATCATGGATCGCCGCGATAAAAAAGCAAAACAAAATTAAAATAAGCAGGCCCATCTCGATAGAGGAGTTCTGTAACTATACAGGTTACGATCCAAAAAAGGTTCGGGATTTCCTGAATTAGATTTCCTCACAAAAAAAAAGGAGGCCCGCGAGGGCCTCTCTTTATTTACGCCTAAACCGTTTCAGTAAATAGCTTAGGAACCTGGAGATCCCAAAGCTAACCGTGGTACCAACCGCTGCCAGTAGAGCACTCGAGACCAGATCTTCAAAATGCACTTTAAAGAACAGTATTGTGAGGATACCACCCACCGTTGCGGCCCGGCCTGTATAATTGTGGACGCTATTTTCCATTTTTAGCGCTTCGTCCCTTTTGTTCATCACCCGTGGTGACTGATTGGCTAACCGCCGCGCCAACAGTTCCCGCTACAGCCAGGTAACCCGCGAGTTTAATGATCACTGCCGGTACCGCAACCGGTGCGCTAAGAAGCGTGCCACCTAATCCCGCAAGTACCAGGCTGGCTGTCCTCAACTTCTTGAAAAAAGCAGGCGTAGGTGCCTTGACCCTATTTATTATATTCATTTGATTTGTTTTTTGATCGTTAATAAATAACATTTCAATTATATTCTTTCGAACCCTATATCCACGTC
>Ga0193753_10004002_pt1 | contig 10704 bp, 7 predicted proteins | sample H1c2metaG_FD_144925 | JGI IMG/M metagenome (GOLD analysis project Ga0193753, IMG submission 144925) | Soil microbial communities from a riparian zone of the East river system, Colorado, United States - H1c2 | ecosystem: Environmental > Terrestrial > Soil > Riparian zone | place: USA: East River... | reverse complement strand
GCTTGAGTGAGTTGATTCGGGTTGAGACGAAGGGCCTGCTCTTCGATATGGATGGCGTGCTGGTCAGCTCCATCGGGTCTGTGGTGCGGTGCTGGCGGCGTTGGGCGAAGATGTATGACATACCCGATGCGGACACGTACGAGGTGCCGCACGGCCATCGGGCGATCGACATTGTGAAGCTGTTGCGGCCCGACATCGATCCTGAAGAGGGGCTGCGCGCCATCGAAGATATGGAGATGGAGGACACCGAGGACCTGACGGTGCTGCCGGGGGTGAAAGCCCTGCTGGAGAGCCTGCCGCAGGAGCGCTGGGCGATTGTGACCTCGGCGACGAAGAGGCTGATGCTGGGACGCCTGAAGATCGCGGGGCTGCCGGTGCCGACGCGAATTATCAGCGGCGATATGGTTGAGCGGGGCAAGCCCGATCCGGAGCCTTACGTCCGTGGCGCCGGGCTGCTGGGCTTCAAGCCGGAGGAGTGCATCGTGGTGGAGGATGCGCCGTCCGGAGTGGGCGCTGGAGCGGCGGCGGGGTGCCGCGTTCTGGGCGTGCTGGGGACGCACTCCTTCGAAGAGCTGGCGCAGGCCGATTGGGTCGCAACATCGCTGGAGAAGCTGCAAGTAACCTCAACGGCAGCCGGCTTGGAGTTGGAGTTTACGTCCGCGGGTTAGAGCCTGTCACTCGCCCACTTGAATGCTGAAGAGTATCGTTTTTCTTGAGAAAAAACGAACTGGAAACACTCGCGGATCGGGTACACCTACAGGAATAATGCTTTAAACGCTGCGCGATTCAGCCTTGCAGGATCGCTTCGACTCGCTTGAGGTCGTCCTCGGTGTCGACGCCGATGGTGTCGAACTCAGTGGGCTCGACATAGAGGCTGATGCCGTTTTCAAGGAAGCGAAGCTGTTCGAGGCGTTCGGTGTGTTCGAGGATGCTGGCGGGCAGGGTGGGGAAGCGCTCAAGCGCCGCCTTGCGGTAGGCGTAGAGGCCGATGTGCTTCCAGTATTGCGGTCCGATGCCGTCGCGGTCGTAGGGAATGGTGGCGCGGGAGAAGTAGAGGGCGCGGCCATCGGTGGCGGTGACTACTTTTACGGCGTTTGGATTGTTGATGTTATCCGGCGTGCAGAGCACCTTCAGGGTGGAGACCTCGACGTGCGCCTGGGCGAAGGGGCGCAGCAGCGCGGCGATATGCTGGGGCTTGAGCAGGGGTTCGTCGCCCTGGATGTTGACGTAGATGTCCGCGTCGATCTGCCGGGAGATGGCGTGGATGCGGTCGGTGCCGCTGGGCAGGTCGGGCGATGTGAGCTGGAAGGGCCAGCCGCTTCGTTGGCAGAGTTCGGCGACCTCGTCGGAGTCGGTAGCGATCAGGACCTGGCTGAGCTGGGGGCAGGCTTTGGCGGCTTCGAAGACCCAGGCAAGCATGGGCCTTCCGGCGATGGTGCGGAGCACCTTGCGGGCGAGCCGGGTCGAGGCGAGGCGGGCAGGAATGACCCCGACGACCGAGGGCCGCTGCTTTTCGCTCAGGCTGGAATCAAGTATGATTGGGACTGACTGTGCCGCGGCGATTCTCCTTCTTTCTTTTCTTCGTCGCGTGACATTCCAGCCGGTAATGCGAATACACACTTAGGCGGTGTAGCTCAGATGGTTAGAGCGACGGACTCATAACCCGTAGGTCGGCAGTTCGATTCTGCCCACCGCCACCAAGAATGTCCCAGATAAACAGAAATGCTCTAAACGCGAGGGTTGTACTCAATCCTGAGTATAACGTGGCCCCCTAAACCTACGGTATAGAAACCTAAGGTTACCGACCATCCCCTAGGTTTAGCGCTTTTCGTATGTGGCCGCTCACCACCCTACCGATTTCTACTGGGGTATAGCGATGACCACACAGGATGAGAGGAATCCCGCGTCTCGGGCGCTCCCTTGTCGACTAATTGCACGTGCAGGCCCCGCCAGCGCTTACAACACTCGAACAATACCCGATGACTACTGGCGGTCCAGCAGCCTTGATGCAAGCCGCCTGGCCAACTATGGGAGTGCCAACTTGAGGGATGAGATTGGTGTTTTTGATGATAGTCCCACCATTCAAGCGAAGAGACTTGAACGCAGCATCGAAAGGGGTGAAATTGAACGTTGTGGTAGTCATGAAGCCGGGTGTCCCTGTACCGACGGCGCTTGGCCAAAGAGCTAACCCACTTGCATTGCCATGGATGATTCCAAATCCGCCATGCGCGCCTAGTCCTGCCCCATTCGGGGAATCTGTCTCTACCGAATTGAAGGTTGCATCTCCACCGGTAGTGATGTGTCCGCCGTTGAAATTATTGGCATAGACTCCAAGACTTCCGTCATGAATGTAGCAGCCGACGAATAAGCAGCTTGTGTTGGTCAGCGATGGAACCGGAGCCCCCATATAAGGAATATCTTCGATATCCAGCTGAGCGAATGCCCCAGATCCGTTCCAGTTGACCAATTCGGAGAACGTCGCGCCCACGGAAATGTTGATATAAGTGCCTGATATCTTGAACATCGGGTTGTTCGTCGAGTTGACGTAAATGATGTCTGAGAACGTGCCCGATCCGGTTGTGTAAACAATGTCTCCACCGATGATCTCAACGGAAGGCAGAGCCGATCCAGCCGCGCCGACGGTAACCATGCGGCTAGGCGGCCCGGTTTCAAAATGCATGCCATAGAAGTGAGCAATGGTCACAATGGCGCACGTGGCGTTGTAATCGCAGGACGATCCATAGAAATAGAAGTCGCTGAATCCTGGCTGGTTGATCCCAACCACGCGACTGTTTTGAATCCTTGTGCCGATGAAAGCGATTGCCTCACCTGAATTGAACAGACCGGTAGGGTAGTAAATGCCGGTGTTGTTATCCGTGATAACAGACTCAAGGACCGTAGTCGACCAGGCATTCGCTCCCCACGTAACCCCAGTATTCCAGTTCATAATCTTGAGCCGGTTAAGGTTCTGGTGATCAGCCCAATCGGTATGGGAGCTGTCACCAATGCAGATTCCGATCGCCGTATTGCTGAGGCCCGAGCCGTTCAAGGTTAGATCTTCAATGCCTCCACTCGAATAGAGGTTTGGTGATCCGCCATCCGAGATCGTGATTGCACAGCCAGAAGTGCCGACGAAGTTGAGCACCGTGCCCGGGGAACTTGCGCCCACGAGCCTGACACATCTCGGCTTGACTACTGGTGTTGACCACGTGAAGCTACCAGGAGCAACGACCACTTGACCGCACCCATTGATATCAGCGATCGCAGCATTTACTTTGGCCCCAATATCTCTCCCCGCATACTGCGAGGCATAGACAACACCATTCACGCTCTTGGGTGAGAGCGCGCTCGTGCAGTTCGACCCAAGGACGCATCCTGTCGGTCCAGGAGGCCCTGCAGGCGCCCCGTAGGTCATCTGACCCGAGGGGATGACATTCTGCGTCTGATCCTTGATGACGCCTGTATAGGGTGTCGTCGTCTGTGCCGAAGCATCGCCGACAGCCAAACCCATCAGGAATAGAAGGATAATCTTACGCATGCACTCTCTCCAGGAACTCGGTGTCCTCTTTTAAGCCAATCACGTCAAGCCAATCACGTCCCACAGATGCTCCATCGGCATCGCGTAGGCGTTCTTACGGTTGCTCGTAATTTGACGAAACCGCTATTGGAAGGTCAAATTTGTGAAGTAATCATGCGGTCAGGCGAGTCCTGTTGCCTTTTTGCGAGGTCTTCAACGCCTTGGCCAGCAAAAAGTCAGGATTTGAGAGAAAAGTTGTTTTCCATAAGATCTGCCCACCGCCGCCGAAAGTAGTATTACGCCCGGCATCGCGCAATCCGGGTACGAGAGTATCATTTCAGTAGCGAAGTACGTCTAACCTTTGTTCGCGTTGGCGACGCCCGTGGAGATTGTTCCGACCTATGCCTAAGATTTCGAAGATCCTGTTGCTTGTCGTCTCGGTTGTTCTGGTGCTCACCGTATTTCTGGGCGTGAACTCGAGCGGCGTGAGCGCGGCCACGGAGCCGCAGGACGGTGCCTATCGCCAGATCAACGTGTACAGCGAGGTGCTGCGGCACATCCAGACGGATTACGTCGAGGAGCCGAACATCAATGCGGTCACCAATGGCGCGCTGCGTGGACTGCTGGAGTCGCTCGATGCGGATTCGAGCTACCTGACGCCAGAAGACTACAAGGCGTTCAAGGCGGGCAAGGGCGGTAAGGCGCAGGTGGGCATCAATGTATCAAAACGGTATGGCTACGCGACGGTCGTCTCCGTGGTGCCGGGCAGCCCGGCCGATAAGGCCAACCTGAACGACGGCGACATTATTGAGGCGATCGGGACGCAGGATACGCGCGATCTGTCGCTGGCGATGATCCAGCTCCTGCTGGAAGGACAGCCCGGCAGTGAGCTCAGCCTGTCGGTGGTTCGGCCCCGCAAGGCGTCCCCGGACAAGATTTCGCTGACTCGCATGGCAGCCTCGTTGCCGCCGGTATCAGAGACGATGTACGAGAATTCGTCGATCCTCTATCTGAAGCCCGGCGTGTTAGATCACGATCATGTGCAGCAGATTGAAGCGAAGCTGAAGGCGATGCAGAAGTCCGGCAATAAAAAAATACTGCTGGACCTTCGCGATGTTGCCGCCGGAGATATGGCCGAGGCGACGCGGCTGGCAAACTTCCTGCTGAAGTCCGGGACGATTGCGATACTGGAAGGCCAGAAGGTTGAGAAGCAGACCTTTACCGCGGATGCCTCGAAGGCCATCAACGTAACGGCTCCCGTGGTGGTGCTGGTGAATCGGGGAACGGCCGGGCCTGGAGAGCTTGCGGCTGCGGCGCTGCTCGATAACAAGCGCGCGGACCTGGTTGGCGAAAAGACCTTTGGAGAAGGCGCCCAGCAGAAGACGTTCGAGCTGCCGGATGGCGCGGCGCTGATTCTTTCTGTCGCAAAGTATGCGTCGCCTTCGGGCAAAAAGCTGCAGGACGATGGCGTAACGCCGGGCGTGCTGGTGGCTTCGAATATCGACGATTCAGTGACGGCATCGGACGACGACACGACCACTCCCACGCCCACTCCGCCGGCTCCGCAGAAGCCCAGCGTGACGGTGGACGATCAACTGACGAAGGCTCTTGATCTGTTGAAGAGCAAAGCCGCTTAGGCGGTCTCACCCCCTCTGCCTGTGTCGCTGACGTTGGCGGAACAGCGGGTCTTTGCACGGCGGCCCATGCTATCGTGAAGGTGCTGTGCCGAGCCAATTCAGCCGCGAATCCCGGTCGACCGAGGTCGAAGACGAGCCCCGCTGGAGGCAGATCTTTCGTCGTGCCACGCTGAGCGGACCGGACTACCCCAGCCGTCGAATCGCGAGGCGCATCACCTTCTACTCCCTGCTTGGAGCGTCGGCTGTCTTCGGCGCGATGTGCGGGTTGATGTTCGTCTACTCCATCGATCTGCCCCAGATGGACGACCTCGCCCGGTACCGCCCCAACACGACAACCGAGTTGCTGGACATCCATGGCAAGGTCTTCGGTTCGTTTGCGCTGGAGCGCCGCGTCGTCGTGCCGTATGAGGATTTTCCCCTGGTGCTGCGGCAGGCGATCATCTCGATCGAAGACAAGAGCTTCGAGCGCAACTGGGGCGTGAACCTGGTCCGCGCCGTGGGTGCGGCCTACCGCGACCTGCACTCACAGGGACGGGCGCAGGGTGCGTCGACCTTGACCATGCAGCTGGCCCGAAACCTCTTCCTCTCGTCGGAGAAGACTTACGGGCGCAAGATCCAGGAGATCTTTCTCTCTGTTCAGATTGAGCGGCGCTTTACCAAGCAGCAGATCTTTCAGCTTTACGCGAACCAGATCTATCTCGGGCGTGGAACCTATGGCTTTGAGGCGGGTTCGGAGTACTACTTCAACAAGCATGTGAAGAACCTGACACTGCCTGAAGCTGCGCTGCTGGCGGCTCTGCCGAAGGGACCGGAGTCCTACTCGCCGGTGAAGTATCCCGCACGGGCGCTGAAGCGCCGCAACCTCGTATTGAACGAGATGTTTGAGGATGGAAAGATCACGCGACAGCAGGCGCAGGCGGCAGAGGACACTCCGCTGGGGCTGCGCCTTGAGGCGCCTCCCAATAGCGTGGCCCCATATTTTGTCGAAGAGGTACGGCGGCAGCTGGAGAAGGAGTACGGCGTCGAAGAGGTTCACGGCGCCGGGCTGCGGGTTTACACCACGCTCGACCTCGATCTTCAACTCGTCGCGAACAAGGCCGTGCTGGATGGCCTCGCTGCCTACGAGCGCCGCCACGGGTGGAAGGGAAGGCTGCACAATGTGGTGCTGGACGACGGTACCGAGGCAGACAGTTACAGGCATCCCGACTGGTCGCAGACTCTCGTCGCGGGAAACTATGTTCATGGCGTGGTGACGCAGGTTACTGCGAAGGGCGTCCTGGTGAAGCTTGGCAGACAGCATGCCGTGCTGACGCCTGAGGATTGGAAGTGGACGGAGAACGTTGCAGCCGACAGCTTTCTAAAGACGGGCGATGTCGTCTACGTCAAGGTAGAGGGCAGCGCGCCGGACGGCACATTACGAGCCTCGCTCCAGCAGGACTCCGGGGCGCAGGGCTCCATGATGGCGGTGGACAACTCGAACGGCGAGGTGCTGGCCATGGTGGGCGGACGCGACTTCGCGCTGTCGCAGTTCAACCGGGCAACCCAGGCGGAGCGCCAGGTGGGGTCGTCGTTCAAGCCCTACGTCTACACAACGGCGATCGAGGCAGGCGCCAAGCCGACTGACATTATCGTGGATAGCCCGGTCACCTTTCCAACGCCGAACGGGCCCTACACGCCGCACAACTACGAACCGAACTACAGGGGCGCGATGACGTTGTTGAGCGCCTTTGCCGAGTCGCGGAACATCCCCGCGTTGAAGCTGGCGAACCGCCTCGGCATTCGCAAGGTGATCGACACAGCGCACCGGTTCGGGATTACGAGCAACATCCCTCCGTTCCTGCCGGTCGCGCTCGGGTCCGCCGACATCACGCTGTACGAGCAGGTGGGCGCCTACAGCGTGTTTCCGAACGACGGCATCCACATCGAGCCGCACTACATCCGCAAGGTGTCGCAGGCCGACGGGCTGCCGTTCGATGAGCCGCCGACTCCGGTCACCGAGGTCATTTCGGTCGACACGGCACGCACCATGATGCAGTTGCTGCAGGCCGTCGTGCGGCAGGGAACCGGCGCTGCGGCATCGCAGATGAAGCATCCCTTCGGCGGAAAGACCGGCACCACCAACGACTACACCGATGCGTGGTTCATCGGATTCTCCCCGTCCGTGACCTGCGGGACGTGGATCGGATTCGATGATCGGGAGTCGCTGGGCGAGAAGGAGACCGGCGCCCGTGCCGCGCTGCCGATGTGGATGGACTTTATGCGGGCGGCGATCGCGAACAAGCCGAACGAGACCTTCGCTGCCGCCGGTACACCCAAGAAGGCGCTCGATGTGCCGCTGAGCGCGCCGGATGCAACTTTGCAGAAGAAAGTAGCGCCCAAAGCTCCAGATGAGGACAATCCGGATGCGAACGATGGCGGGGCAGCGAAGCCGGCGACCGCTCCACCAGTTGCAGCTCCAACTCCAGAGAAGCCAAAGCCGCCTGCAATCACACCTCCCGCGAAGGGGGCTACGGTGCCTGCAAAGCCGGTAGAGGAGCCGCGGAGCGAGGCTTCGCGCCCACCGTCCGGCACAGACTGAAGAAGCGCCGGGCCTTCAGGACGTCGCGGCCGATCTGTTCGCGCAGGGCTTCGGGATTGGGCCAGCGCATCTCGGCGCGCAGGCGCTTCAGGAAAGTCAGTGTTAGAGGCATCTGCTCGTTCAAGTCAATGGGATGGAAGTTGAGGATGTGCGACTCGACCGTGAACGAGTCCGCGCCGAAGGTAGGGCGGTTGCCGACGTTCGTGACGGCGTCGAAGGTCTCGGCCGATGCGCCGGCGCCGACGGTAAGGGATGTGATGTAGACGCCGTTGGCCGGCAGCAGCTCGGCGTAGGGCGCAAGATTAATCGTCGGGACCGTGTAGCGAGTGCCGTAGCCGCGGCCTGAGGCTGGCGTGCTGTTCACGGCGAAGGGCCGTCCCAACAGCGCGCGCGCGTGGCTGAGGCTGCCCTCCGCGATAAGCTGGCGGATGCCGCTGGACGAGATGGGATGCTTGCGCAGTTGCCGTGGCGCATACACGCGGACGCTGAAGCCAAGTTCGCGGCCCAGCGCTTCGAGGCTGTCGATGCCGGCCTCGGCCTGGTAGCCGAAGCGGAAGTTTTCACCTTCGTGCAGTTCGGTGACGTGCAATGTTCGCTGCAGCACATCGGTGGCAAACGCACGTGCTGTCATGTGCGAGAGCTCCGTCGTGAAAGGGAGGATCAGCACGTCGTCGATGCCGGTGGCGGCGAGCAATTCCAGCTTCTGGCTCAACGGGGTGATCAGCGGAAGACTCGCCTCGGGGCGGATGACGCGCGCGGGATGCGGGTCGAACGTGACGGCGATGGAGCGAACGCCGAGCGACCGGGCTCGCGCGACGACCTCTGCGATGACCCATTGGTGGCCGCGATGGACTCCATCGAAGTTGCCGATGGTGGCGATGCACGGCCCGTAGTCAGCGGGGATCTCCGAGAGATGGTGGAAGATAGTCATTCGTCGATCTCGAAGTTAATCTGCAGACCGTCATACGCGAGACGGATATGCGGCGGAAGAATGGCCTCGGTTGCGGCGTGGTCGAGGTCGTGGCTCATATGGGTGAAGAAGGCGCGGCGCGGCTTGATCTTCTCCACGAACGCGATGGACTTCTCAAGATGCGAGTGGCTCGGGTGAGGGTCGTGGCGCAGGGCGTCGAGGACGAGCACGTCGAGATCCTCCAGCAGAGGAAAGCTCACCTCGGGAATGTCGCTCATATCCGTAAGATAGGCGACGCTGCCGAATCGGTAGCCCGTGATCTCCTGTTCGCCGTGGGTGACGGGGATGCGGCGGAAGCACGCCCCGAAGATCTCGACGCCCGCGCCCGGAGACGGGTCGATCCGATGAATCTGGACGCGCGCGCTGGTCGGATAGCGGTCCTCCGTGCGAAAGGTATAGTCGAAGATCCGCTCAATAGACTTCGCCGTCTCATCGTCGGCGTAGACGGGCAGGTTGCCCGTCCCGCGAAAGCTGAGCGGCCGCAGATCGTCGAAGCCCATCACGTGGTCGGCATGGCCGTGGGTGTATAGCACCGCGTCCACGCGCCGGACGCCTTCGCGCACCGCCTGCGCATGGAAGTCCGGCCCGGTATCGATCAACACGGTGTGCCCGCCGTAGTGCAGCCGGATCGACGGCCGCGTGCGACGGTTTCGAGGGTCGCCCTCGGGTGACATCGCGGAGGTGCATACCTCGCAGTCGCACCCCAGCGTTGGCACTCCCATCGAGGTGCCTGTGCCGAGAAAGGTGAGCGTCGCCTCCATCGTTTAACGGACGATGCTGGGGCCAACCGGGCCGGGCCGTCCTGCGCCGGGAGCCTTGGCAGCGGCGGAGCGGGCCAGTGCCTGCGTAATCTCAAGGAAGCCCATGCGCAGCTCGAAGAGTGCGCTTTCAAGCAGGCGGGCCTCCTCCGGCGACAGGTTGCCCTTCGTCTTCTCCGCGAGTACGCCGAGCATATCGACGCTCTGGCGCGCTCCCATAATGTCGACCTGCGGCTGCTGTCCTTCAGGGACGCCGCCGCCGAGCTGCATGATCGCCGTCATATAAACCGACTGGACGAGCTGCTCAAAGCTCATCGCCGGCGGATGGTCCATGCCGGGATTGGCCGAGCGAATGGCTGTGTCGAGGCGGTCCGCCGTCATCTCATAGGCCGTCCGGGCCTGCTCATTCTGCTCCGCGGTGGGCGCGGGCGGCAGCTCGGCTTCGGTTTCGTCCTCCGGCCCGCTGGAGATGGGCTGCGGTGCGGCTACGGACTCTACCGGAATCGGCTCGCGCTTCTCTTTCTCCGGCGACGGGTCGGCGTCTGGTCTGGGGTCGCCATCCATGTTGAACTTGCGGCGATCGGTTACAACGAAGGGTTTGCTCTGTTCGGACATAGTCACACTCTTTCAGAAGGATCAGATGCTGTCTATGACCGCAGGGCTTCAGCGGTCAAAAAGGGAAGAGGTACGGGTACCGCCGTGCCGCCCGGATAGGTCAGGGGAAGATTGCGATCCAGCGCCTCTCGACGAATGTACCCCAGAGCGAGCTGTACCGGTGCACCGAGCAGCGGAATCGCCGCCACGCTGGTCAGCTCGCCGACCTGTTTGCCCTCCGCTTCAAGCATTAGTCCGCCATCGGGCAGCGCACCTTCCAGGCGAAACGCCCCGAACCCGCGATGCACGTTGCCGCGCGAGCGGATGCGCTCCACGATCTCCTGGCCGAGGTAGCAGCCCTTGGCGAAGTGCAGCGCCCGCGTCTGCCCGGTCTCCTGCGGCAGCTCGCGGTCGCGGATGTCGGTGCCGTACAGCGGCGTCCCTTCGAGCATGCGGAGCCACTCCTGACTCTGCGCCTCGCAGAGAGTCGCCCCGGCGCTCAGCAGATCTTCGTTCAGCCGTTCGACGGTCGCGCCATCCCCCCATATCTCGAAGCGCGGCACCAGCGGGCTGTGCGCGTGAATGGCGGTTATCTCGGCCGAGTTCCACGGCATCGCCCGCATCGTAAATTCGCCGAGGCCTTCGACGGC
>Ga0193753_10004001_pt1 | contig 10706 bp, 7 predicted proteins | sample H1c2metaG_FD_144925 | JGI IMG/M metagenome (GOLD analysis project Ga0193753, IMG submission 144925) | Soil microbial communities from a riparian zone of the East river system, Colorado, United States - H1c2 | ecosystem: Environmental > Terrestrial > Soil > Riparian zone | place: USA: East River... | reverse complement strand
CACGTAGCGAAGGACCACCCTCTCGCGTGTGGTCCTTCGCTACGTGCGCTTCAAGGCGGGCGACACGCTCGACGTCGACGACAAGGAGCTTTCGGTTACCCGCTTTCGCCTGCTCGGTACCGGCTTTTTCCGCGACGTCCAACTCTCGCTCCGCCGCGGCTCGCGGCGCGGCTACGTCGTTCTCGTGGTGAGCGTCATCGAGCGCAACACCTTGGTCGTCAACGATCTCTGGCTCGGTCTCTCCGCCGACGCCGAACCCGATGGCCGCGCGCGCCCGCTCACCGCGTACGGCGGCATCGACGTCTCCGAGCGCAATCTCGCCGGCACCGGCATCACCCTCGGCGGTGCCGTGGCGCTCGCCGATCGCCAGCTCGCGTTGCGCACCCGCTTTGCCGACCCGCAATTTCGGGGCACGCCGTGGATTACCAACGTCGAACTGCTCTACAACAACGCGAAAGATTATTTCGGCAGCCGCGACGTTCTGGTCGACGATCCCACGCAGCCCTCGCAGGACTTCGCCGTCGTCGCCTATCGCCGCTTCGGCGGATCCGTCGGCGTCGGACACGATCTCGGCGCGACCACCCAGTTTTTTCTCGACTATCGATTCGAAAAAATCGACGCCAACCTCCCGCTCGCCGCGAGCCACGTTCGCGGACAGGACGTCGAGCCGATCGATTTTTACATCCACGGCGGCAGCTCCCTCTTGTCCACCCTCCGCGCGACCATGGTGCACGACACGCGCGACGAGCCTTTTCTGCCGACGCGCGGCACGCATCTCGCGCTTCTCTCCGAATTGTCGCTCGCGCCGCTGGGGACCGATTACCCGTATGCCAAATTGCAGGTGCGCGCCTCGCAGTGGTTCCCGCTCCCTTGGGGACACGTCCTTCGCCTCGAAGGGTTCGCCGGCGCCATCTTCGGCGACGCCCCACTTTTCGAGCGTTTTTATGTCGGCGACTTCACCGATCTCCTTCCCGATCGCGTTCTCGATCTCAACTTCGACCGCCGCGCCGCCCCCAATTTTTTAGACACGAGCATCTCTCAGATTCGCTATGGCACGTACGCCGCGAAGCTGAATGTCGAATACCGAATACCGCTCTACCGCGGAACGCGGGCCATCTACGGTATCGACCTTTTCGGCGACGTCGGTCTCTACGCCGTGACCGACGATTTGAACATCCGGCAGCCTCCGAGCGGCTTTACCGGATTTTCCAAAGTCCCCCTTGATCTCACGTTCAACGCGGGCTTGCGAATCGAAACCAGCGCCGGAGGCTTCTCGTTCGGCATTTCGAACCTCGTGGGCTTCATCCCCGTGCGCTCGGAGCCCAAGTGAGCGTGCGCCGCCTTTGGCTCGTCGTCATGGTGCTGCTCGCGGGTCTTTTGGGCCCCGCTCGCGCGCAGGCGCAAGAGACGTCTTCGGCGCCGGTGACCCCCGCCGCGCTTCCTTCGAGACAGGCCAACTTCGCGTGGGACAAGACGCGTCTCATTGCAAGCTTCTCCTACCGCGACGCCGTCGACGCGCCCCTGACGCAAAAGCTCTCGAGCGGCCTCCCCACCGTGATCGCCATGCGCGCCTACGTCATGCGCCAAGGTGAAGACACGCCGATCGCCCTCGCCGTTCAGAGCTGCCGCGTGGTGTTCGACCTCTGGGAGGAGGTCTACCGCGTCACCATCACGGGCCGCGGTGGCGTGCGCGATTTGGCCGTCATCAACGTCGAAGGCGTGCTCCGGCAGTGCGCCGAGGCGCGCGACCTGCCCATCTCGGACAAGTCGCTCCTCCGTTCCGGCGTTCCGCACTTTCTCGCGGTCATCGTCGACATCAACCCGGTCAGCAAAGAGATGCTCGACCAAATGCGCAGTTGGGTCTCGCGCCCCACCGGCTCGACGGGCATCGGCCCGAGCGACGCGCTCTTCGGATCGTTCGTCGGCCTTTTCGTGCGCACCATCGGCACCAGCGATCGCACCATTCGCTTTCGGACGCAGACCATCGTTCCGTAAATCGCAAGCCAACGATTCGGCCCTTCGGCACTCGTGCTTCGCACGACGGAGGGCGTTATAAGAACCCCGTGCTTCCCGATGTGGTTCAGGAAAAGCTCCGCGCACTGCCCGCTGAGTCCGGCGTGTACCTCTTCAAGGACAAGAAAAAAGAGGTGGTTTACGTCGGCAAGGCCAAGAGCCTGCGCAGCCGCGTTCGAAGCTACTTTCAGAGCGGCGGGAGCGACACCCGGCTCTTCATTCCGCATTTGCTGGAGACCATTGGCGATCTCGACACCATCGTCACCGCCAACGAAAAAGAAGCGACGATCCTCGAGAACACCCTCATCAAGGATCTTCACCCTCGCTACAACGTCAAACTTCGCGACGACAAGGAATACCTATCGCTCAAGCTCGACGTTACCCACGCGTGGCCGCGTCTCGACGTCGTGCGCAAACCGAGCGCCGACGGCGCCCGCTATTTCGGCCCGTATCACTCGGCCACCGCCGCGCGCCGGACCTTGCATTTGATCAACAAGCATTTCCAACTACGGACGTGCAGCGATCTCGAGCTGACGAGCCGCAAACGTCCTTGTCTGCAATATCAAATCAAGCGTTGTCCGGCCCCCTGCGTCTACGAGGTCGACCCCGGTTGGTACCGCGACCAAGTTCGCGCCGTGGGCATGTTCATCGAAGGGCGGCACGACGAGCTCTCCCGCGAGCTCGATGAGCGCATGCGCCGCGCGGCCCACGATATGCGCTTCGAGCTCGCCGCCGTCTACCGCGACCAACTGCGTGCCATCGAGCAAGTGCGCGAGTCGCAGCGCGTGGTCGCCGTCGACGACAACATCGAAAAGGACGTCATCGGCCTTTACCGCGAAGGGGAGGGCGATCTGGTCGAGCTCGTGACCCTGCATGTGCGGGGTGGACGGCTTGGCGACGTGGCGGCGTTCGCGGTCAAGCACGCGGAAATCCCCGACGAGGAAATCGTCGCCGCGTTCATCGCGCAGCACTACGGAGGAACGGAGCGAGACGAATCCGACGAACCCGCGGGCAGCGGAATCCTCGTTCCGCACGAGATCGTGGTGCCGTGTTTGCCCGAAGGGTACGCGGGCATCGCGGAGTGGCTCTCGGACGCGGCCGGCCACAAGGTCTCCATCGTCCAGCCAAAGCGCGGCGCGCGCGCCGACTTGCTCGCCATGGCCAACGACAACGCGCGCCACGCGTTTCTCGAAAAGCGGCGCGTCTCGGATAGCGTGGAGGAGCGCCTCGCGCAGCTCCAAGAGCGACTGCGTTTGCCGACCTTGCCGCGCCGGATCGAGTGCTGCGACATTTCGCACTTGGGCGGGGGAGATACTGTGGGTGCCATCGTGGCGATGACGGACGGTGTGCCCGACAAGAAACGCTATCGCACGTTTCATGTGCGCGGCACCGGCAGCGCAAACCGAGGCAGCGGAGAATTGGCCGCGGGCGACGACTATGCGGCGATGTACGAAGTCTTGGCGCGGCGGTTTCGCCGAGGGATCGCGGCGGCGCTTCCGGTCCCCATTGCGCCCACGCTGACGGACGAAGGGGAGGAGGCGCCACCCGCCGCGGGCGGCGACCCGGCCGACCCATGGGAGCTTCCGGATCTCTTCGTCGTCGATGGAGGTCGCGGGCAGCTCGGCGTGGCGCTGGCGGCCGCGCGCGACTTGGGGCTCCACCAGCTGCCCATCGTGGGACTGGCCAAGGAGAAGGAGAACGTGCTCGGCGAGACATTGGTCGATCGCGTCTACTTGCCGGGCCAAAAGAACCCCATTCCCCTGAAGACGCATTCGGCCTCCCTCTTCTTTCTCGCGCGGCTTCGCGACGAGGCGCATCGCTTCTCGAACCGAGGACGGGAGAAACGCGGCAAGGCACGGCGCCTTCACTCCGCGCTCGACGACGTCCCCGGCATCGGCCCGGCGACCCGAAAAGCATTGCTCAAGGCGCTCGGTTCGGTGTCCGCCATTCAACGCGCCGACGATGCTGCGGTCCTCGCCGTTCCCGGCGTGACCAAGCGCCATCTCGCCGCGCTGCGAAGAGCGTTTCCCGTGGCCCCGCCCGTCTCGAGCGAGTCCAAAGACGAGGCAACCACGTGAGCATGAAGCCAACGACGTTGACAGCCCATCATCGCCCACCGTGTATGGCAAAGAAAGTTGATTAAGCGCGCACGTCGACGGGATCATCCGCGTGGAACCATAAGGACTTTCATGCACAGGGACGCACGCGAAGACCTTCACACGTTGGTGCACGGTATGCTTTACTCTCGAGCCGAGCCTTCGAACCGAGGGCGCGCAGCTACGCACGACCACGAGGGAGTAGCGGACATGGAAAACACCGAAGGCGGTTTCGAGACTGCCTATGACACCCGCGCAGATGTGCGGTTCCCGCAGCGCCCCAAGCACGGGCGCTCGCTGATGGCATCCGCGGCACGCGTCGCGATGGTCGCAAGCGTTCTCGCGGGCCTTGGCGCGGTTGGCAGCGGGTGTCTGACCCGCAAAGTGAACGGCGACGCGCCGACCACCAAGATCAACTACAACACGGTCGTCCGTCAGTCGGCGATCGACAAGATCGACCTCCTGTTCGCCATCGACAACTCCTCGTCGATGGGCGACAAGCAGCAGCTTTTCAGCAAAGCGGTCCCCGACCTGATCACCCGTCTTTTGACGCCCAACTGCGTCGACGAGAACGGCAAATCGAACGGCAGCACGGTCGGCGGAGACGGAAAGTGCGCCGCCGGAAAACCCGAGTTCGAGCCCGTGCAGGACTTGCACATCGGGATCGTGTCGTCCTCGGTGGGAAGCCGCGGCTCCGATGCTTGCCCTGCCGACACTCCAGACAAGCACTTCGACGACAAAGCGCATTTGCTCAACCGAGGAGGTCACGACGGGCATTCGGTGCCGAAGACCGCGCCCAGCAATTTTTTGACATGGCTCCCGCCGAACGAGCCGAAAAACAAGGACAAAAAACCCGTCGACGGAGCCTCGACGGAACCTTCGCAGCAGACGCTCACGACCGATTTTGCCGACATGGTCGTCGGTGTCCGCGAGAACGGGTGCGGGTTCGAAGCGCAGCTCGAGAGCGCGTACCGGTTTTTGGTGCAGCCCGATCCCTACAAGACCGTCGACAAGGCCGGCGATGTGGTCACCATCAACGGCGTCGACTCCGAGATCCTTAAGCAACGCAAGGATTTTCTCCGCCCCGACTCATTGGTGGCGATCATCATGCTCACCGACGAGAACGAATCGTCCGCCGATCCTCTCGCGCTTGAAGGCCACGGTTGGCTTTTCGAGAGTCAGGGCCGCGTGTGCGGTGCGACCTCTGCATGCGCCACCGATCCGAACAGCGCCGATTGCTTTTCGTGCTACCAGCAGAACGCGAGGGGTAAGGCCGAGTGCTACGTGCCGGGCAGCGGCCCCAAGGACCCGTGCATCGCGCTGGACGCTCCTCACGACGATCCGAACGTGCGCTTTTTCCACCCGAAGCAGCGCTACGGCACGGACGTGCGTTTCCCAATCCAGCGGTACATCGACGGATTCAGCAAGGCTCGGGTTCCGAATCGCGACGGTGAGCATCCCGCCGGAACGATCACTTACCAGGGCACCACGAACTGCACGAACCCGCTCTTCGCGACAGACCTTCCGGCGAGCGGCGATCCCGCCAACCCCGATGCCATGTGCAATCTGACCACGGGCCCGCGTACGAAGGATCTCATCTTCTTCGCGCTCATTGGCGGCGTGCCCTGGGAGCTCCTGACCGATCCGGGCGCGCCCGGCCAGCCGTTCAAAGATGCGTTGAACGACGCCGATTGGGTGAAGATCCTCGGGAACGATCCCCTTCACTACGATTTCAGCGGTGCGGATCCTCACATGCTCGAGTCGACCGATCCCCGCCCCGGGATCACCGAAGGCGAGTGGGACACGGGCCAGAAGGACTTGCAATACGCATGCACCTTCCCACTGGACAAGGAACGGGACTGCAACGACGCCACAAACGCGGACGGGTGCGATTGCCTACCCGGTTCGAAGTCGCCGCTGTGCAAACCCGGCGATCCGATGAAGCAAATCAAGGGCAAGGCGTACCCGACGGTGAGCGAGCTGGTGGTCGCGAAATCACTGGGTGATCAGGGCATCGTCGCATCGCTCTGCCCGCGCTCGGTGGATCCGGCCAACACCGACTACGGTTACCGCCCGGCAGTCCGAACCATCGTCGGCCGGTTGAAGAATGCACTCGCCGAGCGGTGCATCCCGCAGCCGCTGGAAGAAGAAGCAGACGGCACCGTCCCGTGCTTGATTTTGGAACTGCTCCCGCAGGCCGGGGATCAGGCCACGGCGTGCGATCCGGCGAAGGGCCTGCAGCAGCCGGAAGCGGGCGTATTGGCGCGCTACCGGAAACAACAACAAACGGACAACGCCGACCCTGCCGATCTCCAGCGCCCGCTCTGCGCCGTCAAACAGCTCATCGGAGCGGACCTCGTGGACAACTCCTGCGAAACCGCGCCCGGTTCCGGCTGGTGCTACGTGACGCGCGCGAAAAGGGGGACGGCAGAGAAGTGCGCGCAAGCGATCAAGTTCTCGCCGAGCGGCAGCCCGCCAAACGGCGCGATCGTCAACCTGCAGTGCATCGAGCAGCCGCCGAGTGGGAGCAGCGGTGGCGGGGTGGACGCAGGCGGCGACTGATCGGAATCGTCGATGAATGGCCAGGATTGAGCTTTGTCAGCCAAGACGACAATCCTCATCATCGAGGACGAGCCCCACATCGTCCTCGGACTGCGCGATTCCCTTGAGTTCGAAGGGTTTCGCGTAGTCTCGGCCGAAAAGGGTGGGGAAGGTATCCAGCTCGCGCGCAGCGAGACTCCAGACGCCATCATCCTCGACCTGATGCTCCCGGACATGAACGGGTACGCGGTCTGCGAGGAGCTCCGGCGCTGGAGTCCGTTCGTGCCGATCATCATGCTCACGGCGCGCTCGCAGGAGACCGACAAGATCCGCGGGCTGAACGCCGGAGCCGACGACTACGTCACGAAGCCCTTTAGCGTGGGCGAACTGATCGCGCGAATCCGCGCCATCTTCCGCCGCGCCGCCCGCACGGGGTCGGCGGCGCCCGAGACGTTCGAGATCGGCGAGGCCCAAGTGAACTTCGCCGCGCACACCTTGGCGCGCCACGGCGAGACCTTGCAGCTCTCCTTTTACGAAGTCGAACTTCTGCGTCTTCTCACCGAGCGCACCGGCCAGCCCGTGAGCCGCGACGAAATCCTGCACAAGATTTGGGGCCTCGAAGCCTCCCCATCGAACCGCACCGTCGACAACTTCATCGTCAAGCTGCGAAAGAAGATCGAAGGCTCGCCGGACAAGCCGAAGCACATTTTAACGGTGTACGGCTACGGCTATAAGTTGGCGCTGTAGTTCGAGCCACATCGGCTCATCGGAGTTTGCGGAACCTTTGAAGCTGAAGCTGGTGGTGCTCTGGGAGAAATCGCCCAGTCATCGACGGTTTCCTGGCAACCTTCCGAACGGCGTAGCCGATGGACAGGTCGTGAGCGTCAAGGTTCGTCGTTCGTACGGGAGCGACGCGAGAATCACGTTGCGCTCCTGCGTGAACGATCGGGGTTTGCTCCGCTGCCATTAAGACGCGTGATCGCATTCGAAAAGAAGGGGAAATGAAATGTGGAAGAGGCAAGAGAACAAGAAGGAACTCGGTTCCGAGGACCATTCTGAATTGCGCTTTTCAGGGCGAGCCCTCGGGGGGAGGTATTCGCGCGGTGGCCGCGCGACGTTCGGACTCGTGATGTCACTGGCGACCACCAGCTTTGTCGTCGCTCACTGTGGTGGGAACGACGAAACGGGTGCTTCGGGCGATGCCGGTTCGGACGTAACGTTCATCCATGGGTGCAATCCCCACGGTGATCCGAAAGTGTTCCCTCTCTGCGCCGATGACTACATCGCTGTTTTTGCCTCGCCGACCGGGGATGACGCGAACGACGGCACTAGGGCAAAGCCGCTGCGAACGATCCGGAAGGCGCTCGACCAGGCCGTTGCGCAGGTTAAACCCCGCGTCTTCCTCTGTGACGCCACGTACGACGAGACCGTGAAATTGGATGCGTCGCACGACGGGATCAGTATCTCTGGTGGATTCTCGTGTGATGCGTGGGCTCCCAATGACTCCAAGGCGAAGATTTCTCCGACCGGTCCTGGCACGCCGCTCGAAGTGCGTGGCGTGACCAAACCGATCGACGTGACCGACATCGAGATAACCGCGCGCAATGCGACGGCACCCGGCGAGTCCAGCGTGGCTGGTTTCATCGCCGACAGCAGCAGTGTGATGTTGCGACGTACCTCTTTCTCCGCGGGCCAGGCGAGCGCGGGCGCCGACCAACCCTTGACGGGACCCGTTGCTGGTGCTCTACGCATCACAGAGAACTTCCCGGGTGGGCCTCAGAATACCGACTGCGAAGAGAGTGCCGGAGGCGGCGGAGGACGCGATGACACATCGGACGGCCATCAGGGCAAACCAGTGCCGTCCCGCTTCATTCCGGAAACTGCGACAGGTCGAGGAGGAGTAGCAGGAACATGTGAGTCGAATGTCAATGGTGGCCAAGGATCCCACGGACTTGGTGGTTCGGCGGGCGTTGGCGCTCCGCATTTCGGCACCCTTGTGGCCGCGGGCTGGCAACCGGGAAGTGGGGCCGCAGGAACCGTTGGGCACGTCGGTCAAGGAGGTGGAGGAGGCGTCGGTGCCGCTTACACGGGCCCGGACAACGGAATACCCTACTATGGTGGGTCTGGAGGCCCCGGTGGTTGCGGAGGCGTTGGGGGACCTGCCGGCGCGGGCGGTAGCTCCAGTCTCGCGCTGGCGCTCTTCCATTCGGAGGTGACCATCGAGGGGAGCCGGTTTTCCGCTGCGGGAGCGGGCGACGGAGGTCGCGGCGGTGGCGGCGGATCGGCGCAGGCGGGTGGGACGGGCGCTGCATCGAGCCACGGCGGCTGCAGCGGAGGCGGAGGCGCCGGTGGATCCGGTGGCGGCGGTGGGGGAGGAGGAGGTGGCGCGGGCGGTTTGTCCGTCGGCATCTTGTGGACAGGCACCGCGCCGACACTCGATGGCAAGGTCGTACCAGCCGCGGTGAGCTATGACGGGATTGTCGTCGCACCGAAGGGCGGAGATCCTGGTGCGGGAGGGCAGGCTGGTGGCGTCGTCGTAGCCGGCGCCGTTTCCGGTGATCCCGGCACGCCCGGGCGGGCTGGCTTGGCGCAAGCGATATTTGGAATTTAGGCTGCTGCCCCAAACGCGGCTCACCCTTTTCAGATACGTTCGCGACCGATCCGAACGCCGAAGCATGAAGCAACCTTCGGCGTTCGGATCCGCCGATCCAAAACAGGCGGACCATCCCGGGCCCAAGGAAGCCGGGCCGCGACCGAGCCCCGCGGTCTCGCTTCGTTAGGCGAAGCTCGCTTTTGGCTCTCTCGACGGTACCCGAGGCAACTGCTAGCTTTCGTGGCATGGCGGCTGACCGGCAAGCACAGGCAACTGCGCTCCGTGACCTCGCGAAGCGTATCGAGGATACGGAAGGCGATCTACCTGACGACGTCGCGGAAGCGGTGCGAAGTATCCTTGATTTGCTCGAGCTCGAGGACGCCGCGCGCGATTGGCACGAGCGAGAGGCACGGGGTGAGAAAGCGATCCCTTCGGCCGAGGTACGTCGGATACTCGGGTTCTGACGGTCGTGCCGTACTCCATTGAGTACTCGACGCGTGCGCTCGTATTTCTTCAGGGGCTTCCGAGGGAAGCTGCCGAACCGCTGTTCGCCGCCATCGAACGACTCGTCGACAATCCGGTGCCGAAGGGCTCCGTGAGGCTGACGAGGGGGAATGGCGAATTGTTCTCCATTCGTATCCGTTCGTGGTTGGTCGGGTATGAGATCCGCGAACAACGACTTGTCATTATCATTCTGAGCTTGAAGGGCTTAGTGTAGCCCCGCGGCTTCGCTTCGGCAGGTGAGAGCGGCGCGTCCCCTCTCCCCAGCCCTCGAAGGGCCCTTTGGGGGGGCTGAAGCCCTTTCCGCGCGCGACCCGCACGAGGCGCTCGCTTGGCTCGTTCGACGGTCCCCGGCTCGACTGCTAGCTTTCTTGGCATGGGGGCCGATCGCAAAGCACTGGCAACTGCGCTCCACCATCTCGCGAAGCGCATCGACAAGACGGACCGCGAGCTACCCGACGACGTTGCGGACGCGGTGCACGGTAGTCGCAAGCGTCAGTCGTTGGGGGTCACGAATACGACGTCGAGGCGGGCGTTGCGGGCGCGGAGTTTCGTGTCGGAGGGGTCGACGATGGGGGCGCGGGCGGCGGCGACTTCGCCTTGGACGCGCGTGGAGTTGGCCGCCGATGCGATGGTTTTCGCGGCCGCGTCGGCGCGTTGTTTGTCGACTGTGGCCTCTTGCGCGGACGGCGGCGTGGCGTCGTGCACGACGACTTGTACGGCGAGGTTCGGGTGTGCGGCGAGGATCCGTCCGAGCTCTTTGAGCTTGCTTTCACCGTCGGCCGTGAGGCTCGCGGACTTCGTGAAGGCATCGCGCAGGGTGACGATCACACCGCGTTCGTCGCGGAAGGGGGACCAGTTTCCGGCGGCGGAGAGTTCCGCCAAGAGAGCGTCGGCTTGGCCCGGGCTGGCTCGCTCTCCTCCGCTTCGCGCAGTCGACCCCCGCCTCCCGCGGCCGACGT
>Ga0193753_10004000_pt1 | contig 10707 bp, 7 predicted proteins | sample H1c2metaG_FD_144925 | JGI IMG/M metagenome (GOLD analysis project Ga0193753, IMG submission 144925) | Soil microbial communities from a riparian zone of the East river system, Colorado, United States - H1c2 | ecosystem: Environmental > Terrestrial > Soil > Riparian zone | place: USA: East River... | reverse complement strand
GCACGAATGGGTCGGCGATCCCACCGTCGCCGACGCCGTCCTGGACCGCCTCGTCCACAACGCGTACAAGCTCGAGCTCCGAGGCAGCTCCCGGCGGAAGGACAAGACGAACCAAGCGAACGAGAAACCCTGACCCATAGACGTCGCTTCGCTCCGATCACGACACCGCGATTCGAGCGTTCACGTTGGCGCGAAACAGCCGCTCACATCGCCCGAAACCCGCAGGAAATAGGCTACTCGTGCTTCGCGCGATGCCTCGAGCCGTTCGTCATTCTTAACGGATATATTGGGCCTCGGACGGCATGATGGGCGGCGGTGCGCAGGCAAAGGAATCGGTCGCGGAAGAGCCTGCACCGCGCGAGCGTTCCTCGGGGATGCGCTCCATTCTTCGCAACACGCTTCGCGCGCTGCTCGGTCTCACCGTGGGGCTCGTGCTGGCCGAGGTTGCGTTTTGTGTCCGCGATGGAGGCGCGTTTCCGCACTTGAACGTGTACGCGGCCGATGCGAGCCGCGGGGTTCGACTGCGGCCGGGTGCGACCGAGAAGGTGAGCTTCTCGAACAACCCGATCACGAGCGTGCGGATCAACGACCAGGGCTACCGCGGTGGTGCGTGGCCGCCCGCCGGGCCAGACGAGGTCGTCGTCGTCGGTGATTCGCAGGTGTTCGGTCTCGGCGTCGAAGAGAACGAAACGTTCTCCGTGGTGCTGCAAGGCGCGCTCGGTGGCGGGCGGGTCGTGCGTAATCTCGGCGTGCCGACCTACGGGCCCGATGAGTACAACGCCGCGCTCGACGAGGCGCTCGCCCGACGTCCCGCGAAGACGGTCATCTACGTCGTCAACCTCGCGAACGACTTGTTCGAGGCGAACCGTCCGAACCGCGAACGTCACGCGGTCTGGGATGGCTGGGCGGTGCGTAAGGAGACGGCGCCCGCGAGCGTGATCGAATTTCCCGGCCGCGCGCTCCTCTACTCGCGCTCGCACGCGTTCTACGCCCTTCGCCGCTTTCTCTACGATCGCGGACCCAAGCTCGAGGAGCGCGGCTTCGAGTCCGAAGGCACCTGGAAGGACATCGGCGGCGCCGCATCGGCGGCGGAGCACGAGCACGCGATCACCGAGCAGGAGAACGAGCGTCTCGCACGGCTTCGCGACAGCGAGATCCGCTACACCACGGACGGCGTCGCGGTGACGCAGACGGCGGTGGAGGATCACGTCGTGGAGACCGCGCACGACAAGCTGGCGGCGGGCGAGCCGCGCGACTACGAGACCCCCAACTGGATGTCGAACGCCGAGGCCTACCGCGCGGCGAAGCTCAGTCCCGGTGACATCGTCACCATCCAAAGCGGCGAGAGCTCGCGCGACGTGCGCGTGACCGCCGAGCAAATCCGGCGCGGCGCGGCGCTTCGCCTCCAGATCGAGAAGGGCGTGCGCGAAGGCGCCGAGGCGAAGAAGGACGAAGGGACGCTCGGACTCTTTGCGAAGCGCGACGAGGTCGAACACAAATCGGCCGCGTTGAAGGCAATGCCTTTCCCGAAGGTGGTGGCGCTCTCGCCGCTCACCCCCGCGCTGCGTGCCGCCCAGGCCATCTGCGAGAGGCATGGTGCGCGCCTGCTCGTCGTCGCGCTGCCGATCGACGTGCAAGTGTCGAAGGCGGAGTGGGCGAAGTACGGCAGCGAGCCCCTCGACATGGAGAGCTCGAAGATTCTTCTCGACGACGTGGTTGCGGCCGCGCAGGTCGCGGGCGCCGAAGGGTTCGATGCAACGCCCGCGCTCGCGGCCGCCGAGCCCGGCGCCTTTCTTGCGGGCGACATTCACATGACGCCGAAGGGTCATAAGGCGCTCGGTGACGCGATCGCAAAGGCGCTGCGCGGCCCCAAGCTCGACCTTCCCGGTGGCGTTCTGCCGGCCGGCCGCGCGGCACCGCCCGAAGGGTTCGTACTCGCGGCACGGCGCGCCCGCGACGCCGCACAGAAGCTCGTTGCGACCTGCACGCTCGAGTACCGGGAGACCGAGGACGGCTTGGCGATGGTCGACGTCTGCCGATGGACGCACGACGACGACGTGGCGTTTGGCGACGCTGCCTCGGCGCTACGCCTGCTCGCCGATTCCGAGGCGGGGACGAGCTTGTTGGGACCGGCCGCGACCTTCGTCGAGGAGTTGCGTCTCTTCGGAGATTGGGTTGCGCTCGTACGCGATCTCCCGCGGCGCGGCACGCTCGCCCACTACCAAGAGCTCGCGCTTGCGTGGAACGCGTGGCGCAGCGACGAGGCGATCGCGATCGATCCCATCAAGGCGAAGTTTCCGATGCGACCCCGCGTGGATGCGGGAGCGGACGGCGGCGACGCCGGGCGGCTTCGATGGGAGCGTTGCGTGTCGGGCCCGTGCATGAGGGTGGAGGAGCGATAGTGGCGGCGGCGCGGACGGCGGAAGGAGCGGGGATCGCGTACGTGCTGGCGACGCTCACGGCGCCGATTGCGTTCGCAACGCGAGCGCGTACCGCGCGCCAATTGTTCGCGTTCGCGCTGGCGGAGCACGAGAGTATGCTCGAGCTCCGCGCGGCGGCCGCACGTTCGCCTTCGCCGGAGCGCTGCGCACTCTACCTCCGGCACGCGCTCGACGAGGAACGCCACGCCACCGCGTTCGCGCGCCATTCCGCCGAGATCCGCCGCGCGCTCGGGTTGCCCGCGTACGGACAGCCGCGTACGGAGTGCGAGTCGCTCTACGAGCGGCTGGGCGAGCGATCGTTTCTCGCGTTCGTACACCGGGGCGAGCACCGCGGTCGCGCGCAGTTCGACGCTTACGTCGCGTTCTTCGCGCGCCGCGGCGAGGCGAAGCTGCGTGCACTCTTTACCGCCCTCATCGAGGACGAGCGAAGACACGAGTCGTACACACGCGCGCTGCTCGTCGAGCACGCCGGCGGAGAGCGCGAGGCGAGGCGCGTGCTCGCAACGATGGCGCTCTGGGAGGCCTTTCGCCGCTGGCGCCGGGTCGGGTCGGGGCTCGCGCGCCTCGTCTACGGCGCGTCGATGTTCGTGCTCTATTTGGCGCTCTTTCCGTTCGCGCTCGCGCTGCGCGTCCTGCGGCCGGAGCGAAGCATTCGCGGCGGCTGGGAGTCCTGAGGTCACCCGCGCATGGCCGCCGTGCTCGGAATCAGTGCGTACTACCACGACGCAGCCGCGGCCTTGGTCGTCGACGGGCGCGTCGTCGCGGCGATGCAAGAGGAGCGCTTCTCGCGCATCAAAAACGATGCTGCCCTGCCGATTCGAGCCGCGCGCGCGTGCCTTCGCGTCGCGGGTCTCGGGGCGGGCGATCTCGACGCCATCGTCTACTACGAGAATCCCTTCGCGAAACTCGAACGGGTGCTCACGTGGCTGCTCCGGAATTTCCCCCGCTCCTATGGCCAGTTTCCGCGCGCCATCGCCGAGCAGCTCGGCTCGAAGCTGTGGGTCCTCGACGGCATCGCCGAAGGGGTCGGCGCCCCGCGTGCGAAGGTGAGGCCTTCGGATCACCACGAGTGCCACGCCGCGAGCGCCTTCTTCACGAGCCCTTTCGAGAAGGCGGCCGTGCTCACCGTAGACGGCGTGGGCGAGTGCGCGACGACGACGATCTGGAAGGGCGAGGGGAGCGCGCTTACCGCGCTCGGGCACATCGATTTCCCCCACTCGCTCGGTCTGCTTTACGGCGCGCTCACGGCGTACCTCGGTTTCGAAGTGAACGAGGGCGAATACAAAGTGATGGGCCTCGCCGCCTTTGGCGCCCCGCGCTTTCGCGACGAATTTGCGAAGCTACTCACCCTCCGTGACGACGGAAGCTTCGAGCTCGGCCTCCCTTATTTTGCATACGACACTGGATCGAACGTCGGGTTCTCCGCGAAGATGGAGCGCCTCCTCGGTCCACGAAGGCCCGTTGGCCGCGCCTGGGATCTCGACAGCGACGCGTCCGACCGGCGCTTCGCCGACATCGCCGCCACACTCCAGGCCGTCACCGAGGACGCGCTCCTCGCGCTGGCGCGCGAAGCCCGACGCCGCACCGGTGCCGAGGCGTTGTGCCTTGCGGGTGGAGTCGCGCTCAACGCGGTCGCGAACGCGCGCCTCCTTCGCGAAGCCGGTTTCGCGCGCGTGAGCGTTCACCCCGCGGCCGGCGATGCGGGTGGTGCGCTCGGTGCCGCGATCCTCGGCTCGATCGCGCTCGGCGATCCTCGTCCGTCCGCGCTTACCAGCGCGGCGCTCGGTGAAGAGATCGACGTCGCCGCCGCGGATTCGCTGGCGCGTGCGCTCGGCCTCGATCCGGTGCGCATCTCCGATCCGGCCGCGACGGCGGCGGAGCACCTCCTGCGGGGCGAGATCGTCGCGGTCTGCCAAGGACGATTCGAGTGGGGACCGCGCGCTCTCGGGCAGCGATCGCTCCTCGCGCTCCCCGGCGATCCGAAGGTGCGAGAACGTTTGAACCGCGTGATCAAACGACGCGAGCCGTTTCGCCCGTTTGCGCCGGCGGTGCCCGCCGATCGCGCCGCCGAATGGTTCGAGGAGGCGCCGAGCGACCTGACCGCGTTCATGACCACGGTGTGCCCGGTGCGGCCGTCCGCGAGGGCGAGGCTCGGTGCGGTGACGCACGTCGACGGGAGCGCGCGCGTGCAGACGGTCACGGGTTCGTCGGCGCCGTTCCTCGATGGCGTGCTCGCGGCGGTCGGGAAGGGGGCAGACCTGCCAGTCGTTCTCAACACGTCGTTGAACGGACCGGGTGAACCGATCGTCGCCGCGGCGACCGATGCTCTCGGTTTCTTCGTGGGCTACCCTGTGGATGCCATGCTCGTTGGAGATCTCCTGCTCGTGCGCGACCGCAAACGCGAGAGCGAGTCGTGAACCGCTTCATTTCGCGCCTACGGACGGTCGGCGCGCTCGTCGTCTATTTCACGCGCCGCGAACGCATGTTTCTCGCGCCCCTTTTGCTCGTGCTGCTCCTTGCGTCGCTGCTGCTCCTCTTGACCGGTGGCCTCGGCTACGTGGCGCCCTTCGTCTATTCGCTGTTCTGAGCACCGAAGCGAAGCTTGCCTGCAGCGCCGTTTTGCTAGACGGAGTGATCCGCGATGTCAGCTCGCGGGACTCTCGTCGCCGCCGCTCCCCGCGCCCGCTTCGGCGGCTTCTGCGTCCGCGACGTCCTTCGGATTGAGCGCGATGCCCTTGCGACCTGGAACGACGAGCGGCTCGGGACGCGGCACGGGGCGCGTGAAGAGGCGCTCGGCTCCGGCGACGGTGACGCCTCCTTGTTGTTGGAGGGCGAGGCGCTCCCTGTCACGGACGCGGAGATCGGCTTCGAGCTCGGCGATCCGTTCGGGCGCGAGCTCGAGGGCCTCGAGGGCCGCCTTGCCGAAGATGATCGCGCTCTCGTACGTCTCGCGGAGCTGGTAGTCGACGCCGTGCTCGATGAGCTTCAATGCGTGGACGCGATCGAACGCGCGCACGTAGCGCTTCGCGAGCGGGAATGCCTCGCGCGCGAGCTCGACGATCCTCGACGCCGTCTCTTGCTTGTCGATGCACACGCAGATGAGGCGAGCCTTCTCGGCGCCGGCGGCGCGGAGGACGTCGAGGCGAGCGCCGTCGCCGTAGTAGACCTTGAAGCCGAAGCGCTCGGCGGCCTCGATCATCTCGATGTCGTTGTCGATCGCCGTGATCTCGACGCCTTCGGGAAGGAGCATCTGGCTGACGACCTGCCCGAAGCGCCCGAAGCCGATGAGGAGTACCGATCCGTGGACGCCCTCGAAGGTCTCTTCACGGGTCTTCGTCTCTTCGCGAATGAAGCGTTGCGACAGCGCCACGAGCGCCGGCGTTAGCGCCATGGTCATCGTGACGAGCGTGACGAGCAACGTGGCCTGCTCTTGCGCCATGACGTGCGCCGACACGGCCGTCGCAAAGAGGACGAAGCCGAATTCTCCGCCCTGCGAGAGAAGTGCCGCGCTCCGGAGCGCGGTCGCGTGATCGCCGCGCGTCACGCGGACGAGGCCGTAGACGACCGCGACCTTGATCGACGTGAGGACGACGAGCGCGCCGAGGAGGAGCGGCCAGAACTTCGGAATGACGCGGAGGTCGACGGACATGCCGACCGACACGAAGAAGAGGCCGAGCAAGAGGCCGCGGAACGGCTCGATGTCCGCCTCGAGCTCGTGGCGGTAGCTCGATTCGGCCAGCATGATCCCGGCGAGGAAGGCGCCGAGCGCGGCGGACAAGCCCGCGAGCGTCATCAGCGCCGCCGCCGCAATGACGACGAGCAGCGCCGCGGCGGTCATGATTTCGCGCGCGCCGGTGTTGGCGAGGATGCGGAAGAATGGATTGAGGAGGTAGCGCCCGACGAGGATTACCGTGCCGACCGCGCCGATCATCTTCAGCGCGGACTGCCACACCGGCGTTGCGTGCTCGGGGACGATCGGCGAGAGGAACGCGACGAGCGCGAGGAGCGGCACGACCGCGAGGTCCTGAAAGAGGAGGATCGCGAAGGCCTTCTGCCCGTGCGGCGTCTGCACCTGACCGCGCTCCTCGAGGAGCTGCATCACGAGCGCGGTCGACGAGAGCGCGAGGCCGAGTCCGGCGATGAGCGCCGCCTGCCACGGGCGTCCGACGATGACGAGCGGGTAGATCGTCGCCAGGAGGCCGGTCACGACGAGCTGCGCGGCGCCGAGGCCGAAGATGTCGCGGCGCATCGCCCAGAGGCGCGAGAGATTGAGCTCGAGGCCAATCAGGAAGAGAAAGAGGACGACGCCGAGCTCGGCGACATGCATGATCGCGCCCGCGTCCGTGAAGAACGCCAGACCGCGCGGCCCGATCGCCACGCCCGCCGCGAGGTATCCGAGGATCGATCCGAGCTTCAATCGACGGAAGAGCGGCACGGCCACGACGGCCGCACCGAGAAAGATCATCATCTCCGTGAGCATGGAGCGCTCGGTCGTATCCACCATCGCCCGCAGAATGGCACATCGGGTCGAAGAGCTGCGAGGCCTGTCGAGGTGATCGGCCGATCGCAGATCTCCGCCGTGCTATTATTTCAAGGGCGAGTTCGAGCTTGCCAGGTATCCAGCAGGCGGATCATCGCTTGGCGCGTCGCGGGTGCGGACCGGGCGACGTCATCGCTCTCATCGGGGTCGACGTCGAGGCGATAGAGCTGCTCTAGCCCGGAGTCGGTTTGGAGGTATTTGAACGCGCCCTGCACCACGGCGCGGGAGGCGAACCGGAGCAATCCCCATCGGTGTTCTGCATAGAAGAAGAGCGCGCGCGTGCGCTCCCCCTCGCGCGGCGCTTCCTCGAAGGCCAGGTGCAGAAGATTCCGGCCGTCGCTCGCGGGATCGGGCTGTGCATTGGCCATCGCCAACATGGTTGGCTCCAGATCGGTCAGCGAGACGGGGACATCCACCGTGCGAATGTTGCCCCCCGGGATCCTGGCGAGAAGGAGCACGCGCGTGTCGGCCTCCGTGAGCGAATTTCCGTGTCCCACGAAGCCGTGCTCTCCGAAAAGCTCCCCGTGATCGGAATAGAAGATGACGGCCGTGCGGTCTCGATCTTTTCGTTGGTCGAGATTCGACAGGAGCCGCCCCACCTCGTCATCGCAATAGGCAAGCGCGCTGTCGTAGCGCGCGACGTCCGTTTCGCCGAAGTTCCACGAGGTATGAGCGATGTAGGGCTCGTGGGTGCATTGATAATGCAGAAAGAGAAAGAAGGGAGCTCGTTCCGACGTCGCATCCAAGTACGAGAGCGCGGCGTTCGTCGTCAAGGTGGCGTCTTCGCCGTGAAGTTTCTCGCCGTCTTCCACCGGCCATGGAGTGCGCCAGATGCGAAAGCCGCGACCCATCCCGTGAAAATGAGACACCGCGTACGAGATGGTCCACCCCGCGCGATCGTACCCCAGCGGCTCCAGGCGTTCGGCCACCGTTACAGCCGATGGTGGCAAGGTGATGTCGACGGCGCCTTGATCATAGGCAATGCGATCGGCCGCGCGACCGGTGAAGAGAGAAGCCATCGCGAAGCGCGTGCTCGGCGATGGCGTGTACGCGCGACGAAACCAGGTCGCCGATTCACGGAACCGGTCGATGTTGGTGGACGTGGGCCGCGTATAGCCCGCCATCCCGAGATGATCGGGGCGCAGAGCATCGAGGTGCACCAGCACGATGTTCAGTGGAGCAGGGGATACTGGCGGCGGTGATGCGGCGAGAGGATCGGCATCGTCTTTCGCGTCTTTCGCGTCCGCGTCTTCTCCGGAGCAATTTTCGTCCACGCCGTTTCCCGGCACGTCGATTGCGCCGGGGTGGATTCGTGGGTCGGCGTCGTCGCAGTCGCCGCCCAAAAGCCCCGAGTATCCGTCCTTATCGCGGTCGGTAACCGTGCGCAAAACCTCGATGAACAATGAAACGTAGGGGGCGCGATAGAGGACGCTTAGCTGCGTAGCGCTCGGAAGCGTCAGCACCAAGAGCGACACGAACGGCCCCACCGCGCCAATCCCAACGAGCGACGCGATGGCGCGCCGTCGCACCAGCACGCTGGGAGCGGCGGGGGCGAGCCCAAAGAAAAACCCCAATGTCCCCGCGCCGAGCACGAAGGCGTATTGAGGAGGAACGAGCGCGGAAATGCCTGCGATCACGATGGTCGCGACACCGAAAAGCTCGATGTTCGCAGACCACCTGCTCCACGTGAGGCTTTGCGATGCCGTCAGACGAGAGCGCATCCGAAAAAGCCACGGGCCGCTCCGCTGCGCCCCAAATGCCACCGCCAAGGCGCCGGCGACCAGCAGTGCCATCACGCTGAGCACCGTCAACGTGGCGGCGACTCCGGCACCGTGCGAATCGATGAAGCCGCGGCCCAAGATTGCCGCTCGGGTCATGGTGAAGGCGAGAATGGCGGTTCCCGCGACCGCGCCGAGACGTTGACCATCGACGTCGTCTCCCCCGAGCCCCTCGCGCAAACTGCGGGCGAGTCGCCGCACTTCCGGGCGAGACAAGACGAACCAGGATGCGAGCGCAAACGGCGCCAGGATCGCGGCCGCACCTGCCGCCGCCCCGATGGCGGCAACGAGAACCGACACCGCGCCCGGCGAGATGGAGAGCGCTCCTCTCGAGGCCGTTATCCCCTCCGCGAGGGAAGCGGCCACGACGGCAAGCAACAAGGCGCCGCGCGAATCTTCGCTCGTCTTCGGTGCCGTCGCTGTCTCCTGCGTCATGTCGTCTCGCTTCAAACTGTCGTACCCGCACGCGAGACGAGGGGCGCTTTGCTCTTCTTTACAGGGAGCATCCCACCGGCGCCCACTCGCGCGGCCGCTTGCCGCAAGGAGCACCGTGGTTGCCAGCCCGGACGGCTACGGGAGAAATGCGACCTGCCAGTCTGATGACATGCGAAACATCCGTTTACTTGGTTCATTCCACCTGGATCTAGGAGTACCCAAACTTGGATCGACGACGCCGGAGACGCTCTGTCCGTCAACGCGACGCTTAGCGAAAAGGCCGCGACGACCCGCGAAAAGCGCGACCTGTCGCGATGATTTTCGGCAATTTTTCGTGTGTTAATGTCCTTACAAATTGGCCCTCCGCTTGCTCTGTGACGGGACTGCGGGACTCGAGGATCAACGATCCCGTCGCAACTCACACGCAATGATGCCTCATCGAGAGGGAGCAAGAAATGAAGGCTTCGAAAATTTCGTCGTTCGCTGTAGTCGCCATTGCCCTCGGTTCCGTGCTCGCCGGTTGCAGCAGCGACACGACGAACGATCCGAACGTCGAAAATGGGTCGGAGGAGGAACTCCAAGGCGAGTTCGAAAGTCCGATTACGGATGAAGACATTGCCGATCCCAGTCAAGCGGACGACGGCACCGACGTGGCCGACGAGGCGGGCGACGATCCGACCGAAGATGCCGAGGGTCTCGTAGCCGGGGCCCAGTCGGTGACGGGTGCCATCGGTTGGTACAAGAACCGCACTGGCAATACGTCCTACGAGGGCTACTGCGAAAAGGCCGCGCGGCTCGCGTGGGCGCGCAAAACGCACCACCCGTCGGCCATCGATCATTGGAGATCCGGAGACGGCGTGCGGCATTCCGGCAAGGCCCCGAAGGGCGCATTCGTATTCTGGAATACGAGCAAGTACGGTCACGTCGCCGTGGCCGACGGCGCTGGCGGCGCATGGTCGACGAGCGTGAATCACAGGATCGGTCACGTCAAATCGACGAGCTATTTCCGGAATTACCTCGGGTGGAAACCCGGAAACAGCAACTGATCGAAGATCGAATCGTTGCGATGCATCGCGTCGCGGTCACCCGCCGCGCAGCGGAACGCCCCGGATCGACGCGTCGAGGACTTCGATGGGGTGCGCGGTTCGCACGGACTTGCCCCGTTCTGCGAGCAGCATCTGGATCTGCAAGGTGCAGCCGGGATTGGCGCTCACCAAGAGTTCCGGTGCGGCCGCGAGCACGTTGTCGGCTTTGCGCGCGCCGATTTCACGCGCGCTCTCCGGCTCGACCAGATTGTAGATGCCGGCGCTTCCGCAGCATTGGTCGGCATCTGCGATTTCGGTGAGCTCGAGGCCCGGGATCGCGCACAGCAAGGCGCGGGGTTGGGCGCGGATCCCCTGGGCATGTGCGAGGTGACACGCGTCGTGGTACGCGACTTTGACGGCCAAAGGATGGCGGGGGGCGATGGTTCCCAGCTCGGCGAGGAGCTCGCTGATGTCCTTGGTCTTCGCGG
>Ga0193753_10003999_pt1 | contig 10707 bp, 13 predicted proteins | sample H1c2metaG_FD_144925 | JGI IMG/M metagenome (GOLD analysis project Ga0193753, IMG submission 144925) | Soil microbial communities from a riparian zone of the East river system, Colorado, United States - H1c2 | ecosystem: Environmental > Terrestrial > Soil > Riparian zone | place: USA: East... | reverse complement strand
GGCAGGATGCTCTTGCGAGGGGCCCCGGAGCTGTGCTGCAAGTTTTAGGAGATGAGCGGCTTGAGGCAGGAGACTGTGTGCTTGAGTCGAACGTCGGGACGGTAGAGCTGGGGATCAGAGCTCAACTCAGCGAGATCGAGCGAGGATTCTTCGACCTTTTGCGGCAGAGACCGGCGTGATGGATGCAGAGCAGGCAACCGTCACTGAGCAGGAGCGCCTGGCTCCTTACTTCAAACAGCTGGCGGCTCGTCCGGCGTGGCGATGGAGCGGACATGTGGTCGAGGCCAACGATCAGACGATTGAGTCGGAGGGGCCGCTGTGTTCCGTCGGGGAGTGTTGCGAGGTTGTAGACAGTGATGGGCAACGGCACCGCGCAGAGGTGATCGGATTTCGCAGACGGCGTGTGCTGGCGATGCCACTGGAGACAACCCGGGGAGTTCGCTATGGCGATTCGATGCTGGCAATGGGGGTGACTCCGGAGATTGGGGTCGGCATTGAGATGGAGGGAAGAATTTTAAATGCGCTAGGGGCTCCGCTGGATGGGATGCCGGCTCCCCGGGTGGCAGGAATGTGGCCGCTGGATGGTTCGGTACCACGCCCTATGGAGAGAGAATCGATCAGGAGGCCGTTGCAGACAGGCTTGCGGGTGTTGGATGGGATGCTGACGGTGGGGCGTGGGCAGAGGGTTGGCATTTTTGGCGGATCGGGTGTGGGTAAGAGCACGCTAATTGGAATGATGGCGCGAAATACAGCGGCCGACATTACTGTCGTTGGGCTGGTTGGTGAGCGTGGGCGTGAGGTGCGGGAGTTTGTGGAGGACTCGCTGGGCGAAGAGGGGCGCAAGCGCTCGGTGGTGCTGGTGTCTACTTCGGACCAGAGTCCGCTGCTGCGGATGCGTGCGGCAATGGCAGCTACTTCGGTTGCAGAGTTTTATGCCGCGCAGGGAAAGCATGTTTTGCTGGTGCTGGACTCACTGACGCGCTATGCGATGGCGGCGCGGGAGATTGGATTGGCGGCTGGAGAACCTCCGGCCAGCAAGGGGTACACGCCGTCGGTGTTCGCGCGACTGGCAAAGCTGGTGGAGCGGGCGGGCAATTTTCAGAATGGAAGCATTACAGCGTTCTACACGGTGCTGATGGAGGGTGACGATCAGCAGGATCCGGTGGTGGATGCGGTGCGGTCGCTGTTGGATGGGCACGTGGTGCTGTCGCGATCGATGGCCGCTGCGGGCTGGTATCCACCCGTGGATGTGCTGGATTCGCTAAGTCGGCTGATGCCTTCGGTGACAACGCCGGCGCATAGGGAGAGGGCATCGATAGCGCGTCGTTTGCTGGCGGCCCATGCTCGATCGGAGGATTTGATTCGCATTGGAGCGTACAAGGCGGGTAACGACATGGAGTTGGACCAGGCGATGCGGGCGATGCCTGTGCTACGGGAGTTTCTCGAACAGGGAAGCAAGGAACGCGTGACGATGGACCAGACGGTGGCACAACTGGCAGCGATGGAACTATAGATGCGTCCCAGGTTAGAAACTCTGAAGCGGCTAGTGTCGCTGTACGACATTGTGGAAGAGATACATTCGGCGGAGTTGCAACGAATGACTTCGGCGGTCCGAGAGGCGGAGGAGGCGATTGGGCTGCAGCGGGAGGTGGTGCGTTTGGCTGGACAAGATGGACGCAGAGCGCTAACTACCGGCGATCGCATGGCCTTGGCACTGGCCGATACGCAGCGGGAGATCTCGGATTGGAAGCGACCGCGGCTGGAGCAGATTCGCCTGGAGCGTGAGGAGCACAGCAATGTGGCGAAAGAACAATATGTTGCGAGTCGCTTGAAAAGCGATCAGATGAAGCGGGTCGTGGAAGATGCGACCGAACGAGTGGCGATGGAAGAGGGTCGCCGTCTACAGGCTCATTCGGATGATCGATTCCTGGCGCGGAGGCGATGGACAGAGGCAAAGGAGGAGTCGAGGCGCGCGCAGATGAACGGCTCCTAATACTTCGGCGAAGGCTTTTGGCATTTGGAATGCAGTTCTTCATTAAGACGAAAGAGAGATGGACATGTTCAGCGCAGTGGTTTCGATGCCAGTTGAAACAGAGCAGACGAGTTTGAAGGTCGTGCCATCCGACGGGACAGAGAGTGAGACTATGTCATTCGCCAAGAGCTTTGATGAGAGTGCTGCTGCTTCAGGCTTGGAGATGCAGAGGAAGACGACTGCAGACCAGACCGGAAAAGAGATGGAGATTCTCAAGCACGTGCCTGGAGCAGGTATCGATGATGTTCCGGTTGGCCCAACAGAGGTGCGGCCCAAGCCGTTTTCCGACCAGATTTTGATTGCGATTGAGACCATCAAAAGTACTGCTGTTGCGAAGTCTCCTGTGATATCTGCTGCGGCTCCGGTTTCGTTTCAACCTAAGCAGACTGTGGGGTCGACGCAGGAAGAGATTGCCCCGGCAACCACCTTGCATCCGGCGGAAGGTTTACCGAAGCCCGCAGAGGGGGTTGGGATGGGCGATGTGGTGAAAACATATCCGGTTTGTAAGAGCGTTGACGTAGCAACGCCTCCCATGGCGTCGGTGAGTAAGGACCTTGCGGTTCAGAAACCGCCGGAGGTTGCAGGAAAGCCTGAACTCGTTGCTTCAACCAAAGAAGGCAAACCTGGGGTGATTGTCTCCAGCAAGGGTGGGAAGCCTGAACCTGTAGCTCCGGGCAAGAAGACAACCAAGAGCCAGGATCAGGCGATCGAGCTGAAAGTCTCGCTGAAGTCAGCGGACGTAACACAACAGGTAGCAGGAATGGAGGCGCAGGTTGTTATTCCGGCTTTGATACAGACTGCGACGCCAGTTGAGACCCAGAAAAACGGAGCGAGCAACTCGCCAAAAGTTGGCGCAGGGAGTTTGATTACTGCTACCTCAGGGCAAGGTGTGCGGAGCATGACTGCGCCCGCGGATAGTAAGGGTTTCAGGGAGAGCATCCATGCGGCAAAAGCAGTGACTTCGGATGCGAAAGCACCGATAGCCGTTGCGGACGACGAGGGGTCCTCCTCAAGTCCGAAAGGTGATGCAAAAAAAGCTGCGGATCTGTTCGCATCAGGAGGTTTCGGCGGAGTTGAACAATCACAGAGTATCGGGAGCACAGCGGGGACGTTGGCGCATGCGGCAGGTAATCCGACAGTATCGATGCCCGGCCATGTGACAGAAATTACGACTACGCTGAAAGTATCCCCGGCAGAGGTTAGTGCGCATGCCTCCCCGTTTCAGGCCGAATCTGGAGAGCAGGATGGCTCTGCGCCTACGGCTTTGTCGGCGATGGATAGTGCGCATAGAACGCTCCTCGTAACGCCGACTACGCTCGAGGTCGGCGTTACGAATGGGACACACGGATGGCTGAAGATTCGCGCAGAGATGACAGGCGACGGCGCGGTGAATGCAACGCTGTCATCCGCTTCGGCCGCAGGGCAGGAGATGTTGCATCGAGAGCTGCCTTCCCTGGCTGTATTTCTGCAAGGAGAGCGGGTTTTGATGAATTCGGTTGTGGTTCACCCGCCTATTGCTGAGCTAGAGAGACGAGACTTTGCCGGAGCCGCAGATGGCGAGCGGCACGGGCAGGCGCAGCAGGATGGCAGCCAGGGAGGTGGAGAGGAGCGACAGGGAGTAGCGAATCCGTCTTCAGATAGTGAGAACGAATCTATGTCTAGGGCTGCCTTCAGTGGTGCTGGTGATAGAGGATTGTCGACCACTGCGATTTACGCAGAGGGCGGGAGCTGGTTGAGTGTACGAGCTTGAGTGCGAGCAGGAATCTAATTTAGGACAACGTGAAACAAGAGGAGGAAGTGATGGATGGAGTACAGATGAATTCAATAACTGGCGTGGGTTCGGCGGCCGCGGCTAGGGTGGCTTCTGCCCTAGCGCCAAAGAGTGCGGACCAGCAGGTAACGACAAAAGCGGCCGCTGGCGGAAGTAGTGGAAGTAGCAATGCGGCGTCTGGAGGGTCGACGATTACGTCGAATGACTTTCTGACCTTGCTGGTAAGCGAGTTGAAGAATCAAGATCCCACGCAGCCGACAGACCCGAATGCCTATATCCAGCAGTTGGTGGGCGTGAACAGTCTGCAACAGTTGATCCAGATAAACCAGGGATTGACGACGGTTGAGACACCAGCGACCACTCCAACTACGTCAAGCTAACGGCTCGGCAACTGATTCGGCTAGACGGTTACGCAGTGTGGCCCTGTGGTCAGACGATTGATAACGGAAGTTCAACCAAGAAGCATCAAGGAGAGTTTGCATGGGAAATTTTTCTATTCCACTGTCTGGATTGAAAGCTACTTCAGTCGCTTTGAACACAATTGGCAACAATCTGGCAAATCTTAATACGACCGCATACAAGGGACAGACGACGACATTTGAAGATCTGTTCTATCAACAGATTGGGGAGTCCGGCTCGGGCAATGCGATTCAGATCGGGGCGGGAACGAAGGTGTCCGGCACAAACACCGATTTCACCGGGGGTAATCTGCTGCCAACGACAGACTCCAAGGACATGGCGCTGGCGGGAAATGGCTTCTTCGTGATTCAGCAGGGTGGTGTGCAGGCGCTGACGCGGGCAGGGAACTTTCAGCTGAACTCGGTCGGCAATCTGATTACGATCGACGGAGCCCAGGTGATGGGATATCCAGCCGTGAATGGCGTAGTGAATCAGAACACCAGCCTGTCTCCCATAACAATACCGGTTGGAGTGAATGAGTCTGCACAGGCAACGCAGAACTTTTCGGTGACGTCGAATCTGAACTCTGGCGCGACGACGGGCACGCAGTTTTCAACGCCTGTCCAGATCTTCGATTCGTTGGGCCAGAGCCACCAGGCGACGGTGAGCTACACGAAGACGGGCACAAATACGTGGGGCTATTCGGTTGACCTGCCACCAGGCGATTTCACGGGTGCGGCATCGAACAATACCGGGACCCTGACCTTTGATACTAGTGGCAAGCTGGTTACACCGTCCGGAAGTGTCAGCGGTATTTCATTCGCCGGCCTGACCGATGGTGCGAGCGATCTAAGCTTCAACTGGAATCTAAATGACAGCAGCGGAAACCCCACGGTTGCCCAGCTATCCGCAGCCTCGAGCAATAACGCGGCAATCCAGGATGGTTTTGCCAGTGGCGTCTACCAGAGCTTTACGGCGGATTCGAGCGGTGTGATTACCGCGAAGTTCAGCAATGGGCACACGGAGACGATTGGACAGATGGCGGTCGCGACGGTGGCTAACCCCCAGGGGCTGACGGCAACGGGAAACAACAACTTCACGACAACCGCGGCCTCTGGTCTGGCAAGCGTCGGAGTGGCGGGCGCAGGCGGCCGGGGAATCCTGGACGATAATGCGTTAGAGCAATCTAATGTCGATATCTCTTCGGAGTTTGCAAATCTGATTGTGGCGCAGCGTGCCTTCGAGGCGAACTCAAAGACGGTAACCACGTTTGACACGGTAACGCAGGATACGCTTTCAATGATTCGGTAGTTGGAGACGGAAATAAAGAGGGGTGGTGAGCCGGTGACGGACCAGCGACAGGGTCAGGGGCCGACTGACCGCCCCTTCTGTTTTTTGGCGGCGATGAGAAGTCTGCCAAGAATGCGCGCGCCCGCTTGAGTGTGACCATCCTGAAGATTCGCTAATGTTCGGACGGCTGCACTGGCCACCCGTTTGCAATATCTCAGGACATCATGGCTACTTCTCCTATTGTCCTGGCTAATGCTTCCACTTCCGCTTCGCCTTCAACGGCCATTCAAGCTCCGGCGGCGAAGTTTCCGATCGTTACCCTGCTGATTGCTGTCGTGGCAGGAGTGTTCCTTGCTGTCGCCGGCATTGGCGGTGCCGCGTATTATCTCGTACGCTCAGGCCGGCTGCCGATTTTGGGCCCGACGGTTAAGACGGAGCCCGTGGTGCCGGCCGATACGCGGTTGATGGTACTGGACCCTCTTCTGGTTAACCTGGCTGATGCAGGGGGAGGCGCATACCTGCGCACTTCGCTGACGCTACGCGTATCCGACGTTGTCGACCCCAAAGAGCTAAAGCCCAAAGAGGAAAAAACAAAGGCAAACAAAAACGAGAATGATGCTGTTGCGGCTGTCCGCGATACAGCGCTGAGCGTGCTTGGTCGGCAGACCGCGGACGCACTGCTGGCTGTCGATGGTAAAGAGAGGTTGAAGACGGAGCTGAAGGCTGCCATGGTGGAGCACAATGCCGGTCTAAAGATTAGGGACGTCTACTTCACCGACTTTCTTGTGCAACGGTAGACGCAAAGACGAGAGTGCATCCAGTAGGAGCAGGGAATGGAGAGGTTATGGCCGACGGAGGATTGATGACACGTAGTTCGGAGGCTCCGGAGATGAAGGCTCTTTTGTCGACTCCTAACGCTTTGGTTATGCCGTCGATCGCGAGAATCGAGGAGCATCCGTCCTGGTCGGTTCTGGCGCGTCTGCCGGTCACGCTGACGGCAGGAATATTGCTGAGCCGCTTCAAAGTTCGAGACCTGCTTAATCTGCGGGAGGGGCAGGTCTTCGGGAGCCGCTCTCGAGATACAGAGGATGTGCCGCTGCGGGTTGGCCAGGTGCAATTGGGTTGGAGCGAGTTCGAGGTTGTGGAGCAGCGACTGTCTCTGCGGTTGACTCGGCTGGTTTGACGATGTCAGTCGATGGTGCGATCTAGATGAAGTGAGGGTTGTGGATATGAAACGGAGCAGCGGCATGCAGCTTTTACAAAGTGCGGAGCGAGAGGGCAACACGAAGACAGCTACGGAGCTGAACGGCCTGGCAGGATGGGCGGTTAGTCTTCTGCGAGGCTGGCGAGTCGAGCTGAAGAAGAGCCAAAGGCACATGCATCTGGTGGAGACCCTGCCACTTGGCGGAAAGAAACAGTTAATGCTAGTGAGTTGCGGTGGAGAGCGGTTTTTAGTGGGAGGTGGACAGGAAAGCGTGGAGACCATCGTGCGCGTGAGCAGCGAGGTTTCGCTGAGTGCCGCGGTGAAGAGTCTGGATGAGACATGCCTATAGCGCGAATATTGCTGCGGGCCGTGCTGACTCTTTGGATGGCTGTAATGGTGCTGCCTTTGGCGCATGCACAGGAGATGATGAAGTCGAGCATGGTTGCTGCGTTGGCGCCCCCGGAGTCATTCTGGGTGAAGCGGGCTTCGGGGAGTTCGCCTGTTCATGGAATTGATAAAGGTAGAACGCTGCCGGGAGGCAAGACGAAAGCGCATGGCGTGCAGGCTGCCATAAGTCCTCGTCCGGATGTAGCTGGTTTGAAGAAGAAGGATTCGATCGCCGGAGCACTCGAATCGAGCAAGAGTGTGCCCTGGTCGATTGTGCTTGGTCTGACGCTGCTCACCCTGCTTCCGGCATTGCTGTTGTCGATGACGCCGCTAGTACGTCTTCTGGTTGTTTTTCATTTTTTGCGACAGGCCCTTGGGACGCAGACTGCGCCCTCTAACCAGATATTGATGGGGCTGGCACTAATGATGACGTGGTTCCTAATGCAACCGGTGCTGCTGGAGGTGGAGCAACGGGCAGTGACGCCGTATAGCGCGGGGGAGATCTCGGGGGCCCAGGCAATCGATCGGGGTGTCGAACCGGTGAAACGATACATGCTTAAGTACGCGAGAGAGAAAGATCTGGCAGTCTTTGCTTCGGCGGGAATGGGCATACGGCCGAACAGGAAAGAGGACCTGCCGATCCAGGTGGTGGTGCCGGCTTACATTTTGAGTGAGTTGAAGGCTGGGTTCCAGATAGGGGCGGTGCTATTCCTGCCATTTCTGTTGGTGGACCTGGTCGTTGCAAGCGTGACGACGTCCATTGGCATGATGCAGCTACCGCCGGTGGTGATCTCGACTCCGCTGAAGATTCTGCTCTTCGTGATGGTGGATGGATGGAATCTACTCGCGGATCAGTTGATTAAGAGTTTCTAGTTTTTGTTTTAGTGGAGGTATATCGATGGGGCCGGATCAGACGGTGGAAATCATGCGGAGGCTGTTGATCGAGGCGATGATGCTAAGCGCTCCACTCCTGGTGTCAGCATGTCTTGTGAGTCTTGTGGTGAGTCTGCTGCAGACACTCACAAGTGTGCAGGAGCAGACGCTGACCGCTGTGCCGAGGCTGGTGGTCGTGTTCGCAGTTACGATGGCGACGCTGCCGTGGACGGTGCATCGGCTGGTGAACTTCACACTGCATATGCTTACCGGCTTTCATAAGTACCTGGGATAGATGCGATGAATCAAGAGACGAGTGCGTTAATACAGGATTGGCCACAGTACATCACGGCAGCATTACTGGTAATGCTTCGGCTGAGCGGGCTCATGGTCTTTGCTCCTGTGTTTTCCTCTGCAGCGATTGCACCGCGGATCAAGGCAGGATTTGTGATTGCGATGACGGTGTTGCTGGCTCCTGCGGTTGCCTCGGTGCCAGGCGCGAGGGCAGTTCTCGATGCGCGAGCAATATTGGGCGAACTTTGTGTGGGGCTGATATTTGGGTTGTCGCTAATGCTGTTGAATGAGGCACTGACGTTTGCCGGAACGCTACTGGGAATGCAATTCAGCTTCTCGCTGGTGAATTTGATGGACCCGAACTCGATGGTAGAGACGCCTGTGCTGGGACAAATGCTTGGCTGGCTGGGTGTCCTGGTGGTGATAGGGGCTGGATTGGATCGAAGCCTGCTTGCGGCGATGGTGCGAAGCTTCTCCGCGGTTCCAGTGGGACAGGCAGTTATGCAGGCGAAGACAGGAGTGGCGCTGGCGGTGATGGCGAGCGGAATCTTTCTGGCGGGATTGCAACTTGCGGCTCCCGTGATGGCTGCGGCGTTGGCGGTAGAGGTGACCATTTCGCTGATAGCGCGGCTCTCTCCACAGCTTCCGGCGATGGTGGTGAGTATACCGCTGAAGACGATTGTGTCGTATGCGGTGCTGATAGGGAGTCTGGCGGTTTGGCCAGGGTGGATTGAACGCCATTTCGCGGCGTTGCTGGATGCGGCGGAAAAACTGATGGCGCGCACATGAGCGAAAAAGGAACAGAGCAGGCTACTCCGCAACGGAAGAAGAGGGCAAAGGAGAAGGGCGATAGCGTTCGGAGCCGTGAACTTCTCTCCGCGATGGCGATGCTTGGCGGTGTGATGATGCTTGGAGTTACGGCTCATGGATTTGTTTCGAGCTGGGGCAAAGTTTATGTCGAGAGTCTTCACGCTGCAGCGGTCGGCGAGAGCAGTACGGATGGCAGAGGCGGGGAGCAGCGGTGGAATGAGGCAATGAGACGGATGTTGGGACCAGCGCTGATGCCGGTGGGGTTGGTGATGGCGGCTAGTTTCACTGGAGCGCTGGTGTCAGGTGTGGCACAAGGCGGGGGGGTGCAAATCTATCCGAATGCGGTGGAGTTGAAGTTCTCCAGATTGAACCCGGCAACAAATTTGGGCAACTTGTTCAGCCTGCGATCGGCGACGCGCATGGTTAAGGCACTGGTGCCGGCGGCGGCGATGGTGATGCTGGGTTGGGGCGCTTTGAAGTCTCTGATGTTGCCTATGCCGGTGATGAGTTTAATGCACCTGCCTGCCACATTTTCGGCGGCATACGGGTTGGCACTGGATGCGGCGTGGATCACGCTGGCGTGGTCAGGACTTGACTATGCCATTGAGTGGAGAAGTTGGAACGCGAGGCTGAAGATGAGCAAGCAGGAGATGCGCGAGGAAATCAAGGATGCCATGGGCAACCCGCATATCAAGATGAAAATTCGACAGATTCAACGAGCGATGCGGAAGCGCAAGGTAAAGGCAGATATGTCGCGGGCGAGCGTGGTAATCACGAACCCGACGCACTATGCGGTCGCGCTCCAGTTCAGCTTCGAGACGATGTCAGCACCGACAGTGTTGGCGAAGGGGCGAGATCTGCTAGCAACGGAGATTCGCGAAGAGGCACGGTGGGCCGGGGTTCCCATCATTGAAAACCCACCGCTGGCACGCAGTCTTTATAAGGCGGTTGAGCCTGGGCAATCGATCCCTTTTGAGCTGTACGCAGCGGTGGCAGGAATTCTCGCTTATCTATACCGGCAGAAGGTGGAGGAGCGGATGCGACGAGATCGACAGACTCAGGAGAGGGCACAGATGAATAGCAATCGAGGAACGCTGGAAATGGTTGGAATGCGCGGTTTTGGAGGTGGAATGTGAGTGAGATAGCGATAAAGAAGAGCGGTGGCTTTCCGATGGCCAAGTTGCAGAGCCTGCTGCTGCCCGTGACGGCGATCAGCATGGTCTTTGTGATGATCATTCCGCTACCGAGCGTTGTGTTGGACCTATTATTGGCAGCTTCCATCACGGCTTCGGTGATCGTGTTTCTGACCGCGGTGCAGGTGCGACGGGCGGTCGACTTTTCTGTGTTTCCAACACTGCTTCTGTTACTCACACTATTTCGGCTGTCATTGAACCTGGCATCAAGCCGAAGGATTCTCTTGCACGGGCATGAAGGAACGCATGCTGCTGGTGCAGTAATTGAGGCGTTTGGACAGTTTGTCGTAGGTGGAAATTACGTTGTAGGCCTCGTGTTGTTCTTGGCGTTGATCGCGATTCAGTTTCTTGTGGTGAGCCATGGCGCCGTGCGTACGGCAGAGGTTACGGCACGATTCACGCTCGATGCTTTGCCAGGCAAACAGATGGCCATCACAAGAAACTGAATCGCGAT
>Ga0193753_10003998_pt1 | contig 10708 bp, 9 predicted proteins | sample H1c2metaG_FD_144925 | JGI IMG/M metagenome (GOLD analysis project Ga0193753, IMG submission 144925) | Soil microbial communities from a riparian zone of the East river system, Colorado, United States - H1c2 | ecosystem: Environmental > Terrestrial > Soil > Riparian zone | place: USA: East River... | reverse complement strand
GAAGATCTCAGGGGGAAGACGAAGCAAACGAATAACCGCCTGGCGGTGCTTCCGTTCGTCAATATGAGCGCCGACCCCGAGAACGAATATTTCAGCGACGGCATCACGGAAGAACTGCTGAATGCACTCACACGCGTGGATGGTCTGCAGGTCACCTCGCGCACCTCTGTCTTCGCCTTCAAAGGAAAGAGCCATGATATCCGTGATATCGCCATCCAGCTAAATGTAGACAAGGTGCTGGAAGGGAGCGTACGAAAATCCGGTAACCGCGTACGCATAACGGCGCAGTTGATCAATGCCGCAGATGGATATCATCTCTGGAGCGAGAACTATGATCGCGACCTTACCGATATCTTCACAGTACAGGACGAGATCAGCGGCATCATCGCCAACAAACTCCGCGAAAACCTAACCCCGGCGAAGAAGGAAGAACACCTGGTTAAGGCACATACCCGGAACATCACCGCTTACACCTATTTCCTTAAAGGCATGCATTTCTGGAATAAGCTCACGCCGGCGGACTGCCGCAAAGCCATGGAATGCTTCGAGAAGGCGATACTGGTAGAACCGGATTACGCACAGGCATATGCCATGACCGCACAGGGATACAGCTATCTCGGTTCCTCGGGCCAGATCCTTCCGCAACGGGCCTTTGAGATCGTTCACCGGTATGCGGATAAGGCCCTCGAACTCGATGCCACGATCGCGGAGGGACACGTGGCCAAGGCAAGCGCCTATCTCATGTATGACTGGAAGTGGAAAGAAGCATTAGAGTCACTGCAAAATGCCATTCGACTCAATCCGGGTTCGATAGAAGCCTACGACCTGTTGGGATTCTACTATATTGTCATGGGCGAGATCGATCTCTCTGTAAAGACGCTGGAGGCCGCGGAGAAAATGGACCCATTATCACCCGTCATTACTCAATCGCTGGGCAACGCTTATATTTTCGCCGAGCGTTTCGACGAGGCCGTTCGACAGGCCGACAAATTACTCGAAATGAATCCCGAGATGCGTGTCAGTATCGAAATGAAAGGATGGTGTCGTGGCATGGTGGGTGACTGGAAGGGTGCGCTCGAATTTTTCAAGGAGGTGCACCGTCTCACGAATCACCCGCTGAAAGGATTGATGGGACTGGGTTATGCATATGCCCAACTCGGTGAACGTGACAAGGCGATGGAATGTATTCGTAAAATGGAGCAGCGACAGAAGGAAGATCCCGACTCTGTGATCGATGCCGACCTGGCCGCCGTTTGGTTTAGTCTCGGCGATCTCGACAAGGCCTTTTATTACCTTGAGCAATGCGTTGATAAAAGAATGGGGCCTGTGCTTTATTTCCTCGAGTATCCGCCCTATCGGTCCATCAAGAAAGACCCGCGCTTCGACGAGCTAAAAAAGCGCACCGGCGCCTACTAACCATAAACGTTTATTTTTTTTCTTCATGGAATACCGTGTTCACTCGCCATCTCCGGAATTGCAACCGTTCGTGAAATGTTTCTGGACATTGGAAGACGTGGATACTGAGACAGTACAGAAACAACGCATCGTCCCGGATGGATGCATGGAGATGATCTTTCACTACGGCGACCCCTATCGGCAGTATTTTGAAAATGGCGACAGCCTTGTGCAGCCCCGGTGTTTCATATTCGGCCAGATCACATCCGTTCTCGAGATCGCCCCAATAGGCATTACAGGCATAATTGCAGCGCGCTTTCATCCTGATGGCCTCGATCCTTTTCTCCATGTGCCGGTCGAAAGTCTCGTGAATAAGGCAACAACGCTCGACATTATATTCGGTGATGAAGGCACTAAACTCGCGGTGGATGTCCTCGCGGCAGGAGACAGCGATGCGCGGATAGCCCTCATTGAAACATTTCTCCTATCCCAATTAAGTTCGCCCATCACGATAGATCTCATCTCCAGAAGCTGTGTCGACGCAATCATGCAGACCAATGGCTCTCTTGAAATTTCGGAGTTGGCGGACCGGCTGGAGATCCAACGCCGGAAGATGGAGAGAAGGTTCAGGTCTGCGATCGGCCTAAGTCCGAAACAGCTATCGCGTGCCGTTCGTTTGCAGGCTGCCATAAGGTTGCTTGCAGGTAGAAAATTCTCAAGCCTCACCGATCTCGCACTCGAAAGCGGTTATTTCGACCAGGCACACTTCATCAAAGACTTCAGGGAATTCACCGGCAGAAGTCCGAAGTCCTTTTTCTCGGGACATCTTGAGCTGGCTGGGCTTTTTGCCGCAGTGGGATAAATGGGATGGCTTCCATTTTGACGCATTTTTACAATTTGGTTATAAGGGCAACCTGTAGATTTACCGAAATCTCATCAATCAAAACATATGCAATCATTGCTATCAAGGGTTACCCTATCTGTAACTATCGCGATCTTCTCCGGAACAATCAGTGGGTGTAATGAGACCAGTCAACCTGGTGAAGCAAACGATCCTGCTCCGGCAGTGTCTTCATCGCCCACGCCCAATGTATTTGAAAAGCTACTGGGCACCTGGAAGAATAAGGACAACGGGAATTTCGAGCATTGGGTAAAAAAACCGGATGGCAGTTTCCATTCCGCTGTATTTCATATCAGGAATAATGACACCGTCTTTACCGAGCGGGCAAACATTTACCAGGAAGATAGTATTTGGGTCTTTGAGAATGTCGTGAAGGATCAGAATGCCGGGAAGGCGGTCAGGTTCCTCGCTACTGTTTTAAGTGGAACAAATGTTCAATTCAGCAATCCCGCACATGATTTCCCGACCGATGTGAACTATTCCGTTCCGGACGACTCGACGGTAAACGCCTTTATAGTGGGGCCGAATGAAAAGGGAACGAAGGATACGGTACACTTCAATTACAAACGGGTAAAATCCTGAATCGTCAACCTGCCTACGCTGAGGCAACGGCCTTGCTCGCCAAAGCTGCGCGCAGGCGATGCGGGCGCAGTCGTGAATAGAAGCCGTCTTAAAGTTGCTTAAATCAGGCGATACCTTTTATTTGCTCGGGACCCTTGGGGAAATTACCGAGGTCGGAGGCTATTCACGATTCACGTCTCACGATTCACGTTATTAGCTGCCGAGATAGCCCCGAAGGAGATTAAAGCTTTGTGCCGTGCGAAGTTTGGTGAGTGCCTTATCCTTGATCTGGCGGACACGCTCTGGTGTCAGGTCGAACTTAATACTGATATCCTCCAGGCTCATCGGGCGATCGATGCCAATTCCGAAGAAATAACAGATCGTTTCCTTCTGGCGTTCCGTTAATATCTGGAGTGTTCTGGCTATTTCAGTCTTGAGTGAGTCCTTATGATATAGTTCGCCTTCCGTAGGCTCTGCATTTGTATTTTCGATCGTATCCATCAGTGTACCGTCGTCGTCGGAGGAGAATGGAGTATGGAGGCTAACCGGCGTGCTTTGGCTAAGGCTCAGGTTAACTTCTTCAACATCCAGCTGCAATGATTCTGCGAGCTCTTCGGCAGATGGTGATCTTTCCAGTTCCTGTTCCAGCCTCGACTGGGCGTGATGAATGCGGTTCTTCAATGAAACCTTGTTCAGCGGGAGCCGTATCATGCGGGAATGTTCGGCAAGTGCCTGAAGGATATTCTGACGGATCCACCAAACGGCAAAGGAGATGAATTTGAACCCGCGCGTATCATCGAAACGCTGGGCTGCCTTGATCAGGCCGAGATTACCCTCATTGATCAGATCGGGAAGTGAAAGTCCCTGTCCCTGGTATTGCTTCGCCACCGAGACAACGAAACGGAGGTTGGCTTTTGTGAGCCGATCTAGTGCAGCCTTGTCGCCTTTCTTGATAAGGATAGCCAGGCGAACTTCTTCATCGGGGCTGATCATTTCGACCTTGCCGATCTCCTGCAGGTATTTTTCGAGGCTGGGCTCCTCGCGGTTAGTGATTGAATTGCTGATCTTGAGCTGACGCATTCCCATAAGTTTAGTTTTGTAAGGATTGACTTTTGTTTTTCACCAGGATTAGAATACTGCAAAGGAACTTGAAGGCGATATGTTAAAAAATAGTTTAACCGCTCAATCTGGTGTAATAGCTGGGGGCCTTGGGTTGTAGTTGTTCTTCTACAAAAACCAGTTTGGCAGGCGGGTGGAGATTAGGAATTGGGAATTAGGGATTTGGAATTGGGCCTCTCTTCGGAGACTCGCTCCTTATTCCTTATTCCCTATGCTGCGGGGGGCTTTTAGTCGCCAGGATTCTTTGATCAGTGTCTCGAGATCCTTTGCAGTCACGCGCTCCAGGCTGATCAACATCATGGGGTAATTGATATAATGGTCGGTGATGAAGAACGTTTTTGCATCCTCGTGCATCCACCACTCCCGTTCAAGGGTGAATATGGCCAGCGTTTTCCCATCTTCCTTCAATCTTGCGAAGAGCTTCTTTTTCACTTTGAAGGCGGGTGTTCCGTAGGAAGTAGAGGCCTCGGCGCCGGGCATTTTCATGGCAATGGCGCTCACACGGTCCCAAAAGGCGATACCATCTATATCCATGATCGCGAAGATTTGAAGCTTAAAGCTACATTTTTCAATGATAATTCCGGGGGTGGAGGTGCGTTCAGCCTGTAGTAAAACTAAAGGTAATTACGTAGTGATATCTCTACAAGATTGCCTGCCGAAGAAGGACAACAGATTGAGCAAATGATCTATTTTCTATGCGTGGCGGATGCCTTTATTTTGTAGAACAAAGCCGCTGGCAAATCGCCAGGAAATAACAGGCAACCAATATCCAACTATCATTTTTTCTACAAATTTTGCGGTCCGTCTGCAATTTAAAATAGGTAAGGGTTAAACGATTCGGCCCTGCTAAATCGGGGGAATAGTCAGCTATTCCCTTCTTTTTTTATGTGTACTCCCCAATGCTGCCCCCAGCATTTTTCAGAGATCCGCCGGTGCAGACTATCAAATAACATATGCAACTGAGACGACTTTATTAACCCTTCCGTTTTTTCACTTTTTTATTCCGGTGTTTTGCCCTTGGTCTCGCTGGAATGGCAAGTTATATTTGTCTTACGATTAATTAATCACGTTCAGTATCTGTTTTACGTAGGCGGATACAGGTTCAAATAGCTGAACTGCTCCGAGGGTATGGTTAGGGTGCAGGGTTGCTTCTGTTTTAAAAGTATCGAAGGATACTTCAAACGGGTGCAGCTGTGTTACTGCATGACAAACAATCTCAAAAAACGGCGGTGGAAGGCGGGGGAGGGAGGGCCCCGCCAGGGGTTTCGTCGACTATAAACGAAAGTCCAGGCACTCTGATCAATTCGGATATCCTTATAACAGCGTGTTGTATTCACGACCGCGCCAGCATCGCCTGCGCACAGCTTTGGCGAGCAAGCCGGAGCCTCGGCGTGGGCGGGTTGACGACTCACGATGCACGCCGCCCAAAAGATTAAATCCCACCTGCACACATAAGGACCTACTAACTGTTTGCCTCTCCACCTCAACAAATAAGTACCCTCAACTAAATCTGATTTGTCATTCCATCAATTAAACCCGCCAACAAACTATCAAAATTGTTTTTAACCTGTTGACATAGGGCTGTCACTCCCCATTATTTACTTTGACTTATAAAACGAAAAATTATGTCAAAGACACAACTGTTATTAAAGGAAATGCAACAGGAAGCCAGGACAACCCGCAAGATGCTCGAACGCCTCCCGGTGGATAAACTGGATTGGGCGCCCCATGAAAGAAGCATGAGTATCCGTCGCCTGGCGACACATATCGCAGAACTCCCTTCCTGGACAGCTATGGCATTAAATACAAGTGAGCTCGATTTTGCTAGTAACCCCTACGAGCAAGAGACCATCGAAACTCCCGCAGGCATCCTCGATTTCTTCGAACGATCGCTGCAACAAGGCACGGAAAGTCTGGCAAAAGCCAAAGAGGAAGACCTCGTTCCCGAATGGACGCTTCGCAACGGCGACCAGATATACAGTGTCGAGCCCAAGGGCGATGTCATCCGCATGAGTTTCTGCCAGACGGTGCACCACAGGGCGCAACTCGGCGTCTATCTCCGCCTGCTCAATATTCCAATACCCGGCAGCTATGGGCCAAGCGCCGATGAAGTGGATTTTTAAGGCTCTCGTTTTATTCGTGTCCGGCCACTTTCTGTTTGGAATGGCCGGCATGAATAAATAATAAAAGAAAATCCCTGAAATAGTTTTTCCTGTTGCCATAGGGTTGTCACTCGCATGGCTTTCCTTTGACCCATTATTCACCAACAAACTGTTCCAGGAATGAAACCACAAATGCTTGCCAGCAACGGCGAATTGACGATCACACCCTCATCTACATCTTCCCCCAGCGACTTCGATTTTTTCACGGGCAAATGGAATATCCATAACCGTAAGCTCAAGACCCGGTTGGAGAATTGTACCGACTGGCTCGAATTCGAAGCGGTGGGAGAAATGAAAAAAATTCTGAATGGCCTTGGAAACACTGACGATTTTATTACGACGATCGATGGGAAGCCTTTTGAAGGAAGGACTCTTCGCCTGTTCAATCCCCGGACGAAGCTTTGGAGTATTTATTGGGCAGATAGCAATTCAGGCGTCCTTCTTGATCCGGTTGTTGGTTCGTTCGATGGTTTGCTCGGTAGTTTCTATTCAAAGGATATGTTTAATGATCTGCCGATCCTGGTAGTCTACCAATGGGATCGCACCGATCCCGAAAAGCCCGTTTGGAGCCAGGCCTTCTCGTCAGATAATGGTGAGACATGGGAATGGAATTGGTATATGTATATGAGTCGGAGGGGTTGAAGAGAATGACTAAATTCGGAGAAGTGGTAGGTTGATTAGTTGATAAGTTAATAGAGTGATAAGTTTCGCGTGGACACAGAATCCCCTCATGTCACGAAACTTATCAACTCTATTAACTTATCAACTTATTCCTACTCCTCAGCCCCCACTCCCTCCCATCCAATCATCGCCGTCTTCCTCGCCGTTCCCCAATGGTACTCTCCTATTACTCCGGTTGACCGGATCACGCGGTGACAGGGGATCAGGAATGCGACGGGGTTGCTGCCTATCGCCGTGCCTACCGCCCTGGACGATTGAGGTGCCTGGACAAGGTTGGCCACTGATGAATACGTACTCACCGATCCCGCGGGTATCTTCAACAGCGCCTCCCATACCTTCAATTGAAATGCACTTGCCTTGAGATGGAGTTTTATCTGGGGCAGGTCGGTCCAGTCCTTCTTGAATATCTGCAGCGCCGCCTGCTGTTGCATATCGGTCCTCTGTGAAAAGGTTGCCTTGCTGAAGCGTTGACGCAACAGTTCCAATTCCTTTACCGGATCATCTGCAAACGAAATATGGCAGATGCCCTTCGGAGTCGATGCAATCAGGACGTCCCCAAACGGTGTCTCAGCATAACTATACTGGATGGAAAGCGCCTCACCCTCGTTCTTGAATTCTCCGGGCGTCATCCCTTCAATGCTGATGAACAGGTCGTGAAGACGACTGGTGCCCGACAAACCTGCTTCGAAGCTCGTATCCGCGAGCGTCAGATTCTGCTTCAGCAATTGCTTTGAATTTTCCAGGCTGATATATTGCAGGAACTTCTTCGGGGTCACGCCGGCCCACTCATGAAAAAGTCGCTGAAAATGGAATGGGCTCAGATGTACCTGTGCCGCGATCTCATCCAATGAAGGTTGCTGCCTGAAATTCTCATTGATGTAGCTGATCGCTTTTTCGATGCGTTGATAATTTGTCATACCGTAAAATTAGATCGGCTCCGCTCATCCAGAAACCCGGTTCTTGCTGATTGTTATCCCTGTTTTTTCAATTGAAAGAAGGCCGAATTACCTATCTTCCTTCTTCAATTTTTCTTATGAAAGGAATAAGCAGGTTGCTTTTGGGCGTAATGGTGCTTGCCAGCTGCGGGCACCATTCATCACCGGTCGCCACTACCGGAAATAACAGCGATCTTGCCGCATTGTTCCAGCGATATTTCGACAAACGTATGGAACTCTTTCCGATTGAAGCCACCGCCAATGGTGATAATCGCTTCAATGATAAACTGGCCATCGATTTTACGGATAGCTATATAGATACATTGCGGGAGTTTTATCGGCAGTACCTCATCTCGCCTCAGTTTTTTGCCAGGGACAAGTTAAGTGCACAGGACCAGACGAGCTATGATGTTTTCAACTATGAACTTACCAGCAATCTGGAGGGACTGGCTCATCATTACATGATGAACATATTGTATTCCCAGAACAGCTTCACGCCGTTTCAACAATTCTGGGTACTGCCGATCACGCTTGGACAAATGGGAAGTGGCGAGGGCAACCAACCTTTCAAGACCGTGCAGGACTACGATAATTGGATAAAGCGGGCGAGCGCTTTCTCCGCCTGGGCCGATAGCGCCATTGTATATTTCAGGAAGGGCATTGCCGGCGGGCAGGTGTTACCCCATGCATTGGTGTTAAAAATGATACCTCAAATGGAGGCGATGGTGACGAAGGATGCGAGCAAGAGTATTTTCTACGGACCGATCAAGCGGTTGCCCGGTGACTTCAGCGCTGCCGATAAGCAAAGGTTGACAGCTGCCTATAAACAACTGGTGCTGGAACAGCTGGTTCCCGCGTATGAGAAGCTTGCCGTATTTCTAAAAACGGAATACCTGCCCAAGGCGCGAAACTCTACAGGCATTGACAGTATCGCAGGCGGAAAGGAATATTACGCCTACCTGGTCAAGGCCTGGACAACGACGAATAAGACACCGGATGAGATCTATGAAACGGGCCTCTCGGAGGTAAAACGGATCCGCCTGGTAATGGATAGCGTGAAGAACTCCGTAGGCTTTGCCGGCAGCCTGGATTCATTCTTCGTGTATATGCGTACGGGAAAACAATTCATGCCTTATAAGGAACCGGGGGAAATATTGGATGCCTTCCGCTCGATACAGGCGACGATCGAACCGAACCTGTCGAAGATGTTCGGAAAGACTCCCAGGACAAAATTCGAGATAAGGCAAACGGAAGCCTTTCGTGCTGCCAGCGCAAGCGCCGAATACAATCCCGGTGCACCCGACGGCAGCCGGCCGGGAATATTCTATGTCCCAATTGTGGATGCAACGAAATTCAATAAGACGAGCGGAATGGAGAATCTCTTCCTGCATGAAGCCATACCTGGCCATCACTACCAGACCAGCCTGCAGGCAGAGGATACCAGCCTGCCGAAATTCCGGCGCTTCCTCTGGTATGGCGCCTATGGTGAGGGCTGGGCGTTATATTGTGAAAGCCTCGGAAAGGAACTCGGCCTTTATAAGGACCCTTACCAGTATATGGGTGCGTTGGGAGATGAAATACACCGCGCGATACGCCTGGTGGTGGACGTAGGAATGCATAGCAAAGGAATGACGCGCGAAGAGGCTATCAAATACATGATGGCAAACGAGGCGATCAGCGAAGACGGCGCCACCGCGGAGATAGAGCGATATATGGCGATCCCGGGACAGGCATTGAGCTATAAGATAGGTGCGCTCAAGATCCGGGAGCTAAGGGATAAGTACGAAAAACAACTCGGAGCAAAATTCAATCTCGGTAGCTTCCATGATGAATTCCTGAGCTCGGGCTGTCTTCCGCTCGATGTGGCGGAGAAAAGAATGGATCAATGGGCTTCAAAATATTGATATGAATAACATGAATAAAAGACTTTTACTGGTACTGCTGCCAACCTGCGTCTTCGCTGCCTGCAACAACCAGGATACCCAGGCACCTGCCACCGGTGAAAAAGACAGCGCCAGCGTAGTGGCAACCGATACCGCATCTGCAAAAATGGACACATCATTGGATGCGGCCAACTCCTCGTGCTACACGCAGGTGACGGACAAGGATACGGTAACCCTTCACCTGGTGATGGCGGACGGCAAGGTAAGTGGCGATCTTCAATACCGGCTCTTCGAGAAGGATATGAATACCGGCACGATCACAGGGAAATTCAAAGGCGATACCCTGGTGGCCGATTATACTTTTTTCTCGGAGGGAAAGACCTCCGTGAGAGAGGTGGCCTTCCTGAAGAAAGGCGATGACTATACGGAAGGATTCGGGATGGTCAGGCAGCAGAAGGGGAAGATGATCTTCCGGCCCGGGACACTTCAATTCAGCGATAGCCTGTTGCTGAAGAAAGTCGATTGCCGGTAACAATGTGCAGGCACTATCGATCATTTTCTTTCCTCTCTTTCGCCCGATCTCCATGGGAAACCAGGTAATGACCGCCAGTAATCTCAATTGAATAACGTGACAACTTTGCAGGCGACTGAACGATTCTAGGGCGGTCCTGTTGAATCCATTCTGCCGATCGGGTGAGTCCGGACATCGCCGGGTCGACAGATGTTAGGCGGGTTGGCAACCCGAATTCGGGTTGCCAACCCGTCTGCGCCAATTCATCGAACAACGGCCGGCATTCTCCAAATGCCGGCCGTTGTTTTTACACCCCGATCCTGGCGAATCTCTTTTGCAGGTTCTTTCCCAGAGCCATGTCTTCCAAATTCAAGATCGACCTCTGCCCTGTTTCAACGCCCGACCCTACCCTGGAATTTCGAGAGAGGACGGCCTTCCAGTACAAAAAAGGTGGACCCAGCCATTCTAAATGCCACACGGAGGAAATGCTTATATTTTATTCAATAGATATCTATATTTCAATTCTAATTTATTATTCAATATTTGACACATTTACCATA
>Ga0193753_10003996_pt1 | contig 10711 bp, 11 predicted proteins | sample H1c2metaG_FD_144925 | JGI IMG/M metagenome (GOLD analysis project Ga0193753, IMG submission 144925) | Soil microbial communities from a riparian zone of the East river system, Colorado, United States - H1c2 | ecosystem: Environmental > Terrestrial > Soil > Riparian zone | place: USA: East... | reverse complement strand
CATCGCGCCCAGCAACGCAATGTCATCGCGCCGTTATAAAGTTACGACAGGATGTATCCCATGCAATGTTTATAGGGGTTTTTCGTGAAGCATTATCTCAAGGCCGCTGTCGTGGCCGTATTATTTGCCGCCGCCGCGCTGTCGCCGGCCCAGGCGGGTGTCATCGTCGGCACCACCGATACCAATCCGAACCATTCCAATTCCGCGCCGTTCGGAAGCCTGCAATCCAGATTTTTCTACCAGCAGGTCTATGACGACAGCGCCTTCAGCGGCGCGTTGAACATCAACCAACTCACTTTCTATAATAAGGTGCTGCCCGGCGGCTCGCCTGTCCCCGGCCCCTTCCAGATCTATCTGCAAACCACGGCCCAGCAGGTGGGTGCCATTGCCGTCAACTTCCCGGACGTCAGCGGCGCCACTCTGGTCTTTGACGGCGCGATCCCCGCGCTTTCCGGCGGGCGTCTCGACTTTTCGCTGTCGCAGTCTTACAACTACGACCCCAGCCTGGGCAACCTGCTCCTGATCGTCAGGGACTTCAATTTCGGCTCTCCGGCCTCGCCGATGTTCCTGGATTCCGACACGACCAACACTGTCACCAGCTCGCGCCAGTATGCCGGGCCCAATGGTCCCTCCGGCAACCTGAAGACCGGCCTGATCACCGGCTTCAACGACGTGGTCGCAGTGCCCGAACCCTCGAGCTGGGCGATCGCGATCTTTGGCCTGGCTGGCATCGGCTTTCTGGCATACCGCCGCAGGTCGAAATTCTCGCCCGCAGCCGCCTGAACTTTCGCATGTACAAGGGCGCCACGCGGGTTAAAACCTGCGTGGCGCTTCATGTGATCCTGGTTAGCCCTTGACCCTGCCGCGTTTGGCAACCCATGCGCCAAAGCTTGCGGCCGTGAGTGCGAAAAGCAGCCACTGCACGTCGCCATTCACCGGTTCGGGAAGCACGAAGGACGCAAGGCCAAAGCACAACGATGCCATCAACGACAGTTGGCGCCACGGGATCTTGAAGCCACCCTTGCGAGACCGCTTCCATTCTTGCAGTTCGTCGTCTATCGACATCTCTTCCGGCACGGTTGGCGGCGTCGAATGCTGCACCGGTTGCAAGCCGGACAATTCAGGCATCTTTTTCGGAACCTCGACAGAGCTTCGCACGGATGCAGGCGCGGGCTGAGAATCGAGACGTCGACCGAACGACCGATGATGGGCCACGGAATTGATCCTGGAACAACGGTCCAGGGTCCCACACCCAGGTTAGCGGCGGTTTAACGCAATTCTTCGGGTTTTCGATCAATGATCCCGGACCGATCCGTCCACCTTGTCCCACATCTCGGGGAACTGCCATTCGGGGATGCCGCGTTCGTTGTCGATCAGGTGCTCATCCAGTTCAATGCCCAGGCCCGGGCCATCGATATTGCCCTTCAACAGGATCGTGCCCTCACTCATCACCATCGGCTTCTTGATGTAGCTCTTGCCCAACGGGCTGCGGTCGACCTTGGGACCGCCACTGACCGCCTGCAGCGACGGCACTTCATGCGCCAGGAAATTGGGAATCGAGGCCGCCACATGCATCGAGGCCGCGAAGCCCACCATGCCTTCCTTGGAATGGGGCAGCATGTCGGCATAAAAGGCTTCCGCCAGCGCCGCGACCGCCTTCATCTCGGTGATGCCGCCAACATGGGTGATGTCGGGCTGCAGCAGTTGCGCCGCGCCCGCCGTCAGCAAATCGCGGAACTGCCACTTGGTCACCATGCGCTCGCCGGTGGCGAATGGCACGCTGGTCTTCCTGGCCATCTCCGCCATCAGCGGCAGGTTCTGGAACTGGATCGGCTCCTCGAAGAACCAGGGGCGGAACGGTTCCAGCGCCTTGATGATCTGCATCGCTGCCGGGGGCTCATGCTCGCCATGCATCTCGATCCCGAGATCGAAATCGGGCCCGACCAGGTCGCGGATCGCCTTCACCTTCTCGACAAAGCCGTCAATGTAGTACGGGCTCTCCGACGCCCGCGACAGCCGTCCGCGCGTGGAAGACACGCTGGTCTTCATCGATTTATAGCCCTCGGCCAGCACATGGCTTTTGGTCTCTTCCACGCTTTCGGCCTGACCGTAAAGCCTGATGCGGTCCCGCGTCGGCCCGCCCAACAACTCATAGATCGGCACGCCCAGCGCCTTGCCCTTGATATCCCACATGGCGATGTCCACCGCTCCCAGCGCGCTGGTGAGGACGATGTCGCCGCGATAGAAGGCATGGCGGTACATCGCCTGCCAGTGATGCGCCGGCTGGCGCGGGTCCTTGCCGATGAGATAGGGCTCAAGCTGCTTGATCGCGGCCATCACGGTTTCGATCCGCCCCTCCACCGTGCCTTCGCCCAGGCCTACGATGCCGGCGTCGGTGTACATCTTGACGAATATGGAGCGCAGCGAATGGACCGGAATGATTTCCAGTCTGGTGATCTTGATCGCCGAGCGTGGATCGGCCAACGCGCGCGCCGCGTTGACGGGCTGCGCCTGCCCTGTCCGCTCGCTGGCGATGAGCCCGCCCATGCCCAGGCTGGCCATCGCCATCCATTGACGCCGCGAAAAAACCGAACCCATGCCTGCCCCCTTATTCTTCTTGTACCGCCGAAGCGGCCATTTGGAAGGATGGTAGCGTTATCCGGGATCGGTGAACACTCCCCGTTATTGCCGCCGGGGGCACAATTCCTGCACATTCCGTTCAAGCACGGTTCAGCGGGCTTTTGCGATACTTCTCCCCTGTCAAGGAGTATCGGCCATGACATCAGATCTTACGAAACTCGCACTCATCGCCCTCGCCGTATCGGGATTGGCGATTGGCCTGCTGGCGGCAACAACCGCCACTACCCTGGCCGTAGTGTAACAGGCGCGCGCTCTGGTCAGCCTTCTCAGTCTGTCTTGGCGCAGGTCGTGATCCGCTGAGTCCGTGTCTCTCGCGTCGAACATCTGTCGTCGTTCCTGGCCGTGCGGCTGATATGCGAGCGACGGGCATACTTGTGATGGCGAGAGGAAGAGGCCGAACGATTCCAGGCGGGCTGCCCCAGATTGATCGTATCGGATGATGTCAGCACGCCGATGGCCGCGCCGCCCAACCCACCGACCAAGGCGCCGGTTGCGGCTGATCCGGCCAATGCCCCGATTGCGGCTCCGGTACCGGCACCGAGAAGGCCTCCCGAAAGGCCCCTGTCGCCCGGCGTCGTTCCACAGGCGGCAAGCGACAGGCTGGCGAAAACTGCAACAGACAGAGTTCTGAATTTGATTTTCTTATGCATCATGAAAACTCCCCGGTTGGAATCCCGCAATCTGGCCAGCCCCGCGAACGAGGCTGCAAGATGCGCCAAGCCAAGGAGCACATCGGGGCGAAATTGTGTCATCGCCGGTGACAAAATTGCGTCCACGCGGCTTGCCGATGTTGCCCGGACGAACAGAGGTGAATTACAGCGAACGCTCTCCGTCGCCCGGCGAGCCCAGCCGCCGCAGGAAGAAACCGATCAGGGCGATGGCGATTGCCATCGCCGCAAGACCTGCGATGCCGGAAAAGCTGGCGATACTGGGAAGGTGCTCCATGGCCATAAAACTCGCCAGCCCGGAACCGGTTCCGCGGGGCTTCAGTCTTCCTCGATCCGCCGCCACAAGGCGCGGATCATCTCCTTCATCTGTATCGCCTCTTGCCAACGGTCCGACAGCTCATGGCCGTCTGCCCCCGTAATTGCATAAGGCGGCGGACCCAGTTCACAGAGGAACGTAAACGTCTCGTCCGGCCCGGCCCGCCGTTTCCAGGAACGAATGGCATAATCCCACCAGCCCATGAAAAGCTGGACCCAATCGCGGTGCTGCGGAAAATTCAGCTGCACCTGGACCTGCTCGCGGCTTGCGACCCGGCCATGCAGGCCCCAGCTATTGTCCAGGATGCGGTGGATCATGGCGTGGTTTTCGGCAGCGATCGGCCAGGCGAATTCCCGCCCCACCACATAATGCGACAGGTCCGCGGTGAAGCGCAGATCGGGAAAACGGTCCAACAGGTGCAAGGTGAAGAACAGGTCCGTGGTCATGCGGTCGCGATGCGTCTCGATATGCATCTCAACCCCCGCATCGTCCGCCAGCCGGCGCCAGCCTTCGATAAAGGGCACACATTCGGCAAGCGTATAGGGGCGCACATCCGGCTGCAGGTTGAGATGATCGGCGCCGAGTTCCTTGACCAGCGCCAGCACCGGCTTCAGGTCGTCCACGCCCTGTGGATAGCATTGCGCCTGCCACGTCATGTTGTGGGCGCGCAGGAATCCCGTGACGGCCCGCGCAAAAACGGGATCGATGAAGCGCACGCCGCAACCGTCAAACCCGGAATCACGGATCATTTCGAGCTTTTCGTCCAGTGACCATTCTAGGCCATCGGGGCGTCGCCGCTCCATGGCCCAAAGCGACTGATAGACCAAGAGCTTCTGCGCCATCGCTCCCCCCGCGACATTTTAAACCAAAAAATTCACCATAGCGGACATGTCCCGATACGATGTCCTGACAGAAGAGGGCTTGCGCCCCGGCCTTGGGCGAACTAAATCATGAGCAAGGCCCGATCCGATGACATGCATATAGCAGTCGGCCGGTCCTCGCGAATCCTCCCAGGCAATGAATTGCCAGCGGCCGCAAATTATTCGGCGGCGGCAATCGATCAGGAAGTCATGACAAACGGCACCGTTAAATTCTTCAATAGCGCGAAGGGCTTTGGTTTCATCACACCGGACGGAGGCGGCAAGGATGTGTTCATTCCGGCAACCTCCATCACCTCTTCCGGCATTCCCGGCCTCAAGGCCGGCCAGCGGGTCTCATTTGAGACGGAGCCGGACAGCAAGGGACCGAAAGCGGTCAAGCTGGCCGTACTGGCTGAGCCGCCCAGAATTGTGCCCGCAGCCGCGCCAGCAGTCGTAAAAGAGCGCCCTGCACAAGATACCGGCAGGCTGACGGTCTATCTCGATCCCGAGTCGGAAGAATCCGATATCGTGCTCGACACGCTTCGTGCCGCCGGCCATGAGCCGCGGGTCGTGGATTATATCGCCACGCCGCCGACCAAGGACGAACTCAGAAACCTCTCCATGCTGTTGCGGGATGCCGATCAAAGCCTGGCGAGAAAATACGACCACATGTTTCACGAGCTTCGCCTGGACGACAGATTTATAAGTGAGAATGAATTCTGGACCGCGATTGCCGAACACCCTTCCCTGATCAATGGGCCCGTGCTGACAAATGACAGCAAGGCGCGCGTCTGCCGCACCGAGAACGCCGTCAGATCATTTCTGGGGATCGATACGCCCAGGGAAGCCAAAGCGGCGTCAAAGCCCAAGGGCGTTCCCGAACGGCTTGCGAGTTTCGTGAAAACCGGCGTCCTGCCGGCGCCTGCCCTGAAAAAAGAAACAAGCGAGAAGCTGGAAGACCCCAAAGTAGAAGAAAGTATTCCGGCAGAAAAAACGCGTCCCAAGGCGGACGCTGCCGTTGTGAAGGCTGCCGTTGTGAAAAAAGCCAGGCCTCAGCCCAAGGCCCCGACGGTGGCTAAGTCCGTAGCCAAACCCAAAGTGGCGGCCAAGCCGAAGAAAGCAGCCGCAAAGAAGGCCGCGCCCGTGAAGAAAGCGCAACGCGCCGGGGCATGAAATGCTCGATCAATTGATACGATTCCTCAATGCGCCGCCTGGGCCCCAGCGGCGACCCGACCTGCGCCTGTCGGTGGCGGTGCTGCTGCTGGAGGCGGCGCGCCAGGACGATACGTTCGATTCAAGCGAACGGGCGATGATCGAGAAATTGCTGACACAACGCTTCGCCCTGACGCCCCAGGAATGCGCCCAGCTGCTGTCGGCTGGCGAGGCGCGCGCCAGCGAGATGGTGCAGTTGCATGGCCATACCAGCGACATCATCGAGCAGATGACGCCGGACGAGCGCGTCGGCCTGGTGGAGATGCTGTGGGAAGTGGCCTATGCCGATGGCGTGCTGGACCCGGAAGAAGACCTGTTGATCCGCCGCGTCGCCGGCCTGATCTATGTCACAGACCGCGACCGCGTACTGGCCCGACAGCGCGTGTTGGCGCGTTTGGGACAACGGAACGCCTAGCGGAACTCAATAAGGCGGAGCGCGGCGGGCGCGCTGGGCATGTGCCGCCTCGGTCCACCACCGCAAATCCTCGACCAGGCGCGGAAATACCTTTTCAAGATAGGCGCCGGATGACCCGGTGGGCTTGCTGTCCGCATCCAGCGCTTCCGCAATCGCGCCAATAGTGATCGTGCTTGAGATCACCACCATTCCCATTTCGGAAAGTATGCCGTGCCAGGCGGCATTTGACCGCGCTGCGCCGGTGCGCTGGGCCGAATAGCTGATCACGGCTGCCGGACGCCAGAACCATTCCTCCAGGAAATGATCGGTAAGATTCTTCAGCCCCGGCTGGACACCCCAATTATACTCGCCCGCCACGAAGACAAACGCGTCCGCAGCCTTGATCTTCGTCGCGAGATTTTCCAAGGCCTCCGGCGCAGTGCCTGGCTCATATTCCTTGTACATCCGGTCCAGCATGGGCAGGCCAATGGCCTGGGCGTCGATCAGCTCCGCGTCGAAGCCGCGGCTGTTGAGGGCGGAGACGGCGTATCGCGCGAACCGGATGCCCATCCGGGTCTGGCGATAGGAACCGTAGAATACGAGAACCTTATGGGTCATGTGTCACAGCTTTAGAGCGCGATCCTTACGGCCGACCCGCAAGCGCTCGACCGCAACGATATGATCATTCCATTCTCCTGTCATGGCCGGGTTTAACGTGGCCATGACAGGTATTGCGCCTGTCTTCCACTGGCCTATTGTGCCTTCGGGCAATGAGGAACACCTCATGGGGACTAGGCTGACCGGCACGATCTGCGCTGCCGTTGCGATTGTCGTGGTGATACTGCCCTTTGCCGCGGTGGCACAGACACCGGCATCGGAAGAGCTCGTTCTGCCCGGCCTCACTCAGCCGGTTGAGATCATCAAGGATCGCTGGGGCATCGCTCACATCTACGCCAAAAATGAATCCGACCTGTTCTTCGCCCAAGGCTTCAACGCGGCGCGTGACCGGCTGTTTCAGCTCGAATTGTGGCGGCGTCAGGCCACCGGCACCGTCGCCGAGATCCTCGGCCCGCGCGAGCTGAAGCGCGACATCGGCAACCGCCTCTTTATGTATCGAGGCGACATGAAGCAGGAAATGGACTGGTATCACCCCCACAGCGCCGCGATCATCGAAGCTTTCACCAAAGGTGTGAACGCCTGGATCGACGCGACCGAGCGCAACCCTGCCCTGCTCACCCCTGAATTCCGCATGCTGGGCATCAGGCCCGGCAAGTGGACGCCTGCGGTGGTGATCTCGCGCTTCAATGGACTTTTGATCAATCTCGACGAGGAAATGAATACCGCGCTGGCCGTGCGTACCCTGGGCGTGGACAAGGTCAAGTCGCTGGCCCATTACCAGCCGTCCAATCCGGACCTCACCATCGATCCGGCGATCGACACCGCGCTGCTGTCGAAAAACATTCTTGAGCTTTACGACGCCTATCGCGTGCCGCTGAAATTCGCAGCCGCCGACCTGATGCCCGGATATCGCAACTCTGCTTCGGCCGCACCGCCGCGCCGCTTCGCCGCCATCCCGTCGCAAGCCGCGATGGCCGACCGCCGCGCCGACATGGGCAGCAACAACTGGGTGGTCAGCGGCCGGTTGACCGAAAGCGGCCTGCCGATGGTGGTGAACGATCCACACCGCGTGCAGCAGATACCGTCGCTGCGCTATTGGGTCCATCTTAACGCGCCGGGCTGGAACGTGATCGGCGCGGGCGAACCCGCCATTCCCGGCGTATCCAACGGTCATAACGAATTCGGCGGCTGGGGCTACACCATCTATGGCGCCGACACCGAAGACCTGTATGTCTATGACATCAACCCGACCAATCCGCTGCAATACAAATACGGCAGCGGCTGGGAGACGATGAAGCTGGTGCACGAAGCCATCCCGGTCAAAGGCCGCGCGGCGGAACAAGTGGACCTCAAATTCACCCGCCACGGCCCGGTTATCTTTGAGGACCCCGCGCATCACAAGGCCTATGCGGTGCGCGCAGCGTGGCTCGAGCCCGGTGGCGCGCCCTATCTGGGCAGCCTGCGCATGGACCAGGCGCAAAGCTGGGACCAGTTCCGCGATGCCATCAGCTTTGCCCGCATTCCGGCGATGAACTTCATCTGGGGCGATCGCGCAGGCAATATCGGCTACAACGCGGCGGTGATCGCGCCGCGGCGGATGAACTTCAGCGGGCTGGTGCCGGTGCCCGGCGACGGCCGCTATGAATGGGACGGCTTCCTGCCCATCAAGGATCTGCCGCATGTGCTGAACCCCGACAAGGGCTTCTACAATACCTCCAACGATTACCAGGTGCCGCCCGGCTATGCCCATATGGAAGCGATCCAGCATGTGTGGACCGACCCCTATCGCGGCCGCGCCGTGGCCGAAGCGCTGGGCGCGTCGCGGAAATTCTCCGTCGCCGACATGATCGCCTTGCACAACAACGATCTGTCGCTGCCGGCGCGCAGCATCGTGCCCTTGCTGCGGGACGTCGTCATCGCCAGCCCGGTGAGCCGCCAGGCCGCCCAGCGCCTGCTGCACTGGAATTTCGTGCTGGACAAGGATTCAGTCGAGGCCGGCATCTATGAGATGTTCCAGCGCAACCTGATGACAAACGTGAAGAACACAATCGTGCCGGCATCGGCGCGCGAATACATCACCCCGCCCATGACCCGCATCATCGCCGCGCTGACCGCGCCCGACGGCAGTTTTGGCAACGATCCCATCGCCGGGCGCAACGCAGTGCTGGTGAAAAGCCTGGACCAGGCGGTTGCCGAGCTGGGCAAGCGCCTGGGTCCCGACATGGAGAAGTGGAAGCTTGGCGCCTATCACCATGCCAAGATCCTGCATCCCATGAGCGAGGCGCTGCGCCCAGAACTGGCAGCCAAATTCGACGTCGGCGCGCTGCCGCGCGGCGGCGACGCCTATACCATCACCGCAACCGGGGGCACCGACAACCAGGGGGCCGGCGGCTCTTTCAAAATCGTGTCGGACACGTACGACTGGGATAATTCGGTAGGGCTCAACAATCCGGGCCAGTCGGGCGACGCCGACGATCCCCACTACCGCGATCTCTACGAATTGTGGGCGCGGGGAAAATATTTCCCGATTTTCTTCTCGCGGCCGAAAGTGGAGTCGGTGGCGGAAAGGACGATCATGTTGATGCCACGATAAGCGCATCGGCGGCGCGGAACTTCCAAAACCATGACGCTGCCGGGGATAAAGGTCCCGCAATGTGAAGACGCTGCCACTCCTAACAATTGTCGTCTAACAACTATCACCCACCCGGTTCCTGCTCCCAAAAATCGTCTTTGATCCCCGCTTGCGGGAAATGCACGCCTGAAGAGCGTTTTGTCCCGTTGGCAGTGCTCCGCCAATTGCCTAAATACGGACCCGTCACTGCCGGACTCAGCCGTTGTTATCTTTTGTCCGTCTCGCCCTTCGCCGGCCTTATACCGCGGCCATCGCGGCGCTGCTGATTGCGCTCATGGGCGTTCTTTCCGTCACCCGCATGATCGTGGACATCTTCCCGGTCATCGACATTCCTGTGGTGCTGGTGGTGTGGAATTATCCCGGCCTGTCGGCTACCGACATGGAGCGGCGCGTCAACCTGATCAGCGAGCGCGCCTATTCCACCACCGTCAACGGCATCAGCCGCATCGAATCCCAGGCCATCCCCGGCGTGGGCCTGCTGAAGGTCTATTTCCAGCCGGGCACGGATGTCGGTGCGTCGATCGCCCAGGTCAACGCCGTCAATTCCACGGTGCTGCACAATGTGCCGCCTGGCATGCCGCCGCCCACCGTCATCCAGTACAACGCCGCCAATGTGCCTGTGGTGCAGATGACCATCTCCAGCAAGACCTTGCCCGAGCAGCAGCTTGCCGACTATGCCCTCAACTTCATCCGCATCAAGCTGTTCACCATTCCCGGCCTGTCTTCGCCCGCGCCGTTTGGCGGCAAGACGCGGCAGATCATGATCTATGTCGATCCGGCAAAACTCAGCGCCAAAGGGCTTTCGGCGGGGGCCATACTCAACGCGCTGCAGAACTCCAATGTGATCGTGCCCGCTGGCACCGCACGTATCGGCAGCCGCGAATATAATGTGTCGCTCAATTCCAGCCCCGACGCGGTCGAGGAATTCAAGAACATCCCCATCGGGGTGGTGAACGGCATCCCTGTGCTGCTGAGTGACGTGGGGACGGTGACGGATTCCTATGCCGTCCAGAACAATATCGTGCATGTGGACGGCACGCGGGCCACCTATCTGGCCATCCTCAAGCATGCCGATGCCTCGACCCTTGCGGTGGTGGATTCCACCCGCGACCAACTGCCCCAGATCCAGGCGGCCGCGCCCAAGGGCATGGAGCTCCGGCTGGATTTTGACCAGTCGGTCTTCGTGCGCGCCGCCGTCACCAATGTCATCCGCGAGGCGGTGATCTCGTCCATTCTCGTCTCGATGATGATCCTGCTGTTCCTGGGTGACTGGCGCAGCACGGTGGTGGTGTCGCTGTCGATTCCGCTGTCGATCGGCGCGGGCCTCATCGGTCTTCTGCTCACCGGACAGAGCATCAACTTGATGACGTT
>Ga0193753_10003995_pt1 | contig 10713 bp, 9 predicted proteins | sample H1c2metaG_FD_144925 | JGI IMG/M metagenome (GOLD analysis project Ga0193753, IMG submission 144925) | Soil microbial communities from a riparian zone of the East river system, Colorado, United States - H1c2 | ecosystem: Environmental > Terrestrial > Soil > Riparian zone | place: USA: East River... | reverse complement strand
GCGTCCTCCTCCGTCGGCTAAAGGGGACATTCCTCGTTTGCTAGCAAACGGGGACGCGGCTCATTGGTGAATGGTCGAGCGACCGCATCGCCATTTCCCAGGAATCCCATCTACACTCCGCCGCGAAATGGCCGAGAGCACCCTCATCCCACGACGAGAACGTCGACTCGCCGCGCTGCGCAGCGCGCTGCGTGAAGGCTCGTGGCGCGGCGCGGCGCGCATGATCGCCGCGATGCATCCGGCGGAAGTCGCGCTCCTCATGGAATCGCTGCCGCCCGCCCAGCGCGAGGTCGTCTGGAATTTCGTCGAGCCCGAAGTCGAAGGCGACGTGCTGGTCGAACTCAGCGACGAAGTGCGCCAGGCGTTCATCGAAGGCATGAACGCCGACGAATTGCTCGCAGCCGCCGAGAACATGGAGCTCGACGACCTCGCCGACCTGGTCGGCGACCTGCCCGAGGCGGTGTCGCTGCAGCTCGTGAAGTCCATGGACCAGCAGGACCGCGAGCGGCTGAAGACCGTGCTGTCCTACGAGCACGACACCGCCGGCGGCCTCATGAACACCGACACGGTGAGCGTGCGCGCCGACGTCACCGTGGAAGTGGTACTGCGCTACCTGCGCATGCGCGGCGAGCTGCCGGACAAGACCGACCGCCTGTTCGTCGTCGATCGCGACGATCGCTACCACGGCACGGTCGCGCTCACTCGCCTGCTGACCGAGGATCCGGAAAAGTCCGTCGGCGACATTCTCGATCCGGAAGGCTCGCGCATGGCGCCGGAAACCAACGCGCACGATGTGGCGCGACTGTTCCAGGACCGCGACCTGGTGTCCGCGGCCGTCGTCGATGAGCAGGGCAAGCTGCTTGGCCGCATCACCGTCGACGACGTGGTGGACGTCATCCGCGAGGAAGCGGCGCACGAAGTCATGTCCGCGGCCGGCTTGCGCGACGAGGAAGACGTCTTTGCCGGCGTGATCCCGTCGACTCGACGACGCCTGGTGTGGTTAGGCATCAACCTCATCACGGCCTTCATGGCGGCGGCGGTGGTCAGCCGATTCGAAGGGACCATCGAAAAAGTCGCCGCGCTCGCCGCGCTCATGCCGATCGTCGCCAGCATGGGCGGCATCGCCGGCACCCAGACCGTCACGCTGATCATTCGCGGCATCGCACTCGGCCAGGTCGAATGGGTCAACGCGCGCTGGCTGCTGTGGAAGGAAATCGCAGTGGGCGGGCTCAACGGACTCATCTGGGCCGCGGTCGTCGGCGCCGTGACCATTGTCTGGTACGGCACCTGGAAAATCGCCGCGATCATCGCCGCGGCCACACTGATCAATCTGCTGTGTGCCGCCGCGGTCGGGGTCATCGTGCCGCTGATGCTGCGCCGTATGCGCGTCGACCCGGCGCTGTCCGCCGGCGTGATTCTCACCACGTTCACCGACTGCATCGGTTTCGCGACTTTGTTAGGCCTCGGCGCCCTGTTCCTGACCTAGCGGCTCGCGCCGCGGCGTTCCCGGCACGCACCGCCACATCCTCACTTGCGTCTCCTGCTCTGCCGCCCGGCGAAGCGCGAGTGCGAGCTGGTGGTCGGCGGTTGGCCGCGCCTGCCAGAACATCCAATGGCGCGCATCGTCATGCGCGAAAGTCGTGCGCATGACTCTGTGATCGCGACCGAACTCGAACGACACATTGCCGAGACCCGCGCCGATGCCGAGTCCGGTCGCCTTGATCCAGGATTCCTTGAGCGTCCAGAGCGCATAGAACCGCGCCGATTGTTCGGCGGGCGGCAATGACGCGAGATCGCCGGCCTCCCGAGCGGTAAAAAAACGATTCGCGATCGCGAGCGGCGCGGTTCGCGCCGTGACGTTCTCAACATCGATTCCGAGCGTCGCCCCGCGACTCACCGCGAGCGCCACCAGCCCCTGCGTGTGCGCCACGCTGAAATGCAGATTGAGCGGCGCGAATTCCGCGGCGATTGCCGGCTTTCCGTGTGGGCCTGCGACGAAGCGCAGATCACGCGGCGCGACTCCGGGTGCATACCCGGCCAGCGCGGTGCGCTGGAGCGCGCGCGTGATCAGGAATTGATGGCGAAGTTCCTCGGACTGCAGCCGGGCACGACGCTCCTGTTCGCTGGGCTCGAGCATCGCCTCGTACGCGGCAATCAACTCGCTGTCGCGCACCTCGTCATCGAATGCGAGCCATACGTGTATTTCATCGCCGGCGAGATTCAAGGTGCAAGCATGCTCATGCCAGAAAGGCCACGAGCTCATCGCGCTTGGTGAGCGTGTCGCGGTAACCGAGCTCTATCAACTCACGCGTGTAGCCACTTTCGAACATCAGGTAGCTCGCGAGCAGGCTTCCCGCCGTGCCGCGGGCGCCAATGATGCGCATGAGCGCGCGCAGGCTCACCGGCAGCGAATCGATGTGGCGCCCCGCGAGCGCCGAAGGGTCGACGGACGGCGCGATCATCATGGTCTGAATCTGCCGCGTGCCGATGCTGCCGCCGGCGAGCGCCGAGAGCCGGTTGATGCGATTCAGGTTTTCGAGATCGGCGGAAATCTGGTCGCTGAACAATGTATCCAGCATGTAGCCGAACAGCTGTCCCGGAGTCGGTGGTGAGTCGGAGGCCACGAAGCGGGGAATCAGGTCGAGGTGCGTCGGCCGGACGCCGAGGACCAGCAGGCGATCCGCACCGAGATGAATCGCCGGAGAGAGCGGCGCGGTCTGGCGCATGGCGCCGTCGCCGAAATATTCGCCGTGCAGACAGCTCGGCGGAAACAGAAACGGAATGCCAAGGCTCGCCATGAGGTAATCGAGCGACAGCGGCACACGTTCGCCATGGCGCTGGGCGCGCGACCATTCGCTGATCGTGGTCTCGGCCTCGAAGAACGACACCGAACGCGCGGTGAAATAGCTGGTGGCACACAGCGCCAGCGCCCGCAGGTGGCCATGCGCGACGTTGGCGCGGATGGCATCGAAATCCGCCACTTTCGACAGAAGCTCGCGGAGCGGCGAATTGTCGAGCAAGGACCTTGGCGGGCCGATCATGCCGCCCGTGAACAGCGACCCCAGCCATCGGCCGCCGGACTTGAGCATGGCGGCGGCGTCCGTGCGGAACACCTGGGACACTTTGAAGTTCGCCCAGACCTGCTCGATCTCGGCGACCGACTGGTGCCAGCGCGTCACGTTTCCGGCCAGGATGCTGGCGGAAACGGCGCCCGCTGACGTGCCGACGATGATGGGAAACGGCCAATCCGGGCTCGGATGAATCTCGGCAAGCCCCTTGAGCACGCCCACCTGGTAAGCGGCGCGCGCGCCTCCGCCGGTCAGGATCAGGCCTGCCCGAGTCGCACTCTTGCCGCTAGAATCCGTTTCCCCCACGACCTTTCCATTTTCACGGAGAACAACATGCTCGCACTTCGACGGACTTTGGTCACCGCCTTGATCGCGGTGACTGCAAGTGTATGCGCACAGACTCCCGCCGCCACACCAGCCGAAGGAACGCAGGCGCCGGCCCTCAAACTACAGGATCAGGCCGGCAAGTGGCACACGCTGGAACAGTACAAGGGCAAGTGGGTGGTGCTGTACTTCTACCCGAAGGATTTCACCAGCGGTTGCACCACGCAGGCGTGTGAGTTGCGCGACAACATCTTCGCGTTCCGCAAGGCGGACGCAGTGATCCTCGGCGTGAGTGTCGACGACGTCGCCTCGCACGAAAAATTCGCCAAGGAACACAGCCTGCCCTTTGACATCCTTGCGGATCCGACGCGTGAAGTGTCGGGCAAGTACGGCGTGCTGTTCAGTGCCGGCACGACGCAGCTCGCGAGCCGCCAGACCTTCCTCATTGGACCCGACGGCAAGATCGTCAAGCACTGGGACAAGGTAGACCCGAAGGGTCACTCGGACATGGTGCTGGCCGAGATCAAAGCCCATTCAGTGGACAAGGCCCCGGCCAAAGCCGGCTGACGGCAAAACGCCCGGCGCGAATCCCGCGCCGGGCGTTGATCTTTCCGCGGAGAGTCCGCGCTACTTGTCGTCGCCGGTTTTCAGATCCTTGCCGGTGTTGTCCTTGAGCTTTGCCTTCATGCCGTCGAACGTCGCCTGGTCGGTGACGGTGAGTTTCGGGTGCCCGGCGAAGGCGCCCATCGAAATGGCGCCCACCACGTAATACGTCTCCCCCGGTTTCACCTCGAGCGAGAGCGTATCTCCCGCCTCGGTGTGGACGTCGTACTTGTGCGTGCCAGCCGGCGCCTTCACCGTGCAGAAAGTTCCGCTGCCGAGCTTGCACAGCTCGACGTCGTTCTCACGGACTTTGTAGCGGATCGCCGCGCCCACCATCTTCTTCTCGCGGAAGAAGATGACGGTGCCCGTATCGGTCGCCGCGACCGTCGGAGCCGCCGCATCCTGCGCACCCGCGACACAGGGCGCGAGTAGCGCGGCACTCAACCACAAGCCTAAGCATCTCTTGTTCATTCGCATCCTCCCAATGTGTCTAACTAACACCACGCGAAGTATAGGCGCCGCGACGCTTGAGCTCACGCATCGCGTGATCGAGACCTTCCAGCGTCAGCGGAAACATTCGCCCGCCCACGAGCCCGCGTGCGATCTCGACCGACGGCGTCCACTTCCAGCGGTCTTCCGGTTCGGGGTTGAGCCAGACGAGGCGCGGGAAATGCGCCGCAATCCGCGTCATCCACACGCGCCCCGATTCCTCGTTCCAGTGCTCGACGCTCCCGCCCGGTTGTTCGATCTCATACGGGCTCATCGTCGCATCGCCGACGAACACCACGCGGTAGTCGGAATTGAAGGTCCGCAGCAGCGACCACGTGTCGGTGATGACGCTGAACCGCCTGCGGTTGTCCTTCCACAGCCGCTCATACGGGAAGTTGTGGAAGTAGAAATATTCGAGATGCTTGAATTCCGCGCGGGCCGCGGAGAATAGTTCTTCGCAGACCTTGATGTAGGGGTCCATGGAACCGCCCACGTCGAGCAGCAACAGCAGTTTCGCCGCATTGCGCCGCTCGGGCACCAGTTTCAGATCGAGCAGACCGGCATTGCGCGCGGTCGCATCGATGGTGCCGTCGAGATCCAGTTCTTCCGCCGCGCCTTCACGCGCGAAGCGGCGCAGCCGCCGCAAGGCCATCTTGAGATTGCGCGTTCCGAGCGTCAGGCCATCATCGAGATTGCGATACTCACGCGCGTCCCACACCTTGACCGCACGGCGGTGGCGCGAGCCGGTTTGTCCCAGCGCCACGCCTTCGGGATTGAAGCCCTGGTTGCCGAATGGCGATGTACCGGCGGTACCGATCCAATGGTTGCCACCCTCGTGTCTGCCCTTCTGTTCTCGCAGACGCTCCCGCAGAGTCTCGAGCAGCTTTTCCCAGCCGCCCAGAGCTTCAACGCGCTGCTTTTCTTCCTCGCTCAGCAGTCGCTCGGTGAGTTGCTTCAGCCACTCGGGCGGAAGTTCCGCCATGATTTTCTCGAACAGCTGTTGCGCGCCTTCGAAGTGCTGCGCGAACACACGATCGAAACGATCGAAGTGCCGCTCATCCTTCACCAGCGCCATGCGTGCGAGGTAGTAGAACTCCTCGGGCGAGAGCGCGGCGGGCCTTGTGTCGAGTACCGCGAGCAGCGACAGGAACTCGGGAAGCGTGACCGGAACGCCGCCAGCGCGCAGATCGGTGAAGAAGCGAATCAGCATCGCGGGCGCCGCGTCGTCAGCGACCCGCGCGGCGGTTGAGGAACACCAGCTGCTCGAACAGGTGTACGTCCTGCTCGTTCTTCAGCAGTGCGCCGTGAAGCGCGGGAATCGCCTTCTTCGGGTCGTCGCCGCGCAATGCCTCGGGCGGAATGTCTTCGGCGAGCAGTAGTTTGATCCAGTCGAGCAGCTCCGAGGTCGAAGGCTTCTTGCGCAGGCCGGGCGTTTCGCGTACTTCGAAGAAGGCGGTCAGCGCTTCGCGCAACAGTTCCGACTTCAAACCCGGAAAATGCACGCGCACGATCTTCTCCATCGTCTCGGCATCGGGAAAACGGATGTAGTGGAAGAAGCAGCGCCGCAGAAAGGCGTCCGGCAATTCCTTCTCGTTGTTGCTGGTGATCAGAATGATGGGGCGGTGACGCGCCTTCACCAACTCGCGCGTCTCGTTCACGAAGAACTCCATGCGATCGAGCTCGCGCAGCAGATCGTTCGGGAACTCGATATCGGCCTTGTCGATTTCGTCGATGAGCAGCACCGGCTGCGTCGCCGACTCGAACGCCTCCCACAGACTGCCCTTGACGATGTAGTTGCGGATATCACGCACCTTCTCTTCGCCGAGCTGCGAATCGCGCAGGCGCGAGACGGCGTCGTACTCGTAGAGGCCCTGGTGCGCCTTGCTCGTGGATTTGATGTGCCACTCGTAGAGCGGCCGTTGCAGCGCACCCGCAATTTCCGCGGCGAGTTGCGTCTTGCCGGTTCCCGGCTCGCCCTTGATGAGGAGTGGCCTGCCCAACGTCACCGCGGCATTCACGGCCATCATGAGATCGGGCGTCGCGATGTAGCTTTCCGTGCCGGAGAAACGCGCTGCGCTCATGCGATGGTCCTATTCGGGCGCGGCTCCCGGCCGCAGCACGAGCTTATGCGCTGCCGGTCCCGGCAGGAATGGCGTCGGCTTTCCGGTGGCCCAGTCCTCGAATCCGCTGCGATAGAACGGCGACAGCGGGTGCCCGGATGGCCCGCCGGGCAATTCCAGATAGCCATCCGCCTCCCGTCCGGGCGACACCGCGAAACGCTCCGAGGCGCCGAACACGCCATCCTGCACATGTGGCATGTGATGGTCGCCCGTGAGCGGCAGCGTCGGCATGTCGAGCAATCCTGAAAGCAGCGGCACGGCGCGCGACAGCGGATGGCGCACGGCGACCGGACTCAGGCTGCCGTATTTGCAGGCTCCCAGACTGCCGCAATCGGCGATGAGCTGGTCGATGGTCGCGTCGAGCCGCGACAGCAGAAAAGCCCGCCAGTCTTTGCCGCCCGGGGGCGCTACGCGCGCAGGGCGTTCGTTGACCAGGCGCCAACCGGCCGCTTCGAGCTGCGCCGGCCGCCGACCCTTGAAATCCTTGCCTAACAAACCCGCGGCGAGACTGCGCCACAGGGCATCGAGCGTCGCGCCGCGGAATGTGCGCACCAGCCGGTACCCCACGGCGTCGGCGCTGGCCTGCAACGCGCCCGCGCTCACCAGCTCGCGAAACTCCCGGCGTCGCGGATCATCGTGCATCGCATCTTCGTCGACGAGCGCCAGCAGCAGGTCGCGCCAGCGCGCCAGGAACAAGGCGCGCGAATCGAGCTGGATCGCGAGCATGTCCGCCTCGGTGGCCGGATGGGTGAGACTCAGCAGATCGTCGCGGATCTGCCGCGCGCGCGCGCCGATGTCATAGCCACCCGCGCCGACATCCACCTCATCGTCGCCGAGCACCGCCTCGAGCTCACCGGCGACCACGCGCTGGTTGGCCGTCCACAGGCGGCCTACGGGCGGATCGGCAATGCGTGGGTGATCGATGGCGTCGCGATACTCGAGCGCGCCGAACAGGCGGTCCGGGCCCGTGCCGCGTGGCACGCGGCCTAACAAAGTCCAGGCGATGCGCCCGCGCGAATCCCCGACGACCACGTTCTGCCCGGGAATGCCGACGCGCGGCGCAAGTTCCAGCACGTCATCGACACTGCGCGCGCCCTCGAGAGCCAGCAGGCTGAAGTTGGTGGCCTCGGGGCGCGTCGCGAGCCACGCCGCCTGCAGGCACTCGCCGCTCGCCACGTCCTCGGCGTAGTCCTCACCGTCGAGCACCACTCCCGCGCCCACGTCACGATAGGTGACCTCGACCGCGTCACCGCCCTTCACCAAGATGTGCTCGCGGCGCACGCCGTAGTCGGCGCTGACGCACTTGCCCCAGCGCACGTCCGAGAAGTCGCCATAACTATTGGTGAATCCCCAGGCTACCTGGCCGTTGGAACCGGCCGCCACCGCGGGCGTGCCCGGAAGCGTGACGCCGGTGACGTCGATCGTCGGATTGCCGGTGGTCCGCAGGCGCGCCGGATACCACACCGCGGGAACGCCGAGGTCGAGGTGCATGTCGTTGGCGATCAGCGCCACACCCGAGCGCGTGTGTACGCCCGCCACCGCCCAGTTGTTGCTGCCGGGAGCGGCCGGCTCCGGCGCCCGTTCATCAGCCGCGCCGGCGAATCGCAGCTGTTCCGGAAACGGCTGCGTGAGGACGCCCGCGGAATCGGTGCAGGCCGCCTGCACGCACGGCGCCTCGGCGGAATAGTTAGGTGTGTCCCAGTCCGAATGGCCCGCATACACGAAGGCGATCAACGCATGGGCCGCCTGCGCGTCGCTGTGCGTCGTCGCGGCACGCTCGAGGCGCCGCCGATCCGCTTCATCGCGCAACGAGTTGTACTGCAGCTGCCACCACATCGAGTGGACCACCAGCACGGAGTCTTCGGGAAGCCATGCGCGCGGGTTCGCGCGCAGCAGCAGGTACTCCCAGGGTCGCGCGGCGAGGCTTGCGAGCCCGGCATTCACACCGCGCGTGTATGCCTCGATGACCGACCGTTCCGCCTCGGGCGCCGCGTCGATGACTCGACGCGCGACCGCGCGGAAACCGAATCGCCGGGTGCGCCGATCCTGCTTCACCGCGACGGCGCCGAAGAGTTCCGACAGTTCGCCGGCGGCCAGGCGGCGCGACAGATCCATCTGGAAAAAACGGTCTTGAGCGTGCGCGTACCCGGTGGCATAGGCGAGATCGGTGCGCGTCGCCGCGGTGATCACCGGAATGCCGCGTGCGTCGCGCTCGATGGTGGCCTCGGCGGCGAGTCCCGATGCGCTCGCAGTGCCATCGAGCTGCGGCAGACTCTGGCGCATCGCCCGCCAGGCGAGACCGAATGTCAGCGCTGCGCACACCGCGACGACCAACAAAGTCCATCGCAGCCAGCGCAGCCACCTCATGGGCTGTCAGTCCTGCGGAACGCGCAGGATCGTCAGGGCGTTGGTGCCGCCGGTGATGCCGGTGAGCTCGCCCTTGGTGACAATGATCAGTTCGCCTTTTTCCACCAGCTCGAGCTGCAGCATCATGCTCAGAATGGCCTTGAACAGCTCGTTGGTGCGCACGACCGGGATGTCGAAGGGCACCGGGAACACGCCGCGATACAGCGTGACGCGGCGACGCGTGGATTCGTGGCGCGTGAATGCGTAAATGGGAATGTCGGAGCGCGCACGCGACATCCACAGCGGCGTCGTGCCGGACTCGGTTAGCGCGACGATGGCGCGCACCTTCATGTGGTTGGAGGTGTACATCACCGCCATGGCGATGGCTTCTTCCGTGCGATCGACGATACCTTCGGCACGATGACGCATGCGGTTGTGCGTCGTCTCATATTTCTCGGCGCCGGCGATGATTTCTTCCATCGCCTGAATAGCCTTGACCGGGTACTTGCCCACGGCGCTCTCGGCCGAGAGCATCACCGCATCGGTGCCGTCCATGACGGCGTTGGCGACGTCGGAGACTTCGGCGCGCGTCGGTACCGGGCTCGAGATCATCGACTCCATCATCTGCGTCGCCGTGATCACGACCTTATTGCGCGTGCGCGACTCGTGAATGATGGTCTTCTGCAGGCCGGTGAGCTCGGCGTAACCCATCTCCACCGCGAGATCGCCGCGGGCGACCATCAACACGTCGGACGCGTCGATGATCTCGGTGAGATTGCGAATGGCTTCATGGCGCTCGATCTTCGCGCACAGATGGCCGTGGCCGCCGGCGTCGCGCAGCAGCTGGCGTGCGAGGTTCATGTCCGCCGCATCGCGCGCGAATGACACGGCGATGTAGTCGGCGCCGCGCGCGGCCGCAAACTTGATGTCTTCGCGATCCTTGTCGGTGAGCGCCGGCGCCGAAATGCCGCCGCCCTTGAGATTGACGCCCTTGCGATCGGAGAGCTCGCCGCCCGCGATGACCTTGGTGTCGATGCGCGTGCCCGCGACTTTCGTGACTTCGAGTTCGATGAGGCCGTCGTTGAGCAACAGGCGATTGCCGGCTTTCACGTCGCCCGGCAGGTCCTTGTACGCGCAGCCAACGACCTGCTCGGTACCCGCCTTGGGATCGTGCGCCGTGTCGAGCGCAAATGCCTGGCCATCGACGAGCATCACTTTCTTGTTAGTGAAGTTCTCGATGCGGATCTTCGGACCGCCCAGATCCGCGAGGATGCCGACATAGCGCCCGGCACGGCGCGCTGCCTCGTGCACGAGGTCGATACGCCGGCCGTGTTCCTCTTGCTTGCCGTGCGAGAAGTTCACGCGGGCTACGTCGAGCCCGGCGCGAACCATTTCGGTCAGCACTTCGATGGAATCCGTGGACGGGCCTAAGGTCGCGACAATCTTGGTGCGCGAATGCATCTGGCGTTCTGGCATGGGCGCGCATTCTGCCATGTGTTTCGCGTGCCAGCGCATAATAGAAAGACGTAATTCATTTTCTGAGGGCGCGCGATGAAACTTCGAATGTGGGCATTTCTGGCGGTCGGGCTCGTTTTGGGTGCGAGCCTGCAGTGGACGCGTGCGGCGGACGCGGCGGCCACCGGTAAAGTGTTCGAGATCAGGACTTATCACACCTTTCCGGGCCGTCTCGATGCCCTGCACAAGCGGTTCCGCGAACACACCATGAAGATCTTCGAGAAGCACGGCATGACCAATGTCGGGTA
>Ga0193753_10003994_pt1 | contig 10715 bp, 5 predicted proteins | sample H1c2metaG_FD_144925 | JGI IMG/M metagenome (GOLD analysis project Ga0193753, IMG submission 144925) | Soil microbial communities from a riparian zone of the East river system, Colorado, United States - H1c2 | ecosystem: Environmental > Terrestrial > Soil > Riparian zone | place: USA: East River... | reverse complement strand
TGCCCCGCATCGCGCATCTGCTCCGCGAATTCGCGGCGCACGCCCATGAGGCACTCGAAGGCGTAGCGGCGCTGGCGCGCATCGCCGCGGTCCAGGCCCCGCTCGCGCACCAGCGCGAGCAGCTCCCGCGCCATGACCTGGTCGTGCGTGGCCAGCGCGAGGCTCGCCCCGCCGTCCATGAGCGCCCGCGCCAGGCGCACGTAGCTGGCGGCGATGTCCGCGGGCTCCGTCCACGCGATCGCCGCCGGCTCGACGTAGATGCCCTTGACCAGGCGCACGTCGAGGCCCGGTCCGCCGGCGAGCAGCGTCGCCACGTCGGCCTCCGTCCGGTGCAGGCGCGACTGGAGCACGCAGCCGAGGTTCGCGTGGCGCCGCCGCGCCGAGGAGAACACGGCGAGCGTCGCATCGACGGTGGGCGCGTCCTCCATCTCGAAGCGCACGCGCCGTCCTTCGGCAGCCGCGGCCGCGCAGAGGTCGGACAGCAGGCGCTCGCAGAGGCCCGGGTCGAGCAGCAGTCCCAGGTGCGTGGGCTTCACGGAGAGCACGCAGCCGGGATCGACGCCTGCCAGCGCGCCGAGCGCACGGTGGTATTCGCGCGCGGCGGCCTCGGCCTCCGCCGTGGAGGAGATGTTCTCGCCCAGCACGTCGATGATCGTGCCGAAGCCCTCGCCCGAGAGCCGGCGGATCGCGTCGATGGCCGCGGGCAGGTCGTCGCCGGCGACGTAGCGCTGCGCGACGAGCCACAGCGCGCGGCGCGGGATGAGCGGCAGCGTCGCCAGCACGAGGCGGTTGGCGAGCGTCACTTGCCGATCTCCAGGCGCGCGGCGCACAGGTCCGGGATGTTGGGGTTGTCGTAGATCTTCCGCTGGCACGTGGCGATGTCGTAGTCCGTGCGCAGGAAGCGGATGAGGCGGTCCTCGACGATCACGCACGAGGCGCGCGGATCGCCGTCGCGCGGCTGCCCCACCGAGCCGACGTTCACGATGGCCTTCTCGCCCTGCCACTCGTACGCGTAGTCGAGCTGCGAGGGGTCGCGGAACTGCAGGTCGTCGGAGAACACGCCGGGAAAGTGGGTGTGGCCCACGAAGCACAGCCCCTCGAAGTGCTGGAAGATGTCGCGGATCTTGTCGGGCACGAAGATCACGTCGGTCTTCATGATGTATTCGTGGATCGGGTCGCGCGGGCTGCCGTGCACCATGAGGAAGTCGCCCTCGCGGTGGCTCACCGGCAGCGTCTCGATGAACTTCCAGCGCGCGCGCCGCGCCGAGCCCGAGAGCAGCGTGGGCTTCAGCATGCGGCGGTTGTACTCGATGACCTGCCGCGCCACCGGGTTGAAGTCGTGCGCGCCGCGCAGCAGCGCCTCGTCGTGATTGCCGCAGAGCGTGAGGTGGCAGCGCTGCATGACGAGGTCGATGCAGTGCTCGGGATCCGGCCCGTAGCCCACGACGTCGCCGAGGCACAGGATGCGCTCGATGCCTTCCCGGTCCAGGCGCGCGAGCACCGCGCCGAGCGCCTCGATGTTGCTGTGCAGGTCCGAGATGATCGCGAAGCGGGACATCAGTGGTCCGGCCGCAGCGACTGGCGCACGGCGGCGACGAGCCTGCGCACGTCGCGCTCCGCGCTCTCCGCCTCGAGCACCGTGCCCGCGGCGAATGCGTGGCCGCCGCCGCCGAAGGCCCGCGCGATGCGGTTCACGTCGGGCGAGCCGCGCGAGCGCAGGCTCACGTGCACGCTGCGGTCGGGCTGCTCGGTGAACAGCGCCACGACGTTGACGTTCTCGGCCGAGCGCAGCACGTCGAGGATGGGGTCGCCGTCCAGCCGTCCCACGCCGAGGTCGCGCACCAGCTCGTCGCGGATGATGGCCCACACGAACGCGCCCTCGCACTCCTCGTTGAGGCTCCGCGTGACGTGCCCGAGCAGGCGCAGCATCGGCACGCTGTTGCTCTGGTAGATGGTGCGGTAGATGCCGGGCAGGTCGAGGCGGTGGCTGGCCAGCTCCGCGGCGAGCGCGAGCACGGAGGCGTCGGTGTTCGCATAGCGGAACCAGCCCGAGTCCGTGGAGAGCGACACGAACGCCCCTTCCGCGATCTCGCGGTCCACGCGGCCGCCCACGTGCCGGATGTAGTCCCACGCGATGCGCCCGGAGGCGGTGGCCGTGCTGTCCAGCAGGTTGATGTCGGCCGGGCCGTCGTCCTCGCACGGATGGTGGTCCACGCACACCGTGCGGCAGCGCGACGCGCGCGCCGCCTGGCCCAGCGCGCCCAGCCGCGCGAAGGAGGCGATGTCGCACATGATGAACACGTCCGCCGAGGACAGCAGCGCGCCGTGGCGCGCCGCGTCGAAGACCTCGTAGTGCCGGCTGAACTCCATGAAGGCGTAGCGCGGCGACAGGGGCTCCATGAGCAGCGCCGTGACGTCCTTGCCCTCGATCTCGAGGTGGCGCCGCAGCGCCGATACCGCCCCCACCGAATCCCCGTCCGCCCGCGGGTGCCCCGCGACGATCACCCGGGAACTCTCCGCCATCAGCGTCTTCAGCTCATCGAAGCGGGACGAGAGCTGCGCCATCCGTGGGAACCTAGCGGTGCCCCAAGGTGGTGTCAAGGAATGCGGTCAGCGGCGGCGGGAGCCCGTCGCACGGTCCCGCCGCCGATCCGGCGTGGAACGTGAGCAGCGGTTGCGCGGCGTGAGACAGCGCCCAGTGGGCGAGTTCCTGCGCGCTGCAGCGCTCCGCGTCCGGGGGCGCGCTCAGCAGCAGCGCGTCGGCCGGAGATCCCGGCTGCAGCAGCGCCGCGGCCGGCTCGTGCTGCAGCGCCACCCTTCCGCCCCACGTGGCGCAGCGCAGGAGCGCGAGCGGATCGAGCTCCGGCCGGTCCGCGTGCAGGCGGCGGAGCTCGTCGAGCAGATCCACGCGCAGGTTGCTCAGGCCCGAGTCGGTGCCGAGGGCGACGTTGACGCCGGCCGCGAGGAGCTCCGGCAACCGGTGCAGCGGCCGCGCGAAATGGCCGTGCGTGCCGTGGCAGTAGACGACCGACGAGCGGTGCGCCGCGAGCCGCGCGACGTCGTCGTCGTCCAGGTCGTTGCCGTGGATGACGACGCAACCGGCCGCAAGCAGCCCCGCCTGCTCCGCGAGCGCGATGGGCCGCATGCGCGGTGGCGCCGAGAACGGTGCGCCGCGCCCGATCGTGCGCAGGAAGTCGACGAAGGGCCCGTCCCCGTGGAGCAGGTAACGCGTCTCGTCCACGGTCTCGGCGAGGTGCATCGCCAGCCGCAGGCCGCGCCACCGCGCGGCGCGGGCGATCTCCGGCAGCACCTCCGCATTCACGGAATAGGGCGCGTGCGGCGAGAGCCCGAAGCAGCGCGACCCGCCACCCAGCCGGTCGATGAGCGCCAGCGACTGCGCGAGCCGGGCGCGCGCTCCGTCGCGCTGCACGCCGACGATCTCGAGGTACGAGAGACCGCCGAGCGCGGCCTGTCGCCGGCCTGCCGTCGCACGCCCGGAACTGGCGTCGATGTCGCCGATCGCGGTGACGCCGCGCTGCGCCAGCGCCTGCGCCTGGCCGCGCGCGGCGGCCTCGACGTCGCGACCGTCCCCGCGCACGCCTCCCACGGCGAGCAGCCAGTCCGTGAAAGGGCCGGCCGCCGGGAGTGCGCGCGCCCCGGCGAGGTCCAGGTGAGCGTGCGCGTTGACGAGACCCGGCACGAGCACCGCATCGAGGAGCTCAGCGCCGGGACGCGGCAGCGCCTCCAGCGCACGCGTGCGCCCTCCGTCCACGCGCCAGACCGCCGGCGCCACGACGCGACCGTCCGCACGGAGTGCCGCCCGCACCTCCAGCCGGAAGGACATCGCCGCGCTCAGAACGCTTCGTTGGCGTAGGTCAGGTCGATCGCGTCGATGCGCACGTTGCGGAAGGAGACGCCGTCCACATCGTGCAGGCCGTCGATGCTGATGCGGAAGCGCAGGAACACGTCACCGTCCGCGATGGACCGGGCGCCTTCCGGCAGCAGCACGCCGAAGGTGGACAGCGCGAGGTCGGCGCCCGTGAGGCTCACGCTGGCGGGCGGCAGCGCCTGGATGCGCGTGTCCGCGACGTCGGTGGCGTGCACGAGGTACAGGGAGCCGGGCTTGAAGGCGATGCCCGACGGGAGCACGCCGTCGCCACCGGAGGTGAGCTTGCTGAGGCGCTCGCTTCCCGTCACGGAGGTGCCCTCGAAACCGGACGCGAAGTTCACCTCGAAGAGCAGGCCCTGGTTGCTGTCGCTGCACCAGAGCTTCTGCGCGGCGTTGTCCCAGGCCATGCCGACGAGCTGGATGTCGAAGGGCACTCCGTCGCGGCTCACGATGAACTGGGAGACCGGCAGCAGCGGCGCATAGTCCGTCGTCTGCGGGAGGGCGGCGGCCGCATCGCGCGGCGCGAAGGTCACGAGGCGGTCCGACGTGTCGTCCGCGAACACCAGCAGGTCCAGGGGCGCCGGCAGGTACGTCATCGCGCCTTGCAGGTCCAGCGGAAGGGTGATCGTGCGCTTGAAGGCCGCCGTGGCCAGATCGATCACGTGAACGCGCCGGGTCACGCGCTCGAGCAGGAAGATCTCGGCGTTGATTTGGTCCACCGCGAGCGACACCACATTCAGCTTCGCCTCGCCGACCGACGGGATCGTGGGCAGCAGGATGGCCGGCGGGCCCGACGCGACCGTCGCCAGCGTGGCGGGATCGAGGCGATGGATCTGCGAGCAGCCCTCGCCGACGGCGTAGAGGACCACGTCGCTGGAGGAATCCCAGGCGAGGCCCGTGCGCGCGGAGAACAGGTCCGCCGCCGGATAGAACGAGTCGCTCGCCTGCGCGTCGTCGATGAAGCCCGTCGGGCCGAACGGGGCCGTGTTGAAGCCGATGCGGAACGGCGGGTCGTCGAAGCCCTGCACGCCGGGATCGATGCCCGTGTCGTCGACGCTCCACGTGAACGCCTCGGGGATGTCGTCGTCGTTCGTGTCGGCGACATAGTCGACGGTCAAGTCGGTCCACGCGGGATTGAGGACTCCCGTCTCGAAGAAGAGGCTCTGCCCGATGCCCTGCGGGACACCGAGCAGGCGGCCGAAGTTGCTCTCGTCGACCTGCGGGAACGTGACGTTGGCGAGGTTCTCCGGCACGAGGTCGTCGTCGAAACTCTCGATGCGGATGTACCCCGCGCCGCCGCTGCCGCCCTTGCCGAAGCTGGCCAGGCCGCCGCCTTCGCCGCCCTGCACCGAGATGGTGGCGCCCTGGAAGACCGTGAGCGAGCGTCCGGCGCGGATCACGGCATTGCCGCCGCCTCCGCCGCCGCCGCCAGCGAACTTGGTCTGCACGTCGAAGACGATGGCACCGGCACCGCCGGTGGCCAGCACGCCGCCCGCGGGCCCGATCGTCATGTCGCGCGCCGACTCCAGCGCCGCGCTGCCGCCGCCCGCGCCGCCGCCCGCGCCGGGCGCGAACGTCGGCAGCACCGTGGCAGCGCTGTTGACGGTGCCCGTCACGGAGACGCCTGCCCCGCCACCTCCACCACCGCCGATGTCCAGCGACGGGATGATGCGGAAGGTGTAGTCGGTGCCGGGCGTGAGCGCGGGGCCGTCGGGACCGGGACCATCCGTCAGGCCGATCTGGATGGCGTCGAGCTGGACGGGCTCGATCGTGAAGGTGACACCGTCGAACGAGGACAGTTCGAAGAGCCAGCCGTCCTCGAGTGCGTCGGGAAGGATGAGGCAGCCGGACAGCTCGCCCGCGGTGAGCGAGGACAGCGGCTTGCCGGAGCTCTGGCTGACGAGATCGATGTGCGTTCCATCGATGACGCGTCCGACGCCGACGATCGTGCCGGAGCCACCGGGTGCGCCGGGGGAATCGTCGAGCGCGATGCCGCCTGACGTGCCGCGCTGGTTGACCAGCGGGTCGCTCGCGGGGCCGTCGCTCTCGCCGGCCGAACCGGGAGCGATCGATCCACCGCCGCCACCGCCGCCGCTCGTGGTGCTGATGCCGAGGGAGCCTTCGTTGACCACGACATAGGGCTGGGCACCGATGCCGCCGCGATCCAGCGCCGTGACGTCGCCACCGTTCCCGCCGCGCAGGCGTCCGATCAGGTAGCAGTCACCGGCCGCGGCGATGGCGGCGGCGCCGATGTTCTTGCTGGGCTGGGTGAGCGTCGGGTCGCCGGGATCCGAGCTGACGGTGTACGTCGTCTGACCGCCCGTGACCGAGACGGAATCGACGACGAAGGTCGGATGGTTCTCGTCGATGGTCTGGTTGGCGGTGCCGCTGTTGCCGAGCAGCGAGCTGCCGACGCCGAGGTTGGGCTGCAGGAGCAGTTCGCCCTCGGCGACGAGGGCCGTCAGCGCCGGATCGCCGGTCCCGTGCACCGTGTCGAGCTGCGTGAAGTTGGCGCCCGTGTCCAGCAGAGTGGTCGCGGTGAGCACGCTGCTGCGGCCGGAGGCGCCCGTGAGCTTGCCGTCGGAGGGTTGGTAGGCGGGAGACGCCGGGGGCGATTCCAGGAGGATCGGCAGCGTGCCGCCCGTGCCCAGCAGCAGCACGTCGCCACCGCGCCCGCCGTCGCCGGACGCCTGGAGCGCTGTCGTCGTCGGTCCGCCCTGCGCCTGATAGGCCGCATAGAGAGGGTCCAGCGCCGTTTCCGGACGGACGAGCACCTCCGCGTCGATGCCCCGCACGTCGATGATGCCGAGCAGGTTGACATTGCCGGAGCAGCGCAGCGAGAGGGGCGCACCCAGCCCGTCGAGCGGATGCCCGGGGCTCTGCACGAGGTACTCGTCCGGATCCAGCGTGCCGTCCTTGTCGCGGTCGAACAGCACCCCGATCTTCCAGCCCACCGGCAATTCGAGCGTGGTGAGATTGTAGACACGCGGCTCGAAGACGCCGCTGGCGACCTCCTCCACGGTCGGCAGCTCGACCGTCTTGCCGGGGATGTCGATCACCGCGCCGAGCGGGAGCACCGTGTCCGCGAGGCTGGTCGCGGTGGTCGCGGGGTCGATGATCAGCGGGCCTTCCTCGCCTGTGCCGCCGCCCAGCACGGGACCGAGCTGGCCCGGGAACTCGGTGGCCCACTCGGCCGAGGTGCTGGACGTGTCCTCCTGCGAGCCGTTGTTGAACGGCTCGCTGAGGGCGTAGACCGTGGCGTCCGCAACGTCCACGACGTGCAGGGCCGAGACGAGGTCCGGGGCGCCCGCTCCCTTCGAGTTGCCGGCCAGATCCTGCACGGTCGGCGCCACGTCGATGAGCAGGAAGCTTCCGGGCGGATAGGCCACCGCTGTCGGGTGCCAGCGCACGATGGTCAGGTCGGTCTGCTGGTGGATGAACGAGAACTGCGCGGGGATCCCCTTGGGCTGGAAGTTCGGGAGCGGCACCGTGTTGATCGAGACCTTGATCGCCGGGCTGCTCTCGTCGACGAGGTTCACGGCGGTCGTGGGCTGCACCGCATCATCGAAGATGAAGAGGATGTCGCGCACCGGACCCACCGGGATCTGTATGGGTACAGGCACTGCATTCAGCGGCTGGACCTGAACCTCGTTCGCATAGAACGCGAGCGTCTCGGGAAGAAGGTCTCCGTCTCCATCGGCGTCGACGATCGTCGCCGGGAGAGTCACGGCCGTGGGGTCGTCCACGATGTAGGCGTGGACGGCCGGATAGCCGGGGTTCAGGTCGAAGCCCTTGTCCGGTGTCCGGAAGAAGAAGGTGACGTTGGGATTGCCGAGAACGTCGCCCGTGACGGACTTGACCGACACGCCGCTGTTGGGGTTGCTGAAGGCGATTTCATACAGCGCGTTGGCGACGAAGCCGTAGCTCACCTTGTCCGGCGCAAAGGTCACGGTCGGCGTCAACGTGACTGTCTGTCCGGAGACGGAGTACGAGACGCTGGCCACGCTTCCGGGACCGCCGTGGATTGGCCGGCCGGATCGAGAACCGTGACCACCTGGACGGTGACCGGAGTGACCGAGGACGGTGCGACGTCCTTGTTGAACTGGATGGAGACGGGAAGGTTCAGGCCTCCGATGGTGCCGCCATTGGGACCGCCGTTGGCCACGAACTTCTTGCCGTTGCCGCCACCGCCTCCACCTCCGCTGGAGCCGCCTCCGCCTCCTCCACCGCCGCCACCCCCACCGCCGCACGCTCCGACCACGAGACTTGCGAGAACCGCACAGGCAAGACGACGAACGGTCAAAGACATGCGCATCGGGGAGGAATACCGTGTGAGAGAGGCGGTGTGCCGGTCGAACCGTTCGGGGCTCGGCCGCGAGGGACGGCTTTGGCAGACCCTGCCATAGAATGCCATCCCGATGGAGGGTGTGCCCAGAGCCGCGGCTTGACGCACGCTCCATCGCTCAGGTGACAGAGCCGGACCCGCAGCCTGAATCGGAGGTCATGAGGACGAGCGAAGACGACGAGGCTTCGGGAACGGGGAACGGCGGAGCCGACGCTCGGGGCGCGCCCTCTAGCCCCCGGTCCGCCGCGGTAACGGCCGCCCTCTTCGACAGCCATTCCCACCTCGCATTCCAGGCCTTCGACGAGGATCGCGAGGCGGTGGTCGAGCGTGCCAGGACTGCGGGCGTGGTGGGTTGCATCGCTGTGGCCGTCGATGGAGCGAGTGCACGTGCGGCGCGGACTCTCGCACGATCGCTTCCCCGCTGGGCCTGGGCGACGGCGGGCATCCACCCCACGGAGAAGGCCGTGACAGACGAGGCCGCCTGGCGCGACATCGTGGATCTTCTCTCGGAAGGAGGGTTCGTCGCCGTCGGGGAGACCGGTCTCGACGCGTTTCACGAGTGCGCCTCGCTCGACGCCCAGGCCGCCTCGTTGCACAGGCATCTCGACCTCGCGTTCCGGCATCGGCTGCCCGTCGTGCTGCACTGCCGGGACGCCTTTCCGCGGCTTGCGAAGGAACTCCTGGCATGGCGCGGCGCACCTGTCGCAGGCGTGCTGCACTGCTTCACCGGCGGCCCCGGCGACGTGGCGCCCCTGCTGGACGCCGGCCTGCACATCGGCGTCGGCGGGGCGGCCACCTACAAGCCCAACGTCGCGCTGCGTGCCGCCGTTCGCGAGGTGCCGCTCGAGCGCCTCCTGCTCGAGACCGACGCGCCCTGGCTTGCGCCAGTCCCCGTGCGGGGCCGCCGCAACGAGCCGGCCTTCATCGCGCACGTGGCCGCGTTGCTGGCTGCCGAGCGGAACCTTCCGACCGACCGGCTCGCCAACGCCACCACCGCCAACGCGCAACGACTGTTCGGCCTGCCGCAGGGCGAAGCGGAAGCCGCGCTCAGTCCTCGTCGGCCAGCGTGAAGCCGGCCATGATCTCCTGCTGGACATTGCCCGGCACGACCTCGTAGTCGTGGAAGGCCGACGTGAACGTGCCCTCGCCCGAGGTCAACGAGCGCAGCACCGTCGGGTAGCTGAGCACCTCGCGCTGCGGGACGCGCGCCTTGATGACCTGCACGTCTCCGAGCGAGTCCATGCCCGTGATGTGGCCGCGACGACCCGTCAGGTCCGACGTGATGGCGCCGAGAAACCGCGCAGGGATCGCGATCTCGAGATCGAGCAGCGGCTCGAGCATCACGGGGTGGCACTTGAGGAAGGCGTCGCGGAAAGCGCGCGTGCCGGCGATCTTGAATGACGCCTCATCGCTGTCCACGTCGTGGAACTTGCCGTCAAGGACGCTGACCGTCACGTCGACCACCGGGTAGCCGGCGATGATGCCCTTGCTCATGGCTGCTCGCGCGCCCTTCTCGACGGCCGGAATGAACTGCCGCGGCACCGAACCGCCCACCGTGTCGTCCTCGAACACGAGGCCCGCTCCGCGCGGGGCCGGCGAGAGCTTCACGAAGATCTCCGCGAACTGCCCGCGTCCGCCGGTCTGCTTCTTGTGGCGGTAATGACCATCGGCGGTGCCCGTGATCGTCTCGCGCATGGGCACGCGCGGCACGGTGACCTTCACTTCGACGTGGCCGCGCTCCTTGATGCGCCTCAGCACCGTCTCGAGGTGCATGGTGGAGACGCCGTGCACGATGAGCTGCCCGGTGGCCTCGTCGCGCTCGTAGGCGAAGGTCGGATCTTCCGAGGCCGCGCGCTTCAGCGCCGTGGACAGCTTCACCTCGTCCGCGTGGTTCGCGGGTTCGATCGCCCGGGCCACCATCGGTTTGGGCACGGAGATCCGCGCAAAGCGCCGCGGGTGGGCTGCATCGCACAGCGTGTCCGACGTCTCCAGCGACTCCAGCTTCGTGACGGCGACGATGTCGCCGGCCACCGCGGAGGTGACGGGCTGGTGTTCCTTGCCCTGCGTGACCTGCAGGTGATGGATCTTCTCCGTCTTCTCCGTGCGCGGGTTGAGCGGAGACGTGTTCAGCTCGAGCTGCCCCGTCACGACGCGCAGCATCGCGAGGCGGCCGACGAATGGATCGATGATGGTCTTGAAGACGAAGGCCGACGTCCCGGGAGATGTCGGCGGCACCGGTTGGCCCTGGTCGTCCCTGAAGAAGGGGCCGTCGAGCGGTGAGGGGAGGCAGCGCGAGGCGAACTGCAGCAGTTCCTCGACGCCGCGGCCGTCGAGCGTCGAGACGCACAGCACCGGGACCAGCGCGCCTTGCACCGTGGAACGCAACACCAGGCTGGCGGCATCGTCCTCCGCCGGGCGCAGGTCCTGCTCGAGAAATCGAGTCAGCGCGGCCTCGTCGATCTCCACCGCGGCCTGGTGTTG
>Ga0193753_10003993_pt1 | contig 10719 bp, 14 predicted proteins | sample H1c2metaG_FD_144925 | JGI IMG/M metagenome (GOLD analysis project Ga0193753, IMG submission 144925) | Soil microbial communities from a riparian zone of the East river system, Colorado, United States - H1c2 | ecosystem: Environmental > Terrestrial > Soil > Riparian zone | place: USA: East... | reverse complement strand
AATCATATTATTAACTCAGCTCGTATCCTTTTAGATAATTCTTGTGAGTACGGGCTTTAACCAAAGGAGAATTCTATGGCACAGTACGAAGTAGCTGTACTTTATCATCCTGACCTGGAAGTCGATTTATCCAAGGCGGAAGAAAAAGTAGCAAAGATTTTTGCCACAGGTGGCGGCAAGGTAGTCGCAACCGACAATTGGGGCAAGAAAAAGCTTGCATATCCAATTGCCAAACAAGAGTACGCCGTGTACGTTTTCTACACCGTCGAAATGCCCGGAGAGGGTGTCCAGAAGGTGGAAGGTACATTGAATATTACTGACGAGGTAGTTCGTTACCTGATCAGCAAGCCGGACCTGAAGGCTATCGCCAAGGCAGAAGCTGCCAAGGCCGAAAAAGCCAAAAAGGCAGCCGAGCGTGGTGATCGCGCCGACGACGACTCAGACGACAAAGACGAAGAATAAAGGGAAAAGAGCAGCCGGAGCGCGCGAATTTATTTCGCCGCCCCGCTTTGGTGAGAAAAACCGTAGGTTTGTCTCATTATCGTCGAAGACGAAGAATAAGGTATAGTAGTAACTACTAAACTAATTAAGACATAGCTCTTATAAGGAGGAACGAATGGCACGATCATTCAACCAAGTTATCTTGATGGGGAATTTAACCCGGGACCCCGAGCTTCGGCAGACGCCGAATGGCACCAGTGTTACCAGCTTTAGCCTGGCGCTGAACCGCAGCTACAAGGGCAGCGACGGAAACTGGCAGGAAGCGACCGACTACATTGATGTTGTAGCCTGGGGACCACTGGGAGAGCGCGTGGCGCAGTACCTGAGCAAAGGCCGTCCGTGTCTAGTAAACGGTCGCCTGCAATCCCGTAGCTGGGACGACAAAGAAACCGGTGCCAAGCGCAGTAAAGTAGAGGTCGTTGCCCAGGACGTAACCTTCCTCGGTGGACCTGGTGGCGGAGACGGTGGCAACGGCGGCCAGGGTGGAAATAGCAGTGGTGGGTATAGTAACAATACATCCGGTCCAGCCAAACCCAGCCAGCCAGCCAAAAAAGATGACGTCGTCATAGAAGACATCGGCGATGAACCCATTAACTTAGACGACATCCCATTTTAGTCCGCGAGAGCGGACAAATCCTAAATCCTAAGCACCAAACCCTAAACAAATCCAAATATCAAATGACTAAAATTCAAAACAAACAATACACGCAAGCGTTTTGAGCATTTGTATTTTGAAAATTAGATATTGTTTAGTATTTAGATATTAGAAATTAGAGTTTCTCGAATTGAAAGGAGAGCATCATGGCCAAGATATTTAAGCATAGAACTGATGTGGCGTATTTTGACTACAAGGACTTCAAGACCTTGCAGCGCTATGTAAATCAGTTTGGACAGATCGAATCCCGCAAAAAGACGGGGCTCAAAGAGCACGAGCAGCGCCGTCTGAGCATCGCTATCAAGCGTGCCCGGCACATTGCATTGCTACCGTTCGTGGCCAGTAACTAGCGCCGGTCTTTCTAGCTAATGGTAGAGTAGAAATAGGACTAAAAAGGAGTCTATCATGGATCAGCGTTACAAAGACATTTACCGTGAGGTACAAAAACTGCGTTACAAAGTCCAAGACTTGCTTGATGAGCCAGGACACAGGCTGGCTCGTACCCTGCGGGACGAGGTGCAACGTCTGGAGGACGAAATAGAGATGAGCAAAAAACCGCGTTCGCTCGAAGATCGTGTCAAAACCATTCAGCGTCATCTGGTGTTGGCGGGTGAGGGTGGTGAAAACCGCATCATGAACGACGAGCACGCGGACTTATTGCACGATGCTTTCGAGGACTTGCGCAGGAGTCTCCGACGCTTTCCGCACTATTAGAACGGTATGTTTCTTGAGGATATTTACGCTGCGGACGCTCTTGTTCATCAATACTAGCTAGTAGTAATCAAGAAGGAAGGTCTATGGACGTGTATCACCAGGAGGTAGAGAAATGGGCCAAGCAACAGCGCGATCACTTTCACGACCGTGCGGACGATCGCAATCATCCGACGGCTCGTATGATCTATCGGAATATCCAGAAAATAGAAGACGCCGCTCAGGCAGGCCACAACTTGCGATCACTTCACGATCAGATACAGGTAGTGGAAAGACAAATGGAGCAGGCCAAGCATACCCCCAGCGGATTTATGAGTACAGATCATGCGCAGGACATGTATCATAACTTCAGGAATATGAGTGATTCACTGCGTCGCCATCCCCACTATTAAGGGTTTTGAGAGGGGATGATTTCCCCTCTCAACGCGCGGCGTCCCGAATAAATCGGGACTCCGGCTGCTCTCCCCACGAAAGCAGACAAAATACTCCTGGAGTGAATCCAGAAATATTTTGGATTTAACAAATTTACAACTAACCACAGGCAAGCGGATACGTAGGTGAGGCCAGGTTGGGATGCAAATCAAGGCTTGGTCTGGAGGCGTACATGATTGTACGGGGACAGACCAAACGAAGAGTTGCGCCCAAGATGGCCCGCATACATATTCGTGCATATAAGGAGTATTCGATGGCACTGGGCGTTACGGATTTAAAGAAAGGTCAAGTTTTTCAGATGGACGGAACACCATACCGGGTAGTAGAATACGCGCAAAAAGTTATGGGGCGCGGTGGCTCTATTGTAAGCGTAAAGATCAAGAGTCTCATTGATGGTAAGGTTCTGGACAAGACGTTCAAAGGCAACGAATCCATCGAAGCAGCCGATGTTGCAAATAAAAACGTGCAGTATTTGTATAACGACGGGGCTACGTTCTTTTTCATGGACGAAGGCACCTATGAACAGTTTGAACTATCGGCAGACGACATGGCTGATCAGGCCGGCTATATGAAAGAAGGGGATAAGGTCCAGGCGCAGCTCTTTGACGGCCGCGTTATTAACATTGAGCTTCCCAAAAATGTGCCGCTGGAGGTTACTTATGCAGAAGACGTTGTAAAGGGCGACACCAGCTCTAGCGTTCTGAAGGAGGCCACGGTAGAAACAGGCATTACCGTAAAAGTCCCGGCATTTGTAAAAGTTGGCGACCTTATAAGTGTGGACACTACCACTGGCGCCTACCGCGAACGTGTAAAGTAACAACCGAAGCCTGTCATCCCCGATCTAACTCTCGAAGGTCTCTGTCATTCCGGGATCGACCAGGAATTTAGTAGTTATGAAATCATTTTATCTATATTCTGGCTACTCAACAAAATGGCACCATCTATATTGGTGTAACTAATGACTTACGGCGTAGAATAGAGGAGTATCGAATGGGCTTAGTCGAGGGCTTTACACAGAAGTATGACATTAAAGTGCCGGTATATTTTGAAGAAACTACAAGCGTTGAAGCAGCAACTTCCAGAGAGAGGCAACTGAAGGGCTGGCGACGTGCAGGGAAGTTAGAGCTTATTGAAAAGGAGAATCCAGAATGGAAAGATCTCGCAGAGGATTTATTTTGACTGGATTCCGGGTCAAGCCCGGAATGACAGGAAGCAGAGGCAGTTTTACTGCTTTGCCCAGGCATGGAGTTGAACGGTGAAACAGCGGCTCGATCAGACGTTGGTGGCTCAGGGGCTGGTGTCTACTCGGAGCCAGGCAGAGAGCTATATTCGGCTTGGGAAAGTCACAGTAAACAAAAAAATTGCTACAAAGCCGGGGACGCTGGTATCAGCAGACGATGTAATTAAATTTACTGCCACAGAGCAGTACGTCAGCCGGGCAGGGCTGAAGCTAGCGTCTGTTGCCAAAACCCTAGGGCTGGATTTCAGGGGCAAAGTGGTGCTGGACGTTGGTAGCAGCACCGGCGGCTTTACGGATTACGCTTTGCAGCATGGGGCGCAGAAAGTAATTGCCGTGGAAGTAGGGACAAATCAACTACACCCCAGCCTGCATGGGCACCCTCAAATTGAACTCCATGAAAAGACTGACATCCGCGACTTTGCTAGAGGTCCGTCCTCTAGCAAAGTCGACATTGTGGTGGTAGATGTTTCTTTTGTATCACTCCGGGATATCCTGCCAAGCGTGGCTAAGCTAAGTGGCCCAAATACCCAGATAGTTGCTATGGTAAAACCCCAATTTGAGGCAGGCGAAAGCAACCTCAAACACAAAGGTGTCGTCAAAAATGATGCAATGCGGCGCAAGATCCTGCAGGACTTTGAGCACTGGGTACGCAATATGTTCGTCGCAATAGAAAAGTCTGATTCTGATGTTGCCGGAGCAAAAGGCAACCGCGAGCGATTTTACCTTTTGCAAACCCTGCAATAAGCTGCTCTCCCCTCACTTTTGGACCTTAGTAGGGTCGGCCGGGCACCTCAGAGGGCCTTTTGGCCTGAACCATTTAGTGAAATAATATTGACAATGCTTAAAGCTTATGCTAAACTAGTAATTGGAATACGTAAGTAAAACAAAAATTACACAGAAACTAGCAGCAACGACCGAGCTGTCGCTGCCTTTTGCATGTCATGGCAACACGAACACACACAAAAACCGCACACCATCGAACAGTAAAGCCAGCACCTCATGGCCTACGGCTACCTGTTTATCTCACGTGGCAGTGGGCAGCAGTGCGGGTAGCGTACGTCGTGCTGTTTATGACGGGGTTTGTACTTATTGCCCAGATCCTCTACCCACGCTCTATGGCATTGCCCAATACTACAATTGGTGGTAAAAGGTATGGCTACCAGAATCGATCACGCATTGTGGGGTCAATCGGCGAACTTAACAACCAGAAAGTTCGCTTGCAAGTAGGCGATAAAACATTGGAGCATGCCCCAAAAGAATTTGGTATGACGATTGATGGCACTCAGGATGTCGATGCAACCTTGCACTATAGCTTAGCCGACCGGCTTATTCCGTTTTCGCTGTTTTTTGTACAAAGAGTAGACAAGTATATAACTTACCAGGTAGATGATGGCGCTGCGCAGGCTTTCGCCATTCAGCTTGCCGGGCACAACAAGGCGCCCAAGAATGCTATCGTAAAACTAAAGCGTGGCGATGTTGTTGTGCATCAGGCTCAAACTGGTTACGCCTATGATGCCCCTACAGTGCTTGATGATATCCGTACCATAAAGCTGACTCACGGCATGACGGCTTCGTTGAGCCCTTCGGTTACAGAACCAGAAATTACGGACGCTATGGCGGCCGAGGCTGCGGCTATGCTCAAACAGCGACTTAGTACGCCCCTAACACTTGAGGTAGCCAGCAAATCGATTGTTTTTGACAGAAAAGTCCTGGCATCGTGGACGGCAATGAGGCTGGACAGGCGTACCCGTAGTTTGCGTATTGTTTATGATGGCAAGCGGGTCAAGCGGGCACTGGCTGGCCTAGCTAAGCAGGTATATATTCCAGCCGTTTCGGGCGTTACCACAATTCGTGATGGAAGGCCTGCTGGCACAAGCAGCGCCAAGCCTGGTCGTGCACTAGACGTTGAAGCTACAGCCAAGGCAGTGATTGCTGCCGCCGAGGGCAACAAGCCACGCGCCGACGGCCGGGCTGTCACAGTCAGCCCAGGCTCCTACATGGCTCGTACCTATACGCGGAGTAACCGTGGCATGCAGGCACTGCTGGATTATTGGAGCCAGAGCCATGGTGGGCAGTATGGAATCGTTATGCGTCAGCTGAGCGGCGGCAATATTTCTGCCAGTGTAAATGCCAACAAACAATTTCGGAGCGCCAGCGTCTATAAAATCTACATTGCGTACGTGGTTTATACCAAGGTAAATGCTGGCCAGCTGAGCATGAAGGCCGACGTGGGGAACGGTAAAAACGTCGCTAGTTGCCTGGAACTGATGATCGTTCGCTCGGATAACGGCTGCGGCATAGCCCTGGGAAACAAAATCGGCTGGGGCGCGAATAACGGCATGCTGCATGCCAAGGGTTTTGGTTCGACCACATTGGTTCATGGTGGCCATCTGACCACCGCACAGGACACGGCCACCTTCCTGGCACAGCTCCAGGCCGGTGCACTGACGCACTCTGCCTACGACGGGTCGTTGCTTTCGATGTTTGGCCGGCAGATATGGCGCTACGGCATTCCGGCTGGCTCTCCGGGTATGCACGTGGCCAACAAACTTGGTACAGTTGCTGGGTTTAACAACGACGTTGCAATTGTCTATCACCCCCGGGGCACATACATTCTGACGGTGATGACCTACGGCTCCAGTTTTGGCAGCATTCGCGAACTGGCAACCCAGGTAGCGGCTCTGATGTCGCAGTAGCAGCCTTGCCTCTATTGGCAAAAATTACGACAGCTTTTGGCATAATCGCCATGCTACACTGACAGTAATGTACTTCAAGAGCAGAGCAGAGGCTGGCCGGATGCTAGCCCAAAAGCTCGACCCCTATAAAAAAGCAAACACGACGGTTATAGCCTTGAGCCCCGGGGCGGTCATCATTGGGGCACAAATTGCGATGCGCCTGCATTCTGCCTTGGCCATGCTGATGACAGAGAACATCACGCTCCCTGGGGAGAGCGAGCCGCTGGCTGCCATTACGTCAGATAATACTTTTACCTACAACAACAAATTTTCTACCGGTGAGCTGGAGGAAATGCGCTCCGAATACCTGAGCCTCATAGAAGGCCAGCGTTTGGAAAAACTGCACAAGCTCCATGCGCTGCTGGGCCACGGCGGTGAGATCCACCGTGAGCTACTGCACCGACATACTGTTATTTTGGTATCCGATGGTTTGAACACGGGCTTGTCACTTGACCTTGCCTCTGATTACTTCAAAGCAATTAGCATTCAGAAGCTGATTATTGTCACGCCGATTGCTAGCGTGAATGCTGTCGATAAAATGCATCTGGTGGGGGATGAGATCTTGTGCCTCAGCGTGCTGGAAAACTACATAGAAACCAATCACTACTACGAAGACAACACCATTCCGCCGATGGAAGACCTTATAAAAATCATCACCACTACTCCGGTCCACTGGAATCAGAGCGTCAACGACGGCCGTCACTTCCTTTAAAAACACCAAGTCCTATATAACCAAATGATTTAAATCCAACTTACATGTGCAGTGTTTTGAATTTAGATCATTAGATATTGTTTAGGATTTAGATATTAGGGCTTAGGATTTGCTTAGCGATGGGATTTTGAAATGGGGCCTAAATGGGTGAGATGGAAACTTTCGTGTTTGAGGCCGAAGCCCAGCGCTCGGTCCAGGCTGATATGAGCATTCCAGGCTAGGGCAAACAAGAGCAGCCCGTGAAAGTCGCCAAACAGGCTTACAAGTAGGATGATGCGCGGCAAAATATAGCTGTGCCCCATGTTGTACAGCAGCCCGCCTACATGATTGTTTACTGCGTACCCCAGCAAAGACAGGTCTACGCCGATCAGTACCACCGCGAATACCAGCCAATTCCCACCAAGCTCGTAGAAGGCGTACATCGTGATAAACAGCACCAGCAGGCACTCGATACGCAGTACCAGGCTGCTGTTGCTTGTGGCCCAGGGTAACTTAACGAGACTGTCTTTCATACGATCACAGTATATAGAACTTTAGACATTAAAGCGGAACTCTACAACATCATCTGGTTGCATCAGATATGTTTTGCCTTCGGTACGGACCTTGCCGGCGGCTTTGGCTGCCGCTTCCGAGCCCGCTGCTACCAGGTCATTATAGTCCACGATCTGAGCGGCAATGAATCCGCGTTCAAAATCGCCGTGGATGGCACCGGCTGCTTGTGGTGCGGTGGCACCTTTGCGCACGGTCCAGGCGCGGACTTCTTTTTCCCCAGCCGTCAGGTAACTCTGCAAGCCAAGTGTGTTGTAGGCGGCGTGGATAAGCTGCACCAGCCCAGACTCTGTTACGCCGTAGCTTTCCAGCAGCTCTAGGCGGTCGGTTTCGTCCAGGCCCTTGAGTTCGCTTTCTAATTTTGCACAGACAAACAAGCCCTGCGCACTGCCAACAAGCTGCCGCAGTTGGTTTTTTCGCGCGTCATCGGCCAAGGTTTCTTCGTCTACGTTGAACAAATAAATCACCGGTTTTAGGGTGAGTAACTGAAGCTCTTTTTGTACCCAATCGCTTAACTCATGATTCATAATTCTTGTTTCTGTATGCAGGGGAGTGCCGGCATCTAGGGTTGCTTTTACTTCTTCGAGAAAAGCAACTTCGGGGCGGAGTTTAGGATTGGCCCGGGCTTCTTTTGCTACGCGCGGCAGGCGTTTGTCGATAGTTTGGAGGTCAGCTAGGATCAGCTCTGTATTGATGACGTCAATATCTTTCTGGGGGTTAGGCTGTTCGTCTACGTGCTGGACATCGCTGTCAGAAAACGCCCGCACCACATGGCAGATGGCATTGCAGCTGCGAATGTTGGCCAGAAACTGGTTACCCAGGCCTTCACCCTTCGACGCACCAGCTACCAATCCAGCAATGTCTACAAAAGTAACGGTGGCTGGCACAATCTTTTGGCTTTTGTACAAATCTGCTAGCTTTTGCAGCCGCGGATCAGGAATGGCAACGATTCCGGTATTTGGCTCAATAGTAGCAAACGGATAATTGGCCGCCAAAATGTCATTGTCAGTCAGGGCATTAAAAAGGGTACTCTTGCCAACATTCGGCAACCCCACAATCCCTATAGATAGCACTTAACTTGACCTTTCTATCTGTTGGGATGTCCAAAATCGGCAAAAAACCATGTATCGTAACCTCTTCTTTCGTTGCTACTATTCTATCAGTTATCTTCCTTGTAACGAATTGCTTATCTTTGAATTCCATATCTGTTAGCAATGACCGGAAAGTTGTTGTCAAAGCTTGAGGGTCAATCTGGTTGATTTTAGCTGCAACTTCATCATTCTGGACCTTCAGTTTTTTGAGGCCGTTTCGACGCTCTTTGACGTTACTGATGCGCTCTTTATAAACATCATCACTCATCATAGTTTGGCCATACATTTTGGCGTAACGACGTTCTTCATCATCCAGAGCTTTGAGGTTCTGGCGTATTTGGACTTCGTCTGGACCATTCTGGATGTCTCTGAGGCGCTTTCTTAGGTAGCGCTTAATCTGCATATCAATCAGTTTTGGGTCTGACAGCAGGGCAGCCAGGCGCTCCCAGCAAAGTGCGTCAACAACATCGACATTGATGCCACCCAGTCGACAACGGGCTTCTATCGGGAAGCTATGAAGTCGGGCGGTGCAGCGATAGTACTTCTTGCCATCGGGTCCATCACCGACCCTGCGCTCGCCACAAGAACAATAAATGAGTCCAGTCAGTAGATAGGGGTGGCGCTTATTGCGAGGGCTGTACTTTGAATTAAGCTTAAGCTGCGCCTGAACCTTCTCAAACAGATCATCTTCAACAATTCTGGGCACTTTTACCATGAGCCATTCGCTTTTATCACGCACACGACGACTGGTTTTTTCGCTGTGGCGCTGCCGGTACTTCACGACTGTTTTGGCCATCGGGTTCTTTGGTACAACCGCCTCGCGCTTGTAATAATGGTGTCTGCCTGTATAGGTTTCGTTTTGCAAGAGCCGGGAAACAGGGCCCTTTGTCCATGTTGGGCGCTTCTGCTTCCTTGGTGGTATGCCCATCTGGTATAAGCGTCTGATGACTTCGCGCAATGACACGCATTCAATCCCGACCCACTCGTACACCATGCGCACGACGGCAGCCTCCTCTTCATTAATAGAGAAGAAACCATTACGCACTCTTCTGTGGCCATCTTTTTCAATGGGGGTGTAGTCATAACCATACAAGGGTTGGTAGCCAAGCAGCTCTCCACCACGAACCTTAGTAAGCTTGCCAATGCGAAAGCGTTCGGCAATCTTCACACGCTCATATTCATGGAACACGCCCATAACACTCCCCATGAGCTGTTCTTCGGGTGATTTGCCATTTACATCATGCAGACTCTTGAACTCAACCCCATGCTTGGTAAACTCTTCGATAATGATTTCTTGGTAGACAAACTTTCGGGCAAGTCGGCCCCGGTCATAGACATACACGATGTCGAACTTCTCGTCCTTTGCATCTTGTCGTAAACGGTCCAGGTCAGGGCGTTCAAGCAATGCGCCTGACCAGCCATCATCTTTGTAGACGCAATCTTCAAGTAGCGCGCAACCATCACTTTCGATTGCTCTTCGGATCTCACCCAACTGGTTCTGGATGGTTTGCTCATCTTTTTGAAGCTCGGTGCTGACACGGGCATAGAGCGCAGCGCGCTTCATTTCTTTTTGGCTTTCGTTGCCCGGGTCGCAGTAAAGCGGGTCAGTGCTTCATGACTAATTCGGTAGCCTTTGTTGAGCTGAATAGCTTCTAGTTCACCACTCTTAATGTAGTTTAGGATGGTCTGCCAGTGCATTTTGAGCAGGGCAGCCACTTCTTGGACTGTCAGGTATTCTTCCATAATTATTGATCGCTCCTATAAGGAAATATAAGCAAGATTGACTAGCAAGTACACTATTTCAGTAACTCGTCAAGAACCCTACTAAGCAGATAGTCGAACAGATCGTCGACTGCGCTCTGGGTATCCTGAACAGATACATACTTAACCGGTGGCTTAGTAGGCTTTTTAGGCATAGTGCTTGGGTGAATTGATGGTTAGTCGTTACGAGTCTTCCAATCAGGTGGCAGAATTTCGGCGTCAAAGGTATCACTCCCCCAAAGGGAAGCCACCAGTTAGACTGGTGAGACCAGCATAGGTTTGACCGTTCCGTCATTCACAGGGTATTAAAAAAAGCCTACCGCGTAAGCGGT
>Ga0193753_10003992_pt1 | contig 10719 bp, 5 predicted proteins | sample H1c2metaG_FD_144925 | JGI IMG/M metagenome (GOLD analysis project Ga0193753, IMG submission 144925) | Soil microbial communities from a riparian zone of the East river system, Colorado, United States - H1c2 | ecosystem: Environmental > Terrestrial > Soil > Riparian zone | place: USA: East River... | reverse complement strand
AGGTCCATTTCTCGCGCGGTTTTCATCTCGCCCGCGTTTCGTTCCTCGCCTCTCGACCCTCACCCCACAAGACATGGCGCATGCACCGCTCCCGCTCCTTCACCGTAGTTTTGGTGAAACCCTGCGGCGCGACGCATGGTGGCTTCAGCCCCTCGTCGTATTTCTGATTCTTGGCAGCTTCGTCGGGTACGCGACATGGGCTGCGTTTCAAAACGCGCACTACATGTACGGTCCGTATCTGTCGCCGTTCTATTCTCCTGAGGTTTTTGGCGACCCGAAAACCGCGTGGTTCGGTGCGAAGCCGGGTTGGTGGCCGGGACTGCTGCCGTTTTCTCCGGCGCTGATCATCCTGCCATTTCCCGGGCTGTTCCGCTTCACCTGCTACTACTATCGCGGCGCGTACTACAAGGCGTTCTGGGCCGATCCGCCGAACTGCGCTGTGGGCGAGCCGCGTTCGAGCTATCTGGGCGAGCGTTCGTTTCCGCTGATCATGCAGAACATCCATCGCTATTTCCTGTATTTCGCGGTGTTGTTCCTGTTCTTCCTCAGTCACGATGTGTGGAAGGCGTTGTGGTTCGAAGACGCGGCGGGGGTGAAGCACTTCGGTATCGGCATCGGAACGCTCGTGTTGGCACTGAATGTCGTGCTGCTGACGTGCTACACGCTCGGCTGCCATTCCATGCGGCACATCGTGGGCGGATTCCTCGATCAGCTGTCGCGCCATCCGGTTCGCAAAAAAGCGTATGACTGCTCGAGTTGTCTCAATCGCTGGCACATGAAGTGGGCGTGGATGAGTCTGATCGGCGTCGCGTTCTCGGATCTGTACGTTCGGATGTGCTCGATGGGTGTTTGGCACGATTGGAGGATTCTCTAATCATGACCGAGTATCAAACGATCGAGCACGACGTGTTGGTGATCGGCGCGGGCGGGGCGGGATTGCGCGCGGCGATCGAGGCGGCGGCGCAGGGCGCGAACGTCGGGCTCGTCTGCAAGTCATTGTTGGGTAAAGCGCACACGGTGATGGCCGAGGGTGGGATGGCCGCGGCGATGGGCAATGTGGACGACCGCGACAACTGGCGCGTCCATTTCGCCGACACGATGCGGGGCGGCCAGTATCTCAACAATTGGCGCCACGCCGAGCTGCACGCGAAGGAAGCGCCGGAGCGGGTGCGCGAGCTCGAGGGTTGGGGCGCGCTGTTCGATCGAACGCCGGACGGACGAATTCTTCAACGCAACTTCGGTGGACACCGGTATCCTCGACTGGCGCACGTCGGCGATCGCACCGGCTTGGAGCTGATTCGCACGCTGCAGGATCACGGCGTGCATCAGGGGCTCGACGTCCACATGGAAGTGACCGTTCAGACTTTGCTCAAGGACGGCGACCGCATCTCTGGCGCCTTGGCGTACGATCGCGAACGCGGACGTTTCCGTCTGTTCAAGGCAAAGGCGATCGTGCTGGCGACGGGCGGCATCGGCCGCGCGTACAAGATCACCTCGAACAGTTGGGAGTACACGGGCGACGGACACTCGCTCGCGTATCACGCGGGCGCCGCACTCCAGGACATGGAGTTCATTCAATTCCATCCGACGGGAATGGTGTGGCCGCCAAGTGTGCGCGGTATTCTCGTGACGGAAGGCGTGCGCGGGGAAGGCGGAGTGTTAAAAAATCGTGACGGCAAGCGATTCATGTTCGAGAGCATCCCCGACAACTACAAATCACAGACGGCGGACAATCCGGAAGAAGGCTGGCGCTACACGCAGGGCGACAAGAACGCGCGTCGTCCACCCGAATTGCTCACGCGCGACCACGTGGCGCGTATGATCGTGAGCGAGGTGAAGGCCGGCCGTGGTTCGCCGCATGGCGGCGTGTTCCTCGACATTGCATGGATCAAAGAGAAGCTCCCGAATGCTGAGGAGCACATCAAGCGCAAGCTGCCGAGTATGTACCATCAGTTCATGCAGCTCGCGGGGATCGACATCACGAAGGAGCCGATGGAGATCGGTCCGACCACGCACTACATCATGGGCGGCATTCGCGTGGATGGTGACACGCAGATGTCCACGGTGCCAGGACTGTTTGCGGCGGGTGAATGCGCGGCGGGATTGCACGGCGCGAATCGGTTGGGGGGCAACTCGTTGTCGGATCTCATCGTGTTCGGTGCGCGGGCCGGCGAGCATGCGGCGAAGTTCGCCAAATCGAACGGCAAGGTGTCCGTCGACACGACGCACGTTGATAACGCGGTGCGTTACGCGCTCGCGCCGTTCGATCGCGAAGACAGCGCCGAAGGACCGTATCAGGTGCAAGAAGCCCTGCAAGGGACGATGCAGGACAACGTCGGCATCGTGCGCGCGCAGCACGAGATGGAAGGTGCGCTCAAAGCGGTGCAGGCGCTCAAACAGCGAGCGGCGACGGCCGGTGTGAAGGGGAATCGAGAATACAATCCGGGGTGGCACACGGCGCTCGATCTCGACAACCTGCTCACGGTGTCGGAGGCGATCACGCGGTGCGCGCTCGAGCGGAAGGAAAGCCGCGGCGGACACTTCCGCGACGATTATCCGGAGAAGGATCCCGAATTCGCCAAGTTCAATTTCGTCGTGAAGAAGGGTCGAGACGGCGAGATGGAATTGTCGCGCGAACCGTTGGTGCCGATGCCTGATCACCTCACTGCTGTCATCGAGGAGATGAAATAGATGAGTGCTCATTCCGACACCGGCGCGACGGCCGGCGGCGCATCCGATGCGTATACCGCGGCGCAGGCCGCTCAGGACGCGTCGGCGAAGCACGACACGCGCTCATTCAAAATCTGGCGGGGCGACGGCGGCAAGGGGGACTTCGTCGAGTACAAGCAGGACGTCGTCGAAGGAATGGTCGTGCTGGATGCCGTGCACGAGATTCAATCGACGCAAGCGAACGACCTGGCCGTGCGCTGGAACTGCAAAGCCGGCAAATGCGGTTCCTGCTCGGCGGAAATCAACGGCATGCCCAAGCTCATGTGCATGACTCGGCTCTCCGATCTTCCGTCGGACAAGCCGGTGACCGTCGAGCCGATGCGCGCGTTCCCGCACGTACGCGACCTCGTGACCGATGTGTCGTGGAACTACGAGGTCAAGAAGCGGATCAAGAAATTCAAGCCGCGCAAACCGGATGCGGCGGACGGCACGTGGCGCATGCAGCAGATGGACATCGACCGGGTGCAGGAATTCCGGAAATGTATCGAGTGCTTTTTGTGTCAGGACGTCTGCCACGTGCTGCGCGACCATCACAAGCACGAGGAGTTCATTGGACCGCGTTTTCTCGTGTACGCCGCGGCGTTGGAAATGCATCCGCTCGACACCGAGGATCGTGTGTCGGATTTGCGGAAGGAGCACGGGATCGGGCTCTGCAACATCACCAAGTGTTGCACCAAGGTGTGCCCGGAGCACATTACGATCACGGACAACGCGATCATTCCACTTAAGGAACGGGTAGTGGATGAATTCTTCGACCCGATCGGGAAACTGGTAAAGATCTACAGCCGAAGAAAGCAGTCATAGTTTTTTGGCGGAGTTGGGCACGCGACAGTCATTGGAGCATCGATGCATCTCAAGCCGATCACCCACGAAGGCATTCCGGCCGCGCTCCAAAAAGCCGAGCGCTACCGCTTGCTCAACGACTCCTCGGCGGCCGAGAGTATCTGTCTCGACGTGCTGGAGATTGATCCGACCAATCAGGACGCGCTGATTTACCTGCTGCTCTCGATCACCGATCAGTTTACCGAGGAGATGTCCGAGAGCGTCCGTCGCGCGCGCGAAGTGCTACCGCGCCTTGCCGACGAATACGAACGCACGTACTACGCGGGCATCATTTGCGAGCGGCGCGCGCGTGCGCATTTGCAACGCGGCTCCATGGGTGCTGCCGAAGTCGCGGCCGAATGGTTCCATGACGCCATGCAGTGGTACGAGAAGGCTGAAACCATGCGCCCGGCCGGGAACGACGAATCGATTCTCCGCTGGAATACCTGCGTCAGAATGCTCAGCAGGCACGAGCGTGTGCATGCGCCCGGCGAATACGAACCCGTGCTCGAGGACTGACCGCTTCTTTTAGAACGCCGGCTCAGAACGCCGGCGCTTTCGGTGTATAGGGCGCCTCGAGCGCCTTGATCTCATCGGCGCTGAGCGTGACGTCCAGTGCACCGAGTGCGGCTTCGAGATGAGCGATCTTGGTTGCGCCGATGATCGGCGCGGTGACGTCGCGCTTGGAGAGCACCCACGCGAGTGCGATTTGCGCCATCGGCATGCCACGCTCGCGCGCGATCCGCTCCACGACGTCAACGACCTCCAAATCGGGATTCGGATACAGGCGGTCGGCGATGGCGTCGCTGGTCGAACGCGTCGTGTCGCCCTTGGTCTGCTCGCGCGGACGCGCGAGCAGGCCCCTCGCCAACGGCGACCACGGCATCACCCCCAAGCCTTCCTCGCGGCAAAGCGGAATCATCTCTCGCTCATCTTCGCGATGGAGCAGGTTGTAGTGACCCTGCATGGTGATGAACCGCGCCCACCCGTTGCGCTCCGATACGCTCAATGCGCGCATGAGCTGCCACGCGAAGCCGGAGCTCGCTCCGATGAAACGGACCTTGCCCTGCGTCACGAGTTGGTTCAATGCGCCGAGCGTCTCGTCGATCGGGGTTGCCGGATCGAAGCGATGGATTTGGTAGAGATCGATCGTGTCGATGCCGAGACGTCGCAAGCTCGCCTCGCACGCCTGCACGATGTGCTTGCGCGACAGACCGCCCATATTCGGGCGATCGCTCATCGGAAAATTGACTTTGGTGGCGATGACGATTTCGTCGAGATTCGCCATCGAACGCAGCGCGCGACCCGTTATTTCCTCGCTTACGCCGAGCGAGTACATGTCGGCGGTGTCGAAGAAGTTGATGCCTTTTTCGATCGCGAGGCGAAAGAACGGCTGCGCGGCGGCTTCGTCGAGCACCCACGCGCGCCATTGCGTCGAGCCGTAACTCATGCAACCAAAACAAATGCGCGAGACGGTGACGCCGGTGTTGCCGAGCTTGGTGTATTGCATGGACGTTGTGTTGGGCGTTGGCGAGTTTGGTCTCGCAAGTTAATGCCCGCGTCCAGGTCGACTTCGTCCGAGCTCAGCTCCAGTGTTGACGCTTCTCGATGCGGGCGGGGAGCGGTGTGGCTCTCCACCAATCGCGGACGAACGCGCCGCGCGGACGCTGACGCCAAAACGGCGGACGATCGCGAAGGTCGCCGCGCCAACTGTCCAGGTCACGCCGCGTAGGACGCGGCGATTTGGAGGGCGGAGGCGTTGGGGCTGTCTTGTCCATTGCTCTTCAGTTGCGGTGGGCTGGCGTTTGTCGGGGCGAGCCGTGATTTCAGACCGCCATCTCGGCTCTCCACTAGTGAGTTTCGGATGGTTTGCGGCAGAGCTAAAGCGGATGAGCCGGCGGCTCGAACAGCACGACTGCGACGACGCCCGTGGCGCGTCCCGACGCGCGGTTGTCCGGCTTGGGACGCGCGTTGATTTCGCCGAACACGGCGATCGAGCGAAGCCATGCCTCGTCGGGGAGTTGCGCCTGAACCAGCGTTTCGAGGATTCTCTCAGCGCCTTCGGCCAGCGGCGTGGTCGCAATCGCCCGCACGGCGTCGGCGAGGGGCGCGAGGATGGAACGTTGATGTCGCGGCGCACGAGCCAGAGCCTGCGCGACGCGGGCCAACGTCGCCCGCCGCGATCGGGCCGCGGACGCAGCCTGAAAGTCGATGATCGATGCACCGCGACTCGCGGCGAGCCAATCGCGAAGTTGACGCAGCGCTCGGTCGGCGCGAGGTGCATCGACCGCGACTTCTGCGGAGCTCGCCGCGGACACCGCGCGCTCGATCGCATTTGTTCCCGTCTCGATGCCTCGGCTAACATCCGCGACAAGCATCGGGCCGTCGTCATTGACGATCAACGCGAGAAGTCCACGCATTTCCGAGGCGACAGCTGCGATCACGACGTCGCCGCCAGTGAAGGTTCGTCCACCGGGATCGGTCCCCAACCATCGCTGCAACTCGCCGTTGACCGCTCCGAGTTGCTCGGCGAGCCCACGGGACTCGGTCGAACTGACGAGCATCGACGGAAGGATCCGTCCGGCGACCCCGATCGTTCGTTGCGCGACGCTCAACTTGTCTCGGAGTCGCGCCTCGAGGCGGAGCATTCGTTCGGCGGACGTCGGCGGTGCGATCGCATACACCGTCACCACGCTGTGGCGTGACCCGAGTCGGAGCGCGCGACCAACGCGTTGATCGAGACGTGCCGGGTTCCACGGAAGATCGAGATGAACGATCACCGACGCCTCTTGAAGATTCAGTCCTTCACTGAGCAGATCGGTCGTGAGCAACAGGCCTATGCGTTCGGCTTCCTTCTCCAAAGGCTCGATGCGTCTGGGAGAGAATTGCGCGAGGACGTCGGCGCGGGTGATGCGGCCGCCGGCCACGCGTGCGCCGCGAGCCGTGAGCCCGGCGACACCCGGATCGCGAGCGAGATGTCGGCGGAGCGCGTTGACTGTTTCAGTGTATTGGCAAAACGCGATCACTCGTTCGTTGGGATGGTCGCGTCGAATCTGACGTAGTGCGTTGGCGCGATCGATGTCGGGATCGTGCGTCGCGCGCAGGCGTGTGAGCAATGCGGCGATCGCTGCGTCGTGTCGATCGAGGGCAAGTTGTAGCGCGCCCGGCTCGCACATATCGTCGCTTGTCGCCGTGACGAGCTCGGGAAATGCGAGTTGCAGCGACTCGCCGTCGTACGCCCACGCAGAAAGCTCCGCGCGGGTGGGAAGACGTCCCGATTCCATCGCAACGAGGAGCGCAATCCCACGCGCGCGACGACGTTCCAGCGACGAAATCAACGCCGCTCGGCTCGACGTCCATTGGTGAACCAATCCGTAGGTCAACAGCGCGAGTGCGAGCGATTCATCCTTGGCCGGGATCGGCGCTGGGAGCGCGAGCAGTTGGTCGAGACATTCGTCTTCGCACGGCAGAGTGACTCGATGCGGACCGTCGAGGCGAGGTTGGCCGCGAACTGTGTGGCCGTCGCGCGCCGAATCGCGGACCACGTGCCGGGCGAGCTCGTCGTCCGTCAACGTCCACGCTTGTCGTCCCAAGAACAGCGCGAGCTGCGCCGCGAGGTCGGCGCGTCGATTGTGAACAGGCGTCGCCGTGACGAGAAGCACCTTGGCGCAGCGACACAGTTCGGCGAGCGACGCATAGCGACGCGTTGCCGGAGACCGAAGACGGTGTGCCTCGTCGACGATCACGATGCCCGTCGCGGGGGCCAATTTCGCGCCGCGGCTCAACGCTTCGTGCGTGACGATGTCCGCCGACACGCCACATTGTTCGAGCGACTCGTGCCACATGGCTCGCAGGGACGCCGGGGCAGCGATGAGTATTTCCATATTCAGCTTCACCGCCGCGGCGAGCGCCGTGTATGTCTTGCCCAACCCAACGGGTTCGGCGAGCATTGCCCCGCCGTTCAGAGCGATCAATGCGCCGAGCCGGGTGGCCGCATCGCGCTGATGGTCGCGGAGTGTCACTGTGCCGAGTCGCGCGGGAATCGAATCGCGGCCTTGGAGCATGGCGCCGGCGATGATCCGCCGGACCTCTGATGCACCCAGCGGAATCACGGCGCGAACCACGCGATCAATGGTGCCATGCTCCGTCGATCGAGCGCGTAGGCCTCCAACGACGCCTCGAACAATTCCGAATCACTCGGCGGCTGTGCCCGGCGTCCACGCTCGCCGAGGGGGGCGAGGATGCGCCGGGCGCGCGTCCAGTCACCAGGTGTTGGGAGCAACGATAAGGTCCAGCCGAGGTAGCGGTGGTAGCCGCCGCGGGCGGGTTCGGCGATGGTGTCGAGCCATGCGCGTGCCATAGGGCCATTGAGCAGCGCCGCAAAGGCCAACGCGTCTTCGTCATCTTGGCAGCGAACGATGTAGCAACTGTTGAGGGGAACGGACGGATCACCGGCGTCGAGAATTGCGGCGCGCGGCTCGCGTCCGACGTCGCCCCACACGACGCGTGGGCGGTCGCAGCGTGCGGCCTCGGTTCGAAACAGCGACCACCATTTTGCGGAACGACGAGCGTCCGTGCGCGCCGTCAGTTCTCGACGCCACCGCGCGAGCCAGCGCGCGCTGAGCGGCGGCAGTGACGACAGCGCCGCACCGGTGGCGTCGTGCGTCCAGACGATGTGTTCGCGCGATTCCGGCACGCGCCATCGACGCAGCGCTTCTCCGCGCAGCAGTGGACGCAGCATGTTGCATTCGATCGCGGCGCGACGATCGTCGACCGCTCGGACCTCGGCGACGTCGCCGCCACTGGTGAGAAGCTCCACCACGAACGCATCGTTGAAGCCGCATTTCACACCGAGGTGCGGGCGTCCAATCGGGCTAAGTGCGAGCGGAGGTCCGGCGTTGTGAAGGCGGTCGAACGCGCGTCGGGCGTCGGGCGGCAAGAGGATCCATGGCGCGCCGGCCGTTGCGTCCAGGGCCAACGACGCGCGCGGCGCTTGCCAGGAAAACGGAGCGTGACCACGGTGGTGAATGGCGATTGTCGTTGGCGCGCTATTGGCGCGATCGTCACCGTTCGTTCGTTGCGCGACGATGAGCGACGGATACACCGCGGCGTCGAACGCCGCAGCGGCCTCCGAGTGATCTTCGACGCAGCACAGGTGCGTCTGCTCGCTGATCCATTTGCGCACACCGCCGCCGGCGAGCGACCGCCAGAGTTTCGCCGGAAGGAGAAGCGCCAGCGCGGCGCCGGGTGCCAGAAGTCGCGTTGAGCGTTCGACGAAGACGGCGGCGACGTCGACCTGCGCCGCAAAGCCGCGCCCTGCTCCGGCTGATCCCGCTCCGGGTTCCCACGCCGCGTTCTTCGCGACGTCGAAGTCTCGGCGAAACTCAGCGCGTTGCTCAACGGGAATGTGATGCAGCCGCACCCACGGTGGATTTCCAACGATCAGCCCGAACCCACCGCGCGATGCGACGTCGGCGAAATGCACGGGGAACGAGAAGGGCAGCGCGCCGCCGGAAGCGATTCGCCGGCTCAACGCGCGCAATGATGCTGCGCGCCGACGGAGCACGATTGCGGCCACCTGTTCGTCGCGCGATGGATGATATCTATCGCCGAACAAATCTCGGCCGCGCTTCGCGCCAACGAGATCGCGTCGATGAGCAGCAACTGTCGCGAGGTCGTATTCCACCGCCAAATGCGCTCGCTCGCGTTCGGCGCGATCGAGTTGGCGGCCGACAGAATCCTTGCGCGGACCGCTTGCGTTGGCGTATCGCTGGCGCAGTCGCCGCAGTACCGTGCCTCCGCGAAGCAGCGCGTCGTGGTCGCCAAACGCTCGGCCGGCGAGTGCATCGCCAACACGGATGTTGCGATCGAGGTTGGGCAGCGGAACTACGGCTGATGGATCACTCTCGTCGCTCTCGATCACGACGGACAGCCACAGGCGAAGCTCGCACAACCAAACCGCGGTCGGGTTGACGTCGACGCCAAAGATGGAGTTGGTGAGAACGTCGCGACGAATCGCGCTCACGTCGCGCGCGTCGCCGAGTTGATGTCGCAGCTCCGTGACGCGCTCGAGGGCGTGGACGAGAAACGCGCCCGAGCCGCATGCCGGATCGAGAATGGTGAGCTCGTCGAGACGCGCACGCAGGCGTGTCCGGCTGCGACCATTCTGAGCGTCATTGGCGAGCACGGCGGCGTCGTCGCCGAGTGTCGCCTCGAGGCCGGCGTTGGTGACTCGCTCGACGAGCGAGAACGGTGTGAAAAACGCCCCCGTCCGTCGGCGGTCCGGCGACGCCATGAGCGACTCGAACGCTCGGCCCAGCATTTCCGGATCGATCGCGGCTTCGCTCCAGCTCGACGTCTCTTCGCGCGCCGTGAAGCGATATTGGCCGAACAGATCAGAGATCAACATGCCGTACGCGGCGTCAGAGAACGCGAGATTGCGATGGCGTCTCTCGAGTGACGTGCGCGCAAACAGTCCGCCATTGAGAAACGGAATACTGCCGAACAACTTCGCCGCCGGCGCGCGATTTCGGCGCGGAGTGTTCAGCGTTCCGAAAAACAATGGGCGAAGGACGCGATCGTGAAAGCGGCCACCGGCCGTCATGCAGTGATCGAACTGTCGTCCGAGAAATGCGCGATCGTTGTCGAGCCAACCCTTTGCCTCGAGGAAGGATAGAAACAGCAGGCGCGATGTGTTCAGCAGCGCGATTTCGGTGCGGGCGGCGAGCGTGCCCGCGCTCGACGATGTGGCGATGGCCGCGACGACGCGCTCGATCGTGCGGTAGAAGCGAATGCTCAACGATTCGCGACCAAGAATCTCACCCCACCGCGCGTGTGCGAGCACGTCACGCTCGGCGTCGACGGCTGCCAGTGCGCGAAGCGTCTCGCCGTCGCTGTCGACGAGCCGCGTTCGGTTGGCGACGAGCGCCGCAATGCGCGGCGGCCGCCGGTCGTCGGTCCACGCGGCAATCGCGATGGCGTCTGTCGACGGCTGCACGGCGATCACGGCCCAGAGTACATGTGGCGTGCGCGCCGAGAGACGGGCCGCGAGACGCGGGAGTATTTCGCGCAGGGCGGATTGATCGGAAACCACGAGCAGCAATGCGCGCAGCGCACCTCGTCCCGCTGTCACGCGCGCGTCGACAACATCGTCGATTGCCGCGTGGA
>Ga0193753_10003991_pt1 | contig 10720 bp, 12 predicted proteins | sample H1c2metaG_FD_144925 | JGI IMG/M metagenome (GOLD analysis project Ga0193753, IMG submission 144925) | Soil microbial communities from a riparian zone of the East river system, Colorado, United States - H1c2 | ecosystem: Environmental > Terrestrial > Soil > Riparian zone | place: USA: East... | reverse complement strand
TGCCTAACCAGCCGTCCGAATCCGATTCGTGCGCGGATTTCAGCATTTCCCCGATCAGTAGAGATTCGAATTGACGCGCCGCATCGCCGAGCTTCGAAGGCGTTTTCTCGGCCGGAGCGGCGGCGGCGGATAGCAGGGCGGCGTCTAGCGCGGGTGTCATTCGTGGCTCTTTTTTTCTAGATCACTTCGAGTTCGGCGTCTAGCGCGCCGGCGGCCTTCAGGCTTTCGAGAATAGCGATCACGTCGCGCGCCGTGGAGCCGATCGAGGCCAGCGCCCTGACCAATTCTTCTACCGTCGCGCCCTCTTTGAGCGTCAAGTTGCGCGACTTCTCGTCTCTGCTCGTCACGGTCGTTTCCGGCGCGACCACGCCGGGCGCGGAGGAAAACGGCCCGTTAGGCACCGGAATGAGGTGAGTTTCAATTTCGACCGTCAGGTTGCCGTGCATGATGGCGACCGCGCCGATTCTCACCTGGTTGCCGAGGATGACCGTTCCGGTTTTTTCGTTGATCACGACGCGGGCGGCGCGGTCGGGCTCGACCAGGAGCCGCTCGAGCTCGGCCACGAACTCGGTGGACCGGGTGGCATATTCCGGCGGAACGCTCACGCTCACCAGCGCGGAATTGTCGGCGTGCGCGATCCCCGTCTCGAAGCGCTTGTTGACCGCTTCCGAGATGCGCGCCGAGGTCGTGAAATCTTCCGCGCGTAATTGCAGCTTGATGATCTTGCCGAGCGGAACCGAAGGCGCCAGGCGTTCGACCGCCGCGCCACTTGGAATTCTTCCGGCGGTCGGATGATTTACGGTTTGCGAATTCCCGGCCCGCCCGCTCGCGAATCCGGCGGTCACCACCGGCCCCTGCGCAGTGGCGAAGACTTCTCCGTTGACGCCACGCAGCGTGGTCAATACCAGCAGCCCGCCTTGCAAATTGCTGGCGTCGCCGATCGCGCCCACGTTGACGTCGATCGAGCTGCCGGGCTGCGCATAAGCGGGCAGCGTGGCAGTGACCATCACGGCGGCGGTGTTCTTCACGGTGATGAGGTTCGGGTCGACGCTGATGCCCATGCGCTGCAGCAGATTGGTGAGACTCTGCGCCGAGAAGCGTGTCTGTTGGCGGTCGCCGGTGCCGTTCAGACCGACCACGAGGCCGTAACCGACCAGTTGATTGCTGCGCACCCCTTCGATCGTGACCAGGTCTTTGAGGCGCACGCCGCGTTCGGGCACGGCCGCGAGCGCCGCGGCGGCAAGCAAGCCGAGTAGAAAAATATTTTTCATTGTTAGAAGGGCAGCAGTCCAAGCAGAATGCGATAGAGGATATTGGGGCGGCGGATGGCGTCGTTCACAACGCCCCGGCCATTGATCTTGAGCTCCATTTGCGCCACGTTCCCCGACTGCACGATATTGGCATTAGTTAAATCGGCGGGCCGCACCACGCCGCGCAGCGTAATCACTTGCGTTTCGGAATTGACGGCTAAGGTCTTCGATCCCTCGACTACCAGGTAGCCATTCGGCAGCACGTCGGCGACGCGCGCGGTGATGGTGGTGGTGAGAGTGGTCTGGCGTAGCGTGGTGCCTGAGCCATCGAGCGAAGTAGCCGAATTGGCGCTGACCAGATTCGCGAGGCGCCCGGCAGCCGCGAGCGGTCCGGCGATCGAGTTGATGGAGGCATTGGCGCTCGAGCTGCGCGAGGTCTTGGTTTGCCCGGTGGATACCGCCGAAGCTTGTTCATTGACGACGATGGTGACCATATCGCCGGCGCTGCGCGCGCGCACGTCGGTGGCGAGATCGGCCATGGTAGCGGGCGAAGACCACAACGAGCCGGGGCTCTCGGCGCCCGCCGTCACCGCGCGCCGGTGCGCGTCTTCGATGTACAAATCGAGCGCCGATTTTTCGGGCTCTTTCTTGAAGATCGTCTTCGGTCCGGCGAAAGACGCCGACGCGCACAGTGCGACGGCCGCAATCAGCGCCAATAATTTTCTAGTTCTCACGATTTGGTCTTCTCCTCGACCACCAGGCCGACCGCTCCGCCCGCGACTACGCGCACGATTCCCTTGTCTTCGATGCGCGCGCGATAGACGCGGCCGGTCTTGGGATTGCGCACGGAAATCACATCGCCGCGGCGGCCCGCCCACTCGGCCACGCCTTGCGTTTCGATGTGCGCCGAGCCGGCTTCGACGAGTACTGTGACCAGTTCGTTGCGCTCGACTTCTTTGGCGATCTCAAACAGACTCTCGAAAAGCGTCACGCCAGCCGGAATGTCGTGCCGCGCGCGCAAGCCCGTCAACTGGTCCGCGCTGGCGAGCGCCTTCTCGCGCGGCAGCGGCCCTTCATAGGTTTCGGTTTTGACTTCCGCCGGAGAAACACTCTCGCCCACGCGCAGCGCCCCGGTCGAGATCAAATGCGGCTCGCGAACCACCACGCGCACGTTGGCCCAAGTCGAAAAGCGGCGATTGTTGGCGTAGGTTACGTATCCCTTCCAGATGACCGGTTTGTCGGAGAGCGCGCTCAATCCGGAGAGCGGAAACACGAGCTCGCCGGCCGGAATCGCCGCCAGACTCCAATCGACCGGCTCGATGCGCGGCTGGCGGCCGGCGAGCGTTTGTTCGATCGAAGCCACGATGCGCTCGCGCGTTAACGGCGCGAGCGGCCAGGCGAAACAGAGGTTCTCGGCGACCGTGGCGCCGGAGAGATGATGCGCCTCGGCCAAGCGCCGCAGCTCGGTTGGGTGGAAAATACGCTCGAGACCCGGCACCGGCGAATGGCTGACCTGCAGCTCCGGCGGGAGGCCGGCAAACGAGGGAGCCGCGGCCACCAGGTCGCGCCCGTAGATCCAATCGGCGGTAATCGGATGGCATGCCATAGACGGCGGAGGGGCTGCTTCGAGGGCCATCGCAAACAGGGCCGCGAGCAACAGACGCCCTGTCATTGCGTGAGTTGATTCACCTGCTGGCACATTTCGTCGGCCGCTTTTACCACGCGCGAGTTGGCTTCGTAGGCGCGCTGGCTCTGGATCAGGTTCACGAATTCGCCGACTACGTCCACGTTCGATTGCTCGGTGTAACCCTGCGAGACTTTGCCGAGTCCTTCACTGCCGCCCGGCGCTCCCACTTGCGCATCGCCCGAAGCATCCGTGGGCAGATAGAGATTACTGCCGATACTATTCAGCCCGCCGGGATTCTGAAAGTTGGCCAATTGGATTTGGCCGGCTTTCTGCGCGGCGGTCTGGCCGGGCACCGTGAAGCTCACCGTGCCGTCCTGCGCGATGGTGACGTTCTGGGCGGTGGCCGGAATGGTGATTTGCGGCTCGAGCGTATCGCCGTTCGAGGTGACCATGTTGCCGTTGCGGTCGAGCTGAAATTGGCCGGCGCGCGTGTAGGCGAGCTCGCCCGAGGCTTGGCGAATTTGAAAGAAGCCGCTGCCCTGTATGGCGAGATCGAGCGGATTGCTGGTTTGCGAGAAAGCGCCTTGACTGAAAATGATTTCGTTCGAGGCGGCGCGCGTGCCTAGCCCGAGCTGCAAACCGGCTGGGATAGTGGTCTGCTGGCCGGCCGCGGCGCCCGGCTGAATCATGTTCTGGTAGAGCAGGTCCTGGAACTGAGCGCGCCGCATCTTGAAGCCGGCCGTGTTGGCGTTGGCCAGATTGTTGGCAATGTTGTCGACGTTCAACTGCTGCGCCGTCATGCCGCTCGCGGCGCTGTAGAGTGCGCGAATCATTGTTTTGTGTTCTCCATTTCTGATTTCTTCCGCTTCACGAACCGACGCGAGCCACTTCTTCGACCGCCTGGCGGTTCATCTCGGCGCCGATTTTTACGGCGTGTTCGAGCATTTCCGAGTGCCGCAGCAGCATGACCAGACGGGCCGCCGATTCGGCCGGCTGCGCATTCGACGATTCCACTTTTCCCTGCGAGACTTCCACGTTTGCCGCTGCCGCCGGCGGCATCTTGGCCGAGCGGCACGCCGTTCTGCGCCACCTGGCCATCGGCGGAAATTTGTATGGGCGCGCCCGGCTGGACGTCGAGCGGTTGACCGCTCGAGAGGCGCACCGGGTATCCTTCGGCGCTCACGAGCCGGCCTTGCGAGGAGATCTGAAAACTGCCGTTACGCGTATAGAGTGGACCGTTGGGCCCGTTCACCGCAAAAAAACCGCTGCCCGAGAGCGCGAGGTCGGTCGGGTTGCCGGTCGAGAGCAGCGGCCCTTGCGCAAAATCGGTCCAGCGCTTCTCTACCACCGGCGAGTCGCCTACGGTCGGGTCGAGCCCGCTGACTTCCGGTGAAAAATAGGTGGTATAAAATTCGCGGTCGGCCTTGTAGCCGCTGGTCGATGTGTTCGCCAGGTTGTTCGCCAACAGATCGAGCGAGTCCATGCGGGCTTGCAAGCCGCTGGCTGCGGCGGCGGTAAGTGGGTCCATGCTGCGCGAGGGCTAGAAGCAAGCGGAATGCCATTGGAAAGAATTCGAATTTAATAGATGTTTCGCGATAGAGCCTTATGGATGTGCGGCGACGCGCGTCAAGAATCTGACCGCGTGCGAGCGGGGCGCACATTTTCTTGACGGCCGTTTTGTATCTCAGCGCGCACAATCGCTTGGAAAGTAAGGAGCGGGCGTTACGGCCCCTGGCATGCATTCTTGCGCTGCGAGATGATGCCTTCGATTGGATACTCCGCGGCGGCCAGTACCGCGGACCGGGCGTCGAATCGCAACGCCGGCCGCAATAGTCCGCAGTCGCAGGATGAATCGTTCGATCGGGTCTTTTCTTCCACCGCAAACGACCGCGGCGCGCACGCTGGCAAGCAGACCGGCGCTGGCTCGCCGGCCGCGAAAGAGTCCGATTCCGCGCCTGGCACGGCCAAGCAACCAAACGCGCAGCCGAAAGATGTAAGTGCGACGGCCAGCGCGCCGCCGTCGGTCGAGCCGGCTGTCGGTCAGACCGCTGCCGCTCAAAGACGACCGGCACGAACCGAGTCGAGTGAGCCGGCACGGCGGCCCCGCAACGCAGCCACGGCGGCCGATGCATCGGTAGCGATGGCCGGCGCGCCGCTCGATCCTTCTTCTTTGACTATGCTGCTCGGTGCGGCGACCGCGCGGGCCGCAAATTACGCGGCGGAGTCCGATGCGAAGGGTCCGGAAACAGCCGGCGATAAAGAAGCGCAGCCGGTGGCGGATCTTGCGCCCGGAACGGCACAAAACGCCGCGGCGCCTGACGCCGGCCTCGCTTTCGCCCTGCGTTTGAGCCGCGCGGCGTCCGCGCCCGAAAGCGATTCTTCGAATAGCCAGCCCGCCGCCAGCGCGAGCTTGAGCTCCTTTGCGAACGCACTCGCAGCGGCGGCAGCCAAGCCGGCCGCCGCCGAAGCGAAAACGCATCCTGGGGACGAAGCCGGCGCCGGTATTCCGCTCGCGGCAGCCGATACCGGCGTGGCCGCTCCGGCGTCCGGCAACCGGCCGGCCGAGCCGGAGGCGGCGAGGAACGCCGCGCCCGCTCCCGCGGCCGAGCCGGCAGCGCAGGCGAACGCGCCGCTGCGCGCCGTACGCGTGCAGTTGGCGGCTGCGGACAATCAGCGCGTGGATCTGACGCTGGTCGAGCGCGCTGGCGCTCTGTCGGTGAGCGTGCGTTCGGCCGATAGTAACTTGGCGCGCAGCTTGCAAGAACACTTACCGGATCTCAGCGCGCGGCTCAGTGAGCAGCGCTATCAGACCGAGACTTTTACGCCGCGCGTGGAGTTGCCTTCGGCTTCCGCCGGCTCAGCCGGGTCGAGCGAATCCGGCCGGCGGAATTTTGAGTCCGGCGGTCAGAAGCACGGCGGGCAAAACGGAAATTCCAATCCGCAACAGCAGCAGCAAGGAGGGCGCGAAGACGCAGCGCCTGCCTGGTTTGAAGAACTGGCGGCCATGGGGCGAACGCCACACATAAGGAGCGAATATCTATGGGTTCAGTAAACAATCTTTTTTCAACGCCGGTCGATTCGTCGAGCGACAACTCCGCCAGCGCATCGACTGGAGCGAACGGGCTCGCCAACGAGAATACTTTCCTGCAATTGTTGGTCGCGCAGCTCAAGAATCAGAATCCGGCGCAGCCGATGGACGGGACCACGTTCGTCACTCAATTGGCGCAATTCAGCGAACTCGAACAGAGCCTCGCGTCGCGCCAGGATTTGGACTCGATCGCGGCCAAGTATGCGCCCGTGCCCACGCCTTCGACAACCGGCGACAGCTCACAAAATACCGGCGGGGTCTAGCGGCCGCGCGCACTACAGTCATCTTCAAGGAGAAACAGAAATTTTATGTCCAGTACATTTTCAATCGCCCTCTCGGGGCTCAAGGCCCAGTCACAGGCCATCAATACGACGGGCAACAATCTCGCCAACATGAACACCGACGGGTTCAAAGGCAGCGCCGTGAACTTCAAGGACCTGTTTAGCGAGTTTCTTGGGGTTTCCTCCGGTTTCCAGACCGGCTTGGGCGTAAGCCCGCCCGTCAGCAGTCAATTGTTCACGCAGGGAGCGATTCAGAGCAGCCTCTCCGGTTTGGCGGCGGCGGTTCAGGGCGACGGTTTCTTTGTGGTGAAGAGCCCGGCCGACCAGCAGCTCTTTACGCGCGACGGCAACTTCCAGTTGGACGCCGCGGGCGTGCTACGGACGCAGACCGGCGAGACGGTGCAGGGTTGGCTCGCCGACCCGAGCGGCGCTATCAGCACATCCGGCGTTCCGGGAGACATTGCGCTGCCGGCCGGTGCGATTCTTCCCCCCGTCGCGACGCAGAGTTTTTCGATGAACGCCAATCTCGATGCATCCTCAGCCGTCGGCACGACCTTCTCGCAGCCGCTCTCGGTGGTCGACTCGCTGGGCAACACGCACGACCTGACGGTGAATTTCAAGAAAACCGCCATCAACACCTGGAGCTACGACGTCACGATTCCAGGCGAGGACTTGGCAACCGGCACCGCTGGCACGCCGGTATCGCTGTTGACGGCTCCCGGCGCCATCACCTTCAATACGGATGGCACGATGAGCAACGCAGGAGGCACGGCGCCGGCGGCGGCCGCGGTCGGCGGTTTGGCGGACGGCGCGGCGAATTTAAGCATGAACTGGAATCTGTTCGATACCAGCAGCAACGGCACGATCACCCAATACGGACAACCATCGAGCCTGGCCTCCTCCAAGCAGGATGGAACGCAAGCCGCGCAATTGACTTCGGTCAGCATTGAGAACGGAGGCAAGATCGTGGCCACCTTCTCGAACGGGCAGAAGCGGGTGCAAGCGCAACTGGCGCTCGCCTCGATCCAGAATCCGACGTCGCTGCAGAACGCGGGGAACAACAACTTCGCGACCACCAGCGAGACCGCGAATCCGGCCATCGGCATTCCGCAGACCGCCGATCGCGGCCAGATTTTGGGCGGCGCGCTCGAAGGCTCGAACGTCGACATGGCGACCGAGTTCACCAACCTGATCGTCTATCAAAGCGCCTATCAGGCCAACTCGCGCGTGATTTCGACCGCCGATCAGATGAATCAAGACTTGTTCAACGTCATTCACTAAAGCCCTGCCAGGCGGGGCGCAAGCCCCGCTTGACACTTGGGCCTCGTATCCTGTCCCCGCAAAAATTCATGTTGCAGCAGTTTCTGGCTGTTTTTCTGGTGTTGGCGCTGTTACTGGCGGCCCTATGGTTGATGCGCCGCAAAGGCTTTGCGAGCGTACGGCTCCCGCTGCTGCGCGCCTCCGCTGGTGCGCGAAAAATGCAAGTAGTAGAACGCGTGACGTTGAGCGCGCAGCATTCCTTGCATCTGGTGTCGCTCGGCGGAAGGCTGATCGTAGTCGGCGTGTCGCCCGCGGGCTGCAATCGCATTGCGGTATTGCCGGCGACTGCTGTCGAAGAAGGCGTCGCGCGATGAGGCTGCTGCTGCTATTTTTCTCTCCCTTGGTGGCGGCGGCTGCCTCCACAGGCGACGCGCTGCAATCGATCGGCGTCACTCCGGCCGCCGGGCGCGGCATGACGCTCAGCGTGCCCATGCAGATCGCGCTCGGCCTCACGCTGCTGACGCTATTGCCGGCCGTGATCATGTGCATCACGCCGTTCCTGCGCATCGCCATCGTCCTGCACTTTCTGCGGCAAGCCCTTGGCACGCAAACCGCGCCTTCGAATCAAGTGCTGGTGGGCCTGTCGCTGTTTCTATCGCTCGTCATCGTACAGCCGATGTTCGCCGACATCTATAGCCACGCCTGGCAGCCGCTCGAGAAAGGGCAGATCACCGCCGAGCAGGCTTTTGACCAGGGCTCGGTGCCGCTGCGTAAATTCCTGGTGCGCTTCGCGCGCGAGCGCGATATCCGCCTGTTTGTCGAAATTTCGAAGGAACCGGCGCCGCGCAACTCCTCCGACGTCAGCCTGCGCGTGCTCATTCCGGCCTACATTCTCTCCGAGCTCAAGGCCGGGTTTCAGATCGGCGCCGTGCTGTTCCTGCCATTTCTCGTGATCGACATCGCGGTGGCTTCCGTCACGCTCTCGATCGGCATGATGCAGTTGCCTCCTGTGATGGTCTCGGCGCCGTTTAAGATTCTGCTGTTCGTGTTGGTGGATGGCTGGAACCTGGTGATCGGTTCGTTGATGAAGAGCTTTTTCGAGCGATGACGCCGCAATTCGCTATTCATACGGTGAGCGCGGCGCTGATGGCGGCGTTTTGGATCGTGGCGCCGCTGTTGCTGATCGCCTTCGCGGTGAGCGTCGTGGTCAACCTGGTGCAGATTGCGACTTCACTGCAGGACCCGGTGTTCAGCACCGTGCCGCGCCTCGCGGCATGTCTTGCCGGCTTCCTGCTGCTGCTGCCGTGGATGTTGCACCGCGCTTCCGACTATACCGTCAGCGTGTTGCGGGATTTCGCGCAGTATGCACGCTGATCTACACTTCCCGCTCGAGCTTCCGCTCACCTTCGCTCTGGTGCTGGCGCGGCTGGCCGGGGCATTCGTATTTGTGCCCATGCCCGGCCGCGAAGCCGGACCGGGCATCGCGCGCATCGTGTTCGCCTTTGCCTCGGCCATTGCGCTCTATCCGCGCTGGCCGCACATCGACGTGAGCGCCATCACGCCGGCGCTGTTGACCGGCTGGCTTTTTTCCGAGGCGGCATTGGGTATTTCGATCGGCCTGCTGGTCGGATTTCTGACCGAAGCCTTGACGATGGGCGCGCAGATGCTCGGGCTGCAGGCGGGCTATGGCTATTCCGCGGTAATCGATCCAGCCACGCAGGCCGATTCCGAAGTGCTGCAAGTGCTCGCGCAATTGACCGCCGGCCTCTTGTTTTTTGCCATGGGACTCGACCGCCTGGTCTTAAAAGCCTTCGCGCTCAGCTTCGATCGCTATCCGCCGGGACAGTTTCTGGCAACTGAGGGCCTGGCGCACACCGTGATCTCACTCGGCGCAAACATTTTTACCGTGGGCCTGCGGCTGGCGTTTCCTATTCTGGGCCTGCTGCTGATGACCGAAATCGCCTTGGGACTGGTGGGCCGGATGAGCGCGCAATTGCATCTGGGTGCGCACGCCGCGCCGCTTAAGATGCTGCTGACGCTCGCCACCTTCGCGGCGGTTTTGAAAGTCGCGCCGCAATTGTATGAGGCCTACGCGATGCAAGTATTCGGGGCGCTCGAGCGGAGCCTGTTCGGCTAGCGCGCCATGGCCGACAATAAAACCGAAAAACCGACCGTGCAGCGGCTGCGCAAGGCGCGCGAGGATGGACAATTTCTCTCCTCGCGCGCGCTGCTCGGCGCGGTCGAATTTCTGGTCTTCGTAGCGCTCGCCGGAAAAGTTCTTCCGGCCTGGTCGCAGGCGCTCGAGCATTCCATGACCCGCGTGCTGAAGGATGCCATGCGTGGCGAGATGGGAAACGCCGAGTGGCCGGGCCTGCTGCGCGGTTTATTCATCGAAACGCTGACGCCCATCGCGATTCTGGGAGCGGTGCTGCTGGCCGCGCCGCTGGCCGTCCATTTGAGCATCACGCGGCTGGGATTCAACCTGGGGCGGATCGCGCCCGACTTCAAACGCTTGAATCCGGTCAGCCGCTTGCGGGATTTGCCGGCGCAGAATCTCAAGACCACGCTCGAAGCGGTGGCGCTGCTAGCGGCGCTCACGCTCGCCCTATATTCCTTTTGGGAGAGCAATGCCACGTTGCTCTTGCGGCTGCCGCTCGAAGGAGTGCGGACCGCGGCCGCACAGGTGGGCGCTGCCATCCAGAGCCTGCTATGGAAGGCGGCGGCGCTCTTTCTGCTGTTTGGCGCGATCGACCTGGTCCAGCAGTATCGCAAGCACATGTCCAGGCTGCGCATGACGAAGCAGGAAGTGCGCGAGGAACACAAGCGCAACGAGGGCGACCCGCAGATCAAGCAGCGCATCCGGCGCTTGCGGCGCGATCTGTTGCGGCGCCAGATGATGCGCCAGGTGCCGACGGCGACGGCGGTGATCGTCAATCCGACGCACTACGCCGTTGCCATCCGCTACGAGATGGAGACCATGCCGTCTCCGGTCGTGGTGGCCAAAGGCAAGAATTGGCTCGCACTGCGCATCCGGCACATCGCCACGCAGAATGAGATACCGATAATCGAAAATCCGCCGCTGGCGCGGGCTCTCTACCAGGCGGCCGAGCCGGGCCAGGCCGTATCCCCCGAATTCTATAAGGCCATCGCCGAAATCCTAGCCTACGTGTACAAGCTAATGGGCCGGAAATTGCCTCGGTAAATAGCTCTCGCT
>Ga0193753_10003990_pt1 | contig 10720 bp, 6 predicted proteins | sample H1c2metaG_FD_144925 | JGI IMG/M metagenome (GOLD analysis project Ga0193753, IMG submission 144925) | Soil microbial communities from a riparian zone of the East river system, Colorado, United States - H1c2 | ecosystem: Environmental > Terrestrial > Soil > Riparian zone | place: USA: East River... | reverse complement strand
CTCTTGATGGCCTTGGCGATGTCATCGGAGGTGAGCTTGCCGGCGACGACGTGATAGGTCAGCACCTTGGTCAGCTGCGGCTTGCTCTCGGGCTTCAGCAGGGTGTCGACAGTGCCGGCTGGCAGCGCGGCAAACGCGGCGTTCGTCGGAGCAAACACCGTGAATGGGCCCTTGCCTGACAGAGTTTCGACCAGACCGGCAGCCTTGACAGCTGCCACCAGGGTGGTGTGGTCCTTCGAGTTGACGGCATTCTCGATGATGTGCTTTGCAGGCAGCATCGGTGCCCCACCAACGGTTACGTCAGCGGCGGCGACAAAGCTGAAACCAAGGGCGATTGCAAGGGCCGCGCCCAAGGCACGATTGGCTGATGGCATTGCTAAGACTCCCGAATGTTGATGATGAACTGGTGAACAAATTTTCTTTGGACATGGCAGCAGCTTGATACGGGCTGACAACCCAGAGAATGCGGATAAAACCGCAATTTCCAGGTTTCTGTAGGGAACCGTAGTGACCGCTCAGAGCTTCTTTCCTTACCCGCACCCCGCGCTTGTGGGATGCCATAGCCCCCGCCAGTGCACCCGGCGGTGCGTGTCATTTGGCGCCGCTACTGATTCGCCACGAGTCGCGATTCAGATGCAGAGCAAGGTCAAAGCGCAGCGCTCATCGCTGCGGGCGCGGATTCTAGCCGGTCAGTGGCCCAGACGGAACGTAGAAACGCGTATTTGATTCGCTTATCGCCTGCTTGCGGGACTGTGCCGACAGCTTCAGTGCATTCCCGACGGCGAAAGTTGACCACTACGTGGTGATACACCCTCCAAAGCCTTGACCAGCTTCCTGTTTCAATCCCTTCTCCCGGCCAGATCGCCCGACGACGGGTGCTCCCGGGCGTTTGTCACTTCACCACGGGCAGCCCGCTGAACCTGAATAGCAGCCATGTTTGCGGTCATTGCTGATGGTCGGGTCCTCGAAGCGACGCTCGAGATCAGTGGACATCACCGCCGGGATGGCGGTGTCTGGACCGAGTCCACGCGCGACGATGCGGATTGCGTGTCGCGATCCCCCCGTCCGCCGCCACCGGCAAGCTGCAGGGTCAAAGTGGGCCATGAACCTGCCGCCTCGCGGGGCTGTCATCTGGATGAACCACCTCGAGCACTGGCGTCATGGATTGGCTGACTCCTGAACAGCGCATCTTGGAACTGCAAGCACTGTCATTGACGTCCCTGTCCAAGCCGCGCGACATGCAGCGAAAGATTGGCACCCCGCGTGTTGTTCCAAGTTCTTGCTGTACACGAGTACTTCGCATGCTCAAAGAAGTACTCGAGCCAGCCCGCGCGTAGCGTCAGTGCTGAGTGCCTGCTTGTGAGTGCTCTCCACCCGGCCGTGAGACACCCTTGAGTGCCTTGCCCGCCTCCTCTTCAGTTCCCTCCTCCAACGCTAGATCGCCGAGCGAGATGATGCCCACCAGGCGCTTGTCACGGTCCACCACCGGCAAACGGCGTACCTGAATATTGGCCATGTTCTCGGTCACGTCTTCGATGGTCTGGTCCTCGAAGCAGTACTTCACGTCGGTGGACATCACCGATCGGACGGCGGTGTCAGGACCGAGACCACGTGCTACGGCGCGTATGGCGATGTCGCGATCCGTCAGCATGCCAATCAGCCGATCGTCCTCGGCAACCGGCACGCTGCCGATGTCGAGCTGCGCCATCAATGCGGCAGCTTCGCGGATGCTGTCTTCCGGGTGAACGATCTCGACATTGCGCGTCATGGATTGACTGACTCTCATGGATAATCTCCGCTGGACGTTAATCAACACGAACTCGCTGCTGCATTGGGAGGTTCCTTGGGCGTCGAGGTGCCGAATGAAACAAGTTGGCTGCAGCGCGCTGCGTTGCGCTGCTGCGATTGGGCAGAGCGTTGGATTCCGGATGCTTACGTGTTTGCCGCGTTGGCGGTCGCAATCGTTGCGGTAGTCGCACTGCTGCTGGGTGCTTCAGCTACGCGGACGGCTGCGGCATTCGCCGAGGGCTTCTGGAGCCTGATTCCCTTCACCATGCAGATGAGCTTCATCCTCATCGGTGGCTATGTGGTGGCGAGCTCTCCGCCCATGCAACGCTGCATCGACTATCTCGCTTGCGTGCCAAGTTCAGGCCGGGGCGCCGTCTGCTGGGTCGCTGTTTTCAGCACGTTGACGTCGCTGTTGCACTGGGGCTTGAGCTCGATCCTTGGCAGCCTGCTGGTGTTGGCGCTGGCGCGTCGTGAGAATTTGAAAATGGACTACCGAGCTGCAGCCGCAGCGGCCTACCTCGGCATGGGATCGGTGTGGGCGTTGGGCCTGTCGTCTTCGGCCGCCCAGCTGCAAGCCAACCCGGCCAGCATGCCGCCGGCGCTGCTGCCGATCACCGGGGTCCTGCCGTTCAGCCAGACCATCTTTCTCTGGCAGTCGTTGCTGCTGACTCTGCTGCTGATCGTCATCACAACGCTGATCGCCTGGTGGACCGCGCCGGGTGATGCTGATGCACGCACGGCAACGCACCAAGAGTTGCCGCCGGCTCCAACTGTTGCGCCACGGGCCCCGGCAGCCTCACGGCCGGGCGAATGGCTGGAATACAGTCCGCTGCTGAATCTCGTCATCGCAGCGCTCGGTGGCTGCTGGCTGGTACATGAATTTGCCAGCAAGAGCGCGCTCGGTGCCATCGCCAATCTCAACACCTACAATTTTCTATTCCTGATGCTGGGCTTGTTGTTGTGCTGGCGCCCGCGCACCTTCCTCGACTCGGCCGCCCGTGCGGCACCGGCCGTCAGCGGCGTATTGATCCAATTTCCGTTCTACGGCGGCATTGCCGCTATCATCACCTTGGCGGCCGGACCTGAAGGGCAGAGCATTGCGACTCGCCTGGCAACGTTCTTCACCTCGGCAGTGAGTCGTGAAGGCTTTCCCGTGGTGATCGGTGTCTACTCCGCGGTGCTGGGTTTTTTCGTGCCCTCGGGCGGCGGCAAGTGGATCATCGAGGCACCTTACGTGATGCAGGCCGCCAATGAACTGCGTGTCCACTTGGGCTGGACCGTGCAGATCTACAACGCAGCCGAGGCGCTGCCGAATCTGATCAATCCTTTCTGGATGTTGCCGCTGCTTGGCATCTTGCGTCTCAAGGCGCGTGAAGTGATTGGCTTCACCATTCCGCAATTCATCGCGCACCTGCCATTGGTACTGTTGTTGTTGTGGCTGTTGGGATTGACCTTGGAATACCAGCCGCCAGTGATGCCGCCTTGAGGAAGTAGGGAGTCGGGAGTCGGAGCGGGAGTCCGGCATCAGGCTCTGACCTGCGGTCGTCCGCCGTCCCTAACTAACCAACCTCTTGAACTCTTGCTCCCGTCTCCCTACTTCTCCGCTACGACGCCGTCAGGCTGCAACTACCGCGGCGCCGACCTCGACCGAGCGACTGCAATTGCGTCCCTGCTGCTTGGCTGTATAGAGCGCAGTATCCGCGAGCCGCATGATGGCGTCATACGAAGATGACATCGACGGCAGTTGGGTTGCAGCCCCGACGCTGACGCTGACTCGGGAATGATCGGCGGCCGAGGCGTGCGGAATGTTCAGTGCCGCCACTTCCCGAACTATGCGCTGGGCTGTCGTGCAAGCCTCGTCGGTGCTGCGAGCGACCAGCACCGCAATGATTTCTTCGCCACCGTAGCGGGCCAGCAGATCTGCCGAACGTACGCCGACCGCAGCGCGTACCGCTGCCGCAACGCTGCGCAGGCACTCATCCCCCGCCTGGTGGCCGTATTGATCGTTGTACAGCTTGAAGTGATCGACATCGACCATCACTACGCTGACCGGATATTGCTGCGCCATGGCGCGGTGCCACACGGCGCGCACTCGGGACTCGAAGGTCTGGCGATTGAGCAGCCGGGTCAGCCCGTCCAATTCAGCGATTTCCACCAGCAGGCGGCGCTCCAGGAAAGAGGTTCGATTGGCGTGTTCCAGGGCGTACGCGCCTGCGGCACCCACCACGTTGGCGAACACCATGGCGAAGCTCAGATAAAGGGCAACATCGGCGGCCAGCAGCCCGAGCACACCACAACTGATCAGCGCCAACAGCACCATCATGTTGCCGGCCAGGGTTGCCTTGAGCCTGAGCCCGGACATGAAGAAATAAAAGAACGCGAACAACACGATCCGGGTACCTAACAGAGCGGCATGTTCGGCAGGTGCATACACCGTGAGCAACACCGTGCCAATACCGAAGACCGGCCCGCCCAGGAGCATGGCACGCGGATACCAGGTGACATAAAACCGTTGGAAGGTGGCAATGAGCGCAAGCATCAGTACCGGCAACTGCATGCCGAAGCGCACCAGATCGCGGGCCGCCGCGGTGGAGTTGATCAATGAATGATCCATGATCGAAAAGCCGGCACTGGTGCCGACCACGATCAGCAGCCCCAGTCGCACCCAGCGCCGCGATGCAATCAGATGCTCGGTCTTGAATTCACGCTCGAGGGGTTCCGGAAAACGCAGCCATCCATACCCCTGCGCCAGCACGCGCGCGACCAGCGACTGATCCGGGTTTGTGTTGTTGCCAGTTCGCATCGGCTACTGCATCGCGTCTCGAGACGGCGTACCTGCCCAGGCGTTATCGTGCGCGTTGCTGATTGTGGGGGTACCGAAACACTCCGGCAAGCCGCGCCCGCGTCCTTGTCATTACAGCAGCAGAGCGTGGCGCGTGCGTTGCAAGATCTGCGTATCGACTTGCACCAGAAAGCTCAGCACGCCGGTGCGATAGACTTTGCCCCAACGCTCCGTGGTCCCTTGCGCCGCAGGGCCACCGATGGCGCGGAAATTTGCAGCCACCCCGCAGTGCGAGCACACGGCGTGGGCTGGGCTGACTTGATTCCATCAGGCGCTCGCAGGCAAACAAACATTGGGGAAGCCGATGACTGGACCCACAGGCAATAGCGGTGCTCTGTCACATTTGCGCGTGCTCGACATGAGCCGCGTCCTGGCCGGGCCATGGGCCGGCCAGATTCTCGCAGATCTGGGCGCCGAGGTGATCAAGATCGAGCGACCGGGCAACGGCGATGACACCCGGGCCTGGGGGCCGCCGTATTTGCGCGATGCTCAGGGTCAGGAGACCACTGAGGCGGCGTACTACCTCGCAGCCAATCGCGGCAAGAAATCCGTGGCACTCGACATTGCCAGTGCTCCCGGCCAGGAACTGGTGCGCAGCCTCGCGCTGCACTGTGACGTGCTGATAGAAAACTACAAGGCCGGCGACCTGGCGCGCTACCAGCTCGGCTACGACACACTGCGGCAGCTCAATGCGGGGCTGATCTACTGCTCGATCACGGGCTTCGGCCAGAGCGGTCCGATGCGCGAAGTGGCAGGCTATGACTTCGCGATTCAGGCCACCGGCGGCCTGATGAGCATCACCGGCGAGCGCGATGACCTGCCGGGCGGCGGCCCGCAAAAGGTTGGAGTCGCGGTGGCTGATCTTGCTACAGGGCTGTACGCCACGATTGCGATCCTGGCGGCACTGGCGCATCGCGACCGTACCGGTGAGGGGCAATACATCGACATGGCGTTGCTCGATGTACAAGTGGCGATGATCGCCAACATGAACATGAACTATCTGGTGTCGGGCAAGGTGCCCGGCCGGCAGGGCAACGCGCACGCCAACGTCGTGCCCTACCAGGTCTTCACGGCGGCCGACGGTCAACTGGTGCTGGCCATCGGCAATGATGGTCAGTTCGCCAAATTCTGCGAATTGGCGGGCAGTGCGCTGGCTCGCGAGCCGCGCTTTCAGAAAAATGCCGACCGCGTACGCAACCGCGAACAGTTGATCCCCTTGCTGCGAGATGTTCTGCGGCACAAGACCGTGGCGCAATGGGTCGGTCTGCTGCAGCCCATCGGAGTGCCGGTCGCGCCGATCAATGACCTGGCGCAAGTCTTCGAGCATCCGCAGGTGCTCGACCGGGGCATGAAAATAGAACTGCCCCATCCGCTGGCCGGCACCGTACCCCTGGTGGCCAACCCCATCAAATTCTCCGCCACGCCGGTCCGCTACGAGCGTGCGCCACCCACCTTGGGGCAGCACACGCGCGAGGTGTTGCAGGGGCTCGGGGTGGATGAGGAGCAATTTCGACAACTGCAGGCCAAGGGAGTGGTCTAGCAGCTTGTCGGACTGCTACGGAAAAGCTGACATGCGGCAGCCGGCAGAAGTCACGCCTTTTGTCGGCGGCAAAGAAGCTACTGTCCGAAAAAAAGCGCCTCGGCGACTTTTTTCCAATTGACTAGCCTAGCCCGGGCCAGGTCCATGAACTGAGGCGGCACTCGATGGCACCACTTTCGTATCCCGGCTGGACGCAGGGCGATGGCCTTGGCTTGCGTCGGTATACGGCAGACCGCAGGCAATCGAGGCCGCGGTCAAAAATCATCAGGATCGCGCCGGGCCCTTGTCGAAGCGCCGCCGCCTCGGATACGGTTCGGTCGCTCGACAGGCCAACGTTCTCTCAAGCGCTCAACGAGGTTTTCCATGGCGTCCTCCCCTTCGGTCAGCCGTCGCGAGATTTTGCAACTGAGCATGTTGGCTACGGCCGGTGCGCTGTTGCCCAGCCAGGCGTTCAGCGCCGAAAAGGAGCTGCCGCTGCTCACCAAACCCATTCCATCCAGCGGCGAGGCATTGCCAGTGGTCGGTGTGGGCACCAACGCCTACGGTGTCTCTGCGCCCGATGACCTTGCTGCGCGGCGCGAGGTGTTGCGACGCATGCCGCAGCTGGGAGGCAGGGTGGTCGACACTGCTCCGGCCTATGGGATGTCGGAAGCCGTGATCGGGGATCTCGTGTCGCAGCTCGGCAATCGGCAACAACTGTTCCTGGCCACCAAGGTCACGGTGCGCAACGACGACGTGGCGGCTGGCAAGTCAATGTTGGAAGATTCCTTCAAGCGGCTGCGTACCGACCAGCTCGATCTGGTCCAGGTGCACAGTCTGCAAGGCACGGACCAGATCATCCCCGTGCTGTTGGAGATGAAGGCGGCCAAACGCATACGTTACGTTGGCGTCACCACGTCCAATGATTCACAGCATGCGGACCTGATGCAGTCCATGCGCAAGCATCGCCTCGATTTCATCCAGGTGAACTATTCGCTCGGCGATCGCGAGTCCGCGGCCGAAGTTCTGCCGCTGGCTCAGGAGCGCGGCATGGCGGTGCTGTTGAACATTCCCTTCGGCGGCCGCCGCGGCACCAGCTTGTTTGCACGCGCTGGCGAGCGTCCGTTGCCACCGTGGGCTGCCGAGGTGGGCGTCACCAGCTGGGCGCAGTTCTTTCTCAAATATGCCGTCTCACACCCGGCCGTGACCTGTGCGATTCCAGGGATGACCAAGGTCAGCCACCTCGAAGACAACTTGGCAGCTGCTCGCGGCACGCTGCCGGACGCCGCGCTGCGCAAGAAAATGGAGCAGTACTGGGATGGACTGAGCTGAAGCCAGGTGACAGGTGATAGGTGATAGGTGATGGAAGAGTCGAACGGAGAGCAAGACTTCCGTTCTCCTGAGCCTGTCCAATGGATCTTTGGCGCTCTGGCAGGTTAGCCTCGGATACCCAAACCACTCTGAGTGAGTCGAAGGGTTCGACAGGCTCGATCTTGCGCCTGCGCGCGGGCTCGATTGCAGAAATTGACAGGATGACAGGATGGACTGGATGACAGGAAACCCAGTCGTAGGAACCCGGTGCACATCCCGCCACGGCGTCTGAAGCTCTAAGCGAACGAACGTTGTGTTGACCGCCGATGCCGTTTGAATGAGCGGGTTTAGTCCGAGCGAGAATCTGCAGCTGGGTATCGCAGCGGCGTTTGCTCACTCAGTTCACTCCGTCCATCGTGTCATCCTGTTCATCCTGTCCAGATGTTTGCTATCGGATTGCTGGACGGATGTCAGGTCGCCTCGATCCCGTGCGTCTCGCGCAGCAACAGCGTGCCGACGATGGTGGTCGTGACGCACACCAGTACCGGGTACCACAAACCCGAATAGATGTTGCCGGTGTAGGCAGTCACTGCGAACGCAATGCTGGGCAAAAAGCCGCCGAACCAGCCATTGCCGAGGTGATACGGCAATGACATCGAGGTGTAGCGAATTCGGGCTGGAAACAGCTCCACCAGCCACGCGGCAATCGGTGCGTAGGTCATCACCCCCAGCACTGAAATCACGAACAGCAGCAGGAACACCATGGGGTAGTTGATCTGCGCCGGATCAGCGCTCGCCGGATAACCCGCTTGGGTCACAGTGGCCTGCAACTGCTGTCGAAACGCCGCGCTGCGCAGCTTGAATTGCTGCGACGTCAGTTGCGTGCCATCGAAGGAAGACAGCACCACAGCGCCGACCCTGACGCTGACCTCCGATCCTGCCGCCGCTTCGTTGGAATAAGGAATGCGCAGGCTGGCGAGGGTAGTCTTGGCAACGTCACAGGCGCTGGTGAAGCGTGCCGAACCGACCGGATCGAACTGAAAGCTGCAGGTCTGCGGAGCGGCGACGACTACCACGGGCTGGTTGGCTTGTGCTGCCGCAATGCTCGGATTGGCGTAGTGCGTCAGTGCTTTGAACAACGGGAACAGCGTCAGTGCTGCGAGCAGGCAGCCCACCATGACCAGCGGCTTGCGACCAATGCGATCGGCCATCTTGCCAAACACTACGTAGAAGGGTGTTGCTGCAGCGAGCGCCAGCGCCAGCAGCAGGTTGGACGTGCTGGCATCGACCTTGAGCGTCTGCGTGAGAAACAGATTCACGTAGATGAGCGACACGTAGCCGACCACGGCCTGCCCGGCCATGCAACCGAACAGCGCCTGCACCACCAGGCGCAGATTGCTGCGATTGGTGAGCGAATCGGCAATCGGTGCTTTGGAAAGCTTGCCTTGTGCCCGCATCTCGTGAAACACCGGGGATTCTTCCAGCTGCAGCCGGATGTAGACCGAAATGCACAGCAGGATGATGGACAACAGGAACGGCGCCCGCCAGCCGAAGGTCTCGAACTCAGGACCAAATATCCAGCGGCACGTCAGGATCACGACCAAAGACAGAACCAAGCCCATGGTGGCGGTGGTCTGGATCCAACTGGTGTAGTAGCCGCGTTGGCCGGGCGGTGCATGCTCTGCAATGTAGACTGCGGCACCGCCATACTCGCCGCCCACGGCCAAGCCCTGCAGCAAGCGCAACGCGACCAGGAGAATGGGTGCCGCCACACCGATCGATGCATACGTGGGCAGCAAGCCGACCAGGGCGGTCGCAACACCCATGATCACGATGGTCAGCAGAAAGGTCTTCTTGCGACCGGTCAGGTCACCGAGCCGACCGAATAGCAGTGCGCCGAACGGGCGTACCGCAAATCCCGCAGCAAATGCCAGCAGTGCCAAGATGAACGCAGTGGTTTCGTTGACGCCGGCAAAGAACTGCTTGCCCATGACCACAGCGAGCGAGCCGTACAGGTAGAAGTCGTACCATTCGAACAAGGTACCGAGCGAGGCAGCGAGAATGACCTTGCGATGGGCACGGCCGATGCCAGTGGTGCTGTCGGCCGCGAGGGTTGAAATGTTTTGCATTGGAATCGCTTGTTGCAGTCAGCAGCTCGCGTCGTCACTTTCTCTTTCCAGGCGTTCGCTGGCTTCGAGCCAGTCCGCTTCCATCTGCTCCAGCTTGCGGCTCAATTGCCCCTGGGTTTCGAGCAACTCGCGCAGGCGAGCACGCGCCGCGTCACGGTCCATCTCGGTGTGCAGCTGCGTCATTTGCTTCTCCAGCAGCGCCACCTGATTCTTGAGCGGGCTGAGACGCTTGCGCCGCTCGGCATCCTCGCGCTTGCGCTGCTTGCGATCCGCGGTGCTGGCCGTTGCGGTCGGTGAGCGTGCCGCGTTCTTTTGTTCTTCGCGTGTGATGCTGAACCAGCGCGTGTAGTCGTCCAGGTCGCCATCGAACGGTGTGACGCGTCCACCATCGACCAGGATCAGCTCATCGGCCACCGCTCGCAGCAAATGACGGTCATGCGAGACCAGGACCACCGCGGCTTCGAAATCCTGCAACGCCACCGCAAGTGCCTGGCGCATCTCCAGGTCGAGGTGGTTGGTGGGCTCATCCAGCAGCAGCAGGTTGGGACGCAGGTAGCTGACCAGCGCCAGTACCAGGCGCGCCTTCTCACCACCCGAGAACGGCCCCACCGGCTCGAACACACGATCGCCGCTGAAGCCGAATTTGCCGAGAAAGCTGCGCAACTCCTGCTCGGGTGCCTGCTTGCCGGCTTCGCCACCGAGCCGTCGCAAATGACCCAGTGGAGTGTCGTGGATGGCTAGCTGCTCGAGCTGATGCTGCGCGAAATAGCCGATTCGCAGGTCGCGCGCATCGGTCCGCTTGCCGGACATTGCGGGCAGCTCGCCGGCCAGCAACTTCATCAATGTCGATTTGCCGGCGCCGTTGCGGCCGAGCACGGCGATGCGATTGCCCGGGACAATGCTCAAGTTGACGGACTGCAACACCACCCGCTCGCCATAGCCGGTTGCCTGGTCGTCGATTGCCACCAGCGGCCGCGGCAGCTTTTGCGGTGGCGGGAATGCGAACTCGAACTCGGAGTCGACATGCGCCGGCGCGATGCGCTGCATCCGCTCCAGCGCCTTGATGCGGCTTTGCGCCTGGCGCGCTTTGCTGGCTTTGGCGCGAAAGCGCTCGACGAAACTGGTCATGTG
>Ga0193753_10003989_pt1 | contig 10724 bp, 6 predicted proteins | sample H1c2metaG_FD_144925 | JGI IMG/M metagenome (GOLD analysis project Ga0193753, IMG submission 144925) | Soil microbial communities from a riparian zone of the East river system, Colorado, United States - H1c2 | ecosystem: Environmental > Terrestrial > Soil > Riparian zone | place: USA: East River... | reverse complement strand
AGGTCCACGGCTTCTTTCCCGGCGCGCTCGCCTCCAGCTGGTGCGCTCCGGGATCGAGCGGCACGGCTACGCCGAGCGCCGCCTCTTCGACGACGACGCCGTCGCGCTTTACGACCATCCCCGGCGCCGCCTTTTCGACTTGAAGAACCAAGCGAGAGAGCTTCGACTCCATCGCCGCCGCACGGGTGCGTGCCGTCTGTTCGCGGTCGGTTCGGTTGGTCCGCTGGGCCACCGACGCCGCCTCGACGTACGTGGCCCACGCGCTCGCGGTCTTGCCGAGTCTTTCGTAGCAATCGCCGAGGTTGAGCAACGTTCCGATGGCGGGCGAAAGCCGCTGGCTCGCAGCGAATTTGGAGCACGCTTCGGCGTAGCGCGTGTCGCCCATCAATTTACGACCATCTTGGAAAAGCGACTCGGCCGCGGCCGCGTTTTCCGAGGACGGCGGGGGCGCGTTTTCTTTTTTCGGGACGGGGGCGCTTTGCGGCGGCTCGGCATACGCGCGCGCCGCGCTCGACGTGAGGACGAGGAGCGCGGCGAATGGGAGCAATCTTCGCATGATGGTTCTCACGGCGTCGCGTGCAGTGGCTGCGTTGGGCCGACGTTCAGCGTAGGTTGCGCGACGCCGTCGCGACCGGGTTCCGCTCCATCGCCGCCAGGGCCACCTGCGCCTCCGTGCGCGACGTGGATCTTGTCCTGCGTGAGTGCGTCAAGCACCGGAACCGGACCGCTGTAGACGATCCCGACGGAGACGCCGCCCGCGCCGCCGCCGCCGCTCCCGCCGTGTCCCCCCTGTCCGCCGTTGCCGCCCGGGCAGCCGCATGCTCCGAGCCCGGGCTGGCCGGCCGTTCCCAACGCGGGTGCATCGAGCCCCGTTGTGCCTCGTGCGCCGCCGCCGCCGACTTTCGCGGTGAGTGCGACGTCGAGGAGCGACACGTTCGCGTCCTTGAGCAAGAGAGCAATGCTCGCACCTCCGCCGGCGCCACCCGCCCCGCCCGTACCCCCGCAGCCTCCGCAGCCTCCGCCGCCTCCTCCCTCTGCATGATCGGGCGGCGGATCGCTGCACGTGCCGCCGCGGCCTCCGCCGCCCCCTTGTCCGATACCGCCATTTTCGCCCGCCAGCCCCTGGGCCGGTGTCCACCCGCCAACCCCGATCGAGCCGACTCCGGCATCGGTTCCATGCTTGCCGGGCGCCCCATTCGCACCCGCGGCACCCGAGCCTCCGTCTTGAGCGCCATCGCGACCGCACAGGGAGGGAGCGTTTGCGCCCCCGAGTCCACCGCCCAACGCCGGCAACCCGGAGCCGCCGCGTTCCGCGTCGCTGTCGCCGCCCTTGCCGCCCGTCGTCGTTGTCGTCACCTGTCCTTGCTTGCACGAGCAGACTTTGGCCGGACCGCCATGGCCGTTGGCATTCCCGCTGTTGCCGGTGAAGTCACTCGGGTCCTGCGTGGGAGGGTCCGCGGCAGGCGCCGAAGTGGCGTCCCGCCCGCTGCCCGCAGCCAACGATGCGTGACGAATCGCGACCGAAGACGAAGAGGTCACGTACCCCGCCACACTGGATTTACCCGCTTCCGCGGCGTCCGAGGCCGCGAACTGAATGCCGTCGATCGTGACTTGTCCCGGCGCGTCGTCGACCCGAAGCGCGATCAGCGAGGCATCCTTCGGCTGCACCTTCGCGGGCTCGCCGGTGAAGGTCCACGGAGCCGGTCCATCGGGACACGAAAGCCCGCCGTAGACGCTAATGCCGAAGAGGGCGTCCTCGTGCGCGATGAGCAGCTGCTCCGGATACGTCGATGCGCACAAATAGACCCGTCCGAGCCGCTGCGCCGACGCGAGTTCGAGCGCGTGGCGCAGTGTCTTCACCGGCGAGGTGCGGGTCCCTGCATTCGCATCGCTCCCGTTCGGCGTGGCGAAGATGCCGCACGCCTCGCGGATCACCTTCGGGTCGTCGCGGGGCGACGGCGCGCACGTGGGATCGCCCGCTTCCGGACCGGCGTCGGCCGCGTCGCCCCGGTTGGGATCCAGGGCGACGTCCTCGATCCCCAAAATGGCGTTGCACGCGACGGCGAACCCCACGACGACGGGAAGCATGAGAAGTCCAAAGGCTCGTCTGCGACCCTGGCGGCTCGAAGCGCTCGTCACGCAGCTACTCTCGCGTCGAAGGAATGTCCGGCGCAACCACCGATGACGATGGCGAGGCGGAAGCGCGCGATTTCGGATGCGCCCGCGCCGCCGCCGTGGACGGCCCGACGCCGGAGACCGCGCCCGCATCGTGGCCCGCGGGGGCGCTCGCCGGGGCCGAATGGTTTGGCTCACCGACTCCCTCGCCCTTCAGGGGAGGGTTGGGGATCGACGCGAGGGGCGCCGCGGCCGCGCCTACCGGTGGATTTTCCGACGGAAGCGACTCCGCGACCGGCGTGATGCCGGACGTCATTGTCGAATTGACATCCACCCGTGGGGCCAATCGGCCGCGTGCCACCAGCGCGCCGACGAGCAAGCCGGCGGCGGCGAGCGTTGCCACCACGGCGCCCGCGGCAATGCCGACCGAGACGCGGGTGAGGCGGCGCTTTTCCGAGCCTTCGCCCGTCCACACCCCCTTGGTCGTCGCGGTGCCGTTCGTCGTGGGCGAGTTCACCGATACCGCCGGAACGCCGGGCGTGCTCGACGCGAGCGATGGGCGCGAACCGACCGCCCCGAGCACCATCGCCACGCGCTGGGCCGAAGGGCGCACCGACTCCAGCGCGTAGGGCGCGAGCGCGCTCGCCAGCTCGGCGAGACTCGCGTAGCGATCGCTGCGCTGCTTCATCAAGCACGTCTCGACCACGTGCTCGAAACCCGCGGGCAAGTTCGGGCAGTGTGCGCGCAGCGACGGCGTCGGCTCGTTCATGACCTTGTGAAGCAGATCGCCCAGCGTGTCGCCGTGAAACGGGACGCGCCCGGAGACCAGGCGAAACAAAATGACGCCCAGTGACCATATGTCACTTCGCGCGTCCACATCGCGAGACGAGCGCATTTGCTCGGGCGCCATGTACCCCGGAGAACCGAGCATCGACGCGCTCGACGTGATGGATGGCGCCGAGGTACCCGAGTCGCCCAGCGGATTCGCTTTGGAAATACCGAAGTCGAGAACCTTGACCAGGGGCATCCCTGCCGGCGTGTGCGTGAGAAACAGGTTCGCCGGTTTGAGATCGCGGTGGATGATCCCGAGCGCGTGCGCCTCGGCCAGGGCCTCGCACGCTTGCAAGATGTAATCGGCCGTTTCGTGGGCGGGCAGCGGCCCGCGCAACTTGAGCGTCCGCGAGAGGTCGTGCCCCTCGAGGTATTCCATGACCATGAACGGCCGGCCGTCTTCATGAACGCCAACGTCATGGACGCGCGCAACGTGCTCGCCCCGCAGTCTCACGGTCGCTTGCGCCTCACGCAAAAATCGTTGCACGACCTCGGTATTGCCGAGCGACTCATTGCGCAGAAACTTGAGCGCCAACTTCTGATCGAGCTGCATGTGCGTGGCGGCGACCACGAACCCCATGCCACCTATCCCGATGACGCGATCGACGCGGTATTTGCCCGCAACGACCGTCCCCGCCTCGATCTCCCTCACGCGCGCAATGCTAAATCATGGTGCAGGAATGTGCACCCTCCGTCGGGATGCCGCGGGCACCTACCGCGAGGCAACCGGCAGAACCAAGGCGAAACTGGCGCCGCGATCGGGTTCGCTCTCGACGCGAATGTGCCCGTTGTGGCCTTCCACGATGCTCTTGACGATGGCGAGCCCCAAACCGGTTCCCTTGCCGTCTTTCTTCGTGGTGAAAAACGGCGTGAAGATGCGCGCTTGGTCGTCGCGCAAGATGCCGCACCCCGTGTCGGAGATGACGACGCGAACCGCGCTCTCGCCATCGACGAGCTCGGTCACGATGGTGAGGACGCCGCCTTCCGGCATGGCGTGGCACGCGTTGGTGACGAGGTTCACGAACACTTGTGTGAGCTGCTCCGGCAAGCCACGCACAGGTAAGATATGGTCGCCAAAACGGCGCTCCACGCGCGTGATCGATTCGCCGATCAAGTGCTCGCAGAAGACGAGCGCCTGCTCGATGACGCTATGAACCACCACCGGAACGGGTATCTCGCCCGCAGGGCGCGCATAGGTAACCAAGTCGCGCGTGAAGCGCAAAAGGCGGTGCGCGGACTCACCGATGCGCCGAAGCCGTTCGACTTCGTCCGGATCGGATTGTTCACGTTTGGCCAGCCAGCGTTTCGTCAGATAATCCGTGTACGCAACAATCGACGTCAGCGGATTGTTGAGCTCGTGCACCATGCCCGCTGCGATTTGCCCGAGGGAAGCAAGCTTCTCCGCTTGCACGATCTGCGCATTCAACGTCGTCACGGAATGACGTGCGGCGTGCGCGAGGGCGCGGACTTCTGCGTGCTCCCATCGCGGCGCGACTCAAAATGCTCGCGACGAGATCGTCCTTGCCGGTGAAAAAGGGGTCCTGAAAGGCCGCGTGCAGACTCGCCCCACCGGCATCGCCGGGCACCGGCATGATGATCTCACGGAGGTAGTCGGGAAAGAGACGCGTCGGATCCACGCGGTCGTGAGCATGCTCGCCCGGCGCGTGGTGCACCATGATCTTCTGACGCGGCGTGTGCTCTGCCGATTGCGTGCCGAGGGCCCGAACGATCACGGGATTCTCGACGAAGCACACGCCCACTCCGCACATCGGAAAGATCTGCGCAAGCCCGCTCACGAACGCCCGTACGACCGCGTCGTCGCCCTCGGACACGGGGAGCGTGCACCCGAGTTGAATCAGTTGATCGAACGCGGTTTCCCGATCGATCTGCGGCGTCATCGGGCGCGACGCCGAGACCTCCTCCCGATCCGCAAACGAGACCTCGCGGGTTCGTTGCACATCGGAGAGCGGCGGCGTCGAGATGGGGTCGCCCGGCTTTTTCTGCGCCATCAGTCGCCCGCCTTTCCGAGTGCCGCGGCGATGCCACCGTCTTCTCCTTCGTCGCTCGCTTTGTCCAAGTCCAAGATTTTCGCCTGCCCGACGTAGGCCTTCGTTTCGTAGCGGGTAATCTTTCCGATCTTTCGCACGATTTCGGCCATCCGCTCGGCCTCGTTGAAAATAACGTCCACGGCTGCAAACACCGGAGACTCGGCGTCGAGGCGGCGTTTGATGAGCTCCGCATAGGCCATCACGCTCGTAAGCGGCTGATTGAGCTCGTGCGCGGCGGCACCTGCGAGCTCCGCGACGATCGCTTGCCGCTCTTGCGCCAAGAGCTGCTCTTGGGCCTGCGCGAGGCGTTGCTCCATACGCACTTTCTCGCGCAAGTCGGTAAAGATTCCGACCGAACCGACCAGGGTGCCTTGTTCGTAAAGAAACGCGGCGGAGAGGGCAACGGGCACGCGATTCTTATCGCTGTCGAGCACCTCGGTGCGCACGCCCTCGATGCGGCCGCCCCGTTCGCGAATCATCCGCATGATGCTCCGTGCACCACCGGCCGGATACAGGTCGCGCACGTCTGAGCCGATGACATCGACGGTCGGGCGGCCGTAAATGCGCTCGGCCGCGTTGTTGAAAACGAGCACGCGCCCCTTCATGTCTGCGCTGATGATCGCGTCGCCAGACGTGTCGATGATGCGACGGAGAAAGTCGCGCGTCTTGACCAGATCCGCCTCGACCGTGCGCTCGTGGGTCACATCTCGAAAACTGCAGAGCACGACCCCTTCCTCGCGGAGCACCGAATTGAAATTGATGCTCAACGTCGCCTGCTGCCCGGCCTTGTTGCGGATGCGAATGTCGACCCCGCGCGGGAAATGCCCCTGCACGAAGCCGTCGCGAAGCTCGCGCGCCTTGGCGATGTCCGCCTCGTCGAACAATTCTCCCAGCCGGCGCCCGCGAAAGTCCGTCTCCGTGTACCCGGTGATCTCGCGCGCCTTCGGGTTGGAGAAGAGAAGGCGCCCCTCGCTATCGATCACCACGATGCCGTCGGCGGAGCTCTCGAAAAAATCCGCGTAACGCTGGAGCGATCGCAGCCGGCGCTCCGCCTCGAAGCGGGCCACGTTGACCTTTTGCGTCTGGTCGCGCAGCGACTGAAGCACCCGCGCGTTGCGGAGCGCGATGGCCATCGCGTTCGATACGGTTTTGCAGAGTGCAAGCTCGTGTTCACCGAAAGCGAACGTGCTCTTCGAACGCACGAAGAGCACGCCCATCGGCTTGCCCTCGTAGAGAATCGGAAGGATGGCAATCGACGCAAAGGCGCGCGCGCCGGCATGTGCGCGCGCACCGTGGCGCACGATTTCGAGAAGCGGATGGGTCTCGGCGTCCGTGATGACCAACGGCTCTCCGTCGTCGAGCACCTGGCGAATCTCGGGATACTTCGAGAGGTCGATCGGGAGATCGCGCAGCTCGGCGTCGTCCGACGCGGCCACCACGTAGCCGAGGTCGGCCTGTTCGCTGACGAGGACGATGGACACGCGGTCCACCTTCGCCACCTCGGCGATGCGCTGCACCACCGTGAAGAGGATGCCGCGAAAGTCGAGGTTCGAGGCCAGAGCCTGGGTGAGCTCGAGGACGACCTGCGCGTCCTTCTCCTTGCGCGCGAGCTCCTCCATGACGGACCGAAGGCGGAGCTGGCCACGGATCCGGGCGACGAGCTCGACCGGTTTGAACGGCTTTCGCACGAAATCGTCGGCGCCGGCCTCGAACGCCCGTGCAATCTCGTTGTCGGCGTCGAGCGCGGTCAGGACCACGACCGGCAGATCACGGGTCTCCGGACGAGCGCGCAAAAGGCCCAAAATCTCATAACCGTCGGGCGGCGGCATCACCAGATCGAGCACCACGATGCAGGGGTCGATCTCCTGAATTTTCTCGAGCGCTTCCGTGCCCGAGCCGACGGCTACATGGCGCAACTCGGCATGGGTGAGCGCCTGACACAAAACGTGTCGACTCACTGTATCGTCATCAACGACGAGGACCGGTCGACTACTCACCGTTCCATGGATTTTACGTGGGCTCTGTCGTTACCGCCAGTTATTAGAAGAGCTTTTTCTGCGTTGGGGACCCGCCGAGCGGCCCTCCGTCTCCGGAAAGAGCGATTCCGAGGTGGGCAAACGCCTTTTTCGTGGCCACGCGCCCGCGCGGTGTCCTCCCGAGGTACCCCTGCTGGAGCAGGTACGGCTCGTAGACGTCTTCAATCGTGTCACGGGGTTCGCCAAGGGCGGCCGCCAGCGTTTCGACGCCGACGGGGCCCCCTTCATAGTCTTCGATGATGACCCGGAGCAGGCGCCGGTCCATTTCGTCGAACCCGGCCGCATCCACCTCGAGCCGGTTGCAGGAATCCGTCACGATCGCCACGTCGATCTTACCCGTGCCTAGGACCTGCGCGAAGTCGCGCACCCTCCGCAAAAGGCGGTTGGCGATGCGGGGCGTGCCGCGCGCGCGGCGTGCGATCTCGTCGGCGGCGCTCGGCTCGATGCTCACCTCGAGGAGCCGGGCGCTTCGCGTGACGATGAGCGCGAGATCCTCGGGCGGGTAAAAATCGAGGCGAAGGACGTGTCCGAAGCGCGAATAGAGCGGCGCCGTCAGAAGGCCCGTGCGCGTCGTCGCGCCGACCAACGTGAACGGACTCACCCCGATTTGGAGCGACGAGGCGAAGGCGCCCTCGCCCGTCATAACGTCGATGCGAAAGTCCTCCATCGCGGGATAGAGGCTCTCTTCCACGACGGGGTTGAGCCGATGGATCTCGTCGATGAAGAGGATGTCGCGCGGTTGCAATTTGGTCAAAAGGCCCGCCAGAGCGCCCTTGTGCTCGACCACGGGGCCGTTCGTCATGGTGAGCTCGACGCCCATCTCGTGCGCGAGGATCTGCGCCAGGGTCGTCTTGCCAAGGCCGGGAGGGCCGCAAAGGAGAAGGTGGTCGAGCGGTTCACCGCGCTGGCGCGCCGCCTCGACGAAGACGCGAAGATTCTCCTTGTGCTTGGTCTGGCCGATGTAGTCGTCGAACCGTTGCGGCCGCAGGGTGCGGTCGAAGCGAACGTCGTCTCCCTGCGCGGCGCCGTCGACCGCGCGCGGGGCGGTGGGCATCGGCGCAGGTTCACGTGGCACGGTGGGCCGGGACTTCGTGCTCGCCATGCCTCGCCTCTAGCATATCTAGCATGTTTCCGGCCCCCGCTCTTGACGCAAGCCTTGCTGCTTTTCGATCCCGAAAGTAGCGTGGCACCCCCTGCGATGACCCGACCTACGCTTCTTCTCGAGATTGGCGTCGAGGAGCTCCCCTCGTCCTTCGTCGACGCCGCGCTCGCCGCGCTCCCCACCTTGGTTCGCGACAAGCTCGGCCAGTTGCGCCTCGAACACGGCAACGTGTACGCACTTGGTACGCCGCGGAGGTTGGCGGTGCTCGTGCACGAGCTGGCCGAGGCGCAGACGAGCCTCGACGAAGAAGTCATCGGTCCGCCGGAGACGGCCGCCTTCAAAGACGGCAAGCCCACGCGGGCCGCCGAGGCGTTCGCCAAGAAGGTCGGCGTAGAGGCCTCCGCGCTCTCCATCGTCGACAAAGCCGCCGGGCCCAAGCAGAAGCCAGGTCGCTACGTGGTCGCGCGCCGAAAGGAGCAAGGCCGCGAAGCGACGGCGCTGCTCGGCGACGCGTTCGCAGAAATTTGCGGCTCGATTCCGTTTCGGAAATCGATGCGATGGGGAACGGGAGACGCCACGTTCGGGCGGCCCGTCCAGTGGCTGGTCCTGCTCTTGGGCAACGCGGTCGTCGACGCGCATTTTGCCGGGGTGCGAAGCGGCCGAAAAACCTACGGCCATCGCTTCTTGGCCCCCGCTTCGTTCTCCATCGAAAACGCAGACGGGTACGTCGAAGCGCTGCGCAGCGCCCACGTGCTCGTCGATCGCGACGAGCGCGCCCGAACGATGATGGAGGGCGTGGCGCGCGCCGCAGAGGAGCTCGGCGGAGCCTTCGATCCCGATCCCGCCCTCATCGCCGAAAATGCCTCACTCGTCGAGGAGCCGCACACGGTGGTGGGGAGCTTCTCGCCGGCCTTTCTCTCGCTGCCGGCGTCCGTCATCCGCGCGGCCGCACGGGGGCATCAGAAGTACTTTTGCGTGGAGAAGAGCCCCGACGAGCTCTTGCCGCACTACCTCACCGTGGTGAACACCGCGAACCGTCCCGACAAGATCGCCAAGGGTAACGACGCCGTCATGCGCGCCCGATTGGCCGACGCCCGCTTCTTCTTCGAAGAGGACAAGAAGGTGAACGTCGAGACGCGCGTCGAAAAGCTCTCCGGCATCGTGTTCGTCGCGCGGCTCGGCACCGTACGCGACAAGGTCGCGCGGCTCGAGCGTCTTTCGGCGCGCATCGCCGAACGCCTCGGGCTCTCACCGAAGACGGCCGCGCAGATTCAGCGCGCAGCGCACCTGTCGAAAAATGATCTCGTCTCACTCATGGTAGGCGAGTTTCCGGAGCTTCAAGGGCACATGGGGCGCGCATACGCGCTGGCCACGGGCGAAGAGCCGGAGGTTTGCGACGCGATTCGCGATCACTACCGCCCCGTCGGAGCCGACGATCACGTGGCGGCGGGCGACGTGGCACGCGTGATCGCCTTGGCCGATCGCCTCGACACCTTGGTGGGCTGTTTCGCCATCGGCCTCTCCCCCACCGGCACCGCCGATCCGTATGCCTTGCGGCGGGCCTGCATTGCGGCGTTGCGCGTTCTCATCGAGTCGGCCGAGGACGCGCCGCGCTACGGCGATTTGCATTTCGGCGAACTCGTGGGGCTCGCATTCGATCTGTTCACCGACCCAGAGTCGAGGACTGGCGCCCCCCAGAAACCTGGCCAAGGCAAACCTGGCCAAGGCAAACCTGGACTCGATTTGACCCGCGAAGAGACGGTCGCAAAGGTGAGCGAATTCGCACGCGAGCGCCTTCGCAATCTCGTGGCGACGCGCACGAGCGCACAAGTGGCGGACGCTGTCCTCGCGGGGCACGCCTTCGCATCGGGCGTGGAGGCGTCGATCGAGAGCTATCCGTACTTCGCGATGTCGAAAGCGCGCGCGCTCCAAGCCGTGGTGAATTCGGGCGCCTCGTGGCTCGAAAAGGCACGGACCGTCGCAAAGCGCTTGAATGGAATCAGCAAAGACGCCGCGCCCCTTCTGCACCCGAAGGACGCATTTCTAGCGTCGGACAAGGACGCGATCATCCACGACGTGGTTCGCGCCATCGAGTCGGTCACGGCCAGCTTGAATCACGAGCGGGCGGTCTCGAGCGCGCTGCACCAGGCCGAGGAACTCGCCCAGCGCATCGACGAAATCTTCGTGACGACCTTGGTCAACGATCCCAACGATCCCAACACGAAAAAGCGACTCGAGCTTCTCTCTTATGGGGCCAAGAGCATGCTGCGCATCGGCGACTTTTCCAAACTAGGTTGAAAGAACCTCTTTCTCGAACGGAGCATCAGGAGAGCATCATGACCAAGCGGGTTTTCTTCTTCGGGGAGGGAAAGGCCGAAGGCGATAGCAAGCGGCGCGATCTGTTGGGCGGCAAAGGAGCCGGCCTGGCGGAGATGACGGAGCTCGCACTCCCCGTGCCCCCTGGCTTCACGCTTTCGACCGAGGTGTGCACGGCGTATTTCGCGGAGCAGCGGACCCGGGAGAGTTCGCAGAGCACCCCGCAAAAGCAGGGCTCGGAGCCGGATTTGCCCGCCGGGGTCGATGCCGAGATTG
>Ga0193753_10003988_pt1 | contig 10727 bp, 6 predicted proteins | sample H1c2metaG_FD_144925 | JGI IMG/M metagenome (GOLD analysis project Ga0193753, IMG submission 144925) | Soil microbial communities from a riparian zone of the East river system, Colorado, United States - H1c2 | ecosystem: Environmental > Terrestrial > Soil > Riparian zone | place: USA: East River... | reverse complement strand
CTTTGCTGGTAATGTTACTGAATATGAACCATCCGGGGTATGGCTGGAATGTATTCCTGAATGCATTGTATGTATCTGCCGGCGGAATATGGTACATGTTGCTGAGTTTAGTATTGTATCATGTTCGTCCATATAAATTGATACAACAGGCATTGGGCGATTGCATTATGGCCACGGCGGATTACCTGCGCATCCGTGCACAATTTTATGGTAGCAAAACCGCATATGATGATATATACCGGCAACTGATGGAACAACAGGTACAGGTGCAGCAAAAACAGGATCTCTTACGTGAATTATTATATAAAAGCCGTACGATTGTTAATGATTCCACCGTTACCAGCCGCACCCTGATGATGCTTTTTATTGATACGGTTGATTTGTTTGAAAAAGCCGCTACTTCTTTTTACCCTTATGAAAACCTGCATCATTTTTTTGATGGCACGGATATACTGCAACAATTTAAAGATTGTGTACTTTCTATTGCCGATGCGCTTGACGACACCGGTATGGCTGTTAAAAGCGGTAAAGCATCCGGCCCACCGGATGAACTGCAGGAAAAACTGGCAGCCCTGCAACAATATTTTATTGAATTCCGCAATATTCATCTCAATGCAGAAAACCTGGAAGCCATTATCACCCTCCGTAAGATTTTGCAGGCCTTAGAAGATATGGCAGCAAGGATCAGCGCTTTGCACAACGGGACAAAATATGATAAAAAAAGAGCCAGGGATTTCAAACCATCAGGCGACCATGATAAATTTATTACCCATACCGATATTAGCTGGAAACTGCTGCGCGATAACCTGACAATCAAATCAGATATTTTCAGGCATGCATTGCGTGTAAGCATTGCCGCTACCAGCGGATATATTTTATCTCAACTGTTTATGCTGGGACACAGTTACTGGATATTGCTCACCATCATCGTAATATTGAAACCAGCTTACAGCCTCACAAAAAAAAGAAACTACCAGCGTGTGCTGGGCACCGTGGCCGGGGCATTGGCAGGTCTTGTAGTACTGCATTTTATAAAAGACAACAGGGCATTATTTTTTATCATGCTGTTATTCATGATGGGTACCTATAGTTTTATACGCACCAATTACCTGCTGGCGGTGATATGCATGACACCCTATATTTTACTGCTGTTTCATTTGCTTAACAGCGGCCAGTTTAAAATAGTTATTACTGACCGTATCGTTGATACCGCTATCGGATCCGTGATTGCATTTGCGGCAAATTTCCTTTTGTTGCCGGCATGGGAGCATGAACAGATTAAAAAATACCAGGCTGCAGCTATTGCAGCCAGCCGTGATTATTATATAAACACATCTCATACTTTTACCGGGGCAGCTATTACTGATACACAATTCAGGTTAAGCCGCAAACAGGCGTTTGTAGCATTGGCCAATTTATCGGATGCTTTTTCGCGGTTACTGGCAGAACCCAAAAGTAAACAAAAAGATGCCCTGCAGATACACCAGTTTGTAGTACTTACCCATACACTCACTTCTCATATTGCTACCCTGGCCCATTTTAGTAAAACGCTGGCAGCTAAATACCAGTCGCAGGATTTTGCAAACATCATTACAGAAACAACCAATAACCTGGTGGCAGCAGAACAGATGCTGGAACAAACCGCTGCAGTTGCACTTCCGGCTGAAACTAAAAGCAGCCCTTTTATACCCAGTGCACAGGTTAAAGAACTGGTAGCCAAAAGAAATGCGGAATTGCAGCAGGGGTTGAAACTTACAGATACAAGGCTGCGCTTGTCTGAGTTAAAACCAATTGTTGACCAGTTCCAGTTTATAGCCAGTCTTGCATCAGATATCAGGAAAGCCGCGGAGGGTAAAACGATATAGCAGATTTCGGGCAAAAGACTGAAATTAATGTTGTTTTAATACGCTGATGAAGTAATTTTAGCGGGGTCAAAATACGTGCTGTTACAAATCAAATTATAATGCCCGCACAATTAATTTAATAAACCAAAAAACGATTCTACATGCCACATTCAAGACGCAATTTTATAAAACAGGCAGCCTTGGGTTCTGCCGGATTTTATTTGGGCGCACCAGCCGTTTTCAGCGCTAAAAGTTATAACAGGATTATTGGTTCAAACGATCGGGTACGCGTAGGCGTGGTGGGTTTTTCAGACAGGCATAAGGGCAGTCATATACCCAGTTTTATGAACCATTACAAAGAGCTGAATTTTGACGTGGTAGCGGTATCCGATATCTGGAAGCTGAGACGCGAAGAAGGCGCCGCAACATGGAAAGAAAAAATGGGGCATGATATAGTTGCCTGCCGCAACAATGAAGAATTGTATGACAAGAAGCTGGCCGATGCGGTATTTATAAGTACGGCTGATTTTCAGCATGCACAGCATGCCATACAGGCGGTACATGCGGGTTGCGATGCGTACGTGGAAAAACCTTTTGCGGAAACAATGGAAGATAACCGTGCAGCAAAGAAGGCCATTAACGATAGCAAGAAAATTGTTCAGATAGGTTCTCAGCGAAGAAGCGGTGCCAATTATCATGCAGCCAATGAATTTATACGTTCGGGCAAATTCGGTGATATAAAAATGGTTGAATTAACATGGAATGTAAACCAGCCCGGACGCTGGCGCAGACCTGCTTTGCTGGATAAATTAAAGGAAGAAGATACAGACTGGAAACGTTTTTTACTGAACCGCCCGGTTGAAAATTTTGACCCCCGCAAATATTTAGAATTCCGTTTGTTCTGGCCCTATTCTTCCGGCTTGCCTGGTCAATGGATGAGCCACCAGATTGATACGGTGCATTGGTTTAGCGGTTTGCCGCATCCGCGCAGCGTAGTAGCCAACGGCGGCATTTATATGTGGAAAGATGGCAGGAGGAACTGGGATACGATTACGGCGGTATTTGATTATGGCCCCGCCAATGATCCATCCAATGGCTTCCAGGTAACATTTGGGTCGCGTATGGACAATGGCGATGATGACCCGGCTGAAATTTATTATTCAAACGGCGGTGAGCTGAATTTAAATACCAATGAAGTTTCTCCAAAAGGCGGCCTGAAAAAAAACATGGCAGCCGCCATGAACATGAAGGAAAATCTTTTACCGGTAATGAAGTTATCTGAAGTTGAAACCGTAGTTGCCTCGGCCAATACGGGCGGCGACAGGCTAACGAGCAACCATGTACGCAATTGGATGGAATGTGTCCGCAGCCGCAAGCAGCCCAATGCCCCGGTAGAAGCCGGTTACAGTCATTCCATTGCTAATATCATGACAACGGCCTCCGCACATTCAGGTTCTAAAGCAACTTTTGATGAAAACACACAGGAAGTGATGGTGGGTGGCAAGGTTTTTAAATATTAATTTCTTTTACTGACAGCTAATGGTTGAGAGTTACAGGCTATTGGCCGTTAGCTGTTCGTATTTTTAGCCCGCAGCATGCAATCATTCCGGAAATTTTTCTAATAATCTTTTACAATGCATACAGTAAGATTCTCATTACTACTATCAATAAGTCTCGCCATGTTTTCTTTTTCATTTGCGCAAAAACAACAAATGGTGAAACTGGTTAAAGAAAAAGATGTCAACAGGATAAATGTATTCATCGGCAATAAACCATTCACCAGTTTTTTTTATCCTGATACACTGGAAAAACCAGTGCTTTATCCAATAATAGCCGCAAATGGAACGATTGTTACCCGTGGTTTTCCATTAAACCCCCGTGCAGGAGAGCCAACCGATCATCCGCACCATATAGGCATGTGGTTTAATTTTGAAAATGTAAACAAACTTGATTTCTGGAACAATTCCTTTGCCATACCGAAAGAGAAAAAAAATATGTATGGCTGGATAAAAACAGATCGTATTGCAGAAACAAAAGATGGTACTACAGGATCACTAACCTATCATGCCAACTGGACCAATCAACAGAATGAAACATTGCTGGAAGAAACAACAAGTTTTGAATTCAGCGGTACGGATCGCCTGCGTATCATTGATCGCATCACTACGTTAAAAGCAGCTACAGAAGTAAATTTTACAGATGCTAAAGACGGGCTGCTGGGTTTCAGGCTGGCTCAGCCATTACAAATACCAACCATAGAGGATAAAAAATTTACTGATGATAAAGGTATTGTAACCGTGATAAAAGGCCGTGCAGACAGTATAGCCAATGGCAATTATATAACCAGTGAAGGAAAAGAAGGCGATGCTGCCTGGAGCACCCGTGGAAGATGGTGCAAGGTATATGCTAAAATGGATAAAGATTCAGTAAGTGTGATCATTATAGATCATCCGAAGAATCCCAATTACCCAACTTTCTGGCATGCACGGGGATATGGTTTGTTTGCTGCCAATCCATTGGGAGAAAAAGTTTTCACCAATGGTGCATCAGCTAAAAACCTGCAATTGAAAAAAGGTGAATCCGTTGTTTTCCGTTTCAGAATTGTGGTGGATGATGGCAATAAAACCATTACTGCAAAAGAAATAAATGCACTGGCGGATGCTTTTGGAAAGAAGCCGTAAGTTTTTTCGTTATTATTAGCAACCAGTTTATATGACCCCGCACCAGTTAATATGTGCGGGGTTATTTTTTTCACAGGTTGCCGATTATTAACTAATTTATGTGAAATTATTGTATGAAATGGATTACACGCGAACGACCCAAAATAGATCGCATCGCTTGTCCCTGGCTGATTAAGCGTTTTATTGATCAAAATGCAGAAATAATGTATGTTCCCTTTGACCAGGTAATTGAAAAGTCGGAAGAGATAAAGGCTATACCTTTTGATGTGCCTGGCGTTGAGTTTACGCATTATGGTGCGGATTGCACTTTTGATTATTTTATTAAAAAATATAAGATCAAAGACAAGGGGGTGCTGGATATGGCGCCCATTATACGGGGCGCCGATACCGATCATCATGAATTAGCTGCACAGGCGCCCGGGCTATGGGCTATATCTGCAGGCCTTGCCAATAATTTCACAAATGATAAAGAACTGCTTGAAAAAGGAATGATGCTCTATGATGCCTTATACAGTTGGGCAAAAAATTTACAAAAAGAAAAACATACGCAGCAACCCTTTGAACATTTACTGTTAAGTGTATTCAATAATTACTTTAAACCCAAGCCGGGCGCAAAAAAGAAAATACCTGCCTGGGCACAGGAATTAAAAGAAATTATACAGGATCATATTGATACCAATATCAGCTTAAAAGAAATATCCAAAGGCCTTGAAATAAGTCCTTCTTATTTATCCAGGGAGTTTTCCAAATATTTTGAAGACCTGTCTTTTGGTGAATACATCCGTAAACAACGCATTGAAAAAGCAATAGAATTAATGCCATCACCTTTGTATTCATTAACTGAGATTGCCTACCTCACGGGCTTTTCTGATCAAAGTCATTTCACGCGTATTTTCCAAAAGCATACCGGTCAGAGCCCATCTGTATTCCGGAGAAAATTATCCAAAAAGTAATTCCTGTACAAAAAGTGCATGATTGTTCTATTTTAAAAATAAAACAAGGGATAGTATTGCCGCGTAAAGAAATTATTTTAACTATAATAGTGGCATTATTCATGGATAAACCAGGTTATACTTTGCGCCAGTTGGTATTTTACTTCCTGAAACTGGGTGCTATTGGATTTGGCGGACCAGTCGCCTTAATAGGATACATGCACCGTGATTTGGTAGAAAAACGCAACTGGATTAATGACCAGGATTATAAAGATGGATTGGCTTTAGCACAGTTAGCGCCGGGTCCGCTTGCGGCACAATTGGCCATTTACACAGGGTATATCGACTTCGGAATTTTGGGCGCTACTTTGACAGGGATTGCCTTTGTATTACCTTCATATATTATGGTAGTAGGCCTGGGGTGGCTTTATATGCATTTTGGTGGTTTACCCTGGATGCAGGCAGTGTTCTTTGGTGTAGGCGCAGCTGTAATAGGCATTATTACCCTCAGCACTTTTAAACTATCCCAAAAAAGTTTGGGTAAAGACCGGTTACGCTGGATTATTTTTCTTGTTCTAACAGTATCCACTTTTCTTACTGAAAATGAAAATGTCTGGTTGATATTGCTTGCAGGTTTTGTTGTCTGGTTTGTAAAATCGCCTCCCCGCTTTTTAAAAATGCATTCTACAATGTTTCTCATGCCCGTTCTTTTACAGGCAAGTATCCAATTCCCAGCCAATGAAAGATTGGTGCAGATATGGTGGTTTTTTCTGAAAGCCGGTGCATTTGTTTTTGGCAGCGGGTTGGCTATTGTTCCCTTTTTATATGGAGGAGTGGTAAATGATTATCATTGGCTGAATAATCATCAATTTTTGGATGCCGTAGCAGTGGCTATGATTACACCGGGTCCGGTTGTTATAACAGTCGGTTTTATCGGTTACCTGGTTGCGGGTTTTCCCGGTGCCAGCATTGCAGCGCTGGCTACCTTTCTGCCTTGTTATTTATTTACCATTTTGCCAGCGCCTTATTTCAAAAAATACAGCAGGTATCCATCCATAAAAGCATTTATTGAAGGTGTAACTGCAGCTGCCATTGGAGCTATTGCCGGAGCAGTGATTGTACTGGCCAAAAGGCAACTTATAGATATCACATCAATTGTAATAGCGTTATCCTCGTTGTTGGTATTACTCAGGTTCAAAAAAATACAGGAACCCATTGTTATTTTGGCTGCTGCTGTAATTGGACTCTTGTTAAAACTGGAAACCTGGTAAATCCAAATCCTCAGTTAATAATTTTTAAATAATATATAAATGCAAAATCATGAACCGAAAAAAATTTCTTTCCGCTACAGGTATACTTTCCGCCACAGCAATTTTGCCCGCCAGTTCGATTTTAGCACAGAATTATGAAAGTAACGGATTGGATAAATTGACTGACGCGACTGGTAATTTTCAGCACCTGCCATTGCTTTATAATAAAAATTTCCTGGAGCCGTATATGGATGAAGAAACCGTTTACCTGCATCATACATTTCATCACGGCGGCGCAGTAAAAGCTGCAAATGGCGATTTACAGAAAATAAAAAAAGCAATGGATGACAATAATCTTGAAACGGTGGATTTCTGGACAAAAAAATTATCCTACCATTTTTCATCTCACGTGTTACACACTATTTTCTGGACAAACCTTACCAATAAGAAAACCGATCCAACCGGTGATTTGTTAAAACGGATTGAAAAGGATTTCGGCAGTTATGATAAATTAACAGCATACTTATCCGAAACATCTAAAAATGTAGATGGCAACGGATGGGGCATTTTGGGTTACCAGCCGTATTCAGACAAACTCACCATTCTTCAATGCGAAAATCATGAAAAATTAACTCAATGGGGAGTAGTTCCTTTATTGGTTGTGGATGTATGGGAGCATGCTTATTACCTGAAGTATAAAAACAAAAGGACTGACTTTGTAGATAAAATGTTTCAGATTATTAATTGAGATAATGTAGCAGACAGGATGAATACAGCTCTTAAACTAACGAAATAGCAATACCATGAATTTAAATATGCGGGCATTGAACACTATTTGATTTTAACACAAACAGGTTAATGTATCATTGGTGAACAATGCCCGTACCAGGAAATCCAACCTTGATAAACCGTCTTTACGCCCAGTCCAAAAAAATCTACAACTTTTACTGGCATTGTATTTTCAATAATTTACACTAAATTGAAAATATGGGCGCCACCGTATTGCGGCTTACGCACAAAGATTTTCTCCAGGCAGATAAACATTACGAAGATGCCGCTGTTGCGGCCAACCTTTTATATGTAAAAGATAGCGAACCGGGTATTACGCGTATTAAAAAAGGCAAGGGCTTCGCATATTATCTTCAACGCAAACCGGTAAAAGCACAAAAAGAAATCAATCGTATCCGAAAACTGGCCATTCCCCCTGCCTGGTTGAATGTATGGATCTGCCCTCTGGAAAATGGTCATATACAAGCTACGGGACTGGATCTGCGCAAACGCAAACAATACCGCTATCATGAAATGTGGAATAAGTTAAGAAATGAAACCAAGTTTCACCGGTTGTATGAGTTTGGTAAAATACTTCCTCAACTGCGGTTAAAACTGGAAAATGATTTGGCGCTAAAAGAATTGAGCCAGCAAAAAGTACTGGCCACTGTTATCAGTTTAATGGAAAGAACGTATATCCGTGTGGGTAATAATGAATATGAAAAAGCCAACGGCTCTTATGGCTTAACCACGCTGAAAGACAAGCATGTTGCTATAAATGGTGAAAAAATGATTTTTACTTTTAAAGGCAAAAAAGGTGTTGAACAAAATATTAGCCTGAAGAATAAAAAACTGGCAAGAATGGTAAAGCAATGCCGCGATATACCCGGTAAAGAATTGTTTCAGTATTACGATGCTGATGGTAACCGTAAATCAATTGATTCAGGTATGGTAAATCAATATATCAAAGATGTCAGCGGATATGATTGCAGTGCAAAAGACTTCAGAACATGGGCAGGGTCTGTGCATGCTTTACAGGCTTTCCGTTCATTGGGAGAAGCGCTGACCGCAACTGAAAGCAAAAAAAATATATTGTCGGCGCTGGATGAAGTAAGCAAAAAATTGGGCAATACACGCACAGTATGCAAGAAATATTACGTTCACCCGGCACTGATACAGTTATATGAAGAAAACAATTTATCGGGATATTTGAAAGAACTGGATATGCTGGAGGAGCCGGATAATAAAAGCGGGCTTACCGCCGAAGAAAGGGTCTTAATGAAAATTTTAAAGCAATTTATTTAAACGCCGGCCTTTCTTTATAAATTCATTAATATAGCTGTAAATTAAGCCTTTGCACAGCAATTATGGACTGGCTTTTGCATTGCTATAGTATTACTACATTTAAATTCAGAAGCTTACTATTTTATGTCATCAAATAAGCCTGTTAACACTACCCGCAGATCTGTTTTGTCTCGCCTGGGCAGGCTTTTCCTGAAAATATTGCTGGTTATTTTTGTTCTGTTGCTGCTGATTATTGTACTTGTGCAAACTCCTTATATCCAGAACATAGCCCGCGAAAAGGCACAGGCTTATTTATCCGCCAAATTGAAAACAAAAGTGGCCATCGGCAGCCTGTATATAGGTTTTCCGCAAACCGTAGAGCTTGGCAATGTATATATTGAAGATTTACAGAAAGATACGCTGCTTTCCGGAAGCTCCATCAAAGTAAATATTAATATGTGGAAATTGCTCCACAGTGATATTGCTATAAACAAAATTGAACTGGCTGGCATTACAGCAAAAATCAAAAGACAATTACCTGATACCAGTTTTAACTTTCAATTCATAGCCGATGCATTTGCGGCAAAAGAAAAAACAATCCCTGCAAAAAAAGAAGATACCGCTGCTTTAAAAATGTCTTTGGATAACCTGCTGCTGAACAAAGTCCGCCTTGTTTACAATGATATTGTTACCGGTAATGATATGGAAGTCTGGATTGAACACAGCAATACCAATATTGATAAGTTAGATCCTTCCCACATGCAGTACAGTGTGCCACTTATTGAAATGAAGGGTGTAAGGGCAAGGGTTTACCAGAACAAACCATTACAAACACCTGAAGAAAATATTGAAGCCATAAAAAAAATTGATCAGCCCAACCCGCTGCAGCTTGTACTTAAAAAAATAGATCTGTCAGACATCGAACTTGATTACCGCAATACGGTATCTGCACTCTACAGTAATATTCAACTGGGAGAATTGAAAGGAGATGTACGCACATTTGATCTTAACAAGCAACTGATCCTGCTGAATGAAATTCAACTAAACAAAACAACTGCGACTGTAAGAATTGGCAAACAAAAAACAGCAGAAGTATTGAGTAAAAAAGCAGCACCCATCATTGATTCTGCAGATGCCGGCTGGCGCCTGATGGTGGCAAATACTTCTTTACAGGATAACAATATTCAGTATGATGATGACAGCAAAATGCGGCTGGCCAGCGGGATGGATTATTCTCATATTAAAGCCACGAAACTTACGATAGAAATAAAGAACCTGCAATACGGAAAAGATTCTATAGCCGGCAATATTACAAAAGGCAGTATGCAGGAACAAAGCGGTTTTGTGCTGAACAGTTTTCATACAAAATTTTTATATACAGGTAAACAGGCTTACCTGAAAGATCTCAGTATTCAAACACCGGGAAGTTCTATTCAGCGTTCACTGGTTGTTGATTATCCCTCCATGGAAGCATTACAAAAGGATCCTTCAAAAATGATTATTGATGTTGATCTGAGCAATAGTAAAATCCAATTAAAGGACATACTTAGTTTTGCACCATTTTTACGTAAGCAGCCTGCATTCAAAAACAGTAATGCAGTATGGCTGGTCAATGGTCGTATAAAAGGCAGCATGGCCAATCTTAGTATACCGGTGTTTCAATTCAGCGGCCTGCAAAATACAAAGATGGATATTTCCGGAACCATCCAAAACGCATCAGATACAAAAAAAATACATGCTGACCTGGTTATAAAAAACATTAGCAGCAGCCGCAAAGATATAGTAAGCCTGGTGCCCCCTGGAACTTTACCTGCTACTATTACCCTTCCGGAACAATTTACTATAGCAGGCAGGCTGAAGGGTGGTATGAATGCAATTGCCGCAGACCTCCGGTTACATTCTGATTTGGGTGATGCTACGGTTAAAGGAACGGCTTCACAATTCACTGATAAAAGAAATGCCTTGTAC